>OLPV01000529.1_pt1 | contig 32805 bp, 29 predicted proteins | sample 1671961 | NCBI WGS metagenome assembly OLPV01 (sample SAMEA3136630, study PRJEB25190) | human gut metagenome | biome: human gut; feature: human-associated habitat; material: faeces | place: Austria | collected 2013
GGCTTCGATCTTTGCAGGGTGGACATTGACGTCCACAAGGTCGGTGGGCATTTCCAGCAGCAGGATGCCTCCCGGGAACTTGCCCTGCATGGTAGTGCCCTTGAAGGCCATTTCCATACCCGCCATGATGGTGCGGTTGCGCACATAGCGGCCATTGATGTAGAAATGCTGCATACTGCGGCTGGCGCGGCAGCTCTTGGGCGGGGTGATCAAGCCGGTGACACGGTACAGCCCTTCCTCGGAGTGCACCTCGATGAGGTCGCGGCTGAACTCCCGCCCCAGCACCGCGTAGGCGGCGCTGCGCAGCTGGCCATCGCCGGGGGTGACGTATTGCAGCTTGCCTTCCCGGATGAACTTGACACTGACCTCCGGGTGACTGAGCGCCACATGACCCACGTTATCTGCCACAAAGGTGCCCTCGCTGGAGTCCTTTTTGAGGAACTTCATGCGGGCGGGGGTGTTGTAGAACAGGTCCTGCACCCGGATGGTGGTGCCCACAGCACGGGCGGCAGGCTCCCTGCCCTGCTCCTCGCCGCCGGCAATACGGTAGCAGGTGGCAAACTCGTCCACCTCGGTGCGGGTGAGCAGCTCTACCCGCGCCACGCTGGCAATGGAAGCCAATGCTTCACCCCGGAAGCCCAGTGTGTGGATGCTGTTCAGGTCATCTGGCTTTTCAATTTTGCTGGTGGCGTGGCGGATGAAGGCCGTTGGGATATACTCGGCATCAATGCCGGTGCCGTTATCGCTGATCTCGATCAGCTTTACACCGCCGGATTCAATGCTGACGGTGACCTGCGTTGCACCGGCGTCGATGGAGTTTTCCAAAAGCTCCTTGACCACCGATGCCGGGCGCTCCACCACCTCACCGGCGGCGATCAGCTCAGCGGTATGCTTATCCAGAACATGGATGACTGCCATGGTCTTTTCCCTCCCCTGTGGTTGATTTTTACGGTCAGCCGTTCAGGCTGCCCTTGAGGGTCTTTTTCAGCTCGTACAAAAAGTTCAGTGCTTCAATGGGAGTAAGCGTTTCCACATCCACGGCTTCCAGCTTTTCCATCATTTCGCTGGGCACTGCCGGGGAATTGTACTCCTGCAAGGCGTCAAAATCCATCTGCTCCACCTTGTTTTTGGGCGCAGAGGCTTCCAGCGTGCGCAGTACCTCGTGGGCACGGCGGGTCACGCTGCCGGGCAGACCGGCCAGCTTTGCCACCTCGATGCCGTAGCTGTCGTCGGCGGGGCCGCGCACAATGCGCCGCAGGAAGGTGATGTCCTCACCGCGCTTTTTGACCGCGATGTTGTAATTTTTTACGCCCTCCACGGTGCCTTCCAACTCGGTCAGCTCGTGGTAATGGGTGGCGAACAAGGTCTTGCAGCCCAGCCCCTTGGCGGGGTCGGCGATGTGCTCCACCACGGCGCGGGCGATGCTCATGCCGTCAAAGGTGGAGGTGCCACGACCGATCTCGTCCAGCACCACAAGGCTTTTGGCGGTGGCGTTTTTCAGAATTTCGGCTACCTCGGTCATCTCCACCATAAAGGTGGACTGACCTGCGGCAAGGTCGTCCGAGGCGCCGATGCGGGTAAAGATGGCGTCCACCACGCCCACATGGCAGCTGGCTGCCGGCACAAAGGAGCCGATCTGCGCCATCAGGGCGATGAGGGCATTCTGACGCATATAGGTGGATTTACCTGCCATGTTGGGGCCGGTGATAATGAGGCAGCGGTCAGTGGTGCAGTTGAGGGTGGTATCGTTGGGCACGAACATACTGCCCTTGAGCACCTGCTCCACCACCGGGTGACGTCCCTCGGTGATGGTCAGCACATCGCTGTCATCCACCACGGGGCGGCAGTAGTTGTTTTCCGCAGCGACCTGCGCCAGCGCAGCCAGTACATCCAGCTGAGCAATGGCATTGGCGGTGCGCTGGATACGATCCAGTTGTGCACCGATGCTTTCCAGCAGTTCGTCAAACAGGCGGCGTTCCAGCGAGATGAGCCGCTCGTGTGCGCCAAGGATCTTGCTTTCCAGCTCCTTCAGCTCCTGCGTGATGTAACGTTCGCCGGAGGTGAGGGTCTGCTTGCGGATGTAGGTCTCCGGCACAAGGTTCTTGTAGGAGTTGCTTACCTCAATAAAGTAGCCAAACACATGGTTATAGCCGATTTTCAGCTTTGGAATGCCGGTCTCCTGCCGCAGACGGGCTTCCAGCTGTGCCAGAACGCCCTTGGTGTTATCGCGGATGGAGCGCAGCTCGTCCACCTCGGCGTGGTAGCCCTTTGCAATAACGCCGCCATCCTTGAGGGTGGAGGGGGCATCCGGGTCTATTGCGGCGTAAATGCGCGCCTTGATATCCTCCAGCGGATCGATACTTGCGGCCAGCTCGGCAAGCTCCGGGCAGCTGCAGCCCTCAGCCTGCTTGCGCAGGCCGGGCAGACGGTCACAGGTCTGGGCAAGGGTGTAGATCTCCTTGGGGGTTGCAGAGCCGTACACCGTGCGGGTCATCAGGCGCTCCATGTCCGCGATGTAGTGCAGTTCTTCGGTCAGGTCGCCGCGCACCATGGTCTGGCGCACCAGCGCCTCCACAGCATTCAGGCGGTGGTTGATGAGTTGGCTGGAAACAAGCGGCTGCTCGATCCAGCTGCGCAGCATCCGCTTGCCCATGGCGGTACTGGTCTTATCCAGCACCCACAGCAGGGTGCCGCGCTTTTCGCGTCCGCGCAGGGTCTCGGTCAGCTCAAGGTTTGCCCGGGTGACCGGCGAAAGCCGCATGAACTGGGCTTCGTTGTAAGTAATGACGGTCTTTAACCGCTCCACACCCTTGATCTGGGTATCATGCAGGTATTCCAGCAGCGCAGCCATGGCAAAGCGCACAAGACCTTCGGCTGCCATGCCGGTGGCCTGCGGCCAGTCGCGGCCAAACTGCTCCTCCAGCGCAGACGCCACCAGCCCCGGCGCATAGCGCTCGTCCTCGACCAGCTCCACCGAGCAGCTCATGTTCTTTTTGATGTAGGCGGTCACCTCGCGGCAGTCCAGCAGGCCGGGGTTCAGCAGCACCTCGCTGGGATGGTAGCGGCACAGCTCGGTAATGACCGCCGGTGCGATCTTATCTGCCGTCAGCTCGGTGATATGCGCCGTACCGGTGGAAACGTCCGCAAAGCACAGACCGGCCTTTTTGCCCTTGAGGTACAGGCTGGCAATGTAGTTATTGCGGTCGTCCTGCAGCATGCTGCTCTCGATGACCGTACCGGGGGTGACCACCCGGATGATGTCCCGCTTGACAAGGCCTTTCGCCTTGGCGGGGTCCTCTACCTGCTCACAGATGGCCACCTTATACCCCTTGGCGATCAGGCGCGCCACATAGCCCTCGTAGCTGTGGAAGGGCACGCCGCACATGGGGGCGCGCTCCGCAAGGCCGCACTGCTTGCCGGTAAGGGTAAGATCCAGCTCCCGGGACGCCGTGACGGCATCGTCGAAGAACATCTCGTAAAAATCGCCGATGCGGTAAAAAAGAATTTCGTCCTTATGTTGGTTTTTAATCTCAAGATACTGCTGCATCATGGGCGAAAGCTCTGCCATGGTTTTTCCTCTTTCCCTTATATGGTTCCGTCAGCCGGTTTGTGGGCTGTAACCGCCGGTGCAAACAAAACGCGGTCTGTGTTGCACAGCCGCGTTCCGATGAAAACTCTGCTTAGTGGCAGCCGCCGCAGGTGGAGCAGCTGCCGGTGCAGGAGGCAGAAGGCTCCTGCACAGTCATGGGGTCGCCGCCGTTCATGGCGGTGTTGATGATGGCGTCGATATAGTTGACCAGGTTCTCGCACTCGCGCTTGGCCTCGTTGTATGCCACCATGCCCTCGTTGCCCATGATCTGGCCGTAAAGGCTGTTCACCTTCTCGTTCAGCTCAGCGATGCGGGCATCGTCGCGCTCGTTCTTGCCGATCTCGTTGTTCAGATCCATGCGGGCCAGATTGAACTCGCCGATCAGGTTCTGCAGCTCCTCATCCTTATCGTTTGCCTTGCGGGCCTGATCCAGAATAACGTAGCGGGGGTCGGTCTGCAGTGCCATAGCGGCACGCTTGAAAAGATCAATGCAATCCATGATTGGGTTCTCCTTGTTGTTTTTTATTCTTTCTGGGGCAGTTTGCCCCGGAATCACGTTTTTATGCTTCCACTTCACCCAGCAGCACAGTGGCGCGGGCGCCGGTAAGATGTACAGTCGCGTAGCTGCCCAGCAGTGCCGGGTCGGCGGCAAACTCCACGGTCAGATTGTTGTCGAGCCGGCCGGAAAGGGTACCCTCATTGCGGCCGAAGCCCTCCACCAGCACCCGGACGGTCTGCCCTACCTGCGCCTTGACCAGCGCCATGGCGATCTCGTCCTGCGTAGCCAGCAGGCGGGTCATGCGGTCGGTCTTTTCCTTGCGGGGGGTGGGGTCCGGCATTTCGGCAGCCTTGGTGCCAGTGCGCTTGGAGTAGATAAAGGTAAACAGCTGCATATACCCCACCTTGCGCACCAGTTCCAGCGTTTTTACAAAGTCCTCCTCGGTCTCGCCGGGGAAGCCCACGATGATATCGCTGGAGAAGGTGATGCCGGGCACGGTCTTGCGGGCGTAGTCGATGAGCTCCAGATACTGTTCCACCGTGTAATGGCGGTTCATCTGCTGCAAAAGCCGGTCGGAACCGCACTGCACCGGCAGATGCAGGTGCTTGCACAGCTTCGGCTGAGCGGCAATGGTATCAATGAGCTTATGGCTGGCATCCTTGGGGTGGCTGGTCATAAAGCGGATATGGTAATCGCCGGGCACGGTGCACAGCAGGTTGAGCAGGTCGGAGAAATCGATCTGCTCCTCCAGCCCCTTACCGTAGCTGTTCACGTTCTGACCCAGCAGGGTGATTTCCTTATAGCCCGCCTCCACAAGGCTGCGGAACTCGGCAAGGATATCGCCGGGCTTGCGGCTTTTCTCGCGACCGCGGACGTAGGGCACGATGCAGTAGGTGCAGAAGTTATCGCAGCCGTACATGATGGGCAGCCATGCGCGGAACTCACTCTCGCGCCGGATGGGGATGTTCTCCACGATGACCGGACGCTGTGCGGGGTCCAGCAGAACCCGCTTATGCTTTTGCAGCTTCTGGGCAATCAGCTGCGGCAGGGTGTCGATGCCGTCCACGCCGAACACCAGATCCACATAGGGGTAGCTCTTGCGCAGCTTTTCCACAACGTGCTTCTGGTTGGCCATGCAGCCGCACAGTCCGATGATGAGGCCGGGCTTTTTTTCCTTAAGGCCCTTCAGCGCGCCCACGTTGCCGAACACCCGCTGCTCGGCGTGCTCACGCACAGCGCAGGTGTTGAACAAAATCAGGTCGGCATCCTCGGGCTTATCGCACAGGCCGTAGCCGATATCTACCAGCACGCCTTTAATGCGCTCGCCGTCGTTGACGTTCTGCTGACAGCCGTAGCTGTGCACAAAGGCCAGCGGCGGGGTGTCGTAGGTCTGCCGCACCAGCTCGGCGGCAACGGTATTATGTTCAAAGTTAATGTATTCCAAAAAAACCATCCTTCTCCGCCGGGCAGGGTAGCCCCGTGCGGCGAAACTCTATTTTCTGCCATTCTATAAAAGACACTCTTTAGTATACCCTGTTTGGCCGCTGCGGGCAAGAGGAAACACGCAAATTTTATGCCTGTTTAGCCGCTGCGGCCTCTGCATCCTGCCTGCGGCAGCACTCCTCGCATACGCCCAGCAGTACCACGGCGCAGTCCTGCACCCTGCCCTTCTGGTTTTTGACCAGCTCCATCACCTGTTTTCCGTCCACCTCTGCATCGGTGACGCCGCCGCAGACGGTGCAGTACAGGTGACTGTGCCACGGCAGGGTGTGGTCAAAGCGGTCTGCCTTGCCGGGAATGGACACCCGGCGCACCCGCCCGGCTTCCACCAGACTGTTCAGGTTGCGGTATACGGTGCCAAGGCTCAGATTCGGGCACTCCTGCGCGGCTTTATCGTAGATCTCCTCCGCAGTCGGGTGGTCGCACAGCTGCTGCACCGTCTGCATGACAAGCTCCCGCTGTTTTGAATAACGCATATCCATCCTCCTTTTTCACACGGTTCAGACGTTTTCTTCCCCTTTGATCTTTGCCCAGTACGCCCGGGCGGCCTGTTCGGTCTTGTTGTCGCCAAAGGTGTAGTACTTGGTATCCTTCAGCACATCCGGCAGGTACTGCTGCTGTACCCAGTGGTTGGCGTAGCTGTGGGCGTATTTGTAGTTCTGCCCCTTTACCAGTGCATCCTCACCGTCAAAGTGTTTGTTTTGCAGCTGACGCGGGATGGGTCCGGTGCGCCCGGCCTGCACATCCGCAATGGCTGCGTTGATGGCATCGTGGGCGCTGTTGGATTTAGGGCTGGTGGCTACCAGAATGACCGCATCTGCAAGCGGCAGACGCGCCTCCGGCAGACCCACCATGTTGGCGGCATCCACCGCCGCCTTGACGATGGGGATGATCTGCGGATAGGCAAGCCCCACATCCTCGCAGGCGCACACCATCAGGCGGCGGCAGGCAGAGGGCAGGTCGCCCGCTTCCAGCAGACGTGCCAGATAGTGCAGCGCCGCGTCCGGGTCTGACCCGCGCATGGACTTCTGATAGGCGGACACGATGTCGTAGTGGTCGTCGCCCTCCCGGTCGTAGCGCATGGCGGTGCGGCGGGTGACCTGCCGGATCATATCCAAGGTAATGCGTTTTTCTCCGTTTTCCACCGGCGCAGCCGTGACCGCAAAGTCCAGACAGCCCAGTGCCTTGCGCAGATCGCCCCCGGCGCTCTCAGCCAGATAGGCGCAGGCGTCCTCGTCCATGCACACCGGCACCTGTTCCCCTTCGGAAAGGCGCTGCACGGCGTTGCGCACCCCGCGCTCCACGTCCGCTGCGGCAAGGGGCTTGAACTCAAACACCGTGCAGCGGGAAAGCAGCGCGTTATAAATGTAGAAATAGGGGTTCTCGGTGGTGGAGGCGATCAGGGTGACGCTGCCGTCCTCGATACATTCCAAAAGGCTCTGCTGCTGCTTTTTGTTCAGGTACTGGATCTCGTCCAGATACAGCAGAATGCCGCCCGCCGCTGCCAGCGTGCCGATATCCTTGAGCACCGCCTTGATATCTCCGGTGCCGCAGGAGGTGCCGTTGAGCTTGTGCAGGGTCATGCCGCTGTTCTCGGCAATGATGCGTGCCACCGTGGTCTTTCCGGTGCCGGAGGGGCCGTAAAAGATCATATTGGGGATGCGCCCGCTTTCGATGGTGCGGCGGAACACCCGCCCCGGAGCCAGCAGATGCTGCTGCCCGCACACATCTGCCAGCGTTTTGGGACGCAGGCGCTGCGCAAGTGGTTCATTCATGGTGGTTTCTCCTTTCCTGCCCGCAAGGCACTTTTTATATAGTATAGCGCATTTAGAAAAGGAGGACAAGGGCTTTTCTGAAAATCATTCTCAGATAATGCCCTGCAAACATTTACAAATCCTGTCAAACATGGTATGATTCAGGTATTCCCTTTTAAAGGAGGTTTGTCCCATGCCGGTACGGAAAAAAGCCCCGGAGGATCTTACTGCAAAAAAAGCGCTGGCGCTGGAGGTCATCCGGCGTCTCAAGGCCGAATACCCGGATGCTGGTTGCACCTTGGACTACGACCACGCATGGCAGCTGCTGGTCAGCGTGCGGCTGGCCGCCCAGTGCACGGATGCCCGGGTGAACATTGTGGTGGAGGAGTTGTTTGCAAAATACCCAAGCGTAGCGGCACTGGCTGCCGCCGAGCCGGAGGACATTGAAGCCATTGTCAAGCCCTGCGGACTGGGACACTCCAAGGCGCGGGATATCTCGGCTTGTATGCGAATGCTGCGGGATCAATACAACTGCCGTGTGCCCAATACCTTTGAGGAGTTGCTCGCTTTGCCCGGCGTAGGGCGCAAAAGCGCAAACCTCATCATGGGGGATGTGTTCGGCAAGCCCGCCATCGTCACCGACACCCACTGCATCCGGCTGTGCAATAAGATCGGTCTTGTGGACGGCATCAAGGAGCCGCAAAAGGTGGAGATGGCGCTGTGGAAGATCATCCCGCCGGAGGAAGGCAGCGACCTTTGCCACCGCTTTGTGATGCACGGACGTGCGGTGTGCAATGCCCGCAAGCCGGAATGCGAAAAATGCTGTTTGAAGGACATCTGCCGCACTGCCCGCGAAGCCGCCGGGCAGCAGGCAGAGCCATAATTTTTAAGGAGGTATAAACTATGATCACTTTAACGATTTTGCTCATTGTTGCCCTGCTGTGCGTACTGGTGGGCTGCCTGACCGGCCTGCTGACGCTGGTGGGCGTGCTGGCCTCCCTTTTTGTGGGCGTGCTGGTGGGCGCATTGGCCGGATATCTGGCCGGGCGCTTTATGGGCACGGAAACTTCCCTTGGCCGCAACATCCTGATGGGCGTGCTGGGCAGCTTTGTGGGCGAGTTTTTGTTCGGCCTGCTGGGCATCCACGCCTCCGGCAGCTTTTCTTCTTTTGCCATCTCGGTGATTGGTGCCTGCATCTGCATCTGGATCGGCCAGAAGATCTCTGAGTAAGTTTTTTTGTAACAGTATGCCGCCGCGTTCTGCCGCCGGAGTTTCCGAGCAGGGTGCGGCGGCTTTTTTATGGGCGTTCTGCCGGATAAACGCCGCCCGGGCTGTGCAGGCCGCCGAACTTTCTGCCAATTCTTGACAGGCATTCCCTGTCGTTGTATCGTTGACCCAGAAACGGAGGCTTCAACATGGAAAAAGCACTTGCACATATTTCCGAGGACGGCACCCGCACCCAGACCGTCTACGAACATCTTTCCGGCACAGCGCGCCTTGCCGGAGCTTTTGCCGCACCCTTTGGTGCAAAAGAAGAGGCCGAATACGCCGCGTGGCTGCATGATATCGGCAAATACAGCACCGCCTTTCAGCAGCGGCTGGCGGGCGGTGCTGCAACCGACCACTCGACCGCCGGTGCACAGGAAGCCATGAAGGGCTGTGCGCCCCACGTTCAGGCCGCCTTTGCCGTAGCCGGGCACCACACCGGTCTGCCGGATGGCGGCAATCGAAGGACAGCCGATTCTGCCGACGGCACCCTGTTCGGGCGGCTGAAAAAGCCGGTGGAGCCTTACGATGGCTGGCGCGAGGTCACCCTGCCCCAGAGCGCCCCGCCGGACTGGGCAAACCGCGACCCGCTGGATTTTGCATTCTTTACCCGGATGCTCTACTCCTGTCTTGTGGATGCGGATTTTATCGACACCGAAACTTTTATGAACGGGCAGGCCGCGCCCCGGGGCAACAGCACCGCGCTTTCTTCTCTTCTGGAAAAGGTGCGTACCAAGGCAGCTGGCTATCTTGCGGCACAGAGCACCTTGCCGGTAGGCAGCCAGCGCAATGCTGTGCTGCGGGCTTGCATGGAGAAAGGTGCCAACGGCGCACCGGGGCTGTATACCCTCACCGTGCCCACCGGCGGCGGCAAAACCTTTGCCTCCCTTGCCTTTGCGCTGGAACAGGCCGCTGCGCAGGGCATGAAGCGGGTGATCTATGTGATTCCGTATATGTCCATCATCGACCAAACTGCCGCTGTTTTTGCAGACCTTCTGGGCGCAGAAAACGTACTGGCCGATTACTCCTGCGCAGACTACAAAAGCCTTGAACAGGAAAAGTTGACCCCCGCGCAGTACCGCCAGCTGCTGGCCAGCGAAAACTGGGATGCACCTGTTGTGGTGACCACTGCGGTGCAGTTTTTTGAATCGCTGTACGCCAACCGCAGCAGCCGCTGCCGCAAGCTGCACAATATTGCGAACAGCGTGATCATCTTTGACGAAGCGCAGACCCTGCCCACCAGTTATCTGCTGCCCTGCGTCAGTGCTATTGCGCAGCTGGTGCGGCATTACCACGCCACCGCCGTGTTATGCACCGCCACCCAGCCTGCATTAGAGCTCTATTTCCGGCAGTTTGCGCCGGAGCTGCCCTTGCAGGAGATCGTGCCGGACACTGCCACCTTATACACCACCCTGCGCCGCACCACCCTTTGCGATGCCGGAGAGCTGACGCTGGAAGCGCTGACTTCGCAGCTCTGCGCACTGTCGCAGGTGCTGTGCGTAGTGAACCGGCGCAAAACGGCGCAGGAAGTGAACGCCGCCTTGCCTGCCGAGGGCAGCTACTGCCTGACCACGCTATTGTGCGCCACAGACCGCCGCCGCCAGCTGGCAGAGATCCGGCAACGGCTACGGGAAAGCCTGCCCTGCCGGGTAGTGTCCACCTCGCTGATTGAAGCAGGTGTGGATGTGGATTTCCCCGCCGCATACCGGGAGCAGTGCGGGCTGGACTCCCTTTTGCAGACCGCCGGACGCTGCAACCGGGAGGGACACCGCAGCGCAGAAGAGAGCCTAGTATACCGTTTTAAGCTGGAAGGCTGCGGCGTACCGCAGATGCTGCGCCAGAACGTATACGCCATGCAGTACGCAGCAGGCTGCGCCGCAGCGCTGGACAGCCCGGAGGCGGTCAGAGCTTATTTTAAGGAGCTGTATTTTGCGCGGGGTGAGGCCGCATTGGACACAAGCAGCATTCTGGACGCCCTGCGCAAGGGAATCTCGGGCTGCATTTTCCCGTTTGCACAGGTGGCTGAACAGTTCCATCTGATCGAAGCCCCCACCCGCACCGTTTACCTGCCCATTGGCGAAGGAAAAGCCCTTTGCGACCAGCTGCGCAGCGGGACTGTGAGCCGCACACTTTACCGTAAGCTGGGCGCTTACAGCGTAGCCTGCTATGCCCAGCAGTTTCAGGCACTGGAATCTGCCGGAGCGTTGGAACCACTGCCCAATGGCAGCGCTATCCTGACTGACAGCACCCTGTACGACCCTAAGACCGGGCTTTCCATGGACGTGGAGACCGGAAAGGGCCTGTTTTTCTGACAAAAAGCTAAAAATAAGGCAAAGGAAATACGCAAAAGTCCTTTTTATTGTATTTTATTTATTGTAATATAATACCAAGTAAATGAAGAAACGGCAAAGCATCTGTCGCTCTGCCGTTTCCCCGTCATACATCCATGATCTACTAATTATTTCTATCCACATCCCAGTGCGCACACCGGATGACAGCAACAGTATACGAAAAAAAGCATTAAATTGCAAGTTTCCCCTTGTATTATTGATTAAATTGTGTTATTCTAGGCTCAGAAATACTTATAAATCCATTATCTAATAATTGAATTATAAAAAGAGGTGGTTTATATGGGCAAGTTTTCTCTTTGTCTGAAGATTCAAATAAGCAATGAAAGGAGGTGGTGTTCATGTCCATGCTGATCGAGGTCTGGGGCGACTACGCCTGCTTTTCAAGACCCGAGATGAAAACCGAGCGTGTATCCTATGACATCATGACGCCCTCGGCGGCACGCGGGCTGGTGGAGGCCATCTACTGGCACCCGGGCATGAAGTACCATATCGACCGCATCTATCTGCTCAAGCCGGTGCAGTTTGCCAGCATCCGGCGCAATGAGGTCAAGGATACCCTGCGATCCTCGGCAGCGCTCAGTGCAGCCAAGGGCGGCGAGGTGCCCATGCTGTGCACGGCAGAGAATATCCAGCAGCGGGCGGCGCTGGTGCTGCAGGATGTGCACTACGTGATCGAATGCCATTTTACCATGACCGAAAAAGCCGCACCCGGCGATAATCCGGGCAAATTTCAGGATATCTTGCGGCGGCGGCTTGCCAAGGGGCAGTGCTATCACCAGCCCTGCTTGGGCTGCCGGGAGTTTCCGGCAAACTTCCGGGAATGGCACGGCAAGGCCGAGGACATCCCCGCACTGCCGCTCACGCAGGATCTGGGCTTTATGCTGTACGATCTGGACTACTCCGACCCGGAAAATATCCGCTCCCAGTTCTTCCGGGCAAAGCTGGAAAACGGCGTGCTGGACTGCCGGGATGTGGAGGTGTTTACATGATCTTACAGGCACTTACTGCCTATTACGAGCAGCTTGTCCGGCAGGGCAAGCTTTCTGCCCCCGGCTGGGATGACAGTTTTAAGGTGAGCTATGAGCTGCGGTTGAATGACGCCGGGCAGCTGCTTAGGGTCGTTTCCCTTCTCACCGAAAAGACCGTGGGCAAAAAGACAATCCTTGCCCCGCGTGCAATGCGCGTACCGGCGCATGAAAAGCGTTCCTCCGGCATTGCCGCCAACTTTTTGTGCGACAACTCTACCTATTTGCTGGGCGCAGACGAAAAAGGCAAGCCGGAGCGCGCTGCGGATTGCTTCAAGGCCTGTGCCAAATTGCATCACGTCATTCTAGACGGTGTAGACAGCCCCGCAGCCCGGGCGCTCCTTGCTTATTTTGACAGCTGGGATCCGGCGCAGGCTGCCGCGCATCCCCTATTGGCTGAGCTGTGGAAGGAGATCACCGGCAATGCCAACCTGATCTTTGGCTACGAAGCTGCCGACCACAGTCACAGCTTTGTCAACGACGACCCTGCCATTCAAAACGCTTGGCAGACGCACTACAACGACCGCTCTGCTGATTCCGACATGGGGCAATGCCTGATTACCGGCAAGTATGCCCCTATCGAGCGCACCCATCCGAATATCAGCGGTGTACCCGGGGCGCAAAGCTCCGGCGCAGCACTGGTATCCTTCAACGCACCGGCCTTCTGCTCCTACGGCCACGAGCAGGGCGATAACGCCCCTGTCAGCAAGTACGCCGCCTTTGCCTATACCACTGCACTGAACCGCCTGCTTGCTGACCGCAGCCACTGCAAACATGTTGGCGATACCACCATTTTGTGCTGGGCAGAAAATGCAGAGCCGGTCTATCAGGACGCCATGAGCATGTTCCTGTTTGGGGCAGATGAAGCAACCGGCATTCAGGAAAGCGATGTACAGGCCGCGCTCAAACGGCTGTCTGCCGGGCAGACAGTGCCTTTTCTGGAAAAAGAGCTTTCGCCCGACCAGCACTTTTATCTATTGGGTCTGGCACCCAATGCAGCGCGTCTTTCGGTGCGGTTCTTTTTGCGGGACACCTTCGGCAGCTTTGCGCAAAACCTGCAAAAGCACGCCGAGGAAATGGAGATCGACTGCTCGGAAAAAGAAAAATTCCGCACCCTGCCCATCTGGGCTGTGGTGAATGAGACCACCCGCACCGTGCCCGGGCAGCCCGCAAAGCCGTCCCCGCAGCTGGCAGGCGACCTGCTGCGCGCCGTGCTGACCGGCGGGCGCTACCCCGCAACCCTATTGAACGGTGTGACCCTGCGCATCCGTGCCGAGCAGAATGTGACCCGCGGTCGGGCTGCCGTGATCAAAGCGTATTACCTGCGTAATTACCCTACCGAACTGAACAAGGAGGTCTATACTGTGAGCCTGAATGAAACCACCAATGTTCCCTATCTTCTGGGACGGCTGTTCTCTGTGCTGGAGGCTGTGCAAAAAGCTGCCAACCCCGGCATCAACACTACCATCAAGGACCGGTATTTCAACGCCGCCTGCGCCACGCCGGGTATGTCCTTTCCCACCCTGCTGCGGCTGAGCCAGAAGCATCTGCGCAAGCTGAATGACGGTCTTGCCACCCACTACGATAAGCAGATCACCGAACTGATGGCACAGCTGCCGGAGAGCGGTTTCCCTGCCCGGCTCAGTCTGCCGGATCAGGGTAAATTTGCCATCGGCTACTACCACCAGACCCAGAAACGTTACGTCAAAAAGAACGAGGAGGAATAAAAAATGTCTGCACCTATCAAGAACCGCTACGATTTCGTCATTCTGTTCGATGTAGAGAACGGCAACCCCAACGGTGACCCCGATGCCGGTAATATGCCCCGCATCGACCCCGAGACCGGCTACGGTCTGGTGACCGATGTCTGCCTGAAGCGCAAGATCCGCAACTATGTGGAGACGCTGAAGGAGGATGCCCCCGATGCCGACAATTACCGCATCTATGTCAAGGAGGGCGTACCCCTGAACCGCAGCGATGCCGAGGCGCTGGAGCACAACGGTCTGACCCCCAAGGACGACCTGAAAAAGGCCAAGAAAAGCGACCCGGATATCGACCGCAAGCTGCGGGATTATATGTGCGAACATTTCTACGATATCCGCACCTTCGGTGCCGTGATGACCACCTTTGTCAAGGGTGCGCTGAACTGCGGTCAGGTGCGCGGGCCGGTACAGCTGAGCTTTGCCCGCTCTGTTGACCCTATCGTGCCGCAGGAGGTGACCATTACCCGCGTAGCCATCACCACCGAGGCAGACGCTGAAAAGAAGAACAGTGAAATGGGCAACAAGCATATCGTGCCCTACGGCCTGTACCGTGCCGAGGGTTACGTTTCTGCCAATCTTGCCCGCAAGACCACCGGCTTCTCGGAAGAGGACTTGCAGCTGCTGTGGCAGGCTATCCTGAATATGTTCGAGAACGACCACAGTGCTGCACGCGGCAAGATGGCCGTGCGGGAGCTGATCGTGTTCAGGCACGATTCCGAGCTGGGCAATGCGCCCGCCTATAAGCTGTTCGATGCCGTTACCGTGGCGCACAAGGCCGAGGTGGTCGCGCCCCGCAGCTATCAGGACTACACCGTTACGGTGGCCGACACCCTGCCGGAGGGTGTACACTGCGAGAGGTTCCACTGATGGACGCGCCGGATGACTACCTGCAAATGTCCGGCATCCAGCATTTTGCCTTCTGCCGCCGCCAGTGGGCACTGATCCATCTGGAGCAGCAATGGGCAGAAAATCTGCGCACCACCGAAGGACAGCTGAACCATACCCGCTGCCACGATGACACCCGCACCGAGCGCCGGGGCGATTTGCTGATCACTCGGGGAATGCGGGTGACCAGCCACCGGCTGCGGATGTCCGGCAACTGTGACGTGGTGGAGTTCCGGGCTTGTGCGGATGGCATCCCGCTGCAAAGCACCCCCGGGCGCTGGCAGCCCTACCCGGTGGAGTACAAGCACGGCCACGCAAAGGAAACCGATGCCGACCGGCTGCAATTATGCGCACAGGCCATGGCGCTGGAGGAAATGCTGGTGTGCCATATCCCGGAAGGGGCGCTGTATTACTGCGAGACGAAGCGGCGGGAGGTCGTACCTTTTACCGACGAATTGCGCAGCACCACCCGGCAGATGGCGGACGAAATGAACCAGTATTTTGCCCGCGGCTACACCCCAAAGGTAAAGCCCGGCAAGCACTGCAACGCCTGTTCCCTGAAAGAGCTCTGTCTGCCGATGCTCTGCCAGAAGGCAGACGCCAAGGCTTATCTGCGGCGCTATCTGGACGAGACGGCCACGGAGGTGACACCATGCGGCAATTCCTGAACTCCCTGTTCGTCCTCAGCGAGGACGCTTACCTCACGCTGGACGGCGAAAACGTTGTGGTCAGCCGTGGGAAAGCTGAGGTCGGGCGGGTGCCGCTGCACACGCTGGAAAGCATCCTCTGCTTCAGTTACGCCGGTGCCAGCCCTGCGCTAATGGGCAAATGCGGGCGTATGGGCATCGACCTGAGCTTTTATACCCCGCGCGGCCGCTTTTTAGCGCGCACTGTGGGCGAGGAACGCGGCAACGTATTGCTGCGGCAGACCCAGTACGCCGTTGCCTCCAGTGAAGCGCTCAGCTGTAGCTATGCCCGCAGCTTTATTCTGGGCAAGGTTTACAATGCCCGCTGGGTGCTGGAGCGCGCCACCCGGGACCACCCGCAGCGGGTGCCCGTGGACGAATTGAAACAGACCAGCGCACAACTGGCGGCTGCCCTACCGCTGGTGGAAGGCTGCGAGGATCTGGAGCAGCTGCGCGGGCTGGAAGGCGAAGCTGCACAGCGGTACTTCGACCGGTTCAACACGCTGATCTTACAGCAGAACGATGCCTTTGTGTTCACCTGCCGCAGCCGCAGACCGCCGCTGGATAACGTGAATGCGCTGCTGTCCTTTGCCTATTCCCTGCTGGCCAGCGATTGCGCCGCCGCGCTGGAGGGTGCCGGGCTGGACCCCTATGTGGGCTTTTTGCACCGTGCCCGTCCCGGGCGGCGTAGCCTTGCATTGGATCTGGTGGAAGAGCTGCGCACCGTTCTGGCTGACCGGTTCGTGCTGTCCTGTATCAACCAGAAAGTGCTGAATGCGAAGCACTTTGAAAAGCAGGAAAACGGTGCTGTTCTGCTGACCGAGGAGGGACGCCGTGCATTCCTGAACGCATGGCAGCAGAAAAAGCGTGAAGTCATCACCCACCCGTTTTTGAAGGAAAAGCTCTGCTGGGGGCTTGTGCCTTATGTGCAGGCGTTGCTGCTGGCGCGCACCCTGCGGGGCGATTTAGAGGTTTACCCTCCGTTTTTCTGGAAATGAGGTGCAATCATGCTGGTACTGATCACCTACGACGTAAACACCGAGACCTTTGCCGGACGCAAGCGGCTGCGCAAGGTTGCCAAGAAGTGCGTAGATCATGGGCAGCGGGTGCAAAATTCCGTGTTCGAATGCCTGCTGAACGCTTCGCAGTACGCAGTTCTCAAAGCAGAGCTGACCGCCCTGATCGACCCTGCCTTGGACAGTCTGCGGTTCTACCAGCTGGGCAACAACTACCAGACCAAGGTCGAGCACGTTGGACTGCACCCAGAATTTGCCCAAGACAGCGTGCTGCTCTTTTGATGTCCGGCCAGTGCGAATCGGCAGTACACATGGTTTTCCGGGACGCTTCGCACCGGAGAACCAGCCGTTTGCGCAAGTAACGGTGTGATTTTGCGGTTTGGTTTGCAGACATCTCTTTGCAATTTGTGCAGAGAGGTGTATAATGAGACAAAAGCAGGGTGTTTTCTCTCTGTTTTTGCTGTCGCCCTCCTCACGGAGGGCGTGGATAGAAATCGCCTTGGTCTTGCGCGTCCTCGCTGTCCGTATCGTCGCCCTCCTCACGGAGGGCGTGGATAGAAATTTATCCTGAAGTTTTCTCACAGAATCAATGATGACGTCGCCCTCCTCACGGAGGGCGTGGATAGAAATATCGCACACCTTTCTGCAAAGAACCCGCACAAAATGTCGCCCTCCTCACGGAGGGCGTGGATAGAAATTCAAAAGCCTGTCCGAAGGAGCAATGACGGGAGAAGGTCGCCCTCCTCACGGAGGGCGTGGATAGAAATTGGTATATGGCATTGATACCCTTTCCAGGGATTGTGTCGCCCTCCTCACGGAGGGCGTGGATAGAAATTGGTATATGGCATTGATACCCTTTCCAGGGATTGTGTCGCCCTCCTCACGGAGGGCGTGGATAGAAATCTTGCCATAGCTTCATCCGTCTCAACCAGCATAAGTCGCCCTCCTCACGGAGGGCGTGGATAGAAATACTGAATTTGCAAAATAATTGCAAAAGTCAGCGTGTCGCCCTCCTCACGGAGGGCGTGGATAGAAATATTCCATGCGGCAGTATAGGCCAGCTCTCTTTTGTGTCGCCCTCCTCACGGAGGGCGTGGATAGAAATCCCTCGCCGGTTGCGGCGTAGGTGCTCCGGCGCGGCGTCGCCCTCCTCACGGAGGGCGTGGATAGAAATGACCTACTTCCAGAGGGACGGCTATGGCAACTACAAGTCGCCCTCCTCACGGAGGGCGTGGATAGAAATATTGCGAATAACGGCTCCATTGTGCGACAGAACGCGTCGCCCTCCTCGCGGAGGGCGTGGATAGAAATGGATTAATTCCATCTCGATTGCATTTGCAAAACGTCGCCCTCCTCGCGGAGGGCGTGGATAGAAATTCCGCATATCAGGCCTTTTACGTTGTGCCCGAGGTCGCCCTCCTCGCGGAGGGCGTGGATAGAAATCGTTGGTCTTTTAGTTTATAATACTTTTGCATAGGTCGCCCTCCGCGAGGAGGGCGTGGATAGAAATTTAAAAAAGCTATGGTAAAATCGCAGCGTCCGAAACATCCTGCGGTCTGCCGTTATTCACATACGGGTTATACCAGACATTCTGGAATATGCATCCTTCGATCCAAATGTTTTCGCACCAAATGCTCTCGCCGTTCTCCATGCGTCCCCGCAGCCGGATGCCGCAGGTCCATATTTTGTTTACACCGTTCGGGTTGATGCCTTCCCATGTGCAGTTGACGAACCAGATGTTTTTGCACCCCTCCAGCACCATGTTCGCGCCCTTCCAAAAGATCACGTTCCGAACTTCCAGATCTTCAACGTTGTTGACGATGATCTCAAAGTACTTATACTTTTTGTTTCCTCCGTCCACCACGCAGTTGCTCTGGCTCAGCGCCGCCGTCAGTGCTTCCGTGTCGTCCGTCTCTCCGTCCCCCGCCGCACCGGGAATACCCGTCACTGCGCCGCCGCCCGTGCCGCTTCCGGCCATGTCCCACGCTGCTGCAATGCCTGCTTCCATGTGGTTCAGCTTGGCAGCGGTTAGGGTCTGGCCGTCAATAAAATTCTGTTTTGTGTACCCCATCTTAGCTCCTCCCAAGGATCATTCTGCCCAGCACTGCAAGGCTCAGCCGGGCAGTGTTCCTGTTGTCCGGGTCGTCTGCGCCCCACAGCGCCTCTAAGCGGTCACAGGCCGCTGCATCATTGCCCGCCGCCAGCGTGCGCAGCATGGTCAGCACCGCCCGCTTTTCCGCAGTGGTAATGCCGCCGGTTCCCAGCATCCCTACCAGCGCTTCCCACGCCGGGGTAGCCGGTGCGGGCATTGCGCCCTCTGCCGTGCCGCCGTTTGCTGTGCGCAGCACCCCGGTCATGGCCGTAAGCTCTGTGGTGTCCTGTGTAGTGTAGGCCTGCTGCGTGCCGTCCGTAAACACCACGGTCAGGGTGCGGCCCTCTAGCACCACCTGCTGCACAAGGTCTCCCTTGTCCGCAGCCATCGCCCCTACGTCCGCAGCGTTCAGGCGCACCGCGCCGCCCTTGCCGTTCACGCTCAGCACGGTGCCGTCCTTGGGCGCGTATCCCTCTGCCCGCGCCGCCGCTTTGTCTGCCTGCTGCGCCGCCGTCTGTGCACTTTCTGCCTCGCCCTTTGCCTGCTGCACGCTGTCCGCAGCGGCGGCCTTGGCTTTCTGTGCCTCTCCCGCTGCACCTTCCGCTCTGTCCGCCGCGCTCTGCGCGTCCTTTGCCTTCTGGCTTGCCGTGTTCGCCGCCCCCAGCACCTGCGCCACAAAGGCCTCGTACTGGCTCGGGGTGATCTCGGTGTCCCCGTCCGTGGCAAAAGTCTCGTAGCACTCGTACCACGCAGGCCTTGTCATGGCACAGTATCCGTTGCCGTCCATCGCCCGCAGCATCCACAGCCCCTTTTCGCTGGCAGTGAACATCCTGTCCACCTCCAGACACCTGTCCTCTCCCAACATCACCGGCTGCGGCAGCGTGCCGTCCAGCTGCTGCACATGCACCGTCACCGCCATACCGGCCCATTCCTCCGGCAGCTCAAATTCCAGTGTCTCCACCCCGGTGCTACCCTCGCCGCCCAGCTTCAAAACCTTCTGCTCCGGGCAGTACTCTGCCCCGCTAAAGGTTCTTTTCACAATTCTTACCAGCATCTCCCGGCCTCCTTTCCTGTGTCCAGTCTACCGCATCCCGCTTTGCAAAACACCTGCGGACATTCTTACACAAAACACACCCCGGCAGCTGTCCCTTCTCAGCCGCCGGGGTGTTCGTCTTTGTTTGTTATTGTTTGTCTTTACCGCAGGTCTGCCCGCGGGTCGTTGGTCTGCGCTTTGCTCTTCTTTTCGGCATCGCTCACCCAGCCGTCCAGCGTTTTCTGGGTGTACAGCGGGTTATTATCCGCATCCCGCAGCGCCAGCAGCATCTCACCCAGCTGTGTCCGGTCATATTCGCTGCCCGCCACATACTCCGACTTGCATACTGCGGTGATCTTGCTCTTCACGCTGCCAAGGCTCTTGCCCGCCCGCAGCAGCCTGTCCAGCTCCTCCTGTGCATCCTTTGCCCGTACGCTCTCCAGCGCCTGCTCCAGCGCGTCGGTCACGCTCTCGCTGTCGCCCTTCAAAAGGTCGTCTGCCAGTTCATTGATTGCGCCCTCCGTGTCCTCGTCCCCGGTCTTGTCGCTCGTCACCATCCCGATTAGTAGGCGTTGTCCTTCACCTTGCCGTTTTTCACGGCCTCGATCAGTCCGTCCACATCCTCGCCGTCCACGCCGTAGGCCTCGCTCAGCGCCGGACGCAGCGCAGGCTCCTGCACCACCGGGGCTGCCTCTGCGCCGCCCTCTCCGGCAGCAGCACTACCACCAGCATTACCATCTGCAAACAGCTGCAGGTTCATCTTCCCGTCCACAATGTCGAACACCGGTTCGTGGTCGCCCAGCTGCACCCCGCCCACGACGCCGCCGGGCACTCCGCGCAGCTGCTGCGCGCTGAAGGTGGCATACTCCACCCCGCCGCTCTCGCCGGTAATGCGGTACACCCGCTGCTCGTCGTAGAACTGTCGCATCAGCTCAATGATCAGGTAGCACTCCTTCGCAAACGCCCGGTACGCGCTCTTCAGCATGTCCCGGCTCAGCTTGCTGCCCGCCTCCTGTAACGCCGCAATGGCACTGGCAGCGGTCAGGCCGCTGGTGGTACCGCCCTGGCTCACGTCCCGGTTGCCGCTCACTTCCTTCAGCTCGCTCACCCGGGCATCCCGGTAGTTCATGCAGTTGCCGCTCAACACGTTCGTCTGCAGCGGCATAAAGCTGTCGCTGTTCAGCCGCCCTACAACGTGCACGATGTCCTTGCTAAAGTCCGCCAGCTCTTTCTCGTTCACTCCCGCCGTGTCGCTCAGCACAAAGCGCTGCTTTGCCGCCAGCTTCACATTCTCGTCCATGGCGTGGTTCATCTCGTCAATGGCGGTCTGGGTGTCCTTCATCACGTCGATGTACCCAAACCCCGCCGGGGAATCCTCCTCCATGAACAGCGGGTCAAACACAAAGGGGTACTTCCCGTGGTCGTAAAAGCCCCGCTGTGCCAGCTGCGGGTCGTTCTCGCTGGCATACAGCACCACGCCGTTGCAGTACTTGCAGTAGTGCAGCACCGTCTGTCCGCCGGGCTGCGCCTTCTTGTAGTACCAGTCCACCACCACGCTCTTGTCGGTGGTGTCAATGCCGTCGTCGTGGATGTACTGCCCCACGTCCAGCCCCTCGCCGGTGTGCCCCTCCATCTGCGGGAAGCGCCCCACCAGCTGCTCGTTGTCCTCAAGGCTCAGGCTGAACAGGTGCGGCGACTGCTGAATGTCCTCCACCCCCGGCGCCCAGTACAGCATCAGCAGGTTGACACTCTGGATGCTGATGTCTCCCAGCCCGCCCCGCAGCACCGGGTCCCAGAAGATGCCCTTCACGCCGGTGCCGGTCTTGAGCTTGCGCCACCATGTGTCGCTGTACACCTGCTCGTAGTTGCATTGCTCCAGCACCGCCGGGATCACCTTGGAAAGGGTCTTTGCCGTCTCCTCATCGTCCGCCGCTCTCGGCAGCACGTTCGGCTCCGGGTAGTTGTCCATGGCATCCGCGTGCTTGTTGGCAATGCTGTTGAACAGCCACCCGCTGGAAGGCTGCGGCTTTCCCTCCATCATCTTGTTCTGGTAGTTCTTCCAGTGTCCCAGCCGGAACCACAGCTCGTTTTCAATGATCCGCTTGTCCAGCGCCGCCTTGCCGGTCTTGTACCGCTGCAGAATCTCTCCCGCCTTTGCGATCTCTTCCGGCCCGATCACCGTCTCCGCTGCCGCACTCACCGGTGTGCTCTCGCCCGCATCGCCCTGCAAAAGGCTCTGCATGGCATCATCCCGCCCGGTGCCGGGTCTCGCGGTGCTCACCATCCGGTCTCCTTCGCTCATGCCGCCGGGGTTCGCTTGGGCGGGTCTTGTGTCCGCTGGTACCTGCTGCGCCCCGGCCGCCTTGGCCGCCATCGCCATGATCCGCAGCAGCTTCTCCCCGTCCTGTTCGGTGTTCGGCTGCTGTCCCTCGTATCTTCCTGTCATCGCTTCTCCTTCTGCTTATACCCGCATCACCCGGATGGGGCTGCGGTGCACATCCATGTCCAGCGGGTCGTCCCGCAGCACCACCTCTTTGCGTACCTGCCGGGGACTGATAGGGTTTTCCATCAGCACATACCGGCACTCGTCGTAGATGTGGTCCTCCTGCGTGGTGTCAATGTCCTCTACGTTGCTCTCGTCGTACACAAGGTTCGGGATGGTGCGGATAAAATGCCGGCAGGTGTCAAACACCTGAAACATCGGCCGCCCCTCCGCGTCAAATGCCAGCCGGTAGTGCAGCTGCATCTTTCCCGCAATGCGGGTGTGGTCGCCCGGCCGCCACGTCACAAAGTACGGGTACTTCTCCTGCATCTGGGCAATGCTCTCGCCCTGGCTCTCGTTGAAGATGGCCGGGTCTGCCACTCCTTGGATTACCCTGCCCTTCAGCATCGGGTCGTTCTGCTCTGCCTCCCGGATGCGCCTTGCCTGCATGTACACCACCGTGCCCGGCCCTGTGGGTCGGTTGCGGCTCATCAGGTAGCTGTACTCCTCCCATGTGAAGTGTGTCAGCTCGTCCACCCCGATAAAATCAAAGGCTTTGCCTTGGTAGTTGTACTTGTCCTGCGTGCGGAACATGGACCCGAAATAGATCTTCGCCCCGCTGGGGAAGGTCCACACATGGCTGGAAGCGTTGTACCGCGCCTTCGGGAAGGCCAGCCTGTAATACTGCATCGTCTTGTCGATCAGCTCCGAAAGCTGCGGGTAGGTCTTTCGCACGATCAGTCCGCGGTAGTGCGGCACGTCCACCTGCCGCAGCGCCTCTATCACCAGTGCGTCGCTCTTGCCGCCGCCAGCGGCCCCGCCGTATAACGCCTCGTCCTCGCACCGCCGCATAAAGGCAGCCTGTTTCGGCTGCGGCTTCCACACGATGCTTCTCTTATACCGTCCCACTGCCATCCAGTACCACCTCCGGCCTTTCGTCCTCGCTCTGCGGCTCCATCAGCACGGTCGGCACGCTCTGGCCGCTGTCCCGGTCCGTGTCCGGCACCAGCGCCGCCGCGTTTGCCGCTGCCGTCAGCAGCACCGCCCACAGCATCAGCCGGATCTTCTCCTTCTCCACCCCAAACCGCTTGCAGGTGGCGTACTTCACCCGCCGCGCGTAGTTCTCCACGTCCTTCCAGCAGGCATCCTCGTCATCCGGCAGGTAACAGTCCTCGTATGTACCGGTCAGGAAAAACCACGCTTATCAAAATTCGCCAGCACATTCCGCTGCTTTTTGCGCATACTGGCAGCTTTGTTCCGGTTCTTCTGCCCCTTGTCGCTCTCCTTGCGCTTCTTTCCCCGCTTGCGGTGTTCCTGATCCGTCACGGCATACACTCCAACGGCCATGTACTCGTCCCCGCACCGGATCTTCTTTTCCCGGATGTAGCTTTTCCGCATAGGCTGCTCCTGTAATTTTCTCTTTTGTGACCCACACAGTCACAGAAATAACGGGTATACTAGCTTCCCAAAGCGCCCACCCGGACGCTCTTTATAAAAAGGTATCAGACAAAACGCCTGCCGCCGAGTCTTCTCTCAGCAGCACCCGTTCCTACCTGATGCTTTTGCGGTCGCCAAAGCCCCCGGCCACGCGCTCACTGCGCCGCCGGGGGCTGATTCAGGGTTCTTCCGCCCCTCGTACTCTCCTTTCTTCTTGTGGAAGTCAAAACCACCGGCTCAGCCGGTGGTTTTGACTGCGCCGTCTTTTGCGCCACTAATTAAAGCAATCTCCAGATAAACAGGGGTAATTAAGGCACAATCGCCCACTTTCCCATCCCCTGCCGCGCAAACAAAAACCCCCGAAAACTGGCTTCACAAGCCAACCTTCGGGGGTTTCTTTTTGGAGCTACTGACCTGATTCGAACAGGCGACCTGCTCATTACGAGTGAGCTGCTCTACCAGCTGAGCCACAGTAGCACATTGCACATCTGCTGCAACAGGCAATATTCTACCATATTTCTGCGGTGCTGTCAAGGCCGGATTTCCTGTAAGCAGGGCAGCTTTTGTGGGGCGTTTCACAAAAAGTTGTTGCATTTTGGCCCGGCGGCTTTATAATAGAATTGATTGCGCAAAAGGCCGCGCCTTTTGCCGGAAAGGACGAGCTGCACCATGATCTTTGTTCCCCTGCTGCACTACTTTTTGTGCAAGAATGATTACAGCGGCAACGAGGCCGGGCTGCGCTACCGGCTTACCCCGGGCAAGCGCACCGTACCGAACCCGGACGGCGGCGCGGATGCCACCAAAGAGGAAAAGATCCTCACAGTGGACTACTGGCCCGCGCCTTGGACGATTGACAAGACCGACCCCGCCCTGCGCCGCCGGGAGGTGTTTCCGCTGACCGACGAGGGACGTGCCGCCGCCGCGCAGTATCTGAAAGACGCCTACGATGCCGAACCAGAGCGCTGGAACAACTGCCCGGACATGATGGACTGCGACCCCTGGGAGCCGCCTGCTGAGCCGGATACTGCCAACGAATAAACCGAACGAGGAAACCATGATCTACCGTTTGAAAGAACTGAAGGGCGATACCATCGCCGTGCCGCAGCTGGTGTTCTCCAAGCTGGGCATTGCCGAAGAATACAATGTGCGGGTGGCGCTGTATGTGCTGGCCACCGGCGTGACCGACCCGGACAAGCTCTGCGCTGACCTCAAGCTGCGCAGCCGCATCAGCGCCGAGAGCGCACTGGCGTTCTGGGCGGGTGCGGGGCTTTTGGAGCGCTACGAGGAAAACGCCGCGCCGGGCGCAGAGCCCAGCGCCCCCGCCCCCATGCGCTGGGCGGAGATTGCCGCCGCCAGCCGCACCGACCCTATGATCTCCAGCCTGATCGACTGCGCACAGACCAGCTTTGCCCGTCCGCTGACCCACACCGAGATGGAAAAACTGGTGAACCTGTATGTGCAGGAAGGCTTTGCGCCTGAGACTGTGATGCTGTGCGTAGCCTATGTGGCCAGCCGGGGCAAGCGCACCATGGCTGCCGTGACCCACGAGCTGAAGGTCTGGCGCGCCGAGGGCGTGGAGACCGGCGAGCAGGCCGATGCCCACTTAAAGCTGCTGGCACTGCGCCAGAGCCGCGAGGAATACGTCAGCAGCCTGTTGCAGATCACCCCCGAGGAGCTGACGCTGGGCGGGCGCAAGGCCATTGCACGCTGGTACGAGGTGTACGGCTATGATGACGCCATGGTGCAGGAAGCCGCCGTACAGGCCGGCCCCAAGCGGGATCTGTGGTACTGGAACAGCATCCTGAAAACATGGAACGCCAAGGGTCTGCGCAACATCCATGATGTGCGCGGGCCGGTGGCCGCAGCCGGTGCCAGCCGGAATATCCGGGTGGACCGCGACACGCCCAGCGGAAACGATATCCTGAAAAACGCCACCCGCCGCCGTCCCCTGATCAAGAAACCGGAGTAAGGAGCCTTTATGCGTACCAAAAACGAATTATATCAGCAGGCATTGCGCACCGTAGCCATGCGGCGGCAGACCGCCCGCGCTTTGGCGCAGGATGCACAGGCTGAAGCCGAAGCCGCGATTCCCGGGCTGCGTCACGCCGAGGAAGAGGTGCGGGTGCGAGGCATCCGCTGTGCCATTGCCGGAGCCTCCGGCAAAGACCGCACCGAAGCTGCCGCTGCGCTTGCGGCGGCAAAGCAGAAGCTGGCCGCGCTGCTGGCTGAGAGCGGACGCCCTGCGGATGCGCTGGAGCCAAAGTTCACCTGCAAGCGGTGCGAGGACACCGGCGCAGTGGACGGCCATACCTGCGACTGTGTACGCCGGGTGATGCAGCAGCTGCGCCGGAAGGAGATCGAGGAGCTGTCCAGTCTGTCCATCTCCAGCTTTGATACCATGCAGTTGGACTACTATCCTAACACGGTGGACAAGACGCTGGGCGAGAGCGTGCGCAGCTACATGGCCGAGGTTCTGGCCGACCTGCGGGATTACGCCGCAGACTTTTCCCCCGCCACCCGCGAAAGCCTGCTGCTGGTGGGCAACGCAGGGCTTGGCAAGACTCATGCCGCCCTTGCCATTGCCGGGGAGGTGCTGCGGCAGAACTATGATGTGATCTATGTCTCCTGCCCAGACTTTTTTGGCAAGCTGGAAGCGCTGCATTTCGGCACCGACCCCGGCGGCGAGGAGGAGACTTTGTTCCAGACTGCCTGCAACGCCGATCTGCTGATCCTTGATGATCTGGGCACCGAGTTCAACTCCAGCTTCTTCCTGACAAATCTGTACAGCCTGCTGAATAACCGCTTGGGCGCAAAGCTACCCACCATCGTCACCACCAACATCACGGACGGTGCGCTGCTGGAAAAGCTGTATACAGAGAAGATCTCCAGCCGCCTTGCGGCCTTTGTACAGATCCAGTTTTTAGGCAGTGATATCCGGGTGCAGAAGGCCGCAGAGTAAGTCGTTTTATTTCTGTCGGAGCTGTACATCTTTCGAGAGAAGCAATTTTAAAATAAGTGCGAATTGCCGTGCAAATGAAAAGCCATCTGCCGCAGCATGATCGGGGTTGAAACCCTTGGAATCAGCTGTTGCAGATGGCTTTATTTTGCGACAAATCAGAACTCTAATGCAGGGCTTACCTCGTTGCGACGCTGTGCCTGCACGATGCAGTCCTTTTCCGGCACGACACCGGCTGCGCCCAAGGTGGTGAACACGGTCTGCAAAGCAAGAGTCGGCGTGTTATTCTCCTGCGAGAGATGGCACAGGGCGAACTTTTTGCAGCCGCTCTGGATGAGTTCCAGAAGCTTTGCGGAGCACTCGTCGTTGGAAAGGTGTCCCCGCACGCTCTCGATGCGGGCGCGCAGATAGTAGGGGTAGGGCCCGCTGCGCAGCATGTGCAGGTCGTAGTTGCTTTCCAGCGCCACAAGGTCACAGCCGGAAAGCGCTTCGTGCACCGGCGGGGTCAGGGTGCCAAGGTCGGTGGCGATGGTCATGGTCTTATCGTCCGGGGTATGGATGCGGTAGCCTACGCAGGGCACGTCGTGGCTGGTGGGGAAGGACTGTACCCCGAAGCAGCCGATGTCCTCTTCCCTGCCCTCCAGCGCGTTCAGTTCGCAGTTGGCGGGCACGATATCGTTGGCATCCAGAAAATCCAGCGTAGCCGCTGCGCCGTACACCGGCAGCGGGTTCTTTTTGAGGAAGGTGGAAAGCCCCTTGACGTGGTCGCTGTGCTCGTGGGTGACAAGGATGCCCGCGCAATCGCTGACGGTAAGCCCCAGCGATTTGAGCGCTGCTGTGGTAGTGCGTACCCCCTTGCCCATATCCACGATAAGGTACTGCGCACCGCAGCGCACCACGCTGCTATTGCCGGAAGAACCGGAATACAATGAAATGAACTCTGCCATGAAAACCTCTTATGTTACCACCTGAAAACAGCCCGCCGCACAGAACTTACGGCAGGCTGTTTGTTTTGTTGTTTGTGTTACAGGGCCTGTTCCAGTGCGGCGGGCGTCCGCTCCACCTTGCTGATCTCAGCACCCAGACCGCGCAGCTTTTCCACGATATTCTCGTAGCCGCGCTCGATATGACCGATTTCCTCGATCTCGCTGGTGCCATCGGCCATCAGAGCAGCCACCACCATAGCAGCACCGGCACGCAGATCGGAAGCGCGCAGCGGGGCGGGGCTGAGCTTTTCCACGCCCTCAAACACGGCTACCTGACCGTCCACCTGTACGCTGGCACCCATCTTGCGCAGCTCGTCCACATAGCGGAAACGATTATCCCACACGCTCTCGGTGATGGTGCTGGTGCCCTTAGCCACGCTCAGCAGCACGCCCATCAGGGGCTGCATATCGGTGGGGAAGCCGGGGTGCGGCATGGTGTTGATCTTCAGCGGCAGAATATCGCCGGTGCGGGATACCCGCACTGCATCGTCAAATTCTTCCACAGTGATCCCTGCACGGCGCAGCTTGGCCGTGATGGGCTCCAGATGCTTGGGGGTAACGTTCTTGATGAGCACATTGCCGCCGGTGGCAGCGGCAGCCACCATGTAGCTGCCGGCCTCGATCTGATCCGGAATGATGCTGTAAGTGCAGCCGTGCATCTTTTCCACACCGCGCACCTTAATGACATCCGTACCGGCACCGCGCACGTCTGCGCCGCACATATTCAAAAAGTTTGCCAGATCCACCACATGGGGCTCCTTGGCGCAGTTTTCCAGAATGGTCTGACCCTTGGCCATGACCGCAGAGAGCATGCCGTTCATGGTAGCGCCCACGCTGACCTTATCAAAGAAGATATGGGCACCGGTCAACTCCTGCTTGGAGCGCACGGTGATCATGCCGTAGTCCACGCTGTCCTCTGCGCCCAGTGCGCTGAACACCTTCAGGTGCTGGTCGATGGGGCGGGGACCCAGATTGCAGCCGCCGGGCATGGCAACCTGTGCCTTGCCGAAGCGGGAAAGCAGCGCGCCAAGGAAGTAGTAGCTGGCGCGCATCTGACGGGACAGATCGTCTGGCACATTGGTAGTGACCAGATGCCGCGTATCGATCTCGTAGGTGTTGCGGTTGAGCATCTTCACCTGTGCACCCAAGGTGCTCAGGATCTTGAGGCTGACCGACACATCGCTGATATCGGGTATGTTTTCGATCACGCAGACATCCGCTGCCAGAATGGTAGCAGGCAGAATGCCCACAGCCGCATTTTTTGCGCCGGAAATGGTCACTTCTCCGTGCAGGGGCTTACCGCCGGTAATAACAAATTTCTCCACTTTTATGATCTCCTTGTCAAAGGCCTGTGCCACAGGCCTGTTAAGGCTACTGAAAGCATTTCATTTCGTTACTTGTACCGCCAGGGTGTACAGATTTACCAACACCGGGGCAGATTTATAACTATTCTATTATACACTACTTCTACAAAAAAGCAAAGCCCGATTTGTATCTGTTTCATTATTTTCTGTTTTGCCCAGATTACACGCGGATATTCCAAAAATTTATTAAAATTTCATCAATTTTGACCAAAGCTGACCCAAATTTTACCCTTTGGCGATATCACCAAACGTGATCCTCGCACCGCGCCTCCGGGATCCAGCCCAGCTGATAGGCCGTTACCAGCTGCTTGAGGTCGTGCACGCGCTCCCGCAGTACCTCGCCCTCGTCCGTATCTTCCACGAGGATGCGATGATTTTCGGTTTCCAGAATGTTCTTCTGGGACAGGATGTCCAAATTCTCCCGCACCGCCTTTTCTGCGCTTTCAAAGGGTTGATGGGTGCGCAGGGACATGGTGCGGCTGGAATATACCAGCGTATAACCCGCAATGCCGGTCTTTTCATGGTAGGCGCGGCAGAACCCACCATCGATGACCACCAGCCGTCCCCCGCCCTTGATGGGACTTTCGCCGTTTTTCTCCTGCACCGGCACATGGCCGTTGACGATATGGCTCGTACCCGGCAGTCCGAACTCTGCCAGAATGCGGCGGCAGGCGGCTTCGTCGTTGTACCAGCTATAATAGGGATCCTTGACCTCCGTATGGGTGGCGGGGTCTGCGATATACAGCCGCTCGAAGGTGGTCATGGCGCTGCGGCCGAACAGCGGCGAAAGCTTGCCGCACCACAGATACCACAGAAAATCCTGTCCGCTCTGGCGGGCGGCGCTGCCCTCTGCCCCGTAGTAGCCACGGCGGGCACGGGCGTCACAGTAATCCATCAGGGCACGACCGGAGTAGCGGCGTCCCTCGAAGTGCTCCACCGCAAAGCCACCCTTCGTGTTCATAGGCACAGCACCGTGGTAAAGCAGGTTGCCGTTTTCAATATGGTACACGCTGCCCTTGGCATACAAAAATTCAATGTGCTGCTGTAATCTTTCGCTCTGCCGGAAGGACTGCACCAGCTTGTGCAGTACCAGTTCCTCGTCCGGGTTTAGCTTTGCCGGGTCTGCCGGGTCTACCGTGGGGAAAGAGGTGTCCCGCAGGGGGTAGCGCTTCTCCCCCACCTGCACAGTATGGGCATCCCAGTCGATGCGGCGCAGATAATCCCGCCCCTGCATCTGGAAATCCGGGTTGCGGTCGATAACTTGACATTCCAGCTTAAACATAAGGATGGAGATGGCCTTGTGCATCACAGCGCAGCGGTGGAGCATTCCTTCCGTATAGGGGCCGCGGGCGGCGTCCGTGTGGGGCATCCAGATGGAAAGGTCATCCTCGCCATAGAACTGCTCCGCCATGCGCTGCAAGTGCCGCAGATTGATGCCGTAGCAATCCTCCAGCATCCCGTGGTTGTGGTAGGCAAGCGTAGTTTTAAGTACCGTACAGATGCAGATGGGACTGCCGGCAGCAGCACCCATCCACACCACGTCATGGTTGCCCCACTGGATATCCACGTTATGGTGGCGCATCAACAAATCCAGAATAATGTCCGGGCGGGGGCCGCGGTCAAACAGGTCGCCCACGATATGCAGCTTATCCACCGCCAGATGCTTGATCAGCTCGCACAGCCGCACGATAAAGCGGTCGGCGCGGCCATTCTCGATGATGCTGCCCACGATCTGGCCGTAGTACAGGTCTTTATCGTGATCCTCAAAGTGGGCGTGGAGCAGCTCGTCCAGAATATAGCCGCAGCTGGACGGCAGACAGCCGCGCACATGGTCGCGGGTGTGCTTGGAGGACACCAGACGGCAGATATCGATCAGCTGGAGAAGGGTCTGGGTATACCACTGCTCCAGTGCATCCTCGGTGGTACAGCGTGCTTTAAGCTGAGGCAGCTTTTCGGTGGGATAGTAGATCAGGGTGGCAAGCTCTGCACGGGCTGCCTCCGGCATGGTGTCACCCAGCACGGCATCCACCTTTTCCCGGATGACACCGGAGGCGGAGTTCAGGATGTGCACAAAGGCCTCATTTTCGCCGTGCAGGTCGCTCATGAAATGCTCCGTGCCTTTGGGCAGCTTGAGCAGCGCCTGTGTGCTGATGATCTCGCTGGCAGCTGCCGCCTGCGAGGGGTAATCTCTGGCCAGCAGGGTCAGGTACTTCAGGTTGTCGCGGATCTCATCGGTTTCGGTGCGCATGGCTTCCTCCATCGTAACGCATTCCTTGCCCTGCAAAGATGTTGCGTTTTTTGTATTATCGTTTCTCTATATTTCAGTATAGCACGAATGGCACCAAAAGTGGTATACTGAATACGAAAATTTTAAGCAAAGGACTTTGGATATTATGCCGAAAACCATTTCCGTTCCCACTCGCTGCACCCTCTGCCCCCGCCGCTGCGGTGCTGACCGTGCCGCCGGGCGCACCGGCTTCTGCGGGGCAGGCGCTACGCTAAAAGCTGCCCGCGCCGCCCTGCACCACTGGGAGGAGCCCTGCATCAGCGGCACAAGGGGCAGCGGCACGGTGTTCTTTTCCGGCTGCACCCTGAAGTGCTGCTTCTGCCAGAACTATCCCATCAGCGCCGAGGGACTGGGCAAAGAGATCACCGTGGAGCATTTGGCTGAGATCTTTTTAAGTTTGCAGACACAGGGCGCACACAACATCAATCTGGTCACCCCGGGGCAGTGGCAGCCGTGGATCATTGCCGCGCTGGACATTGCCCGCACCAAAGGGCTGCGTCTGCCCATCGTGTGCAACACCGGCGGCTACGAGACGGTGGAAAGCGTGGAGGTGTGGCGCGGGTACATTGACATCTGGCTGGCTGATTTAAAATATGTATCCTCTGCCCTTTCCGCAGAGCTTTCCGCCGCGCCGGACTACTTTGCACAGGCAAAGCCCGCCATCGAAGCCATGATGGCGCAGGTGGGGCATCCGGTGTTCGATGCAGACGGCATCCTGCAAAAGGGGGTCATTCTGCGGCATCTGGCGCTGCCGGGTCATGTGGAGGACAGCTTTGCCGTACTGGACCAGATGGCTGCATGGAACGACGCCGACCCCGGGTGCTTTCTGCCCAGCGTCATGAGCCAGTATACCCCCTTCTACAAGGCCGCAGAGCACGGCATCGGGCGACGCATCACCACCTACGAATACCGCCGGGTGGTGAACTACGCCATGGACAAGGGGCTTGTGCAGGGCTATATGCAGCAGAAGAGCAGCGCCAAAGAAGAATACACCCCCAGCTTTGACCTGACCGGGGTGTAATTCCGCATTAAGGCAGCTTTTTCGGCAACTTTACCAAATTTTATGGTTTATTTTCTCTTGCTTGCGCGTGCAAACCCTTGCATTCTGTCCGGGAACGCACTATAATGGATACAACGATGTGTTAATAGTTGCGAGTGTCCGCAATGTTATCAGGAGGAGCGTTATGGAACATTTCAATCCGATCCTTGGCAGCGAACCCAATGGCCAGAAGTTCATCACCTGTGGTGAGATCATGCTGCGCCTGACCCCGCCGAACTACGAAAAGATCCGCATGGCATCCGCTTTTGAGGCCAGCTATGGCGGCAGCGAGGCCAACATTGCGCTGGCGCTGGCAAACCTTGGCGTGGACAGCACCTTTTTCAGCGTAGTGCCCAATAACAGTCTGGGCAAGAGCGCTGTGCGCTGGCTGCGCTCCAACGATGTGCACTGCACCCCCATGATCCTGACCGAGCCGGACGAGACCCCTTCTAACCGTCTGGGTACTTATTATCTGGAGACCGGCTACGGCATCCGCGCTTCCAAGGTCATCTACGACCGCAAACACAGCGCCATTACCGAGTACGATTTCTCTCAGGTGGATCTGGACGCTCTGCTGGAGGGCTACGACTGGCTGCACCTCAGCGGCATTACCCCGGCACTGGCTCCCAACTGCCGCAGCCTGATCCTTGATATGCTGAAGGTTGCCAAGAAGAAGGGCCTGACCGTGAGCTTTGACGGCAACTTCCGCTCCACCCTGTGGACTTGGGAGGAAGCACGGGACTTCTGTACCGAGTGCCTGCCCTATGTGGATGTGCTGCTGGGCATTGAGCCCTA
>OLPV01000534.1_pt1 | contig 32561 bp, 22 predicted proteins | sample 1671961 | NCBI WGS metagenome assembly OLPV01 (sample SAMEA3136630, study PRJEB25190) | human gut metagenome | biome: human gut; feature: human-associated habitat; material: faeces | place: Austria | collected 2013
AGGCCCTCGACCGCTGCCGCCGTGGCACGTATAACGGTGCCACCTGGACGCGCGTCGAGATGCCCGAGCGCCCGGGACACGCCGTGCTGCCGACAGTCCGCATTGCCGACCTGCGCCGCGAGTTCTCGCACGGCAGCCGCTCTATGTTCTCAAAACCCTTGATGGAAGGTCTGGAGCGTGTGGTCGAGCGCCGCGAGAAGGCCGTGCTTCTGCATAACCGCCGTGGCTTTGCGCCGTTTTTGATGTGCCGCGAGTGCGGCTGCGTGCCCACCTGCAACCACTGCTCCACCGCGCTTACGTATCACGAGCGCACGCACACGCTGCAGTGTCATACATGCGGTTCTTCTTGGCGCGTGCAGCCCTATCCGGCCCCCACGAGTCGCTGTCCCAAATGTGGCAGTCGCTACCTGGCAAAAATGGGCCTGGGCACGCAGCAGATCGAGGACGCACTGCACCAGATGTTGCCCGAGGACGTCGCCATTATTCGCATGGATGCCGATTCCACGCGCGGAAAGGACGCGCACAAAAAGCTGCTCGAACAGTTCGATGCCGCCGATTGCGCGGTGCTGCTGGGCACTCAGATGATCGCCAAGGGCCTCGACTTTCCTGAGGTCACGCTCGTGGGCGTGGTCAATGCCGACTTCGCCCTCAAGCTGCCGGACTTCCGCGCAGGGGAGCGCGCCTACGATTTGCTGGAGCAGGTTGCGGGCCGTGCCGGTCGCGGCGATCGCCCCGGCGAGGTGATCATCCAGACCTATCTGCCCGAGGACCCGGTCATTCGCGCCGTCGCTGAGCATGACCGTTCGATCTTTACCGACTACGACCTGGACCAGCGCCGCGACGCGCTGTACCCGCCGTTTGTTCGCCTGGTCAACATCTTGGTGTGGTCGGCGAACCGAGACGAAGCGCAAGACTACATCGGTCGCATCGCGAAACTCCTCAAGCGTCGCTGGCATGCCGCCGCGCCCGACTTTTTGCGGGCGGGGAGTGCCGTGCCCCAGGTGCTTGGTCCGGCTTCGTGTGTAATCGAGAGAGCCAAGGACCGTTACCGCTTCCATCTGCTTGTTAAGTCGCCGGTAGGGTACCATGTCTCTGATGATATCGACGCCTGCCTCAAAGAGGTGGGCTCCGTGCGCGGCGTGAGCGTGAGCGTTGACGTCGACGCCTATGATTTGATGTAACAACCCGAAAGGATGGCCATGGAAGCCAACGGAATCGTACTGTCGCCCGACCCTCGTCTGCGCCAGGAGTGCGCCGTCATCGAGGAGATCACCCCGGCGATCGAGGCGCTTGCCGAGAAGATGAAGAAGATGATGTTCGACAACGGCGGTTGCGGCCTGGCTGCCCCGCAGATCGGCGAGCTCATTCAGCTCGTTACCATCGACTGCGATTACAGCGACAAGAACGACTACGACCCCTACGTGCTCATCAACCCTGTCATTGTTGAGCAGAGCGACCATCTGGTGCCGTTTAGCGAGGGCTGCCTTTCCATCCCTGGCATTAGCTGCGAGATCGAGCGTCCCGATCACGTTGTCGTCGAGGCGTATGACCTGGATGCCAACCTGATTCGCTACGAGGCCACGGGCGACCTGTTCTGCGTGTGCTTGCAGCACGAGATCGATCACCTGCACGGCAATACCATGTTCGAGCGACTTAAGCCGATGCAGCGCATCAAGGCAGTCAAGGAGTACCAGGACGCCCTGGCCCGCGGCGCTCGACCGGGCGAGACGGAGTAGGTCCCACCGTCCCCTTCCGCCGCAGGGCTTAGGTTTTGCTCCATGCTCAAACAGTCCTGCTCGCACGAAGAGCACATTAAGTGCTCTTCGGCTCGTGCGGAACTGCGCGTGGAGCAATAACCTAAGCCCTGCGGCGGAAGGGGACTGCGTTTTCGTGCTCCTCTTCGCCCGGGTGCCGTCGGGTCAGGGAAAGGCGTCTTCGCTGATAATTGCTTTGTTGGAAGAGCTGCTTTTATTGCGGCTCTTTCTTTGGTTTTGGGTATATTTGTTCTTGTTGAATTGTTATTGCGGATGGGCTGGGTACTTGGCTTTCCGCTGTTATTTGTAGCCGTCTCGGCTTTGGTTGAGGGGAGACGTTCTTTATGCGTATTGTGTTTATGGGTACGCCCGATTTTGCTGTGCCTTCGCTGACTTCGCTTGTTGAGGCTGGGAACGAGATTGCGCTTGTTATTACTCGTCCCGATGCTGTTCGTGGGCGTGGTAAGAAGCTTGAGCCGTCTCCTGTTAAGGCTAAGGCGCTTGAGCTGGGGTTGCCGGTCGTTGAGGCTAATCGTATGACGCCTGAGGTTGTTGAGGCGCTCCAGGCTGCTCAGGCTGATATTTTCTGTGTGGCTGCCTATGGCTGCATTTTGCCTGATGAGGTGCTGCATATGGCGCCGCTTGGTATTGTGAATGTTCATGCTTCGCTGCTGCCTCGTTGGCGTGGCGCTGCTCCCATTCAGCGTGCCATTCTTGCTGGTGATGAGGTTGCTGGCGTTTCCATTATGCGCATTGGGCATGGCGTGGATACGGGCGCGTACTGTGCTCAGGCCTCGACCTCGGTTGCCGGTAAGCATGCCGAGGCGCTCACGATGGAGCTTGGTGAGCTTGGCGGTAAGTTGCTTGCCGATACGCTTCCCTCGCTTGCCGATGGCTCGGCTGTTTGGACCGAGCAGGATGAGTCCCTCGTCACGCATGCTGCCAAGATTTCCAAGCAGGAGATGCGTCTGGATCCGAAGATGGCGGCGCTCGATTGCGTGCGTCATGTGCTTGCTTCGTCCGATACCGCGCCTGCCCGTTGCGTAATTGCCGGTAAGTCGGTTCGCGTGCTCGATGCCGCGCCGGCTGATGTGTCGCTTGGCGAGGGCGCTGTTGCCGTCAAGAGCAAGCGTGTTTACCTGGGACTTTCCGATGGCGCGGTTGAACTGCTCGAGGTTAAGCCCGATGGCAAGCGTGCCATGGCTGCTTCTGCCTGGGCTGCCGGCCTGCAGGGCGCCGAACTTAGGTGGGGTGTACTGTCATGAGCAAGTTGTCTCCCGCGCGCAAGCTTGCGCTCGATGTGTTGATGGAGGCCGATCGCCGCGGTATGTACGCACGCGATGTGTTGTCTTCCCGTGCTTCCGCTAAGGCCATTGACCAGCGCGATTCCGCTTTTGCCGCGCGTTTGGCGCTCGGTGTTGCCGCCACGCAGGGCATTTTGGATGAGTTGCTCGATCAATTTTTGGATAAGCCTAAAAAGGTCGCGCCGCGCGTTCGCATGGCGCTTCGCATCTCGGCCTTCGAGATGCTCTACCTGCATACGCCGGGCCGCGTTGCCGTGAGCCAGGGTGTTGAGCTGGTGCGCAGCGGTGCTAAGTCTGCCGCGGGCCTGGCTAACGCGGTGCTGCACAAGGTTGCGGACAACGTTGAGGACTTTGCCACGGCATCCGACGTGGATGAGTCCGAGCGCCGTTTGGTTCGCCTTTCGCGTTTGATGGGTCTCCCTCGCTGGCTGTGCGCTCGTATCATGGCCTCGTTCGATACGCCCGAGGGTGCGCTCAACTTTGCCGGCAATCTGGCTCCTGCGCCGCTTGCTCTGCACGAGAATGCGTTTGCGACCAAGGCCGACCCGTATATCTCGCAGCTCGTTGCGCCTGTCTTTCCGGGCTGCCATGCTCCGGTCGATGCTCAGGTTACGGTTGCGTCCGGCGTGTTTGAGCGTGCTGCCGCGGTTGCCTCGGACCTTAACGCCCAGCTTATCGCTACTGCCGCGACACGTCCCGGTCGTTGCCTGGAGATTGGCGCCGGCCGCGGCACCAAAACCTATGTGATGATGTGCCAGGCCAAGCGTGCCGGGTACGAGCGTCAGCATACCGCGCTCGATCTGCACGATCGCAAGTGTGATCAGAATCTCGCGCGCCTGCATAAGGCGGGTATCTCGGGTGTTCGTACGGTGTCGGGCGACGCCTGCGAGCTCAATGAGGTGCTTACGTCGTTTGATGCGATGCTTGGCGAGCCCGCTCTGTTCGACACGGTGTTTATCGATGCGCCGTGCTCTGGCACCGGCACCATGCGCCGTCACCCCGAGATACCGTGGCGTCTGACTGAGAACGACGTTACGACTGAGCTGCCCCGCCTGCAGCTGACGATGCTCAAGGAGGCAGCCGCGCGCGTTGCTGCCGGCGGTGAGCTTATCTATGCCACCTGCTCGGTTTTTGATGAAGAGAACACGCAGGTCGTGGATGCCTTTCTGGCCTCTCCCGAGGGCGCCGGCTTTACCGTGGCGCCGCTCTCCGAAGCCCAGATTCTTCAGCTCCCCGAGTACGACCACGCCAAGAGCCTCGTCATCCTGCGCCAAAACGCTCGAGGCCTCTTCCAAAGCGTCCCCGTAAACGCCGACTCCTACGACGGCCACTTCTGCGCCCGCCTGGTCCACAAGTAACTACTAAGTTGCGGTGAAATAGGGATTGAATAGCGGCATCTACCCGCCAAATAGTCCTTATTTCACCGCAACTCAGAAGGTCGTGCGAGTGGAGATCGCAATAGCGGTAAAGAGTGGGAAAAATAGTCCCGTTTCATGCTTGCTGTTATCAAAAGTAGGGCGGATTACGGGGCTAGATTGGTGATGCCCGACCACAGCAAAAATGGCCTAAACAAAATCGCAGGTAGATGGCTTGTTGAAATTTGCAAATTACCGGAATGGATAGAGGTTGTCAATTCAGCCCCGAAATCCGGCAGAGTTTTGAAATGTTACAAACTTAGCATCAGCCCGAAATCCGATCTATAGAATAGTTGCGGTGAAATAGTTCCTGTTTGGCCGTTGGTTGGGCTGATTCAGGAACTATTTCACCGCAACTCATCAGGAAACCTGGGTGGCGGGACCGTTTGTCACTAGTGGTTATGCGGGCAGTTGGCGCAGCAGCCGCTGGTGGCGGTGGTGCTGGAACCACCGCTGCGCTGGTCGGTGTTGTAGAAACCGCTGCCCTCAAACTTGATGCCGCTGGCCGAGAACGTCTTGGCCGCCGGAGCGCCGCAACTCGGGCACACGACCTCGGGGGTCTCGGACATGGGATGCTCAACCTCAAACACGTTGCCGCAGCTCGAGCACTTGTAATCGTAGCGCGCCATAATACTTCCTTTTCAGCACAAAGCGGGCAGATCGCTCTGCCCGCATAAATTCAAACAGCTGTAACTGTACCCTATATCGTGGGTTTTATCACGCTTCGCCCCAGAATCTATGGGTGTTGCGCAAGAGCTGTGCAGTTTTGCGCTCGGCGGCCGCAACGTCGGCCTCGTCTGCCTGCCAGGTCCAGTTGCCCGTGGCGACACCCGGCACGTTCATACGCGCATCGTCGCCAAGCCCCAGTACATCCTGCAGTGGCATCATCACCAGGGGAGCGTCGCTTGCCAGCGCGTCGCCCATCAGCTTGGCCGCCACCTCAACACCACTCGGCTCGTCGCCGCCCGCAAAGGAGCGCGTGCACCAACCGGCGAGCGTCGACGTGTCGTGCGTCGAGGTGTACAGAATCTTGCCGGGCGTGGGGTGCACACCGCAACGAACGTCGTAGTCGCTAAACTCCAGCACGTCCATGCCGGGGAAACCACAGGTCGAAGCCATGGCGCGAACACCGGGCGTCAGGTAGCCCAGGTCCTCGGCGATAAAGTTGAGCGGACCCAGCTCGTCGTAGGCGGTCTGGAACAGGTCCTTGCCCGGGCCCGCCAGCCAGCGACCGTCGGCGCAGGCCTTACCTGCGGGAATGCTAAAGTAGCTGTGGAATCCCAGGAAGTGGTCCAGGCGCACACGATCGTAGAGCGAGAACGCGCGACGCAGACGGTCCATCCACCAGCGGTAGCCGTTCTCCTTCATGTGGTCCCAACGGAAGGTGGGGTTGCCCCACACCTGGCCCTCGGGTGCAAAGTTGTCGGGCGGCGCGCCAGAAATCTCAATCGCCTTGCCGGTATCGGACAGCCAGAAGTTCTCGGGCTCGCTCCATGCATCGGCCGAATCGTCCGAAACGTACATAGGAATGTCGCCGATAACCTCGATACCCTTCTTGTGCGCATTGTTCATGAGCTCGCACCAGGCCAGGTCAAAACGGTACTGCATGTACGCCTGCAGCTCTGCCTCGTCGTGGAAACGCGTGTCATCAATCAGATGCTCGTTGTAGCGCGCGACATCGGCCGGCCAATCGTGACGCGATCCGCCTTCAAAGTACTTCTTGACGGCCATGTAGACGCAGTACTTCTCGAGCCAATCGGCGTTGCGATGCTTAAACGCCGTGTAGAGCGGATCGGCATCCTCGCCGCCGCGAATCTTCCAAGTCTCAAAGTCGGCAGCCAGCTCCTCCTGGCTTTCGGGCAACAGGTCAATATTGCCCGCAAAGGCCGAAGGCCCAGCGTATGGGGAGCGGAAGAAGTCCGTCGGGTTGACAGGCAGAACCTGCCAGTAGCGCATGCCCATAGCGGCCAAGTGATCGATAAAGCGACGCGTGGGTGCACCGATCGTGCCGGGCTTGTCGTCGTCGGTGGGTACCGAGGTGATATGGCACACGACGCCCGCGCCGTGATCGAGCGGCTCCTGCAGGCGCTTCTCGGCATGGTGATAGATGATCGAAGAGCCCAGTGGGTACAGGTCGAGCGTAACCGTGCCATTATGGATTTCGCACTCGTGGCCGCTAATCACGTCGCTCGCACATTCGCCGAGCGCCGGGATCGTCACGCAGTGCGAATTGCGCAGGCTGCGGTTGATGATAACCGTCGCGGCCTCGCCGTCTTTGCCCGTGCGAGTGTAGGCCAAGACGTCGTCGTTGAGCGCGAAGGCCTTGATCTCGCCGTCGACCATAAACGGCAGCGCGCGGCGGACGGCAGACGCGTTCTTAACGATGGCCAACGTATCGAAGTCGTGGAGCTGGTCCTTGGTCGGCAGGGTACGGCGGTTGCCCGGATCGGTGAGGCCCTCCAGGCCGTACTCGTCGCCATAATAGATCGAGGGCACGCCCGGGAAGGTCATCTGCATGAGCGTCGCCAACCAAAAGCGGCTCTTGGCCAGGCCCATGGAATTCTCGTCCAGGCGCCACTTGCTGCGCTCGCTCTCGGGCAGCTGCGACTCGTCGGGACCACCGCCGAGCACCGAGATAATGCGCGGGCGGTCGTGGCTCGAAAGCAGATTGAGCGCGCAGGACAATGCCTCGCGCGGGTAGTTCTCGCGGAGGGTCTCGATGTCCTCGGCAGCCTGATAGGCGTTCTTGTAGCCCATTAAAAAGCCGATGACCATGTCGCGGAAGGGGTAATCCATAGCAGAGTCCAGCTCGGAGCCCTGCAGGTAGCGGCGCAGATGGCCGTAGCTGATCTTGTTGGAGGCGTCTTCCCAGACCTCGCCGAGCAGCAGCGCGTCGGGCTTCTCGGCGAGCACGGCCTTTTTGATCTCGGCCAGGAAGTCGTCGGAAAGCTCGTCGGCCACATCGAGTCGCCAGCCGTGGGCACCGGCGCGCAGCCATTTGCGAATCACGCCGTCCTTGCCCAGGAGCTTCTCGCGCACCAGCTCGGAATTCTCGTTGATGGCGGGCATGTTGCCCACGCCCCACCAGCAGTCATACGAACCGTCCTCATGGAAGTAAAACGCATCGCGCCACGGCGAGTCCTCGCTCTGCCACGCACCGACACCGGGATAGTTGCCGTAGCGGTTAAAGTAGATCGAGTCATCGCCCGTATGGTTGAAGACGCCGTCCAGGATGATGGAAATGCCGAGCTTCTCGGCCGCCTCGCACAGCTCCGTAAAGTCCTGCTCGGTGCCCAGGATCGGGTCGATCTTGGTGTAATCGGCCGTGTCGTAGCGGTGGTTGCTCGCGGCCTCAAAGATGGGGTTGAGGTAGATGGCCGTAAAGCCTAGCTCGGCAATGCGGGGCAGGTCATTTTGGATACCCTTGAGCGAGCCGCCGTAAAAATCCCAGGTCTTGATGGAGCCGTCTTCGGCACGCTCGTACTCGGGCGGTTCGTTCCAGTCCTCGACCATGCGGCGCTGGATTCCTTTGCGCGGTTTTTCAACTTCGGCAAGCGTGCGTTCGCGCCAGTTTTCGTCGCGTGCATAGCGGTCGGGGAAGATCTGGTAGACCATACCGCGCTCGTACCAAGTGGGACGGTTCTCTCGGTGCTTGTAGACGGTAATCTGGAAGGACGGAACCTCGGCGTAGTTGTAGGTCACACCCTCGCCACCGGTGCGACCCTGCGGTGCACCCAGGCGTACCTCGGGCTGGCCCTCGATGTTGCAGATAAAGCTGTACCAGATAAGACAGGGCTCGGTGCACTCAAGCTCTACGGTAAATATGCCGTCGCCCTCGTGCGTCATGGGATACAGAGACTCACCGATCTCATCGACCCAGGTGCGCAGCGTAAGCGTTGCCTGGTTGGGGTCGGCATCCTCCAAAATCACCGAGAGCGAAACGGAAGTTCCAGTGGTCACAGCGCCAAACGGAGTGCGAAACTGCGGCAGACGGCTGTTGTGAATCAATCTCATAATACGGTCCAGTTCAATAGAATCACGGCCTGCGGGCCATGGGCTTTACGCACAAGATATAAGTATATCTGTTGTACACAGGCTGTATAAACAACATCCGTTTACCATCGGCGAACGGTTGTCCTAGAAAATCGTTTTGCCACCCAAATTATCGCGGTATTCGAAAACGCCCAGACGGATACTATTTGTAGCCAACCAAAAGTACCCCGGTTTACTACGACAAGTTGAATGAGCTCAACCACAGTCATTTTAGTGATACTAAAAACGCAGGTAGAAGCGTTGCAAATTTCATAGATTACACGCCGTGGTCGGTCGGAGCCATTTTGTCGTAGTAAACCGGCCCTCCTTTTAATAGAGAAGTTCAACCAAGAAGAGGGCGCCTGGTTGGGGCGCCCTCTTCTTGGTTGAGGATTAAGTTCTAATCGTCCGGATTAGTGGCGCTTGCGGGTGGCCGTTGCCTTACGGACGGAGGTCTTCTTGGTCGGGGCCTTTTCCTCGGCCGGAACAGCGGGGGAGACCGGGGCCTCCTTGGCGGGCTTGGTCTTTGCCGTAGCCTTCGGAGCGGTCTTGACCTCTGCGGCTTTCGGAGCAGGCTCGGCCTTTACTGCGGGCTTGTCCTCGGCCTTAGCCTCTGCCTTGGGAGCAGCAGCCTTGGTCGTGGTCTTTTTGGCCGTCGTCGTAGCGCGCTTGCGCGTGGTGGTCTTGGCGGCCGGCTTTGCCTCGACAGCTGCCTTAGCCTTGGGCTCGGAGGGTGCCTCCTCGACCTTGACGGCGGACTTCGCGGCGGCCTTCGCGGTCGTCTTCGCGGCGGCCTTCGTCGTAGCAGCCTTTGTCGTCGTCGACTTCGTTGCCGTGGTCTTCTTGGCGGTCGTTGCCTTCTTGGTGGTCGCGGTCTTGGACGCGGCCGTCTTCTTGGCGGCAGACTTGGCCGGAGCCTTTGCCACAGGCTTAGCCTCGGCGGTGGCGGTCTCGGCCTTTACCTCGGGAGCGATCTCGGCCTCGGCAGCTTTCTTGGCTGCGGCGGTCGTGCGCTTGCGCGTGGTCGATGCCTTGGCAGTAGTTGCCTTAGCGGGGCTAGTCTTGCTAGCAGTGGCCTTCGTGGTCGTGGCCTTCTTAGCCGTCGTCTTGCGGGCCGTCGTCTTCTTGGCGGCAGGCTTCGCGGCGGACTTAACCTCGGCCTCGGCCGCCGGCTTCTCCTCGGCCTTAGGCTCCTCAGCAGCAGCGGGCTTCTTAACGGTCGCCGCAGGCTCGGCCTTAGCGGCAACCGGCTCCTCAACAGCCTCAGGCTCCTCAGTCGCAGCCTCCACAGCCACCGGCCTCTCGATCTCCGGGTGCATAAAGAAGTACAGGTCCAGATACTTGTCGGCCGAGCGCGTCCAACTAAAGTCCTGGCTCATGGCCTGCGTGACCAGCTGGTTCCAAGCATCGCGGTTGTCCCAGAACAGGCGTGCCGCGCGGAACACCGCGTCGCCCATCTCGTCGCCGTTAAAGTTGCTAAACGAGAAGCCCGTGCCTTCGCCGGTAAACTCGTTGTACGGCTGCACGGTGTCCTTCAGGCCACCGGTCTCGCGCACGATGGGCAGGGTGCCGTAGCGCATGGCGATGATCTGCGACAAGCCGCAGGGCTCAAATTTCGAAGGCATCAGGAACATATCGGCAGCGGCATACATACGCTGCGACAGCGCCGGGTCAAACTCGATGCGCGCGGCCATGGTGCCGGGGTACTTGTCCTGGAAGTAGCGCAGACCGTCTTCGTAGTCGCGGTCGCCGGTGCCCAGCACGGCCACCTGAACGCCGCCGGCCAGGATGCGGTCGAGCGCGTACATGACCAGGTCCATGCCCTTCTGGCGCGTCAGGCGCGTGACCATCACCATAAGCGGGCGGTCGTCGCGAACCTCGAGCCCCAGCTCTTCCTGCAGCTTGGCCTTGCACACGGCCTTGCCGGAACGGTCGTCAACCGTGTAGTTGGCGGCAATGCGCTTGTCGGTTGCCGGGTCAAAGGCCGCCACGTCAATGCCGTTGAGGATGCCCTGCAGCGCGTAGGAGCGCTCGCGCAGCACACCGTCCAGGCCCTCGCCAAACTCGGGCGTCTGGATCTCGCCCGCATAGGTGGGGCTCACCGTGGTGATGGCATCGGCATAGTGCAGCGCACCCAGCATGTAGTTGATGCTGCAGGCGTCGCAGCGCAGCTGCGTAGCTGCCGCCGGAATATGCGCCACACCCAGGATGTCTTCCATCACGGTGTCGCTAAACTGGCCCTGGAACGCCACGTTGTGGATCGAGAACACGGTCTTGACGCGGTCGTAGAGCGGCAGGCCCTGGTAGAACTCGCGCAGGAACACGGGCGCCATTGCGGTCTGCCAGTCGTTGCAGTGCAGGATGTCGCACTCAAAGCCCTCGGGCAGGTGCTGCAGGCTCTCGGTGATGGCCTTGGAGAAAAACGCGAAGCGCTCGCCGTCGTCAAAGAAGCCGTACGGGTAGTCGCGCGCAAAGTAGCGCTCGTTGTCCACGAACATATAGGTGACGCCGTCGTGCTCAAGCTTCTCGAGCCCGCAGTATTCATTGCGCCAGCCCAGGCTCACGTAAAAGTCGGCAAAGTGCTCCATTTGCGCCTTGTACTCGTCCTTGATGGTGGCGTACTTGGGCACCATCACGATGACTTCGGCGCCGGCGCGCACAAGCGCCGCAGGCAGCGAGCCCGCCACGTCACCCAGGCCACCGGTCTTAACGAACGGTGCGCACTCGGCCGAGGCAAACACGATCTGCATCTTTTTGCTGGAATCTGCCATATTGTCTCCCATGTTGCAATTCGAGAATAGCCGCCTGGCGCTAACCGGGCGGCTATTCTACATGTTACGAGCGATGTTGCGGTGCCAACGTTAACGTACGATGGTGGTGTCGGAAGTTAACGGAGCCTTTCCCAGCACCAGGATGTTCTCGGGCGTGCCGCGAAGCTCGGTGTTGGTGGGAACCACGTTGTTCTTGTCCAGGATGGCGTTCTCAACGCGGGCGCCGCTCTTGATGATGCAGCTCTGGTTGATGATCGAGTTGGTCACCGAAGCGCCTTCCTCGACCACGACGCCGCGCGACAGGATCGAGTTGCGCACAGTGCCCTTGATGATGCAGCCGGCCGAGATGATCGAGTTGCACGCGTGGCTGCCGGTCGCATAGCGCGAAGGCGGCACGTCGTGAGCCTTGGTCAGGATCGGGCGCTCGGGGTCAAAGAGCTGATCGGCCACGGTCTGGTCGAGCAGGTCCATGCTGCGGCGGTACAGCGACTTCTCGCTAAACACGCCCACGACCTCGCCCTTGTACTCGTAGCTGCACACGTCGATGTTGCCAAAGTCGCCCTGGAGTGCCTCGAGCAGGTCCAGATAGTCGGCGGCCTGGTAGTGGTCGATAATCTCGAGCAGCGTCTCGCGGTTGACGATGCAGCAGTCCATAGAGGCGTTGTCGCCGTACGCGACGCCGGCGCTCACGCCCGTCAGGCGGCCGTTCTCGTTAATTTCGAGTTTGGTCTCGTCATCGACGTTGCGCGTGGCCTTGCAGTACACCACGGTCATCTGGGCACCGGAGTTTTCGTGCGCGTCGATGATGGTGTTGAGGTCCATGTTAAAGATGATGTTGGTGCCCATCATCACAACATAGGGCTTGTCCGAGCGCTGGAACAGCGTCTTGTTGGAGATGATGTCGCGCAGCAAGAAGCGCATGCCGCCCTTGGTGGTGCCATACGCATTACCGGGCACCATGAACAGGCCGCCCTTCTTGCGGTCCAGGCCCCAGTCCTTACCCGAGCCCACGTGGTCGATCAGCGAGCGGTAATTGCCCGGCATGACGACGCCGACGGTCTTAATGCCGGCATTCATCATGTTGGACAGCGGGAAGTCGATCAAGCGGTAGCGGCCCAAAAACGGAACGGACGCGATGGGGCGGTCCTTGAGCAGCACGCTGCCGTAGCTCGAAGAGTAGTTAGCGGTGATATAACCGATGGCCTTGCGATTGATCATCGGATCATTCCCCCTTCCCGATAACGACGTCATTTCCAACGACGGCCGTATCCTTGGTGGTATCGACAGAGCCGAGCTTCACGCCCTCTTCGACCGTGGAGTTCTCGCCCAAAATAGCGCGGCAGATGTGCGCACCGCTCTTAACGTGCGCACCCGGCAGCAGCACGGAGTCCTCGACCACGGCGCGCTCCTCGATGATGACATCGGTCGAAATGATCGAGTGGCGAGCGGTGCCGTAGATCTTGCAGCCGTTGGAGACCAGGCAGTCGTCCAGGCGGCCGTCCGGGCCAATGTAGTGCGGCGGACGCGTGGTGATGTTGGACATGATGGGGAAGTGCTTGTCGAACAAATCGAACTCGGGGTTGTTGCCCAGCAGGTCCATCGAGGTCTCGTGGAAGCTGGCGATGGTGCCGACGTCTTTCCAAAAGCCGTGGAACTCGTAGCTGTACAGGCGCTTGCCCTCGCCGAGCAGCTTGGGGATGATGTCCTTGCCAAAGTCGTGGCTCGAGCGCTGGTCCAGAGCGTCCTCTTCGAGCGCCTCGATCAGCACGTCGGCTGAGAAGATGTAGATGCCCATGGACGCGAGGTTCGAATCGGGCTTATCGGGCTTCTCGGTGAACTTGGTGATGCGGCCGTCCTCGGGGTCGGTGGTCAGGATGCCAAAGCGGCTGGCCTCCTCCCACGGCACGGGCATAACGCTCACCGTGAGGTCGGCGTTGTTCTCAATGTGCGTCTTGAGCATCTTGCGGTAGTCCATGCGATACAGGTGATCGCCCGAAAGAATCAGGACGTACTTGGGGTCGTTGGCCTTGATGTAGTCGAGGTTCTGCGTAATGGCGTCGGCCGTGCCCGCATACCAGGCGCCACCGGTCTGCGTCTCGTACGGCGGCAGAATCGACACGCCGCCGTCACGGCTGTCCAGATCCCACGCCTCGCCGGAGCCCACGTAGGCATGCAGCAGGTAGGGGCGATACTGCGTCAGAACGCCCACCGTGTCGATGCCCGAGTTGGAGCAGTTGGAGAGCGAAAAGTCGATAATGCGGAACTTGCCACCAAAGCTAACCGCCGGCTTAGCGATCTTTTGGGTGAGTGCCCCCAATCGGCTGCCCTGTCCTCCTGCGAGGAGCATCGCGATGCATCCTTTCTTACTCATCGATTTCTCCTTCTGTCATCGATGTTCCTAAACCCATTAGCGACGGGCGCGGCGCAATGTCACGCCCGTCGAGTAATGCCGTGCTGGCATAGGGGAACTCGCGCGCCTTTACGCGTGCCAGATCTCGTCGCGGTACTCGCGAATGGTGCGGTCGCTCGAGAACCAGCCGCTCGAGGCGGTGTTGAGCAGCGCCTCGCGGTTCCAGGTCTCCTGGTCGCCGTAGCTGCCGGTGAGCTTCTCCCACGCATCCACGTAGCTGCGGAAGTCTGCCATAACCAGGTCGGGATCGTTGTTGTTCATGAGCTCGTTGTAGATGCTCTCGAAGTTGCCCGAAAGACCCGCAAAGGTGTTGTCCTTGAGCTCGTCCATCACGCGGCCCAGACGCTCGCGGTCGCCGTTTAGGGTATCCCACGCAAAGTAGCTGTTGGATGCCCAGAGCTGCTCGACCTCGGGGGCGGTCAGGCCAAAGATGGCCTCGTTCTCGCGGCCGGCCAGGTCGGCGATCTCGATGTTGGCGCCGTCGAGGGTGCCCAGCGTAATGGCGCCGTTCATCATGAGCTTCATGTTGGACGTGCCCGAGGCCTCCTTGCCGGCTGTGGAGATCTGCTCCGAGATCTCGGCGGCGGGGTAGATGAGCTGGGCGTTGCTCACGCGGAAGTTGGGGATAAAGCTGACCTTCATGACCTCGTTGACGCGCGGGTCGTTGTTGATGACCTCGGCAACGGAGTTAATGAGGCGGATGGTCTCCTTGGCGAAGGTGTAGCTCGAGGCAGCCTTGCCGCTAAAGATGAAGGTCGTCGGCGTCACGTGGAAGTTGGGATCGGCGATGCGACGGTTGTAGATGTCCATCACCTTCATGATGTTCATGAGCTGGCGCTTGTAGGCGTGGAAGCGCTTAACCTGAACATCGAAGACGGTGTTGGGGTCAATGACCAGACCGGTCTCGGCCTTGACGTAGGCAGCCAGGCGCTCCTTGTTGGCGCGCTTGGAGGCACCCACGGCCTTCAGGAACTCGGTGTCGTTCTGGAACTCTTTAAGCTTCTCCAGCTCAAAGGCGTCCTTGAGCCAGCCATCGCCAATGGCCTCGGTCACGAGCTTGGCGTAGGTGGGGTTGGCCTCGGCAAAGAAGCGACGGTGCGAGATGCCGTTGGTCTTGTTGTTGAACTTTTCGGGCGTCAGGGCATAGAAGTCCTTGAGCACGATGTTCTTAATGATGTCTGAGTGAATCTTTGCCACGCCGTTGACGCTGTGGCTGCAGATCACGGACAGGTTGGCCATGCGGATCTCGCCGTCCCACAGAATGGCGGTCTGGCGCAGGCGCTCCTGCCAGCCCTCCTGCGTGGTGTCGAACGACTCGTGCCAACGACGGCTGATCTCGTCGATGATCTGGTACACGCGGGGGAGGAGCTTGGAGAACGTGCCGATGGGCCACTTCTCCAGAGCCTCGGGCAGGATGGTGTGGTTGGTGTAGCTCACGACCTGCGTCACGATGTTCCAGGCGTCGTCCCACTCGAGCTTCTTCTCGTCGATGAGGATGCGCATGAGCTCGGGGCCGCACATGGCGGGGTGCGTGTCGTTGGTGTGGATGGCCACAAACTGCGGCAGCAGCCCCCAGTTCTCGCCGTGCTCCTTCTCAAAGGTTTCGAGCAGGCTGTAGATGCCGGCCGAGACAAACAGGTACTCCTGCTTCAGGCGCAGCAGACGGCCATGTTCACCGGCGTCGTTGGGGTAGAGGATGGCGCTGATGGCCTCGGCCTCGGCACGCTCGGCGTCGGCCAGGGCGTAGTCGCCACGGTTGAAGGCCTCGAGGTCAAAGTGCTCCTCGACCGGCTCGGCGGCCCAGACGCGCAGCTTGTTGACGGTCTCGCCGGCATAGCCCACCACTGGGATGTCGTAGGGGACGGCCAGGATGTCCTGCGTGTCCACCGTGCGGTAGAACGTGCGGCCGTTCTCCTCAAAGCCCTCAACATGGCCACCAAACTTAATGGTCACGGCCTTGTCCTGACGGCGGACCTCCCAGGGATAGCCGTGGTTGAGCCACTCGTCGGTGGCCTCGACCTGGCTGCCGTTGACGATTTCCTGCTTAAACAGGCCGTAGCGGTAGCGCATGCCGTTGCCATAGCCGGCAATGCCCTCGGCTGCCATGGAATCCAGGAAGCATGCGGCCAGACGGCCCAGGCCACCGTTGCCCAGGGCCGGATCGGGCTCCTGGTTCTCGATGACGGACAGGTCAAAGCCCATGTCGTCGAGCGCCTCGGCGACCATGTCACGCACGCCAAAGTTGAGCAGGTAGTTGTCGAGCAGGCGGCCGATCAAAAACTCGATCGAGAAGTAGTACACGCGCTTCTTGCCCTCGGCGGCCACACGGGCGTCGCTGGTGGTGGCAACGGTGCGGGCCTTCTCGGCCACGAGCTTGGCCAAGGCGTTAAAGCGGTCCAGGTCGCTGGCGGCCTCGACGCTCTTGCCACTGATGCTCATGACGGCTTCGCGATAGAGCTCGGTAAACTCCTGCTTGTTGTCGAAGATCTTATTCATACGTTCCTTTCCCCCGGGGATGTTTCTCCCGGAACGGTTATGACTTGTATCCTACGCCCCCACGGGGCGGGTAATTACAGTGGTAACGTCTTTGTTACGCTTTCTTGGCAGGAGCCTTAACAGCAGCTGCCTTGGCCTTGGGAGCAGCCTTTTTGGTGGCTGCCTTCTTGGCCGTGCTGGACTTGGCCGAAGCCTTGGCAGCGGGCTTGGCAGCCTTCGCCTTGGCCGGAGCCTTCTTGGCAGCCGCGGCCTTGGGCTTCACTGTGGACGAGCGCTTGCGCGTCGCCTTCTTGGGCTTCTCAACCACGGGCGGTTTATAGCTGCTGGGACCGCGGCGCTTAAGCACCACACCTGCCAGGCCAGGCACCTTCATCTCGATAGAGTCCATCTGCCCGTTCCAGGGATAGGGCTCGCTCGAGCAGGTATAGGGCTCCTCGCCGGCATAGCCGCTGCCGCCAAATTCGGGACGGTCGGAATCGAAGATGACCTCCCAGTCACCTTCGCGCGGCACGCCCACACGGAAGCTCTCATAGCTCGCCGGGTCAAAGTTGATCAGGATCACCAGGTCGTCATCGACGTCCTCGCCCTGGCGCACAAAGCTCACGATGGACTGCTTGGAGTTGTCCGCGTCGATCCAGGTAAAACCGTCGTCGGTGTAGCCGCGCTCGTACAGGGCGGGCTCGGCGGTGTACAGGTGGTTGAGCGCCTTGATAAACGCCTGATGATGACGGTGAGTCTCGTACTCCTCGGTCAGGAACCACTGGATGGACTCGTAGTAGCGCCACTCAATAAACTGGCCGATCTCGTTACCCATAAAGTTGAGCTTGGCACCGGGATGCGTCATCTGGTAGAAGGCCAGCGTGCGCAGTCCGGCAAACTGGCGCCACCAGTCGCCCGGCATGCGGCCGATGAGTGAGCACTTGCCGTGCACGACTTCGTCGTGGCTCAGCGGGCAGATGAAGTTCTCGGTAAAGGCGTACATGATGGAGAACGTGAGCAGGCCGTGGTTGCCGGGGCGCCACGGAAAATCGGTCTGCATGTAGTGCAGGGTGTCGTTCATCCAGCCCATGTCCCACTTGTAGTGGAAGCCCAGACCGCCGTCCTGCGGCGGATAGGTCACGAGCGGCCACGCGGTGGACTCCTCGGCCATCATCATCACGTCGGGGTAGTGCGCCTCTACAGCGCAGTTGACCTGACGGATAAACGCGCTAGCGTCCAGGTCCTCCTCGGTACCGTACTTGTTGAACTTCTTTTGACCGGGATCGTCGATGCCAAAGTTGAGGTACAGCATGCTGGACACGCCGTCCATGCGAATGCCGTCCACGTGGAAGTTTTCGAGCCAGTACAGCACGTTGGAGACCAGGAAGGAGCGGACCTCGCCGCGGGCGAAGTCAAACTTGTGCGTGCCCCAGTTGGGGTGAATCTCGTGCTCAAACAGCATGTGGCCGTTAAAGGTGGCAAGGCCGTGGGAGTCGGCACAAAAACCGCCGGGCACCCAGTCCATGATCACGCCGATGCCCGCCTCATGGCATGCATCGATAAAGTGCATGAGCTGCTGCGGGTTGCCGTAGCGCGACGTGGCGGCGTAGTAGCCGGTCGTCTGGTAGCCCCAGGAGCCGTCGAAGGGATGCTCCATAAGCGGCATGACCTCGATATGCGTATAGCCCATGTCGCGCACGTAGTCCACGAGCTCCACCGACAGGTCGTCGTAGGTATAGAACTCGCCGCGCTGCGCGGGGAAGGGATCCATGGGTCCGGGGTAGTTGCCGTACTCGTCCGGCTCGCCCTGCGGCGCGTCGCCGTGGCGCTTCCACGAGCCAATATGCACCTCGTAGATGTTAAGGGGCTGCGACATGTGGTTATGGCTGGCGCGGCGCTTGAGCCATGCGGCGTCGTTCCACTTGTAGCCATCGAGGGTCCACAGCACGCTCGCGGTACCCGGAGGGCACTCGGCCTTAAAGGCGTACGGATCGGCCTTGTAGAGCTTTTCGCCCTCGTTGGTCTCGATGAGATACTTATAGAGCTGGCCCTGCTCGGCGCCAGGAATAAAGCCTTCCCAAATAGCGCTCGTATGCATGGGCACCAGCGGGTTGGCTTGCTCATCCCAGTCGTTAAATTCGCCAATGACGTGAACACTCTTTACGTCGGGCGCCCAAACGCAAAAACGCCAGCCGCGCGTACGGTTCTGCGTGTCGGGGTGAGCGCCCATCTTTTCCCAGCTGCGCTCCCACATTCCAATGCCAAACAGGTAGACATCGTCCTTGGAGAGCTCCGGTGCGTGCGGGGCGGCTTTACGGGTAGCAGGCTTTTTGGTTGCTGGCTTTAGCTTTGTATCGCTCACGTTTGATCCCATCATGACGCGGCAGCGTGTTGCCTTGGTGACTAGATGCGAAAGGTCCAAGGCTGCACGAATCGAAGGGACGGCGATAGTTCTATGATTCGTTCCACCTCGCGTGCTCGGTGGAACTTTCGGCAGAAACTACGATAACACCTGTACGTTACTTTTATGAACGAAAGAGGATTTGCGGGGGCGTTTAATCGGTAAGCGCCATGTTTATACCACTTGCAGAATTGACGTGGTAAAACTCTTGACAGTTTTATCAATTAGCGTTTCTAGATTGTTAGGTTGACGTTTGGTAAAACGTTTTTAGCAGGTTGTTTACCCTTTGACATCGAAAGGCTCATATATGGACCACATCGCTGCCCCAAGTGTTGCTTTTATTTTCGATTGCGACGGCACACTGGTTAATAGCACCCCCGTTTGGGCCTATGCCCAGCCAGAGTTATTGCACCGCCACGGCGTCGATGTGACGGTAGACGATTTTGCCCAGTTTGAGCATCTTTCGATGGAGGACGAATGCCAAGCCTACCACGATACCTGGGGCGTTGGCGCGAATGGCGAGGAGCTGTATCGCGAGCTGAGCGACATCCTGATCGATGGCTACTCCAAGGTGCCGCCGCGCGAGGGTCTGCTTGCATTTTTGAAGCAGGCGAAGGCCGCCGGTATTGCCATGTGCGTTGCCACGTCCACGCCAGCCAAGCTTGTTAAGTCTGCGCTTTCGGGGGTCGGGCTTAATGCCTACATGGAGTTTGTGACCACCACGGGCGAGGCCGGGCGTTCTAAGCAGTTCCCCGACGTGTACGAGCTGGCGTTGCGTCGCCTGGAAGAGCGCCACGGGCACAAGTTTGAGCGCGTGTGGGTGTTTGAGGACGCCGTCTTTGGCCTTAAGAGCTCTGGCACCGCCGGCTTTAAGCGCGTGGGCATCTATGACCCGCACGGCCGTATGGAGCGCGACAAGGTTCGTGCCAACTGCGACATCTTTATCGATAGCTATGAGGACCTTGATCTGGCCCGCGTGCTTGCGTTTGAGGGATAGGCGAGGGCTGTGGCTTGCAAGGTATTGTTGGTCTGCGGTTCGCCCGTGGTGGCGAGCGCGGATCTGTTGCGTAGGCTGGCGGGGGGGTGCGATCACGTTGTCGCCGTGGACCGCGGGCTCGACGCGCTGCTGGGCGCAGGGCTGGGCTGCGATGTATATGTGGGAGATGCCGACACGGTTAGTGACGCGGGTCGCGCGCTGGTCGATGCCGCAACTGACTTTGAAGTTGAGCGTCACGACCCCTACAAGGACTATACCGATCTGGCACTGGCGCTCGATTCCGTCCGCCGTCGTTGGCCGCGTGCCGAAGTGGTTGCGACCTGCGCCACCGGCGGCCGCCCGGATATGGCGCTTTCCGTACTGGGGCTGCTCGCGAGCTACGAGGATGCTCCCATCTGGATCGCCGAGGACAAGGTGGTCGCTCGCTTCCTTCACGCGGGTGAGTCGTGGACCATCGAAGGCGCAGAAGGCAAGACGTTCTCCATCATCGCCATAGCCCCCAACACAAAGGTAAGCGAACACGGCCTAGAGTGGGAGCTAGATCGGAGCCCGCTGGGCTTGTTAGCTGACACGGGCATTAGCAACGTCGTCAGGTCTACAGCCACGATCCAAGTTCACACCGGCACGGCAATCGCTTACCTATATCAATAGGTATTTAGAGTCTGACCCAAAAAAGTCCTTGCACGTCGCGCCAACTTCCCCTATAGTATCTCCTCGTCACGGGGGCGTAGCTCAGCTGGGAGAGCGCTTGACTGGCAGTCAAGAGGTCAGGGGTTCGATCCCCCTCGTCTCCACCATTGTGAATATAAAGCCTCCGGGAAACTGGAGGCTTTTTTCATATGCAGCAACTGCACAAATCAAAGTGACGCCACACCAACACCCACACCCAAAAAAGTTGCGCAATTTATTTCCCACTTCTGTACATAGTTTGTTAACCCAGCATAATTCCTTTTTGCATTTCACGCCGTCAGCGTTGCAGCTCGGACTGTGCGTGCCAACAGCTACACCCGCATAAACCTGCGTTAATGTGAACAAGTTTGCAAAATTACCCCCTTAAGCACTGCAAATGAACGATATGTTGTCGCGCGCGGCCTAAATAGGTTTCTAGTCGCCTTGTGCTAGGATATCTATCGTTACATGGGTTCAACTGTGTCCACGGCTACAGCAAGCCGCAAAGCGCAGGGTCGATCAGCATCCGGCCGTAACGGCGGTGCCAGAAAAACCACGAGCTCCAATAATGTCGTCATGCGTATCGCATCGAATGGCTTAGTTCTTGTTATGTGCAAGCTGTCCTTTCGAATCGACATCTCATGACAATTTCAAGCAGTCCTACAGCTGTTTGCGTGCGGTCCAGTTTTGTTCCCGCTTGACTGGATCGCACGCAGCTAGCTGGAGACGCGGTCTTTTTGCGATACACGTCCGCGTCTCTAGTCACTGCACTTATACATACCGTTCACGGTGGGGCAGAGCCACGTGCTTGTCTAACTGGGCTCAGGGTTTGAATATGGAGCGCCTTCGCGCACAAGCGCCCTGGCGAAGCCATACCCAAACCCCGTGAGCCACACGTAAGACAGCAAGGGGGTGGTGCTCGTGTGGTATGTAATCCAGGTCATTAACGGTCGCGAAGACGTAATGCGCGAGCGCATCGAGCGCATGGTGCCGGCTGGTGCCATGCAGGAGCTCTTTTATCCCCAATTTCAAACCGAGATCAAGGTACATGGCGAATGGGTCAACACAACCAAGTCACTCTTTCCCGGTTACCTTATCTGCGATACGGCAGATCCACGCACCGTGCAACAGTATCTGCTACGCATGGACGACTTTGCCCGGGTGCTATCCTAGGACGGTCAGTTTGTGCCGCTGGCAAAAGAAGAGGTCCAGCTTATTGGTGGCTTTACGCATAAGGGAGACCGCGTAGTTCCTATGAGCGAGGCCTTAAAAGACGGCGACCAGGTCGTAGTGACGGCAGGTCCGCTGCTGGGTCACGAAGGCCTTATCAAAACCATTAACAGACGCAAGAGTACTGCTTATTTGGAGCTCGACCTGTGCGGCCGACGCGTAACTACGCGCGTTGGCCTTGCCGTGCTTTCAGCCGAGCGGCGCGTAATGCGAAACCTTAAAAAGGCGATCGCCTAGCTGCTGGCGGCTGTTTAAAGGAGCAAGGGGATCCCCGGGGCGGGGATAACGGGATCAAAAGGGAAGAGAACAAATCTTGAACACCGAATCTAAGAGCGCAAAGCAAAAGGGGAAACTGAGCGCATTTGAACCGTATGCGTTGATGGCATATGACATTGTGGCGACTTTTATTGCCGTGTTTGTTGCATCGTGGGGAACGCAGCATTGGGCGACGTTCAGCGGGGCAGCCGGTGCATGTCCGGCTATTCTTGTGCTCGCGCTTGTTAACGTTGTCGTCTTTTGGTTCTTTCACATGTATAGCAGCTTGTGGCGCTATGCGAGCATTTCCGAGGCTGGACGTATTGTTGCTGCTGTAACGGTGGGCTCAGTAATTGGCGACGTTATCTTTAACGTGTTATTTGGCAAGGGCATGACCCTTCGCGAGGACGTTATGGCATGGGCTGTTGTCCTCATCATTTGCGGTGGCGGACGCTTTGCCATTCGTGCCATTTATGGTAGCCAGCTCTGGCGTTTTAAAAGCAATACCGATGCGCATCTCCCGCGTACGCTCATCGTAGGAGCAGGGGAGACAGGCTCTCTTTCCATCAAACGTATGCTCAACGGAGACCCCGATATGCTCGGTGATCCGGTTGCCGTTGTCGACGATGATCCTAATAAGCAAAAGCAGCGTATTCATGACGTTAAGGTCTGCGGTACTTGCGCCGACATCCCTACTATTGCGCACGATTGTGAAGCGGAACAGATCGTCGTAGCAATTCCGAGTGCCACGCATGAAGAGCGTCAGCGTATCTATGACCTGTGCATGAAAACAGGTCTTAGGGTCCTCACGCTCCCCAATGTCCGTGATATTCCACAGAATGGTGTAGGCAGGGTTGTCCTTCGTGAGGTCGAAATCAGCGACTTACTTTCTCGTGAGGAAAAATCGCTTGATCTTAACCAGATGGGCTACGTTACCGGTAAGCGCATTTTGGTCACGGGCGGCGGCGGATCTATTGGCTCAGAGCTTGTACGTCAGCTGCTTCCGGCAAAACCTGCGCAAATCGTGTTGTTCGACATTTACGAGAACACTACCTATGAGCTGTATCACGACATCATCAAGACCGCTCATGATCAAGGCACTGATATTCAAGTCTATATCGGCTCCATTACACATCTCCCAGCGATTACCAAGGTCTTTGAAAAGTACCATCCTCAAGTTGTTTTCCACGCTGCAGCCCATAAGCACGTTCCTCTTATGGAACACAACGCCCGCGAGGCAATCGAGAATAACGTTTTTGGCACGATCAACGTCGTGCGCTTTGCCGACAAGTACCAGTGCAGCCACTACGTGCAGATTTCTACCGATAAGGCCGTTAATCCCACCAACGTAATGGGTGCCACCAAGCGTATGGATGAGATGATAGTTCAGTATTATGCGGCAAACAGTAAGACCATCTTTACGGCTGTTCGCTTTGGCAATGTTCTGGGTAGTCATGGATCGGTCATCCCGCTGTTTAAGCGCCAGCTTCGCGAGGGTGGCCCTATCACCATTACGGACAAGGATATCACGCGTTACTTCATGACCATCCCCGAGGCCAGCAAGCTTGTCATTACTGCCGGAGCTTTGGCGCATGGCGGCGAGATTTTTGTACTGGACATGGGCGAGCCGGTCAAGATCTACGACCTTGCCATCAACCTTATTACGCTGAGCGGACTTAAGCCTGGCAAGGATATCCAGATCAAAGAAGTCGGACTGCGTCCTGGCGAAAAGATGTACGAGGAGCTCCTAATGGACAACGAGCAGCTCCTGCCGACCGAGCACTCCGAGATTCGCATTTCCACAGCCGAGGCCGACAAGATGGAAGAGATCAAAGACAAGCTCGAGAAGCTTCATGACTGCCTCGACAAGGATAACGACACTGTTAAGTCCGTTCTTGCTGAGGTTGTACCTACATATCATCCGCAGTTTAACGATTAGGGATAAGGAGCCAAGATGGACATTAAACCCTTCGAGAATAAGGTTTGGCTTAGTTCGCCGACCATGCATGGTGATGAGCTTAAATACATCACCGAAGCCTACGAGACTAACTGGATGTCGACGGTAGGCGAGAACATAAATGAGGTCGAGCGCCAAATGGCCGAAAAGATTGGTTGCGGCTATGCCGTTGCCCTTTCTTGCGGTACTTCTGCGCTGCATCTTGCCATGAAACTCGCTGGAATTAAGCCCGGTGATGAGGTCCTTTGCAGCGATATGACGTTCGACGCTACGGTGAACCCAGTTGTATATGAGGGTGGCGTCCCTGTATTTATCGATACTGAGCGCGATACCTGGAACATGGACCCCGTTGCCTTGGAGAAGGCATTTGAGCTGCACCCGACTGCTAAGGTCGTTGTGGCGGCACATCTTTACGGTACGCCCGGTAAGGTCGATGAGCTTAGGGCCGTTTGCGATGCACACGGAGCTATTCTTGTTGAAGATGCCGCCGAGTCGTTGGGTGCCACCTATAAGGGCGTTCAAACGGGCACCTTCGGCGATGTCAGCGCAATCAGCTTTAACGGCAATAAGATCATCACCGGTTCCGCTGGTGGCATGCTATTAACGGACAGCAAAGAAGCAGCCGATAAAGCGCGCAAATGGTCAACTCAGTCGCGCGAAGCTGCTCCGTGGTACCAGCACGAAGAGCTGGGTTACAACTATCGCATGAGCAACGTGATTGCAGGCGTAGTGCGTGGCCAGATTCCCTATCTGGAGGAGCATATTGCCCAAAAGAAGGCTATTTACATGCGTTACAAGGAGGGCTTCAAGGGGCTGCCGGTGAGCATGAACCCCTATGACTCCAGCGTTTGCGAGCCGAATTTCTGGCTTTCCTGCATGCTTATTGATTCTGATGCCATGTGTAAACAGGTTCGCGGTGAGAGTGAGGCTCTTTACGTAAGCGAGTCTGGTAAGAGCTGCCCCACCGAAATTCTTGAGGCTATCGCCGCCATCAATGCAGAAGGCCGTCCCATTTGGAAGCCTATGCACATGCAGCCAATCTATCGCATGAACGCATTTGTGACACGCGAAGGAAATGGTAGGGCTAAGACAAACGCCTATATCTCTGGCGGTGCAACGGGTGCAGATGGCTTGCCTTTGGATGTAGGCGCCGACATCTTCCAGCGTGGTTTATGTCTGCCCTCTGATAATAAGATGACGCCCGAACAGCAGGACCGCATTATCGAGGTCATCAAGGGGTGCTTCGCGTAATGGCGCAAGCCGTCCACAAAGCTAACTTTTACGAGCGCTGCGTGAAGCGAGCGCTCGATTTTATCATCGCTCTTGCTTTTATAGTGCTGTTCTGGTGGATGTACGCTATCCTGGCCATCTTGGTTAAGATCAAGTTGGGTACTCCTGTGCTGTTTACTCAGGAGCGACCTGGCAAGGGTGAAAACATCTTCAAGATGTATAAGTTCCGCACAATGACCGACGAGTGCGATGCGAACGGCGAACTGCTGCCTGACGAGGTGCGCCTGACTAAATTCGGCAGCGCCTTGCGTTCCACAAGCTTGGACGAGTTGCCCGAAGTGTTCAACATCTTAAAGGGCGACATGAGCCTGATTGGACCTAGGCCGCTTCTGGTACAGTACCTGCCCCTCTACAACGAGGAACAGCGCCACCGCCATGATGTGCGGCCAGGTATGACGGGTTGGGCGCAGGTGAACGGGCGCAACGCTCTTAGCTGGGAGCAGAAGTTCGCCTATGACGTGGAATACGCTCGCAATTGCACCTTCACTATGGACCTAAAAGTGTTCTTAACAACGTTCAAGGTAATTTTCAGCCGAAGTGGAATTAGCAGTGGCACCTCGGTGACTATGGAAGCGTTCACAGGTACGCCATCAGATGGAAAGGTTGAGACTCGATGAAGGTGCTGATCCTTGCCAATAATGATGGAGGCTTGCTTCATTTTAGGGGTGAACTGATCGCGGAACTCGTTAAAGCTGGGCATGAGGTTAATTTCTGCATACCAAGCGGCGAGCTGGTTCCTGAGATTGAAAAACTCGGGGCTTCCTTCATTGATAATCCATTTCTAATTAGGCGTGGCACGAATCCAGTAGACGATATCCAACTGATTCGTTTTTATCGAAAGGTGCTCAAAAGGATCCAACCCGACATTGTGTTTACATATACAATTAAACCAAACGTGTATGGTGGTATTCTCTGCGGTAAGTTCGGTATTCCCTACCTTGTTAATATTACAGGATTGGGTACTGCGGTCGAGAATGATGGACCGCTTCAGAAGTTAACACTCGGGCTTTATAAGCTAGGGCTGAAGAGGGCACAGGTCGTTTTTTTCCAAAACGAGGCGAACAGGGATTTTATGCTATCCAGGGGGATCGTAGGGAATCGTTGCGATCTGTTGCCTGGCTCCGGAGTTAATCTTCAGCGATTTCGTCTTTTGGACTATCCAAAAGACGATGGGGTTATTCGTTTCTTCTTCTTCGCTCGAGTAATGCGTGAAAAAGGCATCGAAGAATTCCTCGAAGCTGCTAGGCAGATTCGAGGAAGGCACCCAAATACAGAGTTTCATGTCTGCGGCAGCTGTGAGGAAGAATACAGAGGTTCCCTCGAGGCTTGCGAGAAGGACGGCGTCGTCATCTACCACGGAAGCGTCAAAGACGTGCGAGAGATGCATGCCCTGTCAAGCTGCACGGTGCATCCCACTTTCTATCCGGAGGGTATGTCGAATGTCCTGCTGGAGAGCTGCGCCTGCGGCAGACCGATCATTACGACGAACCGGCCTGGGTGCAGGGAGGTCGTGGATGACGGCGTTAATGGCTTCGTCGTAAAGCAGAGAGACGCGGAAGACCTTATCTCAAAAATCGAGAATTTTCTTGCCCTGTCCTATGCCGAGAAAAGGGAGATGGGCCTGAACGGCAGGAGAAAGGTCGAGAGGGAGTTCGACAGGCAGATAATTGTCGAGCGCTACCTGAAGGAAATGGCGGTTATAGAAGAAGCGAAGGAGGCGCGCCGTTGAGGGGGGCGGTGAACAACGTTATCAGCGCTACATGGACATTTTTAAGGATGTCCGTTTGGAAAATTGGGCTGATGGGAAGCCTTCACCTCAAAGGCGCGATCCAAAGGATTTCACACAATGAGGTTTGTAATTTCAATGAGGGCTCGAAAGTCAATATCGGGTGCACCGTCCGAATCCTCAGCGGAAGCAAGATTACGGAGAGAAAAGGCTCGAACTCTACAATCGACGGCAACGTCCGCATCAACTATAACCGCATGGACATCTGTCATGACGCGGTAACTATCGGCGCAGGCACAGAGTTCGGACCAAATGTCCTCGTTTACGAACATGACCATACCTTCATGGAGGGGTCCTCAAAGAGGGCTTCTTCGTATGCGTACCGGTGGAGATTGGAGAGAACTGTTGGATAGGCGCGGGAACGATAATCCTTCGAGGAATGAAAATCGAGGCGAACTCGGTGGTCTCGGCGGGAAGCATCGTGAAAGGCGAGTTTTCCAGCGATTCCTTGATCTTGCATCGGCGCACCACAGAAGTTCGGGGCTGCTGATGGCTAATATGGATGGCGTCATCCATAGGGGAATGACGGCCACCATCGTCATGGCGACGTACAACGGAAGGCAGTTCCTTCGGGAGCAGCTTGACTCGATTGTTTCGCAGGGGCGACAGGCTGACGAGGTGGTGATCGTCGACGACTGTTCGAGCGATGGCACGCCGGAGTACATCGATGCGTACATTGATGAGCACGGCCTGACGGACACATGGAGGATCTATCGCAACGAGAAGAACCTCGGGTTCGTTGGCAACTACCTCAAGGGATGCTCGCTCGCGAAGGGTGATGTCGTCTTTTTCTCCGACCAAGACGACGTTTGGGCGGATGGCAAGATTTCCAAGATGATGTCCGTGTTTGAGAGGCACGAGGACGCGCTCGTAGTGTCGTGCGACACGACGATCATCGACCAGGACGACAGGCCCGACAACACATTCCAGACCTCGCTTAGGCGCACGGGGGAGGGAGTATGGAAGGTTGACTTCGACCAGCAGGTCTCATCTATGCTCAGTAGCGGCCTGACGCTTGGCGTGAAGCACTCCTTTATGGATGAGATGACTCCCATCATCGAGCGCGAGGACCTCGTGTACGATTCGCCGCTCGGGCTCTTCGCGGCGGCCAAGGGCGGATTCTACCGCGTCGGCGGAGAGGCACTTGTCCTGCACAGGGTTCACAGGAGCAACGCATCCGCGCCCACCTATTCTCTGAAGTCGAGACTGTCAAACCCCGAACAGCACATTAAAGGCAGAAGGCATCAGCTTAAGCATATTAAGGCATGTAGAAAGTACTGCGCCAACGAGCTGGATTCCAGTACGCTCGACCGACTTGATGAGGAGATTGCGGCACGCGAGGTTGCCGTCAAAGCCATGGAGGAGCGAAAGCCGCTACCGCTTATAGCGCAATTGATTAAGAAGGGGCCGATGGCCAACGAGAAAATTAGCATTGTGAACCTCATTGTCGCCCTAAGGAGGCATTGATGAGGGGCATTGCGGCCTGCATCGTTACCTACAACCCGGAGCTTGCGCGCTTTTCGGAATGTCTGTCCGCTGTAGCCGAACAGGTGGAACACGTTTTTGTCGTGGACAACGGCTCAAACGAGACGGGTGGGGTGGAAGCGCTCTGCCGTGAATATGACAATGCAATTTTCGTTCCCCTGGGGGAGAACAAAGGCATTGCTGCCGCCCTCAACATGGGATGTGCTGCCGCAGACGAGAAGCGCTGCACCGCCGTATTGACGCTCGACCAGGACTCGGTATGTGAAGATGGCTTGGTGGAGAAGCTGGCGGCGCATTTGGCCAAAGACGTTGGGATCGCTGCACCTTGGATTTCTTACGCGGGCAATGAGGAATATTACGATTTGCCGCAAGATGGGCCCTACGAGGTCGAATGGACGATAACCAGCGCGTCGTTGACGAGCCTTGGCGCCTGGAGGAAGATCGGCGGTTTTGACGAGGCATTGTTCATCGACAGCGTTGATCGCGATTTCTGCATTCGACTCCGTAGAGCCGGCTATCGCGTGGTCATTGACCCTGCGACTTCACTGTCCCATGAACTTGGAGACATGCGCTGCGTCCGGATTCTCGGCAAGGTAATTCACGTCACCAACCACAGCAGTTTTCGCAAGTACTACATAGCCAGAAATAAAATTCTTCTCTTTAGAAAAAGCGAGATTGCTCTTCCTGTATGTCTCAAAGAGGAAGTGCAGGAAGCTATTAAGATCATATTTGAACAAAACCGTATGTCGAAAGTTGTCGCAATCATTCGTGGAGTTCATGACGGACTATCGCGTAAAGCGAACTAGAGCGACGTATCGGAAGGTTGCCGTGCTATATCTATATTCTTTAACACTGCTCATAATGCTTGGCCTCGTGATTTTGATTACGCGAGATTTATTTGCACATAACGCGTTGTCTCTCTTAGCATGGGTGATGGCGTTTTTCTCTCTAGTAAATTGCGGATATAGGATTGATGAAAACAGTCCGGCCTATCTTGTTTTAGTTATAGGGATACTTGCGTTTCAATTCTTCTTTTTATTCTCAGCTGGTTCCAGAAAAGAACATGAGGCCAACGGACACGAGGCACTATTCTCTTTGGACAATGAGAACTTGAAGAAAATACTTGTGATTGAGGTATTGGTCGTTGCGGTTGTATTCGCTTGCTTTTTGACACAAGTGCCACAGGTCGAACAAATAACGACTCTGCTTACTACTATGAAATCGGGAGATTCGGACAATGCGTTGAAGATGCCGTCTTGGATGGGATATGCGGAAAATATTATCGAAGGATTCTCGATTGCTATCCTGTTTTCGTACTTCAAGTGCGATGAGACGATCAGAAGGCAAAATTCAAAGCTTATTGTATTGCAGGTGATTTTAGGACTTGCATGTTGTTTTTTAAAATTAAGCAGAAATGGTTTTTTGTGGTACCTACTGCCGTTGGTGGCTGTGTTTGTAAAAGGCAAAAAACTTTCGTTTAGGCAGTGCGTATATGTGCTGCTTGTTGGCTCGGTTGCCTTCCTTGTGATATTTTTCGGTTTCGCCTGGCTTAAATATGGATATAGATACTCCACGTTCAATTTCGGTGAATTATTCTCTGATCAGTTCATTAGCTACCTTGCATCTCCCCTTGTTTGTTTCCAGCTATTTTTCGATTCTTATCAGCCGAGTGGAACGTTCTCTAACATGCTTCGATTCTTTTCGGCGTTTAACGTGGCCCTTGGCCTGGGCGATGGCGCGAACGAACTTGTCCAGCAATTTATATATATCGCCAATGGCGTATCCAGCAATGTATACACCATGTTCCAGTATTACTGCGATGATTTTGGCGTCGTATACAGCATTATTATGAGTGCGATTTTGGGCTTGATGTCTGGTTTTTGTTACAAGCGAGAGAATGTTGATGCACTGTTTGGATACCTAAGCTGTCTGCTTCTATATCCGGCCTTTATGCAGTTCTTCCAAGATCAGTATTTTTCGCTTGCTTCTACTTGGCTGCAACTTCTTTTTGTGGGGCTTATTGTGTTTAGAACCAAGCTTGTTTTGCATCGCGTTGATGCTGAGCAAGTCAATTCTTCTCAGGAGTTAAAATGCTAGGAATCCGAACGAAAATTAGGCATGTATCCGCTTCTTTAAAGTGGGCCAAAGCCAATGAGCACAACAGAACACAACTCGGGCGTTGGACAATCGGGCTCGACAATGTCACAATTGGCGATTACTCCTACGGGGAAATCAACGTTCTTACGGCGTCCAAGCAACCCAAGCTTGCCATAGGCGAATTATGCTCGATTGCGCCAAATGTGACTTTCGTTATTCACAACAACCATCCCATCGACCATTTCACGACGTTTCCTCTGCGCCGCTTTGTCCTGGGAGAGACTTACGATGAGGCTTGCGGGAACGGCGGTATCGTCGTCGAAGAAGACGTTTGGATTGGTTACGGCGCGACCATCTTGGACGGCGTCCATATAGGCCGGGGGGGGGTCGTCGCAGCAGGAGCAGTCGTCACCAAGGACGTGGAGCCTTACACGATCGTTGGGGGTGTGCCGGCAAAACCTGTCAAGAAACGCTTCAGCCAGGACGTCATCGACCGGCTCCTTGCGCTCGACTACTCGAAGGTGGACAGGCGTTTCGTGGAGACGCATATCGAACAGCTCTATCGTCCGCTGGACGAGCGCTCCATTGGGGAGCTGCTAGATGAGCCAGGGGACAGGCATGAACTATAGGTCTTTGGCGGGCAACATGGTTGTCGCGTTCGCGGCCCAGGGTATCTCGTTCTTGGCGAGCGTCGCTATGTCACTTCTCGTGCCGAAGGTGCTCGGCGTCGAGACGTACGGCTATTGGCAGCTGTTTATTTTTTACGCGAGCTACTCAGGCTTCTTCATGCTCGGTCTCAACGACGGTATCTACCTCATCGAGGGCGGTAACACGAGGGGCGAGATAGACAAGCGAGCTGTGAACTCGCAGTTCCGCTTCGGCATGGCATTCCAGCTCGTCGTGGCCGCCGTCATCGCCATCATCGCCGTTGTTTGGGCGCCCGAGGCGCAGCGCTCGTTCGTCCTACTGGCGTTCGCCCTCTACACCGTGCTCTATAACCTTGCCGGATTCCTTGGCTATATCTTCCAGTCGATGAACGAGACCAAGCTTTTCTCGTATTCCACCATGATCGACCGCCTGGTGTTCCTGGCCATCATCCTCGTGATGGTATTTATCCGGGTCCCTGATTTCGAGCCCTATGTTTTCGCCTATCTAATTTCGAAAGCCTGTTCATTGGCCTATTGCATCGTTCGCTCCCGTGATTTCTTCGCAGCCGGAGCACTGGCCTTGACGGAGGCCGTCAAGCTGAGCCTTTCGAGCATGAAGGTCGGCTTCGCACTGATGATATCGAACGTTGCCTCGATGCTCGTCCTGGGTGTTGCGCGCGCGCTGGTAGACAAAGCCTGGGGAATTGAGGCCTTCGGGCGCGTGTCGTTCTGGCTCTCGATGGTGAACTTCTTCATCACCTTCGTGTCGCAGGCGAGCATGGTGCTGTTCCCGGCGCTTAGGCAGGGCACCGAGGGAGAACGAAGAGCTTTCTACCGCTTCGTTCGCGACATGATGGAGGTGACGTTTCCTGTGGTCTATCTCCTGTATTTCCCGATGGCATGGGTGCTGTCTCTCTGGCTTCCGCAATACGCCGACACCATGCACTATTTCGCGATTCTGTTGCCCGTCTGCGTGTTCGATACGAAGATGAACCTGTGCTGCACCACGTATTTTAAGGTGCTGAGGGAGGAACGGACGCTCCTCAAGGTGAACCTTTGCACGCTAGCGGGCAGCATAGCGCTTTGCACCATTGGCGTTTACGTGATCGGATCGCTCGATGCCGTCTTGCTTGGCACCGTCGCATGCATCGTTTGCCGTTCCCTTTGGTCGGAACGGCACTTGAACGCGAAAATTGGGGTTTCCACAACACCCGCCCCCATCGAAGAGGTCGTGCTCACCGCTGTGTTTGTGGCGCTAGCGCTTTGCGCGCCCGCGTTTGTTGCCGTCCTGGGGTATTTGGCGCTTTACGCAGCTTATTTGGTACTGAACAGGCATTCGGCGCGAGACATGCTTGCCTTGACCAAGCGCGTGTTTACGCGAGGGAAATGAACGGATGCATAGCGCGGCTGGTCTGGAATAGATACTCAATTACTCAACTTAGAAAGGAATAGCACAATGAAAGGCATTATCCTCGCCGGCGGGTCCGGCACGCGCCTGTACCCGCTCACGCTCGTGACCTCCAAGCAGCTTCTGCCGGTCTACGACAAGCCCATGATCTACTACCCGCTGTCCACCCTCATGCTGG
>OLPV01000546.1_pt1 | contig 31823 bp, 36 predicted proteins | sample 1671961 | NCBI WGS metagenome assembly OLPV01 (sample SAMEA3136630, study PRJEB25190) | human gut metagenome | biome: human gut; feature: human-associated habitat; material: faeces | place: Austria | collected 2013
GTACCATAAAGGCAAACTTACATGGCTTTCTCTATACCTTTCGCATGTGCCTCACGCATCATCCCTCACTTCACTGTGCAAGGGTAATAGTTTACTGGCGGACTTTGATGTGTACCTCACGAAGCTGCTGTTCAGTCACCTCTCCCGGTGCTCCACACATCAGATCCTGTGCATTACCATTCATAGGGAATGGAATCACTTCACGAATATTCTCTTCGTTACGAAGGAGCATGATCATTCGGTCAACACCCGGTGCCATACCTGCATGTGGTGGTGCACCAAACTGGAATGCATTATATAATGCTCCAAACTTCTCCTTCAAATCTTCTTCTGTATAGCCGGCAATCTCAAATGCTTTAACCATGATATCTAAGTTATGGTTACGAACTGCTCCGGAAGATAACTCTACACCATTACATACGATATCATACTGATAAGCAAGGATCTCTAATGGATTCTTCTCCTGTAATGCCTGTAAACCGCCCTGTGGCATTGAGAACGGATTATGTGTAAAGATAATCTTCTTGCTTTCCTTATCATACTCATACATAGGGAAATCATTAATATAGCAGAAACGATATGCATTTTTCTCTAACAGATCTAAACGGTTTGCAATCTCTGTACGAAGCTGACCGGCATAAGATGCAGCAAGTTCTTCTACATCAGCAATGAAGAAAATGGTATCTCCTGCCTGCAAGCCTGCAAGATCACGGATCTCTGTCTTCATATCGTCCGGAATGAACTTATCAATTGGTCCCTTATAACTCATATCTTCTAATACTTCTAAGTAGCCAAGTCCACCCATACCGATTGACTCTGCGTACTTCAATAATTTCTCATGCTGACCTTTGGTAAGCTTGGCATGTACATTGATCGCACGAACCGTCTTATCGTGGAATGGCTTAAATGTACATCTTGAGAAAAACTCTGTCACATCAATAATGCGGAGTGGATTACGAAGATCCGGTTTATCTGTACCATAGGTAAGCATTGCTTCCTTGTAACTGATGATCGGGAATGGTGCCTGTGTAATCTGTGCCCCTTCCGGTGCAAACTTTGCAAATGTCTCAGAAAGCACTTCTTCACCAACCTTGAATACATCTTCCTGTGTAGCAAATGCCATCTCAAAATCAAGCTGATAGAACTCTCCCGGACTTCTGTCTGCTCTTGCATCCTCATCACGGAAACATGGTGCGATCTGGAAATATTTATCAATACCAGATACCATCAATAACTGTTTATACTGCTGTGGTGCCTGTGGCAATGCGTAGAACTTGCCCTTAAATTTACGGGAAGGCACAATATAATCTCTGGCTCCCTCCGGAGAAGATGCGCAAAGAATTGGTGTCTGCATCTCCAAAAATCCCATATCTGTCATCTTCTGTCTTAAGAAACTGATTACCTTAGAACGGAAGATCATGTTGTCTTTTACTTTTGTATTACGCATATCTAAGTAACGATATTTCAGACGGACATCCTCTCTTGTCTCCTTAGATGTCATAATCTCAAACGGAAGCTGACGATATACTTTACCAAGCATCTCCACCTTCTGTGCCTCTAATTCTACAGTACCTGTCGGAATCTTTGGATTGTATGTCTCTTCATCACGATGCTCCATCACACCTTCAATTGAAATACAGTCTTCCTTATTCAAACCATCCAATAAAGAAGTGTCTCTCATAACAACCTGTAACACACCATACATATCTCTCAAATCGATAAATGATACGCCGCCGTGGTCACGAATGTTCTCAATCCATCCCGCTACTCGCAAAGTTGTTCCTACATCCCCCTCACCAATCTGGTCAAGAGTCCGGTTACGATAAATGTTATCTGTGTTCATCTCTTACTCCTTTTCTCTCATATATTATGTAAAAAAATTATTATCTTATCCAATCGACCTCACAATTCAGTCCAACAATTATATCATCCGCAAATTAAAAAACTGCCCGTCCTGAACGTATTGTCGTTCAGGACGAACAGTGCTATGTCCGCGGTACCACCTGAATTACTGCGATGCAGTCTCTTACCGGTCTCTACAAAAACCTTGTTGTCTCACGCGCAACTTACGTCGCACCTACTGATATCGTATGATATGTTCGGATTGCGGCTGTTAAAGTGTTATTCATATCCATTCACTTTGCGAAGTTCTCACTGTCCTTCACTCACTGGGAACGATAATGGATACTACTTCTCTTCGTCATCGCCATTTTCGGATTGTCTCACAATCTTCGTTATTATAACGCACGGTCTGGGGCTTGTCAACATTTTCCTTATCAGATAACCTGCTAAATTTCCCCATTCAAAAGGAATAATTCACTGCTTATATCAAAAATTTCTACTCATACACCTCCGGTATGAACCTCTTGGCAATCCTGCCCTTACCTTTTCGTTTCACATAGAAATATCCAATCACTGAGAATACAACCGCTCCAATAAAGTTGACAAACAGATCTTCCATCGTGTCATACAATCCCAGGTCTAAATAGCCATCCACCGGCAATGTTATCTCACCATCATCGGTTATCACTTTTACACCTTTGATATCCTTGATCACCACCGGATGATTCAATCCTTCCGGATCTAAAGACACAGAAGATATTGTATGCACCACCGTATCTTTTTGCATGTCTTTGAGCAGGAACCGATCCATCGAACATTCAAAGAACTCCCATAACACGCCAATCGTCATAGAAAAACAAAATGCCACAATCGCCAGATAGACCGGAGACAATTTGAATGTAAATTTCTCATGCCGATTCAATAATTCCACCAGACAGAATCCAACTGCTGCTGCCAGAAATCCATTCATGGTATGTAAAATTGTGTCCCACATCGGAACTTTCATATACATGGAATGAATCTCTCCTAAGATCTCTGCCGAATATATGAACAGCAGAACAATCACTTCCATTGTATCTGGCAGCCGGATACGAAGTTTGTTCTCAAGAAATGTCGGCATTGTAAATAAAACAAGTGTCAATACACATAAAAATGCATTCTCATAATTATGGTTAAAGCACTGTGCGATCAACACCAGAATAACCGATAACCGGAGCAGCAAATATACCGCAAATACTCCCTTTCTCGCCTGAATTTCCCTTTTTGCCCGTCTGAAAAACAATGCCATTTCCAGTTTTCTTCTTTTTGCGTCTTTTTTCATTGTATTCTTCTTTCCTCAATTTATTCCTGTTTATGATAACAATCCGACCAGAATATGATCCACATCTAAGATCGGATGTGCCGATAACACTAACTGCAAGGACTCAAAATTATTATACGAATGTTCTACTTCCTTCGAATATGCATGTGCCACCTTCACCTGATCCTCATATAGAAATTCCTTTTGCTGCTTTAACCAGACCGCAATGTCTAACTCCCGGATCACCAGATAAGACACCACCGCAAACTTCACTTTCGTAAAAACATCATGATCATAGGATGCACCCAAAAAGTAATTGAATATATAATACACTAATATGTGCTCGTATTCATATTCTTTATCCTGATAATAGTCTAAGAATTGCTGATAGGATAAAGCATAATTCTGCAGAAAACTGCTGTTTTCTTCCTCTTCTTCCTCGGATGTTTCCAGCAGACCAGCCGACAACAAAATACCAGCCAGTTCTTCTTCTCCGTGCATTGTCTTCATTCCATCATTTAACAGTTCTGTCCATTCTTCCTTGATCGTTTCCAATCCCTCAAACATATTGAGAATCTGCCGCATCCACTCTTCTTTTTCTGCAACCCGCTTCTCATGTTTCGCATAACATTTGTCTAACAGTTCCTTTTTTTCCGGTTTGCGATAATTCTCCATCTTCCGGCGAATCTTATCATATTCATTCTGATCGATAAAATCCTGAATCTCATACGCAAATACTAAGGCTGTTGCCGCCCGTTTTGCAATCGGTTCTTCTCTGTTTTGCAATATATCAAACAACAATTGTCTTGCATCAAACAGTATATCAAATAATGGTTTATCTAATTTATTGACCGTTGGTCTCTTCCAAAATGCGAGACTTCTTACCGGCTCAATATGCTTTAAGCCATATTCCTCATCGTTTCCCTCTTTGCAGACAAATGTCATCTTATCCTTCTTTGCCAGCATGATACGGCTTGCCTCCGGACACGACATTGTCAGGCTGACTTCCTTCAGATTATCAAATTCTTCAACATGCCTTGGAAAATTCGTACACGTCTCACACAGACAATTCTCTCCCATCTCAATGTAGATATCACACAAATTATCATCATTTAAAAATGGGCATCTTGTTCCATTCAGAATAAACTGCTTATCCTTCACTCTGGTATTATCCTTCAGACGTTTACCAAATGCTCCACCCTGTTTCATATATTGTTTCAAAGAGGCATCATCAAGATCAATCTCCCAGTTCTCACAACAGGAGTCCTCACAGATTCCTCCGATACAATGAAATTCCTGATAATAGGAAACTGTTCTATAATTCATGTTCATTCCTTCTTACAATTCATATTTCTTAACGAAATGCGTTCCAACTGCATCTCCTTCCAGAATCCGGTAAATATTCTCCGGATCCTGTCCATGTGCAATATACATGTCCATCCCATGCGTAACTGCATACTCAGCCGCTTCTAACTTCGTAACCATTCCACCGGTTCCGCGATTTGAACCAGATCCACTTCCAAGGCTCTTAATATCATCATTGATATCCTCCACTTTATGGATCAATGTTGCCTCCGGATTCTCATGTGGATTGCTGTCATATAAGCCCTCTATATCCGATAAAATGATTAAGGTATCCGCTTCACACAGATTTGCAACAATCGCAGATAACATATCATTATCACCGAATACTTTTTTCTCTGATTCAATCTCGGCATGGCTGACAGAATCGTTCTCATTTACAACCGGAATCATTCCGTTTTCAAGCAAAGCTGCAAATGTATTCATCAGATTTCTGCGTTTACTCTTAATTGCAATATCCTCTGCCGTCAACAGAATCTGTCCAACAATGTTTCCATATTCACCAAAACATTTATCATAAATATGCATCAATTCACATTGTCCAACTGCTGCTGCCGCCTGTTTCATACAGACATCTTTCGGCTTCATCGGCAATCGCATCTTGTTGACACCAACCGCAATTGCTCCTGACGACACTAAGATCACCTGATTGCCTTCATTATGCAATGCCGACAACACCTGTGCCAATTTATCAATTGTACGAAAATCCAATGCTCCATTTTCTCTTGTCAATGTGGAAGTTCCAACCTTTACCACAATTCTCTGCTTGCTCATTTTCTATCCTTCCCTTATCCTATCCTCAAAATATCACTATTCTGTGATTAATTTATAATCATTTTCTAAACAAATTTAATCTTATTTTTTCTTTACTTCTAATGCTTCCTCATGGATTGCATCCAGAAAACGTTTCCGAATCACAAAATCCGGATCGTCTCCTAACTGTTTCATTCCTTCTTGGGTGATCACACCACCTGCCATGGAGAAATGTCCTCCTCCACCACCAATTCCGTCGAGTGCTTTCTGTGTCACACTTCCCGCATGATACATTGCAGTTTCATTACGCACAGAAAACTTGTATCCACCATTACGCATTGCATACACAACCGCCAGCTCTACAACATCCAATCCCAAAATAAAATCAGATATCATTGCAATCAATCCATCCGGACAGTCAAATCGTATCTTTGCAAATCCTACATTTTCATAAATCTGTATATTCCGGATTGCTTCACCATATGCGTGAAGATCTTCAATCTCCATGCTATTGTTATACATGGCATTAATCTTCTGATTATCTGCAATCTTGTGAAGATATCCAAACATTGCTATATCAAAATCTGTCACACCACGATTAAATGAATCGGTATCCATTTTCAATCCATATAACAACGCTGTCGCTGTATTTCCATCCATTGTTGTATCACTTTGTATAAAATAATCGGTCACAATGGAACAGCAGGCACCGCAGATTCGGATATCACTATATTTATATGCACACGGAATCATAGTTGGATGGTGATCTATACATGCAACTTCATCTCCCGGAAAATCCGTAATATTGGAATTATATTTCTGTGCATCAATCGTCACAATATAATCTTCTTCTACCATTCTCGGAATATCATCAATGTGTATTGCCTTAATACCAAACTCATCAATCATACGCTTGGTACTGTTCTTCTCAATCTTACCAGCATAACATATTGTTGACTCTACACCATTTGCTTTCAGAAATACCTGCATACCATATGCCGCTGCCAATGCATCGGGATCCGGGAAATTATGCGTTTGCAAAAATACCATATGATTTTTCAATAATTGAACTAATCTTCGCCAATCCATTCTGTGCCCCCTACATTTTAATCTTACTGTATGTTCATCTGTTATGTATGAATATACTGACTGTATATTCTAACACAAAATTTGGGAATCAACAATGCTTGTCCTGTAAAATGTTTTTCCTGATAAATCTAGTGCCAACCTAATTCCTTTCTACATTGTTCTATTTTTGCAGTATAAAAGAGAGGATATAATACGATAATAGCAATTACTTCAATAAATCCAATCACCATACCCAGTATCATAGACCGATCCGCATTGCAAACAATAAAATACAGCATTACTCCCACTAATAATATCTGCAAAAGCACTGTAAATATATTTCTATCCTCTTTTCTATACCATTTGGTTCGTACTGCAATCTCTCCATCCGTTGCTACTTTAATTAAATCTCCTATTTCATCATTTTTAGACTTATTAACAATACATTTCAATGGTGTATCGCCAACTTGAACTTTTATCACCGCAATGCTGTAACAACAATGATATCCTGAACATTCATCAAACCACAAAATTTCTCCTGTAATATACTGTTTTTTCCATAGTATAGAATGTTCTACCATTTTATCTTCAAAAAGTTCAATAAGAACTGCACTAATGACCGTTCCAATTATTATACAACAAATAAATCCCATAATCTTTTCTCCCCGTTTATGCCTATATGTAACTTATTTTATTTGTGCCAGAATATAATCGTATATATCTTCATATATCGTATTGGTGATTCCCAAATTCATTGAAAATGAAAAGATCCTTTTATATTTATATCGACAGCACAGATAATAACCATTCTTTTGATCAATAATATAATAATCATCCGGTAATCCTTTTTTTCTCATTTCCAACGTTTTTGTTATAAATGCTGGATTCTCCATATTCTCACACAAAAACATAATTTGCGAACTGTGAAGAATACGGAAACACCAAAACCAATCCTCATTCCAGTGAATATTATTTTCACTCATCATGATTTTTACTTTTCCCAACGTTTCTTCATTAATTTCCTTTTTTCTTTTTAATTGTGCCAGGAGTTTCTCTTTTTTAATTTGATCTTCAAGATCTTTCAATTGGTCTTTTTGTCTCTGCTCTGTAACTAATATCTGTTCCGTTTTCTTTTTCTGTCGTCTACGGAACAAATTCATCACTCGTTCATTATTTATTAATGCAATCAATAACAACACAAGTATTCCCCAATTAACAATAATATCTTTCCAATTCTGTATTTTCCACGGCGTGCATCTCAAAGTATGCGTATGATCGTCCATCTTAACAGCAATCGAAATAATGCGAAACTCTTTCATTTCCGCATATGAATACATTATCCGAGAATACTCTGTATCTTCCAGCTTATATTTTACTTTTGTTTCAATAATCGGAATGATACTCCATCCCAACACCTCAGAACCAACATCCTCCTGTTGTACAATTTGTGCACTAACAATCTGATACTGGTTCTGATTTAATTTATAAAACAAATATTCCATTTGCTGTATTCCACCATCTGCAAAAATGCGGACTATCATGATTATTACAAAAAAAGTTATAATTATTGCAAAATCACAACATTTATCACGAAAATCAATTTGTCTTAACATGCCACACCCCATTCATACATAAAACATTTAATATCTATATAGATAACCAAATTCATTTTTGAGATCTTTATATGAGTAGCTATATATAAATGGCCACAAAAGAAAATAAACTGTTGAAATTCCTAATGCTGTGTATATCGTTATGTTATCAATCCATGAACCCCATTTATATATTATCCACCCAAAAATTGCAGATAGTATGACTATAGAAACTATTCCCTCAACAATATCTCTCCAGGCTATTTGATATCTTACTGATATATCTCCATTTGTCGCAATTAATACTTTATCTCCTATTTTATCTCCACGTGATTTACTGATATATGTTTTATATTTCATATCATATATTTGATAGTCTATTATTGAAATATTATATGTTTCGCCACGTATCTGGCAACTATCAGTTCCTGTAATTGTTCCTTCTACTTTAAATAAGTTAAAAATTTTTATAAAGTATATATACCGTCTGCCAAATACTGCTAACAAAATAGCAACATCCCACCAGACAAATATTGATACTATCCATCGCATAAATAAAACTGTCATAAACTTTTTCTCCTCTTTATTTATAAATTAGCAGAATCTATTTGTGCCAGAATATAATCGTATATATCTTCATATATCGTATTGGTAATGCCTAAATTAGTCGAAAAGCAAAACAATCTAGGAGTTTCTTTACATCCGCAAATATAGTATCCCTCTTGTTCACTTATTACATAATACTTTTCAGGCAAACCACGTTCTCTTAATTCATTCGTTTTAGTACCAATTGATTCTTCGCCTGTGAATGAGTCTATGCCTATTATTCCTAATTGTAATGTAGTTAAATTTAACAAGCACCACATAAACTCCTCGTTAAACTTAATATTATATTTTCTACATGTTTGTTCAATCTGTGTTATAGAATTCATTTCACCATTTTCACTGAATAACTGATTTAGTATTTTTTGTCGTTTTAATTTTATTTGTTCGTTCATGCTTTTCTTATAATCTTCTTGTTTTTGTCTTATAAATTCAAATGATTTTTGATCATCACATTGAATTCTTTTTGTTAAAATAAATTCTATGGTTTTAAATAAAATCATGATTAAAAAATACCATACAATCAATCTGAAAAAATGATTATAAAATGACATTGAAAATGGCAGCTCCAATGAATTCAAACATACTACTGTCGGATCAGTCTTTAAAACTGCAACAGACATAGTATTTTTTAATTTACCATCGTTATAAAAAAATAAATTTGAATTATATTTTATTTTTCCTATTTCATACGAAACTTGAATTTTTGTTATTTCTCCCAAAAATGATAATCCTATTGGGTATTTTTCTTCATCTTCAACTTTAGCTTGTACAATATCATACAGGTTCTTATCCCTATAATACTTACTGTAACTTCTTAATGGTACAAAAACATATACACATATTTGAAAAAACAATACACATAAATATATTACCTGAAATACACGTTTGTATATTTTTAATATATCATAACTCCGTCTCATAATTGCTTCTAACCCATTTTCCTAATTCCATACATATATATCAATCACTACCACCACGAAAAATACTCTTTATTTTATCAATAATGGTCATGAGTATTCCTATAAGTATAGGCAACGTCACTATTAAAGTCACTATACAAACCAATAATGTCCACACCATCCATGATCCTATCAAAAGCTCTGGTCGCATGTAGTCTATATTCTGATCAAATGCAATTTTAATTTTCTTCCCTACTTTATCAGAAAATGCATAATCAACCACACCTTCCTGTTTTTGTCCATTCACCTCATACTCAAAATACACACCATGATTACCCTTGCCTAAAGACGCAATGCGCGATATTTCCTGCATTGTTACTGTATATTCTGACGGATGTTGCTTATACTTTACATAATCATAAGTCCAAAGCCATATCATAAATATGCTTAATGCTATCATACTAATGAATATAAGTGTAGCTTCTATATTTTCTTTTACTTCCTGATTCATTTTAATTTCCCCTCCCTCATCCTTGGTTTATTACTTCCCTCATACACTCTCAACGTTCTCTTAAATACTTGTCTTTTTTTAAATTACTATGTAGAAATTCTTATAATTCTCCGGCTCCACATATACAATAATCCGGTCACCAACAGCTAATCTCTTAGATTCCTTCATCCAATCACTTTTCCAAATAAATTCCCCATTCTCCATTTGGCATGTTACTTTTACATTATCAAATTCTACATCTGGATTTCGTTTTATCTTTGTGATGACTGCATAAATCTCTTTTGTACATGTTAATTCTTTTTTCAAGCATTTCTTCTCTTTTAAATGATCCATATACACCAAAATAAAATATGCAATCACTCCCAATATAACCATACCGAACACAACATTCAATAATATTCCCGGATGATACAAATAGAGAATCAGTATTAAAATAAATATTTTTCCTATCAACACTTTCTTATCAGTCTTTTGCATCATTTACCTCATACATACTTTCTATTCTGGAATTCCGTTTCTCGACTTGTTCTATGTATTGACTTCCAGCCTTTATCATGTATCCTATAACTATAACAACAGATGCCCACTGCCACAATGAAATTGCAATGTTCATTCGGATAACCTGTCCAGACTCTTTATTTACAGCAATTCTTGTAGAATCTATAAAATAATCAAACAAATCCAATTCAACAAAAGTATTATATTTTTGTTGGTTATATTCATATTCTACATATGTCTCTTCATTTTTCACACTCGAATGTGCAATCTCTATTATCGTTGCATCAAGAATTATATATTGTTCCGCATTTTCTTTTACATCCTGTATATTAAGATATTGAGGCAATGTAATTATCAGCCATGGAAAAATTAAGAGAAAACCGAACATAATTTCTTTTAAAATAAATCTTGTTTTCATAAACCTGTCTCCATATCACAAAAAGTCCAATTCACTCTTACCATGAAAATCTTTTCAATCATCATAATTTACGTTGCTATAATGTTTACAATACAATGATAATCGCACAAATCACAATCAATATAGCGATTATATAGTTAGCAATCGAAGGGCAAAAATATCCGTCAATACAATTGCATACATCCTTTAAGTATTGTTTTATAAAAATAATATGTTTGTCATGTTCCTTATCCAATACCATTTGAATTGTAGGATTTTGTTTCATATAATCAAACATTTTTTGTTTATTCTCATTCTTTACTGAAACAGTACTTTTATAATATTGCGCATTGTATTTACATGCATACTCAAATTGTGATGTTCCATTATAGTCCGCCTTTACTTGAAAAGTCTGTGGTTGAATTTCTGCCTGAACAACTTGTCCACATTTTAAAATCTTATTATATCTTGTTACACTTATCACACCTGCTATAAAAAATGGAATTGCCAGTATCAATATTATATAACATACATATACAAATTCACTTTCTGATTTTCTATACGCTACAAACAAACTTGCCAAAGCGATAATCTCACCAATTAATGTCCATTGAGATTCAAATATATTCTTCTTATCCTTCATAATACTATGTTTACTCCTTATATAAGCCTAAATCCAAATAACACTACACTCACATATTCTAACTTTTGAGGTGCCACATATTAAGTACCACCATGAAAAAAACTTTTTATTTTATCAGCAAGAGCTATCAGTAATGCCGCCATGACCAGCAACGTCAACACCAAAGTCACAATATTTACAAGTATCATCCATATCATCATTGATCCTATCAAAAGTTCCGGACGCATATAATTCATATCCTGATCAAATGCTATTTTAATTTTTTCCCTACTTTATCAGAAAACGCATAATCAACCTGACCTTCCTGCTTTTCTCCATTCACCTCATACTCAAAACACACAACATGTCGTCCTCTATTACCCATAGTCCTAATGCGTGTTATTTTCTGCATTGTTACTGTATATTCTGATGGATGTTTCTTATACTCTACATAATCTGTAGTCCAAAGCCATATCGAAATTATACTTAATGATATCATGCCAACGAATGTAAGTACAACTTCTATATTTTCTTTTACTTCCTGATTCACTTTTATCATTATATTTCTCCATATTTTTTATCACTTAAATTAACAAACACATTTATTATTTTATCTAACCCGTCTTCTAACATTGTTCCTATAGAATCAACGTATGACATAAGCCTAATAGAAACCTTTTCAAATCCTTTTTATAATATTATTAACGTGTAATCACTACACTCAAAACAAATAAAAACACCTTTTATTTTTCCCTATAAAATATCAAGTGCCATCACCACAAAAAATGCTTTTCATTTTATCAATAATGGTCATCAGTATTCCCATCAAAATTGGAAACGTCACCATAAAAGTTACTATACTAGTAAATAATGTCCACATCATCGTCGGTCCTATCAAAAGTTCTGGTCGTATATAGTCCATATTCTGATCAAATGCTATTTTAATTCTTTTCCCTACTTTATCAGAAAACGCATAATCAACCCGACCTTCCTGTTTTTGCCCATTCATTTCATACTCAAAATACACAACATGATGTCCTTTCCCCGTAAGTGCAATACGTGTTACTTTCTGCATTGTTACTGTATATTCTGATGGATGTTGCTTATACTTTACATAACCATAAGTCCAACACCATATTAAAAGTATAGTCATCACCATCATACTGATTAATGCAAGTATAGCTTTTATATTTTCCTTTACTTCCTGACTCATTTTAATTTCCCCTATCACAAAGAGCCCAATTCCAAACTGTATCTTCTTCCGCTTTTTTACCTTTTATTTGTTGCATATTCAACCTGATATCCACTTTCACCAACAAGATTTCTTGGAATCATCTGAACTATCTCTACTCTTATATAATATTTTCCTTTTTTCTTATACTTTTTGAGTTTCTTTAATACCGGTCGTTTCTTCCCGAATTGTTGTATGCGTCTCAATTCCAGTGCCTTCTGTACTTTTACTTTATCTTGATATTCTTTCTCTGTTGTACCCTCTAATCCGATCTCGCCTCCAGATGCATTCTTATCCTACTCTGCTCTTTACTCTTAACAACATTTGTAATATTGCCATTTTCATCATACGAATATGTATATATTACGCTATCTGCATACTCCACACAGATTAATCTGCCAACCCGATCATATTGATATTTTGTTTCTTTCGTTGTTGCAGCACTTGTACCAAATGTAATCGCTAATGTGCATGCAATAGTAATAAATAATGTTCTAATAATCCTATATCCCCTCATATGTATCCCCTTAATATTTTTAATTACGTTTTCCAAAGCTAATTACCACAAATTATATCATAGACGTAATATAAAATCCATACAAATATTGTAAGCAAAACGAACAGAATTCTATGTACTTTCATACACGCGAAAAAGAGGAAACCGCCAAAGTATGAGATTCAAGATGTTTATATGGTTTTATCTGTGATTAAGGAAGAAAACGAATGTAAGCACTAGAGAAAAAACAATGAAAACCGTCCGAATCCCATTATTACCATTGGACTGTTTATGGATGCTAATTGTATTGCTCTTGCATTTGATATTTTTCTGGTCAATCAGAATGAGCAGACAACTCAATATCGCTAATGGTTATGTTCCGTCCGAGCCAATGTCAGAGGGGCTCGGGTGTGGCGATAAGCACAGCGTAGTGGATTCTGACAAAAACAGTGCGAAACGCAGTACAGTAAATAAGCAATTGTATGATGTAACTAATATCATCGTACAACTGCTTTTATATTCTATCCGTTTCGCACGTCCCTCACTTACGCTGTGAAGGGTAATGAATTTAGATGAAGAAAAGAAGTCCCGCAAACATAATAGCTCCAATTACATTCGCCTTTGCAGGCAGCTTGGTCGGCATAATCACAATTGCAAGTGGCAGCAAATTAAAGATACATGCCCATGCAGGAAGGGATGTTGTTCCTGTTACAACTGCGATAAAAAAAGCAACTGCAAACACCAGCATACCGAGATAGCCTAAGTACATTGTATAACATGTTGTCTTGAAGAAATCCCAAACGGCATGTAATGCCTCTTCCGTCAGATTCAACTTCACAAAGAACCATTCAACAAGACAACAGAACAAGTGATGTAATGCAAGATTAATAAACATAACAATGGTTGCAATATACATAATCATATAATACGTCTCGGAATACTGTCTCATCCAATCGCACAATGCCAGATAGCCAAAAATCTCAAACGTCATAGCAAATACACCAAGTAACATTGCAATTGACAGGTTCTTAAGTGGCATTCCCTGAAAGGATACCCTGGACTTCTCATAATCCTTAAAATTGGTTAAATCAACTTTTCCATTCGGCGCATAGGTAAGCAATCCGTCTGAAACGCCGCAAAATACATGGCCGATCAAAGCCATAACCATAAATACTTTCCACTGTAACATAGTAAATTATCCTCCTCATAACACAATGTCAGTTAGTTATCACTAACTTTCAGTTTACTATATCACATTTTATTTTCAAAGAAAAGTATACTTATATTCTTTTTTGCAAATTAAAGAGCAGATTACAGAGTACGTAAAAATAAAACATTACTATGCTTTCATCTGTCAGATCAATTCCAGATATTCAAATGCTTTATATAATCCATCCTTGTCTACCGCATCTGTAACATAATCAGCTGCCTGTTTCGCTTCTTCTCCACCACTTCCCATACAGACACTATCATGACATGCCTCAAACCTCTCACTTGCAAATAGTCCATTATTACTTTCCAGATAAAACTCCAGTCCCCGATCATGCAGCCAGTCCACAATATGTCTACACTGTTCCGGCGTGATCAACTGATGCAGCACCACCGTTCCCTGATCTTCCACATAACTTCCATTACCGCCGATCATACCATCAAAACAAATCCAGCATGTTATCCAGATAGATCTCTTCCCGAACTTGAAGCTGATACTCCGGCCGCGTCATATAATAAAGCAGAAATTCCAGAATGAGTGCACTTCCAAGACCTCGTCCCTCCAACTTATAATTTGAAAATCCCATTGGCAGAAAAGTATTGTAAATGTCATCAATTCCGATAAAACCCGGGTTCTTCATAGCATCTGAGAAACGGTATCCGGTTGCTGCATTCGGTGCCTTGCAGTAATGCTCTGCATTTTCTCCCAGATTCTTCCGGCTGACCGTCTCATAACATTCTTTTCGCTCCTGGCATCCAAACCAGCAACATTCATTACACAAGAACTCTACCTTATCTTTTTCAGATTGCGGTAATGCATTCCATCTATCATACATCTTATTGAGACGAAAATCCGGCACCACATACCGAAACTCTTCCCGCCGCAATTCTTTCTCTAATTCCGCAAACTCTGTCAACACCTTTGTTGTAGACGAGACATAATAAAGTCCCGGATAATGGATCTTCAGGTAATTAAGCAGCAGATCAGAATGAACAATGACACCATTTTGAATTGCTTTGCTGTTTTCTTCCAATAATCCACAAAGCTGATTGCACCGCTTATCTGTAAGATGTTCCTCCGTCAGCAGGGAATTACTAAATGTCAACCGGGCTGAAATTCCATATTCCCGTAAAAATGCCAACACCTCTTCCGGTTCCTGTTCGCCCCATTCCACACGTCCTCCACCCCAGATACAATCCATAGGTGCACCGTATATGGAGCCAATCTCACACCAATCATAAAAATACTCCCGATGTTTGCGGTACAAAGGCAGGAATCTCCGATACAATTCAAAAAACTCAAACAATCCAGGAAGATGATAATATGCAATTCTAGTCATGTCTTTGGTCTTCATTCTTATAACACTCACAAAACCGTGCCGCAAAGGATGGCTTCTGTCCTGCCACATACAAATGCTGCGTGCTTCCAAACTCATTGATCCGGAAACATGCAATACCTTCCCGCCGCTCCTCTGTATAGATACTGGTAACCGAAGATGGTGCTGCACAGAATCCATGCCACAAGATCATTGGGGATACATTGATAAGGTGGCTTAATATCACACATTCCACTCCAAAATGACAGAATAACACAATCGTGTCATTATTCGGTTGTAGCACTCTGTAATGAAGCCCTTCTCTTTCATATCCATGCTTTTTTATCAATAAATCCAGTCCTGCGCATACTTTCTCATAGGCTTCTTTTACCTTTCCCTCCCGCATAATATCAGTATCTGCCCAGCAGAAACTATCATAATTCTGTCTATCCTTTTCTACATCTGTCGGCAGCCAGTCCCAGCATATGTTACTCATCTCCCCTTGCAGATCCGGTCGGTGAACCGGTACATCAAATTCCCGTAACCAGTCACAGGTCTCTGCCTTGCGGTCTATCTTCTTCAATGTGCATCCTGCCGTATCCTGTGCTCTTCCAAGCGGTGATACATAGAATGCTTTCACATCCAATTGCGACAGATATTCCGCTGCCATTTCCGCTTCCTTCCAGCCTGTGGGTGTTAATGAATCTATCGCATAATCCGGTTCTGCATGTCGTACAATCAAAATTCTCATACTTTACTTATCTCCTTATTATTTTTTTCTGTCAAATCATCGAAATTTTTCTAAAAAAGCACTATCATTTGCGTCTGTTTTCCTTCATGTAAAATTATAACACACCATTCGACAAAAGAAAAAGAGAATAAAACAACCTATTTCCGCACAGATTATCCCTATGAATCATACAACATACGAAACGGAGTATAGCACTATGGAACCAATCATCTACATCAAAGCACCCCAATGCATTGATATTACTGACCCATCCGTTACATTCGGAGACTTTCTGACGATCTACTGCACCGATACCAAAATTCAAAACAAATTAAACAATCTGCAATTCTATACATTTCCTGCTGGAGAGTCTGCGCAGGTTGTTGTCTCCGTTCTGAAAATAATGGAAATGATACTGACACACTATCCGGATGCCCAGATTGAAAATCTTGGAGAAGGCGATTTCATCCTCTCCTACGATCCGCCAAAACCCTTTGCAAAAGCAAAAGAAATGATCTTTACTTTCTTCATCTGCCTGGTTGCCTTCTTTGGCGGTGGATATGCGATCATGGCATACAATACCGATGTCGGAGCCAGAGAATTATTTACCTATCTGTCTATGTTATTCCTTGGGAATGCCAAAAGCGGCGTTCTCTACGTTGCAGTCGCATATGCAATTGGCCTGACTGTTGGTATGCTGCTCTTCTTCAATCATCTCGGAAACAGGAAACTGACCCAATCCCCTACCCCATTAGAGATTCAAATGCGGCTATACGAAAAAGATATCAGTACCACTGTCATTAAAGATATCAGCCGGCGTGGTGAAAATATTGACATTCCCCGATAATTGCTGAAAGGAGCGAATCATGTCTTTCCTATCCTATACCTTATTAACTATATGCGGTATTTCCGCCGGTTTCGTTACGGCGGCTGCTTATGTTGCATTTATTGCCATGCTCGGCGTGTTCCCTAAAGTTGCTGCAAAGACCAAAACCGCCGGACAATGTATCCTGTATGAAAATTGTCTGATCCTGGGAATCCTTATCGCTACCCTGCTGCAATTCTTTGTCACAACTCCCACAGAAGGTTCCCCTGCTCTGCCACTTCCCGCAATTGGAATTCTGATCCTCATTCTGCTTGGACTATTTGGCGGTATCTATACCGGATTCCTGATCGGCGGTCTGTCTGAAGTACTAAATGTTATCCCTACTTATGCCAAGATTGCACACATCCAGAAACGGATTTCCCTTGTCATCTTCTTTCTTGCACTCGGTAAAGGAGTGGCACTGCTCATCCAATATCTTGTCATTGATATGCTCTGATGCATAATATCATACTTTAACGGGATACTAAGCATGTATGAAACCACTGTATTTTTCGCAATTATAAGCAGATCAACATACGGCTGTAAGATTTCATATTAACAGACATTTTGCCATCAACTAATAAAAGGAGATTTCTATGAAACAGAAAATAAGTAATGAAGAATATAACGAATATGTAGAACAGATCACCCCTACCTACAGCGTCTGGAAGAACTGCCTGAATGCATTCTGGGTAGGTGGACTCATCTGTGTGATCGGTGAATTCATCTTTGCATTTTTCAAAAATTCGGTTGGATTACCAGAAGACGATGCCGCAAGCTATGAATCCATGTTATTGGTGCTGACAAGCGTTATCTTAACCGGATTCAATATCTATGGGCACATTGCCCGATTAGGTGGTGCCGGTGCCTTAGTTCCGATTACCGGCTTTGCCAACTCCGTTGCAGCGCCTGCGATTGAATACCAAAAAGAAGGACAGGTCTTCGGCATCGGTGTTAAGATCTTCACCATTGCAGGACCTGTCATTCTCTACGGTATCTTCACAAGCTGGGTGCTTGGACTGATCTATTATCTTGGTGGATTGTTTGGATGGTGGTAAACATCATCCAATCTTTCTTGCTACTGCAATCAATATACACGCTCCGATCACAGATACGATCATATTGCCAATCACACCATTGCCGGATATTCCAACCAAACCAAGAATGACGCCACCCACGGCTCCACCCACAATACCAAGTATCATATTCTTAAGCCAGCCACCTTCTACATGCATGATCTGTCCTGCAATCCATCCGGCAACAGCTCCCAAAATCAGACTGATAATAAAATTTAATATGTGAAACATCTTTCTTCCTCCTTGTTGACATTTATCAAGTGCTATATATGCATTATTATACTCCATCTGATTTATTCGTCAAATACAGATTCTCGTGCAAGCACGAATCTGTACTCAGCTCATCGTATACACAAAAAGCTTTCCATGGGGAGGGGGAAAGAGGTAGTCTCCATGGAAAGCTTTTTTATTGAGATACGTGTTTGTTTGTATTAGTTAGTCTCAACTAACTGTCATTATCATATACTATTTGAATCCAAAAAGCAACCCTTGTTATTGAAACAATTTCTCATTAAGAGCTATATTGTCAATTCTTTCACCTGTCAGGCAATTGCTTTGGCAACACGATACTGAAACGATTCCCCTGTCCGGTCGGACACACACTAAGACAACCACCCTGTTTCTCTATAATTTCTCTGGCAAGATACAGACCGATTCCGATACCCTCCTTCTCAATTGCATTCTTTCCCCGATAGAACCGTTCAAATATACGGGTTCGTTCTTCCCCGGATATTGGTTCATTTTGATCAGTAACACTGATCTCTACGGTCAGTCCCAACTCCCGGACAGCCAGAATAATCTCATTTCCCGGTTTGCCATATTTCACTGCATTATCTAACAGATTAAAACAGGCTTCTGCCGTCCATCTTCTGTCATGTAATATATCACAGCTTATCTCTTCCTTATAAGTGATCATGACATCCGCTTTCTTTGCACCGGCATAGATATCCTTGACCGCCTGTAAGATGGTTTCATTGATGCTTTGCCGCTCACAGTGCAATGTGATCAGACCACTTTCTAATCTCGATACTTTGATCATGCTTTCCGAAAGAAATATCAAACGTTCTACCGACAGATCTAAGATATGTAAATATTGCTGTCTTTCCTCTATCGTGATATGTGGATTTTTCAGAAATTCCGTATACATTTTCAGATTCGAGATCGGTGTTTTTAACTGATGGGAAAGATCCGATACCAGACCTTTGATATTTTCATGTTCTGCCCGTTCCCGCTCATTTTGAAGTCTAAGCGTGGTAACCATCTTATCGGTCTTACACTGTAATTTGGATAGCAGTGTATCTTCATTTTCCGTAAACACTTCCTGTCTTTCTAATTCTGACAGGCTGTCTAACAAGTCCGACAAAGCCGCAACAATCTGTGAAATGTAGACATCATCGTTCCGTTGCAACAGCCTCATAATTCCGATCATTCCCGCACCGCAACCAATCACGATAACAACCGGTAACCATTTTCCAACATAGAGATACATGATAACTGCCGCACCCACAACCAAAAGAAGGGAGCATGCATACAGCATCCTCACCCTTCTCTCATAGTATTTCTTGTTTTGTTGATATGAATATTCTTTCATGCTTCTTCTCCAAATGTATAACCAATTCCAAACACCGTAATGATATACTGTGGATTGCCTGCATCCTCTTCTATCTTCTGGCGGAGTCTGCGGATATGCACACTTAATGTATTCTCATCCACATAATTTCCATCACAATCCCATATTCTCTGCAGAATCGTATCTCTTGTCACTACTCTGCCTTGATTCCGGATAAGTAATTCCAAAATACGATATTCTGTTGCGGATAATTTCACCGGTTCTTCCGACAAAAAGACCTGCATACGCTCAAGATTCACTGTCAAATCTTTGTAATGAAAACGGGCATGGTTCTTATCCTCTACACTTCTTCGAAGCACTGCTTCAATCCGTTGATATAGAAGCTCCACCGAAAATGGCTTTGCAATATAATCATCACATCCGGCCCGGAATCCCTCAATCATATCCTCATCCGTATCCTTTGCGGTGAGAAATATGATTGGAACCTTCATGGTGTCCCTTAACTGTCTGCAATAATCAAGTCCTGCACCATCCGGAAGATTACGGTCAAGCAGGATCAGATCAAATCCATGCTGCATACAGGCATCCGCTTCCTTACGGGAATATGCCGTCTCCACTTCATATCCCCGCTGCTCTAAGAACAACTTGACACCACCACATATAATTACATCATCTTCCACAATCAATATCCGTCTCATTTCCAACTCCTATCATCCGCTGCTATCCTATTCTGCCATTCGCAGCCGTTCCACAACCGTCTCTTTGTTTATCAGACGAAATACTAACGCCGGTACTACAATACATATCGCAAATAATACCACAGCCATGACAATTACTAATTCAAATGGATAATGGAATATCGCATAATCTGCTATATGCATACATAATCTACCTGTTCCATACATCATAAGACTTCCTAACGTCAGGATCAACCCACAACTGATCATACCATAGACCAGACCTTCATACATCAGCATCTTTCGGATCTGCCGCTTTGTCATACCAACACTTTCCAAAACAGCAAGTTCCATTTTTCTCGTATACACACCGGTGATCATCACATTGATATAATTGACAACGCCAATCAATATCAGAATCAGGGAAATACCTCCACCGATCACCTCAAGTGACATCATAGATTTCTTAAAATCTGCTGCTTCTACCGAACGGATATCACTGGCAATAATGATCGAATTACCCTTCACAATCCGTTCTACGGATGGCGTAACCTCCGGTTCTTTCCCTTTCTTTGCATTCGCAATAATACAATCCACCTCTGCATCCGGGAATAACGAATCCATCACCTGATCGCTCACAAAAATGGCATCCGGAGCGCCGCCTAATACCCAATAATGTCCTGCGGTAATTTCTTCTTCATCCTGTAATGCCGCACCCACTGTAATCTTTCTCTCATTTCCAGTGTCAGCATTCCGTAGTGTAATTGTCCTGCCTTGCATCTGCTTTGTTGCATCCTCTGAATCCAGATATCCGATCAGACAGATCTCGCCCTTTTCGAAAGCTTCTATGTCGACCTTCTGTGCGGCGGTCTTGTTATATGCTTCTACCATTTTCGTATTAATGGAAATCAATGGAGCCGAATACTGTGCAGTCTTTTCTGTTGTCGTCTCATAGAACTTTGCCATGTCCCCGGGATTATCTTCCTTTTCCAGAAAAGGAGCATATAACTCCGCATCAAACGGAAGCATGACATCTGCGCTACGATTGGTATATACCTCATCCATTCCATCTATCTCCCGCATCTTCTCTGCAATATCTTCCATTGTCACACCCGGATCTGCCCTGTCCTCAACACTGCTTCCATACAATACATAATCATTATGCAGGTAGTGTGCGATATAACTATCGGCACTTAAGCAGTCAATAAATGTATTCACGCATAAAAAAGTGACGGATCCCATAAAAACAGATGCAAATACAAGAAGGCTTCTCTTCTTCTCCCGGAATACGTTGCGCCATGCCCTTTTCGGCAACTTGCCGCCGCTCGTTGTCCTGTAACAGTTTTTTACTTCATTTCCCGTATATTTCATTGCATCAATTGCAGATATCTTACCCGCATACTTCGCCGGCTTCCTTGCACTGATAGATACTGTTACAAATGCAAATAATACGGAAAACAGATAAATACCCGGATGAAAGCTTATCGTAGAGGATACTGCTGATTCCCGTCCAACCGAGAACATCGTCATCGCTAATGGAACAACACCAAAGGATACTCCTGTACCGAGCACTACTCCGATCGGAATAGCAATGCATGCAAGATATCTCGCCTGCCGTTTCACAATCTGCTGAATCTGCGGCATCGTAGCACCAATCGTCTTTAACATTCCATAGAAACGAATATCCTTTGTCACAGAAATGTACATCACATTATAGATCAACAGATACCCGCTTAACACAATCATCGCCGCAATCAATCCAATACTGATCGCAATCATAACACGATTGGAACCATTTTCTGACTGCATATCATAGCTTGCATCAATCTTTTGGTCTTTTCGTAACGTCACCTGTTCCTCTAGTTCATCCCTTAAGTTCTCCTGTTTTCCCTCTTTGGCGGAAATGCTGACGCGTCCGTTCTCCTGCATCGTAAATCCCGACTTATCCATATATGCCTTAGACACCAACGTTGTATTGCCTTTGCTATAACATGTATACCAGCCGGATAATTGAAACAACTGTTCCTTTCCATCTAACATGAATACAATATCCTGACCGATCTGCGGGGTCTGAATACCAAGATTGTCAAGCGTCTGTTTGGTTAACATAATATCCTTCTCATTTTTCGGATAAGTTCCTTGCAGATCTGTAATCGCCGGCTGCAGATTCTTCTCAAATTCCGTCGCATCATAATATTGAAGAAGATATTGATATTCTCCATCCTCACTCGCAACCCTCCGGGCATCTATCTGAATTCCCGCTGCCCAAAGGGAAGGACATTGCCTGATCTCCTTTACCTGATCTTCCGTTGGGTGTTCAATTGTGATCGATGCCTTTGTTCCCTGTAAACGAAGCTGCATCTGATTTATATTCCTTGCCATAGAAAAGCCTAGTGTAAATACTGCCGTAAACATAAAGGTTGTCAATACAATGGCAAGAATAACGATTACATTACGAACCCGGTTCTGCTTCAACATCCGATGATAGATACGATTGATTGCTGTCTGATTATTGTTCTTAAGCATCCGCATTTCCCCCTTTTGTCTCAGAGGAAACAATCTTTCCATCTTCAATCCGTATCATCCGGTCGGCAATGGTAGCAATCTCTTCGTTATGTGTGATCATAACAATGGTCTGTGCAAACTCCTTGCTGGTCAGCTTCAATAATGCAATAACATCCATGCTGGTCTTACTGTCCAGATTACCGGTCGGTTCGTCCGCCAGGATAATCGACGGTTTTGCTGCTAATGCCCTAGCAATGGCGACTCTCTGCTGCTGACCACCCGACAACTGATTCGGCATCGCGTATCGTTTTTCGGAAAGCTTCAGCATATCCATGATTCTTTCCACATAAGCCTCATCAATCTTTGCTCCGTCTAATTCAATCGGAAGTACAATATTCTCATATACATTCAGAATTGGCATCAGATTGTAATTCTGAAATACAAATCCAATCTTCCGTCTTCTGAAAATAGTAAGCTCCTCGTCCCTCATTTCAAAGATAGATTTGCCATCTACGATAACCTCTCCGCTTGTCGGCCGGTCAAGTCCTCCTAACAGATTAAGAAGCGTTGATTTGCCACTTCCTGAACTTCCAATAATCGAAACAAATGTACCTTCTTCGATATCAAGGGAAACGTGGGATAATGCATGTACCTCATTATCTCCATTTCCATATATTTTTGTAAGATCATGCGTTGATAAAATGTTCATTTCATCTCTTCCTTTCCTGTTGATACGTTCATTCTATCATACGCATCTTACAATCTTCTTACAGTTTTCCTTAAAATCTGATATTCGTGTATTCAATTATCTTTATCATAGTTTATATAGTACGCAAAGTAATTATCAACCATTTTATATATAGTGCGCAAAGTAATTTTAATCTTTATTCCATATAATGCGCAAAGTATTATAGCAGTGCGCCTGACTTAGAAACATTTATCTAAAATATTATAGTGGCTATTTCCATTATACCCAACAAGACCTCAATTAACAATATTCGAGTTGACACTCCGATACAACCTTATAAAAAAACGCAGGCACAAACATTCCGTTTTTGCTCTGCGTCTTAGCATCTTGCTTATGAAAGCAGGAATTCGTCAACAAACCGTTTCTTCGCACGTGGTTTTCCAAACAGATATCCCTGCAGATAGTCCACATTTAATTTTTTTAATATCTGATCCCACTCACTTTTTTCTACACCTTCTATGCATATTTTTATGCCGATACTGTGCACCATATCTATGATCTTTTTAAACAATTCATAATCCCGTGCATTACTCATTGCTCTTGTAGTAAAATCTTTATCTATTTTCACATAATCCGGATTCATATCACAAATACAATGCAAATTTGAATATCCGGTTCCAAAATCATCAAGTGCAAAAGAGATCTTATTATCTATTCACTCATATCTAACTATCCTTTTCAAGCCAATACGAAACACATTCCCTATTTATTTAAATTCAGCCACTTTAATTTCCCGTATCATATTACGTAAACGTTCTGCTTCGCCACTCATTTCCTGACTCGTTGCCGCACACTCTTCAGAAGTTGCGGAATTACTCTGTACAACATCATTAATCTGTTCTATTCCTTCATTGATCTGCTGTATCTCCGTTGTCTGGTCTGCGAGTGTCTCTGCAATACCGGATACCTCTTCTGTAATCGTCTTTGAATCTTCTGCAATCTTTTCTAACTGTCGTGCAGTTTCCTCTGCTATCAAAACACCTTTTCCAACCGCATTGACCGAGGTTTTAATTAATGCAGATGATTCTTTTACTGCCTGTGAGCTCTGATCTGCCAACTGATTGACCTGATTTGCTACAACAGTAAATCCCTTACCTGCTTCGCCGGCTCTTGCAGCCTCAATGGAAGCATTTAACGCAAGAAGATTCGTCTGTGATGCGATCTCATTGATTGTTTCAATAATTTTATCAATCTGCACGGACGCATCTTTAATTTCAAGCATAGAATTGACCATCTCATGCATCTGATTATTGTTTTCTAAAATATCACTTCCAAGATTTTCTACTTTCGTACTAATCTCATCTGCCGCATTTGAATTTTGCTTTACCTGTTCGGAAACATTCTCAACCGTTGCCGTTAATTCCTCTATCGCCGCTGCCTGATTCATAGCTCCATCTGCCAGCTCCGTTGCACCGGATGCCACTTGTTCTGCACCGCCAGACACCTGATTCGAAACTCCTTGTATTCCCTTTACCATATCTGCCATACTTTTCTCAAATGTCATAAAGGAATTCAGAATTCCGATAAAATCCCCTTTCCATTCCACGTTAGGCTGTACATCAAAATTCCCTTCTGAAAACAGTTTCATTGCACGGTCTATATCATCCACATAAGAACCCAGAATCCGGATGGATTTACGCATACTATGTGCCAATCGTCCAATTTCGTCTTCTGAACGATACTCTAACATGCTATGTAAGTTTCCTTCTGTTAATTCTTTTGCAACATCCTCAATCGCATGTAACGGTTCCAAAATGCTGGAAAGAACTCTTTTGCTTATTTTCCTTGAAATCACCCATGCCAGAGTTAAAAAGAAAATAATACAGATAATTCCTGTAATAGCACATATTATTGTATTCCTTACTGCCTTATCACTGGCAATATCTGTAATATCATCTAATTTTAAAGCAAGATCTACTAATTTATTTAATGCTGGTGTACATTTCGTAAGAATATCCTCTGTACCCTGCTTCTGATCTCCTGATTTGATCTCATCTAAAATAGAGGAACTGATATCATGCCAATCAGATAACGTTGTAGCGTATTCCTTATAATCCTCATCTGAAACAACACCTGTTTCTTTTATTATTTTTAACTGAGCATCAACATCTGTAAGTAATGATGTTATGGTGTTTTCATAATCATCATAAGAAGATGTATCATCATTTAATGCCATCTCTCTTACATTTCTCGCTGCGGCATTGACATCTACCCTGCACATTTTGACCGCTATATCGGTAGCATTAATTTTCCCAACATAATTTATAAGGCTGGCGAACAATATACCAATCGCCATTATGGAAAGCAGCCCTGAAATAAGCATCATTATAATTACTTTCTTGTATCCATAAGCTATTCTTTCCTGTAGTTTCATATTTTCGATTTTCTTTTCTGCATGGTTTGTGTACATGATTCATAGGTTCCTTTCTTATATTTTTTCTGAAAAGTGATTATATCATTGTCTTTTACACATATCTTGCACATTTGTGTCCATAATAGTATAATTGTGTTCAAATTATAAGGAGGTTCTACCATGCAAGCCATTGATTATGATTATATCGGTACTATAATAGGCAATCTCTTCGGGGTTCCTATACACATTTATAAAAACAATACACTTATTTTTTACCATTCCACAGTTAAACTTGTTAAAGATCCCATTTCTATATATCAGTCAGACATCTTAAAAATATCTGAACATATCAGTTATTTCTTAACTCCACAGTTTAGCTACTATGGTGTCCTCAATTCCAATAACTATAAGATCGTAATCGGTCCTACAAGTCAGGTTTCTGATTCTATAACAACGCTTCAGGAACTGGCTTCTCAATTAAATGTAGATAGTGCAGATGTTGACGATTTTATAATTGCCATGCGGGAGATCATTCATATACCATTAGAAAGTCTTATGCAGATTATGTGTTTTTTAAATTACATATTAAACAATGAGAAATGTTATCTTCAGGATATTTTTATTAATGGTTCCTTACAGACACAACTTATGAAATCTATAAACAGCCTTAATGCCGACAGAATTTTTTCCAAAGAACTTTTTGAACAGGATCAAAATCTTCACAACACTTATGATCTGGAACAGAACATAATGAATCTGATTCGAAAAGGAGATTATATGTCTTTATCCGAACTGATTAAAGATTCATCCGCTCTAAAGGTAGGCACAATGTCTGACAACCAGCTCCGTCAATTAAAAGACACATTCATCGTTACCTCTACACTTGTCTCCCGTTCAGCCATCCATGGAGGCATGAGTCCAGACGCTGCCTTCACGCTAAGTGACAGCTACATTCAAAATTGCGAATCATCAAATGATTATTATGAAATTATTAATCTGCGTCATCTTATGATTATGGACTTTGCCAAACATGTAAATCAATTGCACGAAAGAAGTCAGACATCCCAGCTCGTTTCGGATGTATCTAATTATATTAATCATCATATATCGGAGTCAATTACTGTAGAGGCTATGTCAAAAGAGTTTTTTATGAGCAGATCCTATCTTTCAAAACGATTTAAAGCAGAAAGTAATATCACTCTCACCGATTTTATACTCAGTAAAAAAATAGAAGAAGCCAAATACCTCCTCCACTACACAAATAAATCTTTAACTGCTATCAGTGTGTATCTTGGTTTTTCTTCTCCCGGACATTTTTCCCGTGTTTTCCGGAAATATGCCTTCATTTCACCCAATGAATATCGCAAAAAATATATAAATTAAAATGCTATAATGCACGCTTACAAAACATACAGATGCGCCTACTTTACGGTAATTCAGGTGTCAACTCTTTTTATGCCTTTCGCAGCGGATTTGAAGCCGGTGATACTCCGGTGTTTGTCCTTTTTATGATTTTATAACCGTCGTTTCCAATCTTAACCGTGTTGCTCTTCTCGGCAGGAATACCGCGATATTGCTATGAATCCATTGTTTTAGAAACATTTATCTAAAATATCGGCATCCAATCCTTTTCTTCCCGTTATCTCCCCGATCACAAAATACAGTATTCCACCTACTAACAGTCCCCACACAACTGCATTCAGTCCTGCAATATGGATAAAATAGGTTGCAAAAATATAGGTTGCGATCGCACCTACACTACTGCAAACCGCTGCCAATCCAGTTCCTTTTTTCCAGAAAAGTCCTCCCACAAGCGGCCAGAAGAACGTACATTCCAAGCCGCCAAATGCAAACATGTTAAGCAGGAAGATAATATCCGGTGGATTGACCGTCAACACAATAACAATCGCTCCTAATACCATGGTAACAATCGTACTTACCATCTTTACATGTTTTTCATATGTTTCGTTTTTAGCCGGATCATCCTTCACTACATAATTTTTCCACAGATCCTTTACAATTGCTGCCGTTGCGAGAATCAACAGCGAATCCGCAGTAGACATAACCGCTGCCATTGGTGCCGCTAAAAATATAGCCGCAATACCGGATGGCATGATCTTTTGCACAATATACGGAATGAAGTAATCCGAAGTCGGCAGATTATCGGTATCTACCAAAGCACCAGCCCATGCACCGGCCAAATGCATACCGATAATAACAAAGCCACACGTTAATACACCAATCCACATAGCCTTATGCATACTCTTCGTATCCTTAAATCCCATCGCACGCACCGCAGTCTGTGGAAGTCCTAATGTTCCAAAACCTACTAATATCCAATAACTAAGCAGACCACCCGGCGTGTACTTAGAAAAAATATCATTGTATATATCCGGCAGATTAGCTGCAAGACCTGCATCAATCGATGCCAGTCCCCCTCCTGCTTTCAATACAAACAGTATAAACAGAAATGTTCCCACACACATGACAATTCCCTGAATCGTATCCGTGATCACAACTGCACTAAATCCACCGACAGCCGTGTACAGAATAACAACCGTTCCAAAGATCAAAAGAGATGTCACATGATCCATTCCGGTAATCGAAGCAATCAGAGTTGCTCCACCCGTAAACTGGCTGATCATCTGTGCAATAAAGAATGCGATCAACCCAAGACTTGTAATGATTACCAGTGCATCACTCTTATATCGTGCCTTAAAATAACCGACTACGGTAAATGCACCTGTTCTACGGGAAACAAGTGCCAGCTTATTCCCCAACACGCCAAGCACAAGGAATGTAACCGGAACCTGTATTGCTGCAATCCACACCTGTGCATAGCCATAAGTAAGTCCCGCTGCCCCTGGTCCGGAGATGAAAGAACTTGCAGACGTATAAGTTGCCATGATCGTCATAGCAAGAACGATACCGTTCATATTTCTTCCGCCAATGAAATACTTCTCCTCCGAAGAACCTTTCAATTGTTTTTCTTCCTTTTTGCTATACACAAAGCTCAAAATCACATTAAAAAGCAGATATCCAAGAAAAACGGATAAAATGATAATCTGATCCTTATTCATCTTCGTCCTCCTCATCATAAGAAAAATCTATAAATACAAACCGGAGGAGTACAAAGACTCCAATTATTGCAAGAATGACCGTACCAAATACCGAAACCACAAACCACGCCGGCATATGGAATATCACCCATCCCGTAGAATTTAATAAAAATGCAGTAAGCACATGCCACAAAAAACAGATTGATACAACCAGTAATGTTGCTTTGATCTCTTTCAGGCATTGCTTATGTTTCTCTTCTTTCGTCAATTTCATCCTTGTCATATCTCCTCTCCAAATAATAAAACCACTTTTGTTCTAAATCATATCCTCCAGATTCAGACACATCTGTCTATCGATCCAGCTTTTCTGTACTGCTTCGTGTATAACATCTCCCGGCATACTTCCGTCTAACAGAAACGGTGAATCCGGATCATGCTTTCTTCTATTCTGATTCACCAATGCTGCATCTGTATTCGCATAACAATACTTACACAAATGACCACAAGTATCATACGCACCGATATCTACACCTAACAGGCAGGCGCACGCACCATCCCTTTGATTTGTCTTTCTCTTAGGAACTTCCAATCTGCTATGAAGTGCCTTCTCATATGTAGCCACTGTCATACACCCGGAACAATCCGCTCCATATACGGCAAGATCATTTCCTTCCGCACACGGTTTGATCGTCATACCATATTGGGCAGCAATCTCTATCAAAGCCTTTCCAATGGTAATACGATCTTTTTTCTGTACCGCCTTTGCCTCCGGAAAATTCCGTTGCACCTTTTTATAAATATCAATAAAACTGATAACACACGTTCTTGTATAGCCGCTAAGTGTAGCTGCCATTTTCTCAAATTCAGATATATGCCATTCTACCGTATGCTTTGAATCTACGATAATAGGATCATATCTCCACCCTACACTATCCACGCCCACAGTCTGTGACAATTGCTGAAAACTTCTCATTACAGCTTCTTTGTCCGGAACATTTGGTTCAATATCTCTTCCATACGGCGTGATCGTCACAAACCAGTATTGACCATAATTCTTTAATTCATCTAGATATGGCAGCATGGGCACCGGATTCTTGGTACAAAATGCGATCAGATCTACAACCTCCAGTGAAAGACTGTATCTTGTCACTTGATTAGGATTATACGGATTCCTCACATATACAAAGCCTTCTCTTATTCGATTCAATAGCCATTTTGAATAAAATGCCGGTATATCCGTTCTCATTCCTGTCTGAATAATCATTCTACACCTCTTTTGATTATAGTACTCCTTTGTTCACCATTTTCATTATCATAAAACAGCATCTATTTTCTTGTCAAATTTTTCATTACCCAGGCAAAGGCTCTTGCCATCCGTATATCCGGCTCTTTAAAATGTCCCCCCTGATTCCACTCTAATGTGCATTGTATTCCTTCTTCATCTAACCATGCATATGCCTGTCGTATACAATTACCAACCTGTGCCATAACGGCATTTCTGGTCTTTTCCTCTTTATCTCCCAGACTCAGGTAGATACAATCACTTTGTACCTTCTGTCGTTTCATGTATTCCAAAAATCCCGGAAACCAGATAGATGGCGATGCTGCCGCAATACCATCAAACCGATTTGTCTGCATTGCTGTCCACAGGGCAAATAGTCCTGCCATGGAATATCCACCGATACAGTAGTATTTACTGGTATCCGTACATAATTTCAAGACTTCATCTAATGTACTTTTTGCACCATTACCAAATTCTTCTGTTCCAAATACCGCTTCGGCATTCCAAGGGGATAAATCCTGATTCCAATTATTCACTTTCACTGCTATGAATCGGAAATCCATATCGATTAATCTTCGGATTTCCATAATTTCCTGTTCGATTCCCGGAAGATTATGTTCTCCCACCATCTCAATCAGGACAACAGATGCCTGCTCATTTCCATATTCATATATATCCATTCTTCTTGCCCTTCCCCGATCGGATTTTATCTGTTTTCTTCCATCCACAAACAAAGTCTCATAAGCTTTCCGATTCTCTTCCAACAAACACAATAATGCCTCTATCAATATCAAATCATGATTTAGTAAATCTTGATTTGGTATCATTATATCCAATATTATCAAAAAAACAAGATATGTTGGCATACTTCAAATTCACTTCGTTTGAAGTATATTGGCAAACCAAACTACTACCGCGCCATTCACGCTGTCAAACCTCGAGAACGATATTCAGTATAATTATTGTATATGAGCTACTGATACCCAGCAATCTATGTCTGGATACAATGACATCAATTCCGATTCGGATAATACCCGCACAAACAGGGATTCGTTGGCACACTGAACGTGATACAATTTAACCATCCCCTAGGGGTGTTCAAAGGGGGTTCATTTGAACACCCCCTTGGGGAATGGCACTTGCAGGCATAAAAGATGGCAGGCAGTCTCATTATAAGACCACCTGCCTGTTGATTATTCTTCTCCCTTTTCGGAAAAGTGTTCCCGCTGTTCATTTCCCCAATTTTAGTGTATATT
>OLPV01000547.1_pt1 | contig 31717 bp, 28 predicted proteins | sample 1671961 | NCBI WGS metagenome assembly OLPV01 (sample SAMEA3136630, study PRJEB25190) | human gut metagenome | biome: human gut; feature: human-associated habitat; material: faeces | place: Austria | collected 2013
AAAAAATCCGCATAGCCTTTCAACTTTTTGTGTTCAAAGTATTGACATAGATCCATACTTCTCGGTCCATGCAGGCAAATACGCGATTATCGACTGCTTCAAAATAGCAGACATCGCGCAATTTTACCTGATGCATCTTCTCTCCATCAAATACCGTCAGTTTTTCCTGATCGGTCTGAAGTGCTTTTAGAAGGCGGCTGATCCGCTCGTCAATTCCACGGCAGCGGATAATAATTTCCTCCTCCTCATCACTTGCGCACTCTTGTATAGTTACTTTCATTCAATTCCCCATTTCTTTATATTACCTGTCTTTTAGCTTTCTTTTTTTGGCAAAGGCAGAAGACACGGCGATAGCTGCGACAGCCCACGCAACCAGCATCAATATATGACCTGCGATGCTGATATTTTCTGTACCATTTTTCAGGATAACACCCATCTCCTCAAAAAAGACTTTCTGTACCTCATCCGACATCCCGGCGAATACCGTTTTGGCCGCCTCCTGCATACAAATCCGGCGCATCAAAGCAGTTCCATGAATTACTGGAAGAAGCTTTACCACATTTTGTAGTCCTGCTGACATTGATGATACCGGAATGTACGTGCCGCCCACAAATCCGACTAGTGTACCCACTACAGTAAGCAAACCGCTCCATGCGCTTGACGTGCGCACAAATAGTGCAATGAGGTAGCCAATAGCAGAAAAAGTAAAAACATTGAGTGCAATCACACCAACAAGTGCTGCAATATCACTTGCACGAAGCAGTGGATGACCTTTCAATGCAAAATAGCCTTCGCCTGCCGCAAGTGTAATGAGGCAGATCACCATGCCGCTGCACCACGCGGACAAAATATAACCAAGTGACAAATTTAAGCGACTCGCGGGCGTCACATAAAATGAACGTAACCGTCCTCTTTCTTCATCCTCTACCATTGCACCAATTGCTGTCATCGATACTGTTACGCTATTAATTCCAAGAATGCCGCCCAAAATCCATAGCTGTACCATCCATGAAGCATTTTTAGCATTGTCCTCTGCCATGCCGCTTCCATATTGATTCAGTGCTTCAAGCAGACCGCTCGAGGACGATTCTCCAAGAAACATTACCATGATTGCCAGCACGATAAGCGCAGACAGCACTGAGAAAAAAACTGTTCCCTTGTCTCGAAAATAGATTAACAGATTTCGTTTTATCATTGCTTTTATTTGACTCATAGTGCGCCTCCCTTCAGACTCTTTCCAGTAACAGCAAGAAACACATCATCCATTGTGCCCTGCTGCAGCTCAAAGCCTTCCAATTCATCTGCCAGACGATTCAAGATCGGAAGCGCCTCCATACTATGGTCAAATGTTTTTGTCTGCGGTGCCTTTTCTTTATAATATAACGTCAATGTATCCTTTGCATAGCGCATTTTTAATTCCTGTGGTGTTCCAAACTCACAAAGTTTTCCTTTGTCGATAATGGCGATATGACCTGCCGCTGCTGCCTCTTCCATGTAATGAGTCGTCAGAAAAACCGTCACCTGATCATCACGCTGAAGTGATTCTACGCTGTTCCAAACCTGCTTTCTCGTAGCCGGATCAAGGCCAGTTGTCGGTTCATCTAAAAATAAAACCTCAGGGTCATTTAAAAGAGCTGCTGCAATTTCACATCGCCGCTTTTGTCCACCGGAAAGCTTTGCATAACGCCTCGTGTAAATATCCTCCAAATGAAGTCTCTCGCACACTGTTTGAATGCGTTCCTTTTGCCATGCACGCGTTGTCTTATACATTGCAGCGCGCACCTGCAAATTTTCTTTTACACTCAGGCGCTCGTCCAACACATTTTCCTGCCAAACTACTCCAATTTTCTGGCGAATCTCTTCATCATGTAATCCAACCTGCTGTCCTCCAATCCAAATCTCTCCATCTGTCGGAGCAAACAGCGTACACATCATGCGGATTGTCGTCGATTTTCCAGCGCCATTTACACCTAAAAAGCCAAACAGCTCACCCTTTTGCACCTCAAAGCTAATGTCATCCACCGCTTTGACTTCTTTGAAATATTTCTTGAGATTTTTTACTCGAATTTCAATTTCCTGCATCGAACTTGTTTGCATAAAATCTTCCTGCATCATAAGCCACTCCTCTCTATCAAGCTCTCTATTAGAAGAATAGCGTAAACACAAGATTGCGGCAAGCAAATCGGGGTAAGATGCTTTTTTTGACTGGTGAAATGCACGCAGCAAAGTCAAACAAACGCAATCGAAAGTAAATTTATCTTTTTATTGCTCTGTGCCGCTCTCACGCCAGATCTGCACTGCCATATACGGCTTTGCTAGAAGTGTCACCTTAAACTTGCCAGTAAAGGTGCCTCGGTCATCAATCGTCATCTCCCATGTGTCAAGCACGCGTACTCTCCACTTGGATGCATCATCAAAATGAAACTCACGGAAGGTTGGGCGCATAAAGCTGTAATAAATCAAATAATATTCTTTGCAGCCACACTCTACTTCTCCCGGCGTAATCTCCTGCGGCACGGCACACACCTCATCCCAGGTACGTGAATACGGCATCAGACCAAGACCCGGCGTTTCCTTTAAACGATCCAATAAAAAGCCAAAGCGTTTGTGACTTTCACCATGAAGGACACCGCCATGTGACCACCACAAAATATTTTCCTTATTTAAATAAGTTTCGCCGTGACCAGGATATCCGCCCCTGCAGGCTGCCTCCCAGAATCGGCGAAGCATCTCTTCTCCTGTCAGATTTCCCCATCCATGCTGGATATCACCCTCATAAGCAATTTCGTCAAGCACAACTGGCTTATGATAACGCTCACGTAGTTCATTTGTAATTTCAGAACTCTTATATAAATCAGTGCGCTGTACGCTGCAATGTGTAATCCATGGCCTGGAAAAGTCATACAAGGATACACAGTTATGTATGGAACGCATATGATGATATGGATCCTTTCCACACAGAATTGATGCATAACGCTCCCAATCCTGAATTGCTTTATGCGGCATCAGATCATACTCATTTGCCAGTGACCACCATACATTTGCAAAAGCACTGAAACGGGCAACTGCATAATTCCAATACAGATCGTCCTGCTCTTTTGTCATCTTAGAAAAGCCCCAGCGGTCATACGGATGCATCATAATCAGGTCTGCCTCTATTCCAAGCTCACCAAGACGACGAATACAATTTTCAATATGCTGAAAATGCTTTGGATTAAAGCGTGTGAAATCCCAGTGATTTCCCTTTGTCTTTCCTGTATAATCACCAAAATTTTCTGGTGTTAATATGCTAGAATCCATTGGTGTTCCCTCATATGGATATGAACGTGGCTCACGCAAATTGTAATCATAATGCTTCGGGAAAATACAAAAACGAATTTTATTAAACGCACTGTTTTTGAGTGTATCAAATGTTTGCTCAATTAATTCATCGCTCTGTAGCTCCCACACATAACAGGTTGTTCCAATTGAATAATATGGCGTGCCATCCTCGTAAGCCATATGATAAGTATTTGCAACACGCACTGGTCCATGAGCTACCACCTTTGGCTTTATAACAGTAAAATGGCCTTCACATTCTTTGCCAAATGTGGTCTGAATCTGATAGGTATACTCTCCCTCAAAGGATGGCATAAAACGAATACGGTAAATGCCATCTCCATCATAAAAGCCCTCACACGATACGGTCTCATTTGCACCGTGAAAGGTTCCAGTTATATGCTGCTCGGTAAACGGATTGCCCTCCTTTGGACCATAAAGTGCTACCTCATAAATTCCCCATCTGGTGCAGGTATCTGTGCCATCTGTCTGCACTTTTTCTTTAAAATTTTCCATCTTACATCCTCACCTGTTTAATATTTGTTTTTTTCAAAAAACCTTGCCGATCTATTATTTTTTCAAAATCGGCAAGGTCTTTTTTTACTTTATCTGACTTAATCTGGAAATCTCTGTCGTCAGCATTTCGATTTCTCTCGTATATTTTTCTTTTCTTTCCGTAAGAAAGCCGATTTTTTCAAAACTGCGCAGAGTATCCGTATCTTCGATCTTTAAAAAGCCTTTTGTCACTGCATCTGGAAGCACAAACTTCTTTGTACCGGCTGAAAATTCCACGGTGAGATATTTGCCACTTTGCTCTGCTACTGTTCCAGCCCCATATCGAATATTTTTTACGCTCATACCTTTAATATCTGGAAGCGGATTTTCTTTTAGTAAATTTTCTACCTGCTCAATCTGTTCTTTTGCCTCATCACGCTGTGATGCGAGTTCCTGTATCCGAATTTGTCTGTCCTGCTTTTTCTGCTCGACGCTGCTTAATTTTGTCTTTTTACGAACTGGAATATCGCCATACAAATTATAGGCATGCGCGCAATAAATGATATCATAAGCATAGATATTGTAACGGCCAACAAGTTCTGTGATTAAGTTTGCTTCATCCTCGTTGGCATTTGCTTCACCTTGTAGCTTCTCCTCTAAAAGTGCACACAGCTTCTCATTCTTTTTAATTTCTTCTGCCAACTCTTTACACATCCGATAATACACATCAAGTCGGAACGTCTGACCACTTCCGATATCTTCCCCAAATTCACAACCATTTGCAAAAGCTCTTGCCTCCGTTGACTTAAACATGAAATTATCATCTGGAGAAATAAAACTCAGATACATAATAACAGATCTTCTATCCTGATCATACTTCCACTTGCCAGGTGCAGCATTCTGTAACTTTTCATTAATTGCTGCAGCAAATGTATCAATTCGATCCTGTCTAACCCTGATATCACCACCATCTGATGCAAGCAGCTTTCTAAATTCTTCCCGTACTTCCTCTTCTGTTTCCTTATTCTGCTGACACAAAAAAACAATTCCATTCGTTGGCTGTACAATGCTGTTGTTGATGAGATTAAAGGATTGCTCCATTGCCTGCTTAAACATTTCTCCAAAATTCTCAGTTTCCAGATCCCAATGGCGCTGAAAATGATTTACCGCTCTCCACTTATAAAGCTCATCGTGTTCCGCATCCGTCAATACATTGTAACTTTCAATGTAATTGTGAAACAATTTAGCTAAGTTTGCCTGATTCATTTTGGTACCTCCATTTTATTTTTCCTTGTACAATTAGTTGCTATTTTTATTATAAACAGGCATGGTGCAAGCTGCAATGTATTTTTTTGAAAAAACATGAAGAGATTTTTAATTTTGTCTAATTTTTTTTACATCATCACTTCCAATCAACACAGTCTTTCCCTCAAAAGCAAAACCGTAATGATGAATCCGCTCCTTATGGATTCCCGAATCAACTAAAACAGCATCGTATTCTTTATCTTCAATCTGTTTTAGTGCCGAAGTTACTGTATCAGAAAGTGTCTTTTCCTCATCTGGATCATGTACCTTAAATTCCAATACCATAGCCGGATCATTGTAATTCTGAGGAATCAGGCAAATATCATAGCGCCCATAGCCGCTTTCCTTATTCGATTGCACGCTGTAGCGCCCACGCAGTTCAACCAAAAGTCCCAAAACAAATCCATGATAAAAACGCTCTGGCTGTGTTCTCACTGACGGATGCTTTCCCGTATCGAAATTACTGAATGTTGCTAGTGCAACATCATTCATATAGAGATTCATTTCTTTTAAATTACCGCCAAGCAATGCTTTGATAAAACCATTATAATTGGCGTCTGAGCTGGAAAACCATCCCTTAAACATCGTAGAAAACATACTGACTGTCTCAAGATTTGTAATACACAAGGTATACCAGGGTTCAAATAAAATACCTCGGTATTCAACTTTCTCAATTTTTAAATATCCCGATGCGGTCAGCAAACTCCAGATCGCACTCTCATTATCATCAAGCTGACTGTACACAATCTGCTCATCAAAATTTACAGTAATGGCCTGTCCATTTAACAACGCTTCCATTTTTTCCTTCAATCCAGCTGATGCCGTGCGAATTAGCTGACTGGCAAGACCATTTGAGCTTGTTGATGCCCAATATGGAAAAAAGCGCTTTTCTTTCAAGAAATTCGTGATTGACCATGGATTATACATATCGCGGTGAGTACCAAACGTAAAGCCATTATACCACTGTCTTACTGCCTCTTTTGCCTCTGCCATGCCGTACTCTTCAAGTGCTTCTGTCACTTCCTCCTGCGTAAAGCCAAAACATGATGCATATTTTTCAGACGTTGCCGTTACCACGCTTAAATTATTTAAATCAGAAAATACCGATTCCTTGGAAACGCGGGTAATTCCCGTCATGATTCCACGTTCCATAAAAAAGTTGCTCTTAAATGTAGAATTGAACAATCCACGAATAAATCCAGTAAATTCATCCCAATATCCATGCAAGTATGCTTCCTGCATTGGTGTGTCATATTCATCAAGAAAAATAAGGACTTTTTTTCCATATAGCCCTGCTAATTCCTCTGACAATCGCTGCAACGCTCCCTGCGCCACAACATCACTCATATCTGCACGCATTACCTGTGCAATTTGATTAGGCAGTTTTTCATCCTGCTCATCAAAAAACTGGCGATAAACCTGCGCAATAATATTTTTAATTTTTTGCACTGCATCCTTGCAATTATCCTGTTTTACATCTGCAAAGCTTACAAAAATGACTGGATACGTACCCTGTAATCTCCTGTATGCTTCTTCTTTCCATATCGATAGTCCCTCAAACAGATCGCCCCTGCCCTGAAAACGATTGGAAAAAAAACAATTTAACATATCCATGTTCATTGTTTTACCGAAACGGCGTGGTCGGGTAATCAGCGTTGCGGTATCTGCCGACTCCCACCACTCCTTAATAAAGCTGGTTTTGTCCACGAAAAAATAGCCTTTTTCTCGAATCTCTTGAAAGCTCTGATTCCCGATACTGATCGTTCTTGCCATACCACGCCTCCTGTCTAAGTTTCTACTCTACGCATCTTTAATGCCTTTAGGATATCATGAATTGGTACTTGGAGCAAGATATTTTTAATCAATAAATCTATAACTATTTTATTCTGCTATTTTTTTATTTTTATTGCATAAACATTTATTTACTGCTATACTTAATATATTATTCTAAATGGAAAGAAGGTTCTTAAATGAGTTCTCCTCAAACAATAAATGGTTTAATGCGTCATTTAAGAAATGACTGTAACATAAAAATTAGCGGAAGCTTTCAGAAACAACAATTAATCAGCTACGGCTATTATCATGGATATAAAGGTTATCGTTTTGTAAAAAATCGTCATAATCAAATCCCATACACTGATTTTAGTGAGGTAGTCGCGGTTATCGAATATGACAATAATTTAAAGGCTGCTTTATATTCAGATTTAATGTTTATTGAAACTGCCATTAAAAGTATTGTTTGTAATGAATCTGTAAACGGTTTAAAATCTGCCACATTTGAATACGTATACAAAGAGCGAATGAAAGATAATATTTCAGATACAAAACTACAATCTAAACGTCTTCGTTTAAGGAACTCTGTATATTCAAAGCTAGCGGACCAATATCGAAACGAAGAAGGCAACGATAATCAAATGGTTCGCCACTTTTATAATCGTGGAGATGATGCTCCTTTATGGGTAATTTTCGAAATTCTATATTTGAGTGAGCTTGCTAATTTTTTTGAATGCCTTAACACATCTATGCGAGAATATATTATGGCCCAATTAGATATGTTTGACGTCTCTATTGATACAAATAGAAACCTCCTCAGCAATATGTTGTATACGTTAAAATCATTACGTAATTCCGTTGCTCATAACAATATCATTTTTGACACCAGATTTAAAGATAGAAAAATCAGTACTGTTTTAAAAAAATGGGTTGAAAAGGAAACAGGCATACAAAATATAACTTTATATTCCTTAATTGACTATATAATTATCGTGTGTTGTTTGCTAAAACGCATTGACTTTAGTTCCTCTAGAGCAAAGCGGTTGGTTCAAGCCTATAAAGAGCAAAATCAACTTCTTCAAAATAGCGTAGCGCCTAATATTTATGCACAAATAATACCTCAAAATGTAACTCAAAAAATAGCCGCACTAGAATCTTATCTCAATATATAACAAAAAAAAATTTAAATTTCACTTGCATTTTTTCGTTACTTGTTGTATAGTATATATATTGAATGAGGTGTATGTTTTAGGACTGCACTGGGGGAGTCACTCTGTGGCTCCCTTTTTGTCGTCCTTTTATTAATGTTTACTATAACAAAGGCTGTACACTACTCATTAGCTCATTTTTAAAATCCTCTATCATTTCCTTCCAGAATCTAAATTTCGACATTGGATTATCTGTGCTGTTTTTGTAAGCAGTATAATCTGCCTTTTCCTTTAAATTTGTTTCATTCGCCAATTCTCCATCTTTGAAATTAAATACCTCATATCTTACTTCTTCTGGATTCAAAAACCATTTTTTAGAAAAAGCAGCCACTTCTCTGTCAATAGCCTCATATCTCATTTGATTTACAATCACTGAAATATCCTGACCAACATATCTACTTTTATCTGCCTCGATTTCATCCACAATCGTATTCAAAAGCTCACTAAGTTTCTGGTTATCCTTTGAAAATTCATCAATAAGACCACGAATTGTTTTCAGATCCGCTTCAAAATTTACTTCTTTAAAATCATTCTGTGACGGATCCAACGATTCAATAAAGCCCTGTAACAGTTCCAGCAAATATTCAAAATCTATTCGAAGTCTATCATATGCAATTAGATCATAATCATCCATAACTGGATCCTTATCATCAGGATTTTCCTTATCTTTACGAAACTCTTCCATTACATTTTTGTACATTGCTGCATAATTTTCATACTCTTTTTCTGAAAAATCATGTTCCTGCAATATCGCTTCATCATACCTAGAAAATGCCTTTAAATGCGCAAAATCATGGTCTAAAGAACGGAACAGATGAATAAATGCTTTTTTCTGTTTTTTGGACAATGCCACAATTTCTTCTGGTGTTTTTGCAATCTCATGAATCGCATAAACTGAGATTGAAAAGCTTTGCAAAACTGTATCCCAGTCTTCCGATATTGCCATACTATATCCACCCATTGAGTAAAGCTTTAACGCAATGTTAATTGCATTTTTAAATTTCTCCGGCTCCTGGAAAGTAACTATCTGACCATACATTTTTTTATCATCAAACAGTCGATTTGTTCTTGAAAAGGCCTGAATCAAATTTTGAGATTTCATTGGTGGACGGTCAATAAAGAGTGTTGACAAACAAGGAGCATCAAAACCTGTAAGAAGACGATCTACTACAATTACCAAATCCAGCTGCTGATCTCTCTTCAGATATTTTTTCTCCTTTCTTGCCAATCGTTCATTCAGATTTTTATTATAAGCTTGAATGTTTTCAATCTCATAATGCGTTCCAAACAACTTATTGTAATCACCCAAAGACTGACTCATTTCGTTTTGATTCACATGAGATTTTTCCTCATTCTCAGATAGCGAATATGTAATAGCAAATTTAGGAAAATCTGGATAGGCCTTTGTAACCTCATCTGAAATTTTCAGCTCATCCTTTCCATTTTTAATATCACAAAGCAGTTTATAATACATTTGCGCCCGTTCAATTGAATCAACTGTCAAAAATGCTTCATAAGTCCTTCCACTGCCGTTCTGCATTCCAAATTTAGCTTCAGAATGATTCAAAATAATATCCAATACCTTCCTCATACGCTTCTTCGATTCTATCATTTCTGGAGTATCTCCATCCTTTGATCCCATCGTTTCCACCATAAAGCCAAGTACAGCCTCGTCATGGATTGCTTCCTTAATTGTATAACTATGCAAACATCTTCCATACAGTTGTTCCGTTGTCTGCGGCAAATCTCCCTTCAATTCATATTTGTTTTCCTCAAATATTGGAGTTCCTGTAAAACCATACCACAAAGAATTATTGAAAAACCGCTCGATCAATCGCTTTGTTTCTGGTGTAACTGCACGATGACACTCATCCACTACAAAAGCCACACGAAGATTCTTAATTTTCTGATAGTTTTTGTCACTCTCTTTCAAACTACCATTAATCATTCTCTGTAACTTCTGCCTTGTCGTTACTATCATCTGCTGTTTTCCATCGGCTAATCGTTTGATCAACTTTTTTACATTATTTGTATCATCTACATCAATCGTATCTTGTTCCGCATAAGATTGAAAATCCATTGTTGTCTGTGTATCCAACTCTTTTCGGTCAATCAAAAATATTGTCTTCTCTATTGATGGAATATCCATCAGCAAATTTCTGGTTGCTTTATAAGAAGTCATTGTCTTTCCTGAACCTGTAGTATGCCAAATATACCCAGACTCGCCTCGTTTAGATGCCTGACGCATAGCATTAATGGCATGGATCTGATATGGGCGAAGAATCAAAAGTTTCTTTTTATCATTGTCCAAGACCATATTTTGCGTTACCATCTCATGAGCCTGCGGAATCCGAAGTACAACTTTTGAAAATTCAATATAATCACATACGGGAACATTTTTTTCATCAATCCAGCCCGTAATAAATTTTTTATTTAACTCTATATCTCTCGCTGCCGAAAAATATTTCGTATCCACAACATTGCTTACAACAAACATCTGAACATTCGAAAATAAACCGCGAAACTTTCCTTCTGCTATATACTTTTTAATTTGCCTGTATCCATCCATGTAAGAATGATTCTTATTCTTAAGCTCAATATGAATCATTGGAATACCATTAATAAGTAATGTCACATCAAATCTTCGATTTCGCTTATCTCCATTCTCTTCAGATGCAAATGCCTGATACTGGTTAATTACCTCATAAACACTGGTTCCTCCTGCAATATGCTCATTATTCATGACCATAAGATGCAGTGTTTCGTTTCCTCTCTGGATATGTACATAAACCTGTCCATTTTCTCCAACCATCCATTTCCCAGCATCATAAAACGATGAATGAGAAACGTCATTTTTGATCTTGGCAAATTCTGACTCACTAAGCGGTATGTCATTTAATTTTGCCTTATTATTCTGCTCCAGAATATACTTAAAATTATTCCACAGCTGATCCTCTGTCTTGATATCTGGTCTATACGTCCACTGAGATTCTTCATTGCATAACTGTGCAATCAATCTTCGTTCAATAATTGCTTCTAACTCTGGCATATTTAACCTTCTTTCTTTGGAAACATATTTTGCAGCATATATTTTTTTAGCTCGGTTAATTCATCAAGCTTTTGCTGATGAAGTGTGAGGAGGTGGTCAATGGCGGCAAAGTATGAGCCAACTTTCTTTTGTTCTTCATATGATGGCAATGGAATATCAATATTTAAGAATTCACCATTTCGTATATGAACTTGAGTAGAACCATTTTTTTCAGCCATAATAATCTTTCGGTATTCTGAACTATTAGAATATGTTATTAAAAAATCTTCCGAAATATTATTTTTTACAACTATACTATATACGCCTTGTGGCATAAGAAACTCCTCTGAATCTCCACAAATACGCACAATTCTCCCCATATTAGGTGCTGTTGGAACTAAATCTCTTAATGATGTTACCAATTCACCAGTTGAAGTTTTGCTAGAAATATTCTTTACAAAAAATTCTTCTGAAACATTCTTACAACCAGACATATCAGCAATACCTGAATTATTAATAGCTCCTTTTGGGATAGTTCTATAACCACTTTCTACATAATCATCTGGAGCAATTGATGTACCACCTGTTAACTTTTCAATTATCTCCCCCAACTTACGCTGTTCCCAATCTTCCGTAAATCCTGTAAATCGAATTTCTGGAGTGTTTTTACCTTTCGCTGGAAACATTTTTTTCAACATATATTTTTTTAATTCAGTTATCTCATCATACTTACGCTGATGAAGGGTGATAAGGTGGTCGAGGCTTTTGAGGTAAGCTCCAATTTGCTTTTGTTCATCCAATGACGGAACTAAAAATGTTTCATTCAAAAAATCTTCAGTAACCAAATCGTGCATCATTGTTGACGCTTTTGTACTTCTGGAAAGGATACGCTGCATCAATATTTCGTTATTGATTGCGTATTTCCAAAATTGTAAATCAAACTCTTTGATGGGGCTAAAAACAGCAAAAATATGAGAAACTATACCGTTTCCAATATCATTTTCAACAAATCTGCCATACCTAAACTCTTTGCTCTGATGTCCTTCAAAAGCAATATCGCCCAAATTAAATGTATAATATGTCTTAAGATATTCAACTGTGGAAACTTTGACATCCTCTTTGAACTGCATTGTTGCCACGGTAATATTTCTATCCATTCCTATACTGCCATCATTTTTTTCACTGGATCTAACATACAATTCTGAGAACTTACGCTGTTCCCACTCTTCCGTAAATCCCTTAAATCTTATCTTTGGTATATTGCTCATAACTACATCTCCTCAAATACGTGAATTAACGCTTCAACTTCTTCTTTCGTCTGCAAATTTTGGAAGGTCAAATTTTTCATTAATTCAAGTAAGGATTGATTTTCTTTCTTTATTTCTCTATCTGTATTGCGAATTTTAGCAGTTAAATCTTTCAGACTAATCTCTGGCTCTTCTTCTGTAGTATCTACATAACGAGGAATATTTAAATTAAAGTCATTTCTTTCCACATCCTCATAAGATGCCAGATATGCCTCTTTAGCTACCGTCTTTCGCTCTTTATACATTTCTAATACATGATCAATATGATCATCTGTCATAACATTCTGCTTCTTTTCTTTTAAAAAAAGTTTTGATGCGTCAATGAACAATATATCTCGGCCTTCTCTATGCTTTTTAAGTACTACAATACATGTTGGAATTGATGTATTATAAAACATATTAGATGGAAGACCAATTACAGCATAAATCGCTCCATTCTTTAATAAAATTTCACGGATACGCCCCTCTGATGCTCCTCTGAATAATACGCCATGCGGCAGAACAATTGCCATCGTTCCTGTTTGCTTGAGATGATAAAAGCCATGTAATAAGAATGCATAATCTGCCTTTGACTTTGGTGCAAGATTTCCACCGTAATCCATGAAACGCTCATCCTGTTTAAAACCTTCTGCTGCTGACCAATTCGCAGAATACGGAGGATTCATAGTTACTACATCAAACTCTGTCTCTTCATCTGTTGGCCAATCTGCATCTAATGTATCTGCATTTCTCAAATGTTGATTTTCTGGGTGAACTCCATGAAGAAACATATTCATTCTGGCTAAATTATAAGTAGACGGCATCAATTCCTGGCCATAGTATTTAATATAATCTGGTTCTTTTGAATAATTTTTACAGCTTAACATCAAAGAGGCTGATCCCATACACGGGTCATAAACCTGAAGTCCTTTTTTCTCCTCCTGTCCCATCATCGCAATTCTACAAAGAATCTGTGCCGGGCCATGTGGCGTGTAGAACTCTCCAGCCTTTTTTCCAGTTTCAGAAGCAAACTGACCAATCAGATATTCATATGCATTTCCAAGAACATCGCCCTCTACATGAATCAAATCAGCACTATCTAGCACACGAAGTAACTCTGCAATCGTTGCACTTTGCTTTTGGTCTCCTGTTCCTAAACGATTCGAATACAAATCCACATCTGCAAATAATCCTTCAAAAAGTGGATCCGATTCCTGCACACGATTAAAAGCAGCCTGCAATTTCTCTCTTTTAAAGCAATTATTTCTTACATCACTCATCATACTGGTAAACGTCATTCCTGGCTCTAATGTATAACGCAAAGACTTTTTCAGCTCTTCAAGAAAATCCCCTGCATCTTCACTTAAAACTGCTTCTTCGTAAACTTTCTGCGCTTCCTCTATTTTTTCTGGTGTCTCATCCATTAGCAAATCATATGCCTTTGATAAATAAGAATCTGATAGATATTTGTAAAATACCAATCCCAAAAGATAAGTCTTATACTCATTTGCATCCATTTTACCGCGAAGTACGTCTGCGCCTTCCCATAAGACTTGTAATAAATCTTTACTTGTCGTTGCCATTTCTTAATTCTCCTCGTATTTTTTTAAAATCGTCAATGTCATATTCATCATATTTTCAGCCTGCTGAATCATTAAATCTCTTTGAATAATCGCGTTCCGATAAATAGCTCCAATTATGTGTTGTTGATCAATATCTGGAATCGACATATCCAATTTGCCAACGCTTTGAATTGTAAGTTTCTTTACACTCAATGTAGTTCCCTGTTGACAGCGAGCAATCTGCTCTTCAATCTCTTTACTTTGATTAAACTGATAGCAAAAATACCATGAATCCAGTACATTTCTATCAAACGAACATTTCAAAAAATTAGATGTAATATACATTTTTTCTGTTTCTATAGATATCGGAGCTGCTTTTAATTTAATCATGCTTATAATACATTCCGAAGCAGTTCTACTTTGATTCCTGCTATGTAAATCATTTTCAAAATCATCTGGCGTATACACAATATTTTCTGCATTTTTTAACCGCGTTATATTTTTTCCCATAGCAAACTGCATAATATCTTCTAGCTTTTGCTGTTTCATTGTCTCTCCCTTCTTTAAGTATTTTAGATAAATTACAATTATACAATACCATTCTTAAGGCTTCTTGTCAATATGTATTTTAGGTAAATTACATTTTCAAAAGATTCAAAAATAAAAGCCTTACCAATTTTCAAATATAATTTTTGAAAACCAGTAAGACTCTTTAAGCAAAACTTTTTTATCAACCTTCCGGGTTGCAATGGCTGCACTCCCCATGTCCGGTACACTTATCACATTTAAGCATCTCTTCCATGGTATGCCATCCGAGCACTGCACACTTTACACGTGCCGGCATATGCGCGATATCTTCAAGCGCTGATGCTTCTTCAAGACTTTCAATTTCTTCTTCTGTAGCTGTTCCTTTGATCATCTTTAAGAAGTTATCTGCCAGTTTCTCAGCATCTTCTACCTTCTGTCCAATAATCAGATCGAGCATCATATCAGCAGATGCCTGAGAAACTGCACAGCCCTCGCCTACGAAGGAGCCATCTACGATCACGCCATCTTCAACCTTGAGCTTCAGCCAAATATGATCACCACATGTTGGATTTAAGCCTTCCATCACCATGTTTGCATCGTCTAAATCATGCTTGTGACCCGGATGCATGTTGTGATCTATTAAAATTTCATTATAAAAGGTTTTGTTAGTCAACGTAACCCATCCTCCTTCTTACCTGAGCGAGGCTCTCTGCCAGAGCATCAACCTCTTCCATTGTATTATAAAATGCAAAACTTGCACGTGTGGTTGCTGACGTATTTAAATGCTGCAGAAGCGGCTGTGCACAATGATGACCTGCGCGTACTGCAATGTGATCCATATCAAGAATAGATGCAACATCATGCGGATGCACATTGTCAACAAGGAATGTCACAATGCTGTGATGCTCACTTGGATCCTGTGAACCAAGAATATGCACGCCAGGAATTGCCAAAAGGCGCTTTACTGCATACTGTGTTAATTCTGCCTCACGTCTTTCAATAGTATCAAATCCAATCTCTTTTAAGTAACGGATCGCTGCCATAAGTCCAACTGCACCTGCTGCATTAACAGTGCCTGCCTCAAACTTATGAGGCACTGGTGCATACACGGCACCCTCTCTTGTGACAGTATCAATCATCTCTCCGCCAAATAAAAACGGCGGCATTGATTCCAACAATTCCTTCTTTCCATACAGCGCACCAATACCCATTGGTCCCATCATCTTATGGCCGGAAAATGCCAGAAAATCAACATCAAGTGCCTTGACATCGACATCAATATGAGGAACGCTCTGTGCACCATCTGCTACAATCAGACAGCCCTTTCTATGACAGATCTCTGCAAATGATTTAATATCATTTTTCCATCCCAGTACATTTGAAATCTGAGTCACAGCGAAGATTTTTGTTTTATCAGTAATAGCAGCCTCTACCATCTCGGCGGTAATCTTTCCATCCTGTGTGCAGTCAAGATAACGAAGCGTTGCACCAGTGCGCTTTGCTGCCTGCTGCCATACAAGCAGATTGCTGTGATGTTCCATAATGCTGACAAGAACCTCATCGCCAGGACGAAGCACAAGATTTCCTAAACTGTATGCAATCAAATTCAGACTCTCTGATGCATTTCTGGTAAAAACAATCTCATCTGTATTTGCATGAAGAAGCTCTGCAACAGCTGCTCTAGCCTCCTCATAATGCTCTGTAGCAAACTCGGCCAGCTCATAAACACCACGGAATGGGTTAGCATTATATTTTTCATAAAATGCTGATTCTGCCTGAATGACACATGATGGCTTTTGCGTGGTCGCTGCGTTATCCAGATAAATCAGCTCTGGATACTGTGCAAACAGTGGATATTCCTGGCGAAAGCGTGCATCTTCTGCCTTTCTTTCTTCTGTCGTCATTTTACTGCTCCTCTCCAACCGGCTCCTCGCCATCTAACATTTCGTTAAGTTCTGCGCGAAGACCTTCAACCGGAATCTTCTTGCAGACAGCCTTTAATCTTGCCTTTGCCATCAGCTCATATGCAGCCTCTTCACTGATTCCTCTTGATTCCAGATAGAAAATCAGCTCATCATCAAGGCTTCCGATGGATGCGCCATGATTTCCTTCTACATCCTCCTCTGCACAAAGAATCAGTGGGATTGTCTGATTCTGAACGCCATCATCCAGAAGAAGTACATCCTCTAACTCATCACCCTTTGCACCTTTTGCACCCTTCTTAAAATCAATGGTACCGCGAAACAGTTTCTTTGCATGATCGCGAAGCACACCATTTGCTGTCATGCTGCTCGTTGTCTTCTTGCCCTCATGAACAGCATTGTAATTCATATCAAGACGATTTTCGCCTGTCACCTGATAGCCTATTGCTGCTGTAAAATCAGATTCCTTTCCGGCAAGTGTTGTCTCTGCACCCATATAGACATTTTTTCCACCGATGATCAGCTGTACAAGTTCGACACCTGCACCATCTTCGCAGTAGGCACCGATATCATTCATGCAGTCAAAGCCTTCTCCAAGACGCTCAATCTGAATCAGCTTTAACTTTGCATTCTTCTCTGCGTGAATCTTTGTCTGAATTGCTGCAGTGCCAGTACCCTCGCTGCTGTGATAATCCATTACAACTGTCATCTCACTATTTTCTTTCAAATACAGATCAATTCTATTTCCCTTGCGGTCAGTATCCTGATAGCCAAATGAAAGTGTTACTGGAGCTGCCTCCTTTACACCTTCCTCTGCTGTAAAACAGATTGCCTGTGTTTTAGACTCCTGCAACAGCTTTGTCATATCTTCGCCCATACCTGTACGAATTTGATTAAGCTGTTCCTCTGATGTTTCTGTCTTCACAATCGCATCTGGACATTGAATCGCAACCTGACATAACGCCAGATCTGCTTCCTGCTCAATGCGAGCATTATTCATATGCAGCCATCTCCATGTTCCGGCCGGCAATTTATTTATCTTCATCTCCAAAACGTGTTCACCTCTCTCCATTATCCGATGCTGCCCTTCATCTCCAGGCGAATCAGATTGTTCATCTCCATTGCATACTCAAGCGGCAGTTCCTTTGATACTTCATCTGCAAATCCGCTGACGATCATCGCTCTTGCATCTTCCTCTGAAATACCTCTTGACATCAGATAGAATACAGCCTCATCGCTGATTCGTCCGATTCTTGCCTCATGACCGATATTGGCATCCTTTGTGCGGATATCCATGGCCGGAATTGTATCAGAACGTGAAATATCATCAAGCATCAGAGACTGACAAGAGACAGCTGACTTGCTGTGCTTTGCCTTGCTGTTTACAACAACGCTGCTTCTAAAGGTACTTACACCGCCATCCTTGGAAATAGACTTTGTATTTACATAGGAGGACGTATTAGGTGCATTGTGAACTACCTTTGTACCAGTATCCAGATTCTGACCCTTTCCGGCAAAGGTAATTCCTGTAAACTCAGCGCTTGCACCCTCACCGTTTAAGATACTCATCGGGTACAAATAAGATACATGAGAACCAAATGAACCAGATACCCACTCAATCTTTCCGCCTTCTTCAACTTTTGCACGCTTTGTATTTAAGTTGTACATGTTCTTGGACCAGTTCTCGATAGTGGAATAGCGAAGTGTCGCATTCTTTCCAACAAACAGCTCCACGCAGCCTGCATGAAGGTTAGCCACGTTATACTTTGGTGCTGAACATCCCTCAATAAAGTGCAGATATGCACCCTCATCAACGATGATAAGTGTATGCTCAAACTGACCTGCACCTGGTGCATTCAGTCTGAAATAAGACTGTAATGGAATGGTAACGGATACACCCTTTGGAACATAGACGAAGGAACCGCCAGACCATACAGCACCATGAAGTGCAGCAAATTTATGATCAGTCGGAGGAACAAGCTTCATAAAGTGCTTGTGTACCATATCTGCATACTCGCCATTTAATGCGCTCTCCATATCAGTATAGATAACGCCCTGTGCTGCTACCTCTTCCTTTACATTGTGATAAACAAGCTCAGAGTCGTACTGAGCACCAACGCCAGCCAGAGACTCACGCTCTGCCTTCGGGATACCAAGCTTTTCAAAAGTATCCTTAATTTCTTCCGGAACCTCTGACCACTTTGCTGCCATATGAGTGTTTGGACGAACATAAGTTACAATGTTATCCATATCAAGTCCCTCAATGGATGGACCCCATTCATCCGGCATCGTACTATTATTGAAAATCTCAAGAGATTTCATACGAAATTCTTTCATCCACTCTGGATCATGCTTCTCGCTTGAAATCTGCTCTACAATTTCAGGATTCAAACCTTCCTTTACTTTATAAGCATCTTTGTCTTCATTTCTAAAGTCATACATGCTTCTATCGACATCTTCTACATAAGTCTTTTCTTTCATAATCGCTTTGCGTCTCCTTCTATCCTATTACAGAAAACGCTCAAAACCGTTTTCGTTGATCTCGTCTACTAAAGATCCATCTCCTGATGCCACAATACGTCCATCTACAAGAACGTGAGTAGCATCTACGTGAAGAGACTCTAAGATTCTTGTGCTGTGTGTGATAATTAAAAGACCGCCGTGAATGCTCTTTTGATACTCTTCTACACCGCTTGATACAGTTCTTACTGCATCAACATCCAAACCAGAGTCTGTCTCATCAAGAATTGCAAAAGATGGCTTTAACATTAACATCTGTAAAATCTCAGCCTTCTTTTTCTCACCACCTGAAAAACCTACATTTAAATCTCTCTCTGCATAGGACGGATCCATCTGAAGAACCTTCATCATTTCCTCAAGCTCCTTCTTATATGCAAAGAAACGGATTCTCTTTCCAGTGCGCTGTTCTACGCCGCTGCGGATAAAGTTTGTTAAAGATACACCTGGAATCTCAATCGGATTCTGGAAAGATAAGAACATTCCATCTTTTGCTCTCTTATCCGGTGTTTCTTCAGAAATATCCTTACCCTCAAACAGGATCTTTCCTCCAGTAATCTGATACTTAGGATTTCCCATAAGTGCATAACCAAGTGTAGACTTTCCAGCTCCGTTTGGTCCCATCAAAACATGGGTTTCTCCTTTTTTAATCTGCAGATCAATTCCGTGCAGAATCTCTTTATCCTCTACGCGAACTGATAATCCTTCTATCTGTAATAATGGTGCTGACATCGCAGTGCCTCCTCAAAATAATAATAATGAATATTATGGCGAACCAATAAACTTTTAAAACCTATTCAAACCTATTTCCTACGGTTTTTATAGGTTGATACTGGCTTATTATACAACATTGTTAAAAAAAAGGCAAGCACAGAAGTGCCTACCTTTTTTGTTTTTTGCTTATTTTTCCTTATTTTGCACTGTTTTTCCGGGTTTATCCTTCGCTTTACAGGTTTGTTTCCACTAACCCGTGTGCTTCGAGGCGATAAACCTTCTCGCACACCTCTATGATGTATTTTCGGTCATGGGAAATGCTGATGATCGCCCCTGGAAATGCGGCAAGCATCTGACGGATGACAGGACCGGACAATGGCGAAAAGTTTCTTGTCGGCTCATCAAGAATTAGGACATTTGCATTTGACAAACTCATCTTTAAAAGAAGAACCTTTGCCTTTTGTCCACCAGACAATTCCCGGATAGGATGATCCATCTCATCTGCCGTATATTTGAGTGCGCCAAGATACGTGCGAATCCGCGTCATCTCCTCCTTGTCGCCAGTTGTGTTTAAATATTCAACTGGCGTGAGCGACAGGTCAAGCTGATCTTCGTAATTTTGCGGCATATATTCAGCACGAATGTCCGATCGTTCCATAAGGTCTTTTGCAATCTTTTTTAGAAGTGTTGTTTTTCCGACTCCATTCTTTCCAATGATGCAAATCTTCTCGCTGCCGCGAATGCGAAGCGAAATATGCTCTGCCAACACACGGCCGCCATCCGGCGAGGTCAGCTGATCAAGCGAATAGTCAAGTACCGTTTTTCCCGCCGGAATTTGCGAGTCCTTCGTTCCAAGCTCAAAGTAGATCGCGGTCTCCTCCTCTGGCATGGCGGTCATGTTCTCGTCCTCCCGCTCAAAACGGCGTCCCATTGACTTGACAGCGTGCATCTTTTTCTTTAGGAGACGTCCACCGGACGGATTTTGACGCGTAATTACCGCTTGTGCATGTTCGACGCTCTGATATATTCTTTGGAATTTCTCATCACGGATTTGCTTCTGGCGGCGCTCATCTGCCGCCTGGCGTGCCTGATTCTCCATCTGGCTGCTGCGATTTTTGAGATATTCTGTGTAGCTTGTGTTTGCGATGCAAAAGCGGCTCTTTGTCTTGCGGCGAATCTGCTCGATATGAATAATCTTATTCGCCGTGCGTTCAATTAAGGTTTCATCATGCGAAATATAGATGACGATCTTGTCCCACGATAAAATCAGCTCTTCAAGTGTCTCTAATGTCTCAATGTCAATGTCGTTTGATGGCTCATCGAGCAACAGGACAGTTGGTTCTGCGAAAAGGATTCGCATCAGCTGTGCCTTTACCTTCTCTCCACCAGAAAGCGTGCTCATTTGCTGCTCCCTGTAAAAAAAGTCAGGAGCGATGTGAAATTTTGCCGCAGTCTGGTTCAGTTCCTTCGGTGTCTGATTCCAGAAACTTTCTTGTTCCGAAAAAAATTCATAGACGCTTTTTTGCTGGTCTTCTTTGGGCAATTCCTGCGCAAGATACCCGAGTACTTCTCCTGATATAAGGCGCTCCCCCTCTGCCTCACAGTATTCCTCGACCATTAACGGATCATACAGCCATTTTAGAAGAGTTGATTTTCCATTTCCCTCCTCGCCAATGATTACAGCTTTGTCGCCATTATTGAATACGCAGGAAAAGTCACTTAAAATTTCTCGCAAATCCTTTTTGTGTGTCAGTGTTAAATTTTTTATTTGCAGCATATACGTTGTACCTGTGCCTTTCTTGCACACCGAAACAGTCGTTGATTTTTCGCGAATCTTCTTCTAAAATATGCACTGCCGAAAGCCATTGGGCATAAAAATAGAGAGAATGATTCCCGATAAACTGATTCGGCATACACAAACAAGACCTTTACGGTCTTACCATTTTGTTACTCCAAATCAACTTATCGAATAATCATTCCCTCACCGTACATGCATTTCCTATTTCAGGGTATTACATGCCTTTCTTTTTTCTGTTTTTCAGTATAGCAGACTTTTCAGGATTGTCAACCTAAAAAATTGTGCAGTCCGGAAGTTCAACAAACGCATAACATACAAACAATTAGAAGCACTCCGACTCCGAGAAAGCACCACCCAATTCCTGCCGCAGTCAGCGCTGCCGACGCAAATAGTGCCAATATCTCGATGATGCTGACGCCCATATTCAAAACGGATAACGCCGCTGCACGCTGTTCTTTCACGCCAAGCAGATCTACCAGCACATTTTCCTGCTCCATGACAAAATATTCTGGCAGCTTTAAGAGAAGCGGAAGTACAAGCATTAGAGGCAATATGAGGATACGCTTTGAGACAAAGCCGAATGCCAGAAAGCCCACACCACAAAGAATGCCAAATCGACGCGCCCAACTTTTTGAAAAAGATGTTCCAAGTTTTCGGATGATCGGCTCTGCAAGCATCTCTACTGCGGAGTAGCCCAAAATAACAGCAGACATCCATTCTGGTGAAATTCCGCACTCTCCCAATTTTTCAACATAAAAGAAATTGATTAGCAGCCATGATACCTGAAAGATGGAAAGGGCTGACGCAAACAAAAGTGCTCTTGGATGTTTCATGACGGAAAGTAGTTGCTTAATTGAGTGCTCTCCCTGTTTTGCTGTTTCTTCTATTTTGACTGTTTCTTCTATATTAAATGCGTATGTTTCCTTCTTGGCGAAGTTCTTGTTTTCTGCTTCGTTTTCTTTTGCATAGCAGGTCTGTTTATTTTTTGATGGCTCTGGTTTTAGCTTTATGGAAAAGATTGCCGCAGCTGTGCCTGCTGCCATCGTAGAAAGAAGAAGTCCTTCTATGCCACACTGATGATAGATAATTACATAGCTGAGTGTACTGATCAAAAAGCCTGCTGTACCACAATTGGACGCATGTGCTGTTTTGGAAAGATAGGCTTCGTTACCGTACACCTCATACAAATAGGCACTGTCTGTACCAGAAGAAAAGCAATAAGATAGTCCTTCAACTGCTGCTTCTATTGCAAACAATACTGGATTTTTGCAAAGAAAGCTGACAAATAAAAGGCTTCGTGCCAGAAGGAGCAGACTCTGTGAAAGCACAAGGGAGCGCTTATATCCGATTCGATCTGTCAAAAAGCCGGTTGGAATCTCGCCCAGAAAAGTGATTGCAGAAAGAAGCGCCTGCAACAAAAAGAACATGCTCTGTGATACACCTGCCTGTGTGCGCACTAGAAGAGACACGGGTGCAAAAAAGACAAGTCCATTGAAAAAAGATACCGCATCGTAGCTGTCCATTAAGCTTGACATATGAATTCCCCGCTTGCTACTTTTAATACTCTTAATTTTATCTAATTTTTTATTCAATTTTGATTTTTTCATTCTAATATTAACTCTCCTGTTATCGAACGTATTGTACATTTTGGATTAATTTTTTGTACGCAAAAAAGGCGCCACGAGAAACCCAGAGCGTTTGCCCTAGGTTTATGACGCTTTTATTTGGTTGCCGTTTGATAACAGTTAATGCGGCATGATTCTTCTCCTTGTTTTTTCATTTAGTGTTTGAAAACCATGGGGGACAGATATAGTGCCACTGTACCCGTCCCCATGGCTTTAAGTGCCACTGTACCTGTCCCCGTGGCTAGTTCATCAGTTCAATCCACGGAAGCCCTTTCCGATGATTTCACTTGAATTTACAATGGCAATAAATGCGCCTGGCTGATAGCGCTTTACAAAGTTTCTAAGCTGAACTGCCTGTCCACGCTTCATAACTGACATAATAATCATCTTCTGATTATGCGTGAATGCGCCATGTGCTTTATAAACGGTTGCGCTGCGCTTAAGATCCTGGTAAATAAATTCACAAATCGGATCTGGATTATCGCATACAATCAAAAATACCTTACAGCGATTAATACTCTCAATTACGTTATCAATGACAAGTGACTTTGCCAAAAGACCTGTCAGTGAGAACAGACCTGTCTGAATATCAAATACAAAGCAAGATGATATAACAATAACGCAATCCACTAAAAATAGTGCTGTGCCAATTGGCACGCTTGTATATTTCTTTAAGATCATTGCAATGATATCTGTGCCACCGCCAGATGCGCCAATATTGAATAAAATGGCTGCACTAAGCGCCGGAAGAAAGATTGCAAAAATCAGTTCCAGCACTGGCTCTGTCGTCAATGGTGCACTCATAGGAAACAACTTTTCAAGTGCTGACAATCCTACTGATGTTAATACACTGACATAGACTGTCTTGGCACCAAAACTTTTTCCTAAGAATAAAAAGCCTAACACCAGAAGCGCCATATTGATGATAAATGTGTAGGAACTTGCTGATGCTTTGCTCATTGCTGAAAGCACAACAGCAATACCAGTTACTCCTCCAAATGAAAAATTATTTGGAAACTTAAAAAAATACACGCCAACTACTAAAAGCAGTGTCGCCACTGTGATCACGCCATATTCAAATGCCGTTCTCGCAAGCTTCGCCTTCATTTTAAAACTCCCCTATTCTCTTTTGTTATCATTTTTCTCTGCCTGCTATTATAGCATAGGAATTTTGTTTGTCAATTGAAAGCAGCCTGATTTACAGCTTTATAAATCCAGTTAAAATCCCCTGTACAACTTCTGCCCCAACTGCACACCCTGTCGGAATTACCATAGTCAATTGTGATTGTGATAACTGTATGCTCAGCTGCCTCTTCCTCAGAATGACCATCATCCTCATCGCCTGCACCATAAGTGCTGTCCTGTCCTTCTTTATAATAAACAATATCTGCTCCAGCATAAACAGAATCCTCCGTATTCTCGGAAATTGTCTCACCATCGACTAAGATGCCATTATCAGAAAGTTCAATCTTGCACTCCTTGGTCTTTGTTTCTGCGGTGTTAGACGCTTCATCAGTATCTGTGCTCTTTTTTGTATGATCAGAGTATAAAAAAGCAAGGTATTCGCTGTTTGTTAGATTCGTCAAAAATTTGTGTCCTTTTTGTTTATGATATGTGTTCACCATGGCTTTCCTGATAAACACGAATTGTACCGTTTTCTATCACAAGTGCACTGAGCTTTTGACCGTAAACACAGCCAGTATCCATGTTTATACAGCCCTGCTTTGGCAATTCATAAGTTTCTCCTGGAAGCAGCTGAAGCTTTGTGCCATCTGGGCTGCGGTATGTTACTTCCTCTGTCTCAGTATGTCCGAAAATTACAAGCTTTCCATCATACTGACGACCATGCGCCATCTCTCGATCCCAGATCAAATCATGCAGAGAATTTTCTTCTGGCTTCTCATGCACCAATCCGGCATGAACAAAAATGGCATCCTCATTCTCATAATACGGACACATTTCATGGAACCAGCGAAGCTGTTTTTCCAGGTCACAGTGATGCTCCTCAAAGGTGTCGAGTGTCGTCTGTCCCTGATTTCGCATCCATCTGGCATAAACCACTGGATCATAAAATGAGTTCATCATCATGTCATCATGATTGCCCAAAATCATAATACAGCGCTCTCCCATCTTGCGCTTCAAGCTGCGAAAGCGATCAAATACACCAAAACTGTAAGGACCACGATCCATCAAATCCCCAAGGCAGATCAGCTTGTCTGTCTCTGGGTCAAATCCTGCCTGTGCCCATACACTTTCAAGTTCCTCTAAGCATCCATGAATATCTGTTACAACAATTGTTTTCATTAGTAGTTTCTACTGCGGCAAGCCGCTCATCCTTTTTATTAATTTTACTTTGAAAAGACAAAAAGTTTCAAAAAATAGAACGATGCCTTTTTATAGTATAATGTAATCACCACAAAAACATTACGAAAGAAGGCATCGCTCTGCGTATAACAGTATACAGTATTTTACAGAAAAAGTAATACCCAAAATTGGAAAAAAGTGAGAAAATTTTTTGGAGAATCCAACCAAGTTCGAAAAATTACTTTTGAAACAGTCGCTGTGCTAAGACCTAACGCATCTGCAACATCCACAATTCGAACCCTATCCTGTTCCATGCTAATTTCCTCTTTTCCTAATCTTGTAATTACATGGTACAACAGAAATATTATTTTTTCAAAGGTTAAACGCGTAACCCGTAACAAAATCTACAGCTATTTTTTGTGATATTTTACTGCAGTTGACATGTCATGTTATGAAAGCACTTTATTGCAATGGTTTCGTTGTTTGCATAAATCCAGACATCATGCAGCAACCTGCAGCTCCCGCGTCTATGACAAGAGGCAGCCTTTGCAGATTCATTCCGCCTATAGCGTATACCGGAAGCGGACACTTTTGACATATTTCTCTGACAAACTCAACACCCTTGCCTAGAACACCTTTTTTACACTCTGTCTCAAAAATAGTTCCCAGAATAATCTGTGTAGCACCTCCTGCCATTGCAATTTCTACATCTTCCATGCTGTGGCAGGAAATACTGATTTCACAAAAATCTTCTGTTAAAGCTTTCTTTTCTGTCTCTGATAATCCTTTTAGCACAGGAATAGACAGATGAATGTTTTGACATCCTATTTTTCGGGCAATTTCAATCTTAGTATGTAAAAAGAAAGTTATATCTTCTCTCTCGCATAAATCAAAAACTTTTTTTGCCAGACTTTCATAAGCATCATCTGTAAGATCTTTTTCTCTCAGAATCAATGCATGGGGATGCAGCTTTGTTACTTTTTCGAGCTGCTTCAGGAAATCCCCCTGCACAAGATGACGGTTAGTAATTACAATAGTATGTTCGTAGCTGTTACACATAGAGGTAATCATTCAACACAGGCTGCAGACCTTCCTGTTCCATGTCCTGATACATGGATTCAAAAGAGCGGGAATCGTTAATTTCAAACTGCTCGTCTCCTACATCTGCATCTTTTGTTCCTTCATATTTTTCTTCATGATCACCTATACCTGTTGATACTCCTGCTGATACTTTTGTTGCACAAATTTTTGCAATACCATTTCTGAAATCAGCACTTTCACGACTAGATACTGTAATTCCAACAAAAGGAAGGAACATACGATATGCACATAATACTTGGCAGAGTTCTTTTTCGCCTACATCACGTGGATTGATCTTATCATTATTTACAATAGGACGCAGTCTTGGACAGCTTAGAGAAAGCTCTGCATGCGGATATTTACGGTTTATATAATAAACATGAAGCGCAGTCGCCAGTGCATCCTTCCTGAAATCATCAAGCCCCAGAAGGGCAGAAAATCCAGCGCCTCTCATGCCTCCCATCAATGCACGTTCCTGAGAATCAAAACGATACGGCCATACACGCTTATGTCCGAGCAAATGCAGTGTCTCATACTTATCTGTATTATAGGTTTCCTGAAAAACAGTTACATAATCTACGCCGCATTCATGAAGATACTTATACTCATCTACGTTTACCGGATAAATTTCAATTCCGATGTTTTTGAAATATTTCCGAGCAATTTTTACTGCCTCACCAATATATTCCACATCAGAATATTTCCGGCTTTCTCCGGTAAGCAGCAGTATCTCTTCCATTCCAGTTTTGGCTATAACCTGCATTTCATGCTCTATTTCTTGGAAATTTAATTTCTTTCTGCGAATATTGTTATAACAATTGAATCCACAGTAAATGCAGTAATTCTGACAATAATTGGCTATATAAAGTGGTGTAAAAATATAAACAGTGTTTCCAAAATGATTTTTTGTTATCTCTTCTGCTTTTCTTGCCATCTGCTCCAGATACGGTGCTGCAGCAGGTGACAAAAAGGCTTTAAAGTCTTCTATTGAACATGTCTCGTGAGAAAGTGCTCTCTCAACATCAGCTGCAGTGTAGGAATTGTAATCATACTCTCCCATGGCTTTTAACACTTTATCTTTAATGTCTGATTCGATTACCTGCATTCCATCCATGTATTTCATATGGTCAGCACGAAAAGAGGGATCCTGCTCCAAACGATGTTTTCTTTCCAATGCGGAAGGCGGCAGTTGATCACTGTCAATAAAATATACCTGATTTTCTTCATTCATGACTGCAACCTCCTACCGTAAAAATCCTGTTAACGGATCTGATGCGCTTCCACCTCTTGCAAGAACTCTTCCCATTCCAGTAAGATATGCTTTTCTGCCAGCCTGAATTGCAAGCTTAAAAGCCTCTGCCATATCAGGTATATTCCCTGCTGTTGCAATTGCCGTATTTGCCATAATTGCTGCTGCTCCCATTTCCATTGCTTCACAAGCCTGAGATGGTTTTCCAATTCCTGCATCCACAATAACTGGCAGATCGATCTCATCAATAAGTACCTGAATCATGGCTTTTGTTGCCAGACCTTTATTGCTTCCAATAGGAGCAGCCAGCGGCATTACAGCAGCAGCTCCGGCGTTTTGCAGATCTCTTGCAACATTTAAATCAGGATTCATATACGGCAGAACTACAAATCCTTCCTTTGCCAAAATTTCTGTTGCTTTTATTGTTTCCTGATTATCTGGGAAAAGATATTTGGCATCTCGCATTATCTCTATCTTTACAAAATCACCACAGCCCATTGCACGGCTCAGTCTCGCAATACGAACTGCCTCCTCTGCATTTCGTGCACCAGAAGTATTTGGAAGCAGTGTGACACCCTTTGGAATATAATCCAAAATATTTTCACTTTCCTTGGTATTTGCACGTCTAAGAGCAAGTGTTATGATTTCTGCACCACCCTGCTCTACTGCTGCGTTAATCAGATTCAAATTATATTTTCCTGATCCCAGAATAAAACGACTTTTGAATTCTTTTCCACCTAATATCAGTTTATCTTCCATGTTTGTCTCCTCATTAAACTTTTATTTTTAAGTTTTTATTTCATGCTTCCATAATAAGCTGTATCACTTTATTGGCTTCATGTGCAGCGCAAGCTGCTACTCTCGGAGCCATAAGACCAATTCCCTCACCTACATCTGTATGCTGATCTCCGCACACATAAAGGTGCCTCATTTTTCTGCTTGTCTGTATTTCATTGATATCTCCATATCCAGCCATTCCATTTCCCGATACAACTGTAGTATTGGGACACTGAGTAAGTACTTCTCTTACCAGCATTGCTTTCTGATCTGGTGCGTCAAAAGCTTCACATACAATTGGATATTGCGAAAACAACTCGTGTACATTTCGCTCTGTTACTTTCACAGAACATGACTGATAATTACTATATGGATTAATCTGATATAATATTTCAGGCAGTGCCTGAGCTTTTGGTTTTCCAATATGTTGAATATAATACATCTGTCTATTCAGATTTGTCACATCTACCACATCATAATCTACAAGTAAAAGCTGACCCACCCCACTTCTTGCAAGCATGACTGCAATATTGGAGCCAAGTCCGCCAAGTCCTGCTATGGCAACCTTTGCATTATGCAGCTTTACCTGCATCTCTTTTGGAAACCTTGCATCAAAAGCTTTATCCAATTCGTCTTTTGAAATAAGTTTCTGCATCTCTTTCTGCATTTCAGTCATTATATCAGCCTCCACCAACAAAACTCAGTACTTCAATGGAATCATTTTCCTGAATCACCACATTTTCTAACTGATCTCGCGGAATTATTTCCAGATTTCGTTCTACCACAATCTTTTCCAGTTGGTATCCAGCATCTTTTAAGTATTCCAAGAGATTAATTCCTGCAAGTGCCTTATCTTCTCCATTTATCCTTACCATATGGCTTATCTCCTTTCTTATATTCGGCACCTTTATTAGCAAATTAAAAACAAAAAAAGCGCCGAATGATACAATACAAGTATCATCCGGCGCCTAGTCTGTTCTGCGAAAAGTGGTGCCCCCAGTTCACAAAAAAACAGAGAGCAAAAAACACACAACATTATTGTGCAAGACATGTATTTCCCTACGTTGGCATTATCCAAATCAGGTTTCAGGTCAAGACTACCAAGTCTACTCTCAGCCCATCTATTTGAGCTCCCTATTTAGTCATATCATATCGCATTTATTTTGTTTTGTAAAGTATTTCTTCTTCTGTATATTCCTCTATTTCTGTCTTTGTCACCTGCTTGATATCCAGAAGGCCATGGGGACAGGTACAGTGGCACTTTAAACGCCGTAGTCAGATTCATGCCAAGTTCAGTAAACAGTGCGTCCGCTTGCGCTTTCAAATCTGCATCCATACAAATACTTATGTTTGTAGCATTTCCAGTAAGAACAATACTTTGCACGAATATTTAACAATAAATTTATTCAAGGAGGTTACCTGCTTTGTAAAAGTATTCCAATTGAAGATGATGATGCCCATGTGACATTTTATATTGCCTCACGAATTTAACACAGCTTACTTCCATTTGCAACCAATTTAAAGCGCCAGCCAAGCACCTCTGCTGCACGTCTGCACATCATCATGCGCTCTAAGAATATGCCAAAGTAATCCATAACCGTACACATCGAATCATCCAGTTCCAAATTCATCTGAATGATTTTCTTTTCTGTCTTAAACTCTAGAGATGAGGACAATGCTGCATAGTTTACGCGGTCATGAATATCAAAATTTGCAATGACTGGGTTTTGTACACGATTTCTTCGCACATCGGTCTTATCAGCAAGAATGAGTGCAGCCGAAACTGGATCTAGAGCTGTTCCTGTCTTCTCATCATGATGACCAATTGCTGTTACGATTGTCAATCGATCTGAAATCGGCATATCCAACTCTTTCAAAATGGAATAGGTCAAAATAGCTCCACTGTGCGCATGATCCTGTCGATTGATACAATTTCCAATATCGTGCATGTAACCTGCAATTTGTGCCAGCTCAATCTGATGTGCGTCTGCTCCAGTGATTTTTAAAATCTCAGCTGCATGCTCTGCCACCTTGATTGCATGTTTCTTCGAATGCTCCGTATAACCAAGTGTCTTTAATACTTGGTTGCCCTGCTCAATCATTGCATTGATTTCTTTATTTTTCTGGATGTCTTTATAGGTAATCATCTTTATTTGTGCCTCTTTTCTGTATTAGCGAACTAGCTAATCTATCATCTAGTATTATTTCTGTTTCTAATACACAATAGCACCAAACTATGTTGCTTTTCTATCCTGTTTGAGTAAAAAAAATGTAAATTTATTCATGCATACAGCAAATTACTAAATCGTGATTTAGTAGTTAAAATTTTATTTCAAATTTTTCTTAATAAACTCTATCGACTGTTCTCTCGCAAACTGACTATCCTTTCCATCAAATCCATGCCCTGCGCTTGGAATTCGAATCAGTTTAACATTGTCATATACTTTTTCTGCGTGCTCGGAATAAGAAATCGGCACGCAATTATCGCTTTCTCCATGAATGATCACCACTGGTCCCTTATATCCTGTGATGACATTGAAAATATCGATATCCTTTGCTACTTTATTGTAATCTGGACTTAACTGCTGTCCAAAACAGGTATTGTCATTTTCTTCAAAACGGCGCTTGGCATCATCTGGAATCACAAATGCAGGATACCACAAAATTAATCCCTTTATTTTTTCTGGAATCTGCGCTGCTACATAAGCACCGACAAATCCTCCCTGACTTTCTCCCTGAATAAATAATTGATCTGAATCTACATTCTCCATCTGCTGCACTTGACTAATTACCTCGATTAAATCCTCTGCCTCTGTGAGAACTGTCATCTGCGTCATCTTGCCATCACTAAGAGACTTTAATCCACCTCCACAAAAATCAAAAAAAATGCAGTTAATTCCACTTTCTGCAAATCCAGCTCCGTGATGTTCTAGGTCACGGTAATTGGAACCGAATCCGTGGGCAAAAATCACCGTCGGATATTTTTTATCTACGCCTGCAAAGTATGCCTTTCCTGCAATTTTTTGTCCATTTTTCTTCTGAAATGCTAATCTCTCACCCATCATCTGTTTTTACCTTCCCTTCTCGAAAACAAAAATCTTGCTTCCACTATTACATATTCTGACTTAACCCAGCGGCAAGCCACTGTGGTTCCATTGACGGAGTTCTAGTGTCTGCGTACATCGCAAGGACTTTGGCAGACACATCTGTTCCGGAGCAACAAAACTC
>OLPV01000549.1_pt1 | contig 31686 bp, 22 predicted proteins | sample 1671961 | NCBI WGS metagenome assembly OLPV01 (sample SAMEA3136630, study PRJEB25190) | human gut metagenome | biome: human gut; feature: human-associated habitat; material: faeces | place: Austria | collected 2013
ACAACCAGCTGCGCGGCCGTTCCGGCCGTCAGGGCGACCCCGGCGAGAGCCGCTTCTACCTCTGCATGGAGGACGACATCATGCGTCTGTTCGGCACCGAGCGGATGCAGAAGATGATGGAAACCCTCAAGATCGACGACGACACCCCCATCGACGCCAAGATCCTCTCCGGCGCCATCGAGAACGCCCAGAAGAAGGTCGAGTCCAAGAACTTCCAGGCCCGGAAGAACACCCTGGAATACGACGACGTGATGAACGTCCAGCGTGGCGTCATCTACAAGCAGCGCCGCCAGGTCCTGGACGGCGAGATCATGGGCGACTTCATCCGCGGCATGATCCACCGCTGGATCGAGGATTCCATTCGCGGCCACCTGGGCGAGAACAAGCACCTGACCGCCGAGAGCTGGCAGCTGGCCTCCGAGCCGTATCGCGGCCTGTTCTTCCGCACCGATGCCTTCCAGTTCACCGATGAAGAGCTGGCGGCCAAGTCCGTGGACGACCTCATCCAGGAGGTCAACGACTCTGCCCTGGCCCTCTACAACGCCAAGCAGGAGAACCTGGGCGACGAGCTCATGCACGAGCTGGAGCGCGTGATGATGCTCCGCGTGGTCGACGAATACTGGATGGACCACATCGACGCCATGGAAGAGCTGAAGAAGGGCATCCAGCTGCGGGCCTATGCCCAGACCAACCCCGTCGACGCCTACAAAAAGGAAGGCTTCGAGATGTTCGAGGGCATGATCGAGGCCATCCAGCAGGAGACCATCCGCCGGATCCTCGTGGCCCGCGTCCAGACCAATGAGGTCCGCCGCGAGCGCGTGGCCAAGGTCACCGGCGAGTCCGGCGGCAGCGAGGACGCTGCTTCCTCCGGAAAGAAGGAGCCGGTCCGCAAGACCATCAAGGTCGGCCCCAACGATCCCTGCCCCTGCGGTAGCGGCAAGAAGTATAAGAAGTGCTGCTATCTGAAGGATAAGGCCGCGCAGTAAGCCCGTTTTATGGGCCTGCGGCAAGCCTGATCCCAATGGGGTCTGCGGCAAGCCCAAGCGCAACCGGGCCTGAGACCCTTTCCGGAAAGGAGACTGCCGCCTATGTCATTCACCCAACAAACCAACCAGGGCGTGGTGTTCCACACCGCCGACACCTTCTCTGCCGCCGGGGGCATCGCCCATGGCTTTGCCACCCGGATCGGCGGTGTGAGCAAACCGCCCTTTGACCAGCTCAACCTGGGCATGACCCGGCGGGATGATCCCCAGGATGTGCTGGAAAACTACCGGCGCTTCTGCGCCGCCCTTGGGACGGACGTGGAGCATCTGGTGATGACCCACCAGGTCCACCAGGATACGATCCTGGAGGCAAAGCCGGAGCATGTGCTGGAAGCACTCCTGGAGCCCATCGGCTATGATACCGACGGCCTCATGACCGACATTCCTGGCCTGTGCCTGACGATCTATTACGCCGACTGCATCCCCGTCCTGCTCTACGACCCGGTAAAAAAAGCCATTGCCGCCGTCCACTCTGGCTGGCGCGGTACCAGCCTGGGCATCGCGCCCCAGGCCGTGCAGAAACTGGCCGCCCGGTACGGCAGTGACCCGCATGACATTCTGGTGGCCATCGGCCCCGGCATCGGGTCCTGCTGCTTCGAGACCCACGACGATGTGCCCACAGCCATGGCCGAGCGGCTGGGCGAGGGCGTGCAGCCCTTCTGCCAGCCTTTGCCCAACGGCAAGTTTTCTGTGGATCTGAAAGGCATCCTCCGCTGGGAACTGACCCAGGCGGGGGTGCCGGATGAGAACATCGACACCCTGCCCCTCTGCACCGCCTGCCACCCGGAGCTGTACTGGTCCCACCGCAAGATGGGCGACCGGCGCGGCAACCACGCGGCGATGATCCAACTGCTGTAAGTTTTCCACATTCCGTTTCGCTTTTTTAGAAGGAGACGAGTCCCTTGCACACAAAGAATCATTCTAAAAAATCACAAAGCCGCCGGCGAAACTGGGAGCTTCGCCGCCAGCGGCGAGAAGAGAAACAGGCGGCCCACCCCATCCGCTCCGCGCTGCCCTTCCTGGGGATCACGGGGGTGGTGATGGCGGCGGCCATTACGGCGGCCTCCTGCACCCTCTGCTACCAGGTCCAGGTCCAGGGACAGGGCACGGTCTTCTTCCAGGATCAGGAGACCTATCAGACTGCCGTGACCCAGGCGGAGGACCGAGCTTCTAAGATCCTCTCCACCAATTACTCCCTGAACCAGGAGGAGGTCTCCACGACCCTGGCCCCGAAAAACCAGGTGGAGACGTCCCTGTCCTCCGTGACCGGCTCCCTTTTGGAGAGCATCCCGGAGCTGGAGCATGTGTACACCCTCACCGTGGACGGCACCCGCATCGGCGTGGCGTCTGACGCAGAGACCATCACCCAGGCCCTGAGCCTGGTGAAGGAGCAGTACACCACGGATGAGACCCGTTCCCTGCACATCGACAGCCAAGTCGACATTCGCTATGAATATCTGCCCGCCGGGACCGGCGAGCAGACCGCCGAGGAGATCGCCGCGCTGCTCTTGGCCCAGTCTCCCCGGACCTTTGCCTACACCACCCAGGCCGGGGATACCCTGGAATCCGTCACCGCCAACTTCGGCATGACGGAAGAGCGTTTCCGGGAGCTGAACCCCGACCTGATCCTGGAGGAGGGCACCCCCACCGCCAGCGCCCCGGAGGAATACCCCGACGGCGACGCCGCCAACCCTCAGAGCGACGCCCAGACCCAGGACCCAACGCAGGATCAAGCCCAGGCCCAGGACGCAGCGGCTCAGACGACCCAGACTCAGGATGGGCAAGCTGATCAAGCCGCCCAGGCCGAGAGCGACCAGACCGCCAGCGACAGCGACCTGGCCGACCTGCTGGGCATCGAGGTGCGCACCCCCCTGGAGACGGGCCTGGAAATTACGGTCGAGCAGTCCTGCCCGCTTCTCATCGTGACCACGGTGGAGGAGGTCAATGAAGACCGCGAAGTGACGCCCGCCCTGCAAACGGAGGACGACGCCACCATGTTCGTGGGCCAGCAGCGGATCATCCAGGAGGGCGAACCGGGCCAGGCCAGCGTTCTCTCCCGCGTGGTCAAGCGCTGCGGCGTGCCCGTGGCGAACAATGACCTGAGCGCCGTGACCAAGACCGAGGCCACCCCCCTCATCGTCGCCACCGGGACCCAGGCCATGCCGGAGGTGCCGGAGGGCTGCCTGTACTTATGGCCCGTTCGCGGCCCCATCACCTCGGACTTTGGCTACCGCTACATCTTTGGGGAGAATAACTTCCACCGAGGCATCGACATCGCGGCTTCTGCCGGGACCGCCATCAACGCGGCGGCAGACGGCACGGTCATCTTTGCCGGGGTGAAGGGGACCTATGGCAACCTGGTGATCCTCTCCCACTCCAATGGCTTTTTGACTTACTACGCCCATTGCTCCAAGCTCTTGGTCAACGTGGGCGACAGCGTCACCCAGGGCCAACCCATCGCGGCCGTTGGCTCGACGGGCCGTTCCACCGGACCCCACTGTCATTTTGAGGTGCGGTACGAGAACAAGCCCATCGACCCGCTGTGCTACCTGCCCGGCACCAACAACGCCCCGGCCCGGACGCAGATCCCCCTGGACGATGCCAAGAAGGACGAGGAGACCACCACCCCGGAGACCCCCGACGTGCCCGAAACGCCGGTCACCCCCGTGACCCCGGAGGTCCCCGCCGAGCCGACCACCCCGGACGAGCCCACCGTTCCCGCGGACCCGGCTGCCCCGGAGGGTCCCACCGACGACCCGAACCAATCCACCGGGGACACCCCGGCGGACAGCGCAGCCCCCACCACCGGAGACGGCCTGACGGCCAACACCCACCGGACGGATGCTGCGGCAGACGGTTCGTCGGAGGACACCGAGGAGCTTCAACCTGCGGAGCCTTGGACAGAGGAAATGATGTATTTCCCCAGCCACTTCCTGATCGCCACCCGCCTCTAAACGCTCACCCAAAACACGAAGCGCTGCACAAGCTATTTCAGCCTGTGCAGCGCTTTTCTGAAGGTGGCACTTTTGAGGGTGGTCCATCTCTGTTCGGTTTTTCCGTTGTTTTTTGTGTCCAAGTGGCATATAATAAGCTCATTTCATAAGTTGCTTAAATTGAGCATCAGATTGAGCATCAGATTGAGCATCAACCAAAGAAAATGAGAGGTGTCGTTATGGCGTTACCGATCAACATTGATGACCTGATCAACCGTCGGGTCGTAGAAAGCGCTCGTGTGGAATACAAGAAAAACTGGAATGCAGAGCCCATCGTCCATTCCATTTGTGCCTTCGCCAATGACATTGACAATTGGGGCGGCGGCTATCTTATTGTTGGGGTAGAAGAAGAGGATGGGATGCCAAAATTTCCTGTGGAAGGGATCCGAAAAGAAGCGATCGACCGAATCAATAAAGAATTGTTGCAAAAATGCAATCTCATTGAACCGCGTTATATTCCCATCGTTGAACACACTACGTATGAAGGAAAAGACATTTTGATCTTGTGGGCACCCGGTGGGGAGAACCGGCCCTATAAATGCCCGGTGTCTATTTCCAAGGGAAAATCTGTAAAGTCAGAAAAAGCGTATTATATCCGAAAATTGTCTAACACGATTCGGGCAAATGCACTGGAGGAAAAAGAGCTGTTCCTCTTAGCAAATAATGTTCCTTTTGATGACCGAGCCAACTTAAAAGCAAACCTGGAAGATCTGAGAGCCAGTTTGATTGCAGAGTATCTATACTCTGTCGGAAGCGACCTCCAACAGGAAGCTTTGAAACGGCCCCTTGCAGACATTGCCGTAGATATGCGCCTGGTTGGTGGTCCCAGTGAATTCAGGAAGCCGTTGAACGTTGGATAGATGTTTTTCAGTGAGGACCCGGAGCGCTTTTTTGACTATGCACGCATTGAAATCGTGGATAAGCCGGACCCGACAGGAATTGGAATGACAGAGAAACTGTTTACAGGACCTCTGGACCGCCAGCTGCGAGATGCCCTCAGTTATCTCCAGAATTATATCATTCAAGAAAAAGTCAAAAAAGTATCCGGTCAGGCCGAAGCAGAGCGTTTCTGTAACTATCCCTATGCCGCAGTAGAGGAGGCGCTCTCCAACGCGATCTACCATAAGTCCTATCAAATCGGAGAACCCATTACTGTCGTGATCACACCAGAGCAAATGGAGATCACCAGCTTACCTGGACCAGACCGGACCATTTCAGACGAAGATCTTGCCAACCGCCGAATGATTTCCAGACGATACCGAAACCGCCGGATCGGCGATTTTCTGAAAGAATTGCGTCTGGTCGAAGGCAGAAACACAGGGATCCCTACGATCTTACGCGCCATGAAGGAAAATGGTTCTCCACTTCCTACATTTGAAACAGATTCGGACCGGACTTATTTGACCGTAGTCCTTCCTGTTCACGCTTCCTTCTTGCCATCTTTCTCAAAGAAGTCTGCGGGAAGAGAGACCAAACGGACCTATCGCACGGTCGAAGAATTAAAATCTTTGATCCTTACTGCGTTGGAAGAAACGGGAGCATCTTCTACCTCTGAGCTGGCCGCTGCGCTTGGCTATAAGAAGAGCACGACCACAATGCGAAAAGCCATTCAGGAATTATTACGCGAAGAAAAAATCGCATACCAAAATCCTGATCACTTAAAAGATAAGAAACAAAAACTGAAAATCATACCATGAAAAAGCGAGAGCATCTACGATCAGATGCTCTCGCTTTTGGAGCAGGTAAAGGGAGTCGAACCCTCCTATCAAGCTTGGGAAGCTTGCGTTCTACCGATGAACTATACCTGCATGTTCACTTTCAGTGTTTTTTAGTATAGCACAGCCCAAGCCAAAAGGCAAGAGAAAAGTTTTGTCTGCTTCTGTCTGCCCCTGTCCCAAAGGAACCCCTGCCCGGCCCCGGCATAGAATGGGGTACCAGGCGCCGGAGACCCGTGTCTGCGGCTGCGCCGGTCTGATGAGATCCAAAAGGAGGTCAATCACTATGAACGAAAGGGTCGTACCCGGACCCGTGCAGGACAGCTGCGGCATCCGGGAAGCCGTTTGTATCCACACCAAGAAGATCTACGACAGCTGCCGGGATAAGGACTGCATCGAGGACCTGCGGGTCTACCCCACCCGTGCCTCCCAGGCTGTGATCGACCGCGCCCTCAGCGTCCGCGGGGGCCGGGCCGAGCTGTTGCAGGCGTACATCGACGTAGAGCCCGCCAGCTACAACCGGGGCTTTTACAGCGTGGACATCCGCTACTACTACCGCATCACCGCCGAGGCCTTTGTCGGCGGCTCCCGCCCGGCGGAGATCTGCGGGCTGGCCGTGTTCGACAAGCGGGTGCTGCTCTTCGGCAGTGAAGGCAGCGCAAAAATTTTCTCCTCCCGCTATTACCCCGATGGAGCGGACTGCCAGGTCCTGGGCCGGAGCAACCTGCCAGAGGCCGTGGTGGAGGCCGTGGACCCCATCGTGCTGAACCTGAAGCTGCTGGACCCCTGCGATCTGGTCTGTCCGCCCCCCTGCCCGCCCCCTGGCGGTCCTTGCGGGCCTTGTCCGCCCCCTCCACCTCCCTGCGGGTGCTGCGCGGAGAACGAGCTGACCGAGATCCCCGCCTGCATCAGCGCCTGCTTCGACTGTGACCTGGCCTTTGACGGCGGCTGCCGCCGGCTGTACGTCACCCTGGGGCAGTTCTCCATGGTCCGCCTGGAGCGGGACTCCCAGTTGCTTATCCCCATGTACGATTACTGCATGCCCACCCGCGAGTGCGCCGGAGGCGACGAGGAGGGCGACGAAGATCCCTGCGAGATCTTCCGCCAGATCCGTTTCCCCGTGGGCGAGTTCTTCCCGCCCAGCACCCTCCCCGGCATGACCGAAGAAGAGGCCCCCGCCGCCAGCTCCAGCTGCTGCCGCTGACCTCGTCCTGATGGTTCCCCCGGCAGGTTTCCCTGCCGGGGGTGCTGTCGATTTCTGGGGGTTCCTGCGCTTGAAAACAGGGTGGGAGTATGCTATCCTTTTTTTATCAATTCCTCACGGTTTCACCCAGTATGTTTGAACCAGGAGCTTGCCTATGAAGCATAAATTTTTCGAGAGACGCCTGCCCTGCCGGTCTCCTCTCTTCCGCGTCCTGCGGGCGGGGCTGGTGCTGGGGGCGGTGTGCTGCTTGGTGCTGGCGCTGGGCAGCTGCGGCGGGCAGACAGAGACCGAGACTGCGCCCCACAGCGACCTGCCCGTGATCCTGGTGGGCAGCGACAACTACCCGCCCTTTCACTACGAGGACGCCAACGGCCAGCCCACCGGCATCGACGTGGACCTGGCCAAGGAGGCATTTCGCCGCATGGGCTACCAGGCCATGTTCGTCACCATCGACTGGGAGGACAAAAAGGACCTGGTGGAGCGCGGGGAGATCGACTGCATCTGGGGCAGCTTTTCCATCGACGGCCGGGAGGACCAGTACCTCTGGACTGAGCCATACCTATACAGCCGCCAGGTAGTGGCCGTGCGGCAGGACAGCGACATACAAACGCTGGCTGACCTGGCGGGGAAACGGGTGGCCGTGCAGAGCACCACCAAGCCCGAAGAGCTTTTCCTTGCCCACACGGACCCGCGCATCCCCCGCGTGGCGGAGGTCTTTTCCCTGCAAGACCGGGAGCTGATCTATCCCTACCTCAGCAAGGGCTACGCCGACGCCCTCGCGGCCCACGAGACCGCCATCCTGCAATGTATGTCCGACTACAGCCTGGACTACCGCATCCTGGACGAGCCCTTGCTGACGGTGGGGCTGGTCGTGGCCTTCGCCCGCACGGACCAGCGAGGCTTGGACAAGGAACTCTCCCGGACCTTTGAGGAGATGCGGGCCGACGGGAGTCTGGAACAGATCGTCGGGCGGTATCTGGACGAGCCACAACGCCTCTTGGAGGTGACGCCATGAAGCCCAAGCATCCCCTGACCCAGTTCGCCGCCAAGCACCAGTCCCTGCTCCTGGTGCTGATCGGTCTGGCCGTGCTGATCGGGGCCTTCGTGGCCGCGACCAAGTCCAATATGGCAAACATCCAGAGCACCCTCTCCAACACCACCAGCTACGTCAAAGAGCAGTGCAACCACTACGCCCGCATCCAGCTGGCTTCCGAGACGAAAAGCCTCATGCGGATGACGGAAAGCTGCAAGCAGATCGTCCACCAGCTGGCGGAGAGCAACACGGCGGCAGACGAGACCGCCTTACAGCGCTGCGCGGAAAACGCCTACGTTTCCGGCGTCCTCCTGCTGGACCCCCAGGGGGAGATCCTGGCCCAATACCACGCCGAGGGTCAAGCCCCGGCCGATCTGGCGGACTACCTGGCCTCCCCCGCCTTGCGGGACACGGTCTCCTACCCGGAAAAACGCTACGCCGCCCGCTTTTACTGCGAGGACGGCAGCGAGGTGGACCTGACCGCCGCCCGCCGCCAGGACCAGGCGGGGCTGGTCGTGGCCTATTACCACACGACGGTGGAATACATGGATTCCTTCAGCCTGTCCATCACCTCCATGCTCTCCGGCTACGACCAGGAGAACAACGGGATCATCGTGGTCAGCAACGGCAGCGACATCATTGCCAGCAACGACCCCACCCTCATCGGCTCCAGCACCGATGACCTGGAGATCCTGCGGAAGATCAAGGCCGAGGGGGTCAGCGACAAGCTGGTCCAGGCCAAGCAGGGCGACGGGACCTTTGCCCGCTACCTCGGCCTGATGGAGCGGGGGCGAGACTGCTACGTCTACGCCTTCCTTCCGGAGCAGACCGTTTTCCGCAGCACCCCTCGGACGATGGTGTATGCCCTGGTGGCCTACCTGATCCTCTTAGCCGTCACCAACGCCGTCCGCTGGAGAACGGCCCAGGTTTACCACGATGAGCAGATCCAGGCACAGATCAAGCATGCCAACAACCTCCGGGAGAAAAATGAACAGCTCATCCGCGCCGTGGACCAGGCTGACCGGGCCAACGCCGCCAAGACCAGTTTCCTCTCCCACATGAGCCACGACATCCGCACGCCCCTCAACGGCATCCTCGGCCTGTTACAGATCGATGCTGCCCACCCGGACGACACCGCCCTCCTCAGCGCCAACCGGGAAAAAATGCGGGTGGCGGCAGACCATCTCCTGGCCCTCATCAACGACATCTTAGAGATGAGCCAGCTGGAGAGCGGAGAGATCGTGCTGGCCAGAGAACCTCTGGACCTGGAAACGCTGACCTCGGATGTCTTCACCATCATCGAGCAGCGGGCCGCTGAGTCCGGCATCACCATGGTCCGCGACGAGCGCTCGGACCCCATGGAGCTGCCCTACGTCTACGGCAGCCCCCTCCACCTGCGGCAGATCCTGCTGAACATCTACACCAACTGCATCAAATACAACCGGGTGGGGGGACGCATCACCACGCGCTTCCAATGCCTGGGGATGAAAAACCAGGTGGTGACCTATCGCTGGACCATTTCCGACACCGGCATCGGCATGAGCGAGGCGTTTCTGGAGCATATCTTCGATCCCTTCTCCCAGGAAAACGTTGCCGACCGAAAGGGCACCGGTCTGGGCATGACCATCGTCCAGAACCTGGTGGAAAAGATGCACGGGACCATCGAGATCAGCAGCACCGAGGGCGTCGGCTCCACCTTCGTCATCACGCTGCCCTTTGCCGTCTCGGAGCAGGCGGTGGCGGCGCCCCCGCCCTCGGACCCCACGGCCAGCCTCCGGGGCCTGCACCTGCTGCTGGCCGACGACAACGAGCTCAACGCCGAGATCGTGCGCATCTCCCTCTCCGACGAGGGGGCCACGCTCACCATCGTCAGCGACGGGCAGGAGGCCGTCGAGGCCTTCCGGACCCACCCGGCGGGCACCTTCGACGCCATCCTCATGGACATTATGATGCCGGTGATGGACGGCCTCACCGCCACGAAGGCCATTCGGGCCATGGACCGGCCGGACGCCAAGACCATCCCCATCCTGGCCATGACGGCCAACGCCTTTGAGGAGGATGCCCAGCGCTGCTTCGCCGCCGGGATGAACGCACACCTAGCCAAACCCCTCCAGATCGACAAGGTCAAGCAGACCATCCTGGTGCAGACCAACCACGACCCCTGCGCCGACCCCACCCCATCTCAAAAGGAGGACGTTCCCAATGACCGGTGACATCATTACCTATGATTACTATGGCAGCTTATACATCAACCTCACCAACCGCTGCGACTGCCGGTGCGTGTTCTGCATCCGGGACCAGGCAGACTCGTCCCTGGGTGGGCTGTGGCTCCAGGAGGAGCCGAAGAAAGAGGACGTGCTGGCGGAAATTTTGGGCCAGGACCTGACCCAATACGCCGAGATCGTCTTCTGCGGCTACGGGGAGCCGACGTGCCGGCTGGATGACCTGCTCTGGATCTGCGACCAGCTCCACGCCGCCCACCGCCCCGACCTGCCGCCCATCCGCCTGAACACCAACGGCCACGCCAGCCTCATCTGCCACCGGGACGTGACGCCGGAGCTGCAAGGCCGGCTGGACGCGGTGTCCGTCTCCCTCAACGCCTCCAACGCGGCCGATTACCTCGCCATCACCCGCCCCGGCGCAGGCGAAGCCGCCTGGCAGGCTATGCTGGACTTCGTGCGGGACGCCCAAAACTACGTCCCCAAGGTCATGGTCTCCATCGTGGACTACGAAAAAACACCCCAGGAGATCGAAGCCTGCCGCCACCTGGCCGAAAGCCTCGGCGCCATCTTCCGCGTGCGCCCCTTCGCCGGGTGAGAAAAAGAAAGGTCGTGTGACAGAAAAGAAGGGTATCCGTCAAAGATACCCTTCTTTTCTATCATTTCTTATAAATTTGCTTGAAAAATGATTGAAATTATTCATAAAATCGGTTATAATGACGATGAAAAAATTCTTAAATCAAAAAAACGAATGGAAGTGCAACACAAAAGAGGCGCTTCCATAAAACGAAAACGATTAGCCATCGCCGCTGTATTTGCTTTGGAAACGATTCTCTTATGGATGGACGGTGAGTTAGAAGCATGAACATAACCAGAAAACATCTCGGTGTGCTTGTGGCCTTTTTGGTTGGGGTGGCAGTGGTGTGCAGTATCATCCTCGCTGTTGCGCATCACGCGCAAGGAAAAGCAGAGGAAGAGGCCATCTTGCCGCTCAGTCTTCAATTCGACCCCAGCACAGAGAAGCTTACCTTTGCTCCGGCGGACGGCTTCTATTTCCACAGTATCACCGTCAACAACGGGAAATTTCCCGTGCCTTCCTACGACCAAACGACCCGGTCTGTGAGCGTTTCGCTCCGCGAATTTTTCTCGGAAAATGCAGAAACGGGAAGCAGCTATCTGGGACTCTACTTCGGACTGCACAGCAACGACACCGAAGACTGTCAGTATCTCCAATACTGCATCAGCCAGAGCCGTGAGAAGCAGGCCATCGTCGTAGACATCTACCCCTCCGGGGACGTTGCAGACCCCACAGGGAGCACAACAGAAGAATTTCCGTTGGGAGAAGCATAAAGACTAGTTATTAAAAAATGATTGAAATCATTCATAAAATCAGCTATACTGAGAGCGGAAGAATTTCCCAAATCAAATGCTCTACGGAGATACAACGAAAGGAGGGTGTCGCATGAAAAAAGCACGCGCCCTTGTGGCCCTTGTCGCTGCGCTTCTGCTGTGTTCGGTGGTTACGCTGGCCGCGTCGGGCGCTTTGGAGGGAGAGACGGCGGGGGAGCCTGCCGCGCAGCCGCCGGAGAAGGTGGACTTGGGCCTTGGCGGGCTACAAGGTGTTCCGCTCTCCGCGCAGGAGGGGGGTTGGATCACCCAGGAGGAAGCCATTGCCGCGGCCAAGCTCCAGACCTATGCCGGGGAGGACGCGGAAACGATCCAGGCTTCCTTGGTGCGGCTTTCGGACACGGAGTGCCCGGTGCTGCCGGAGACGGACATCACCCTGACCGACCGCCCCGCCTGGGTCGTGACGTTCCACAACGTAGGGATCATGCTCCATGGGCCTGCGAAGGGGGAACCCGTGCAGGCGGACGTTTACGTCATCGTGGATGCAGAGACCGGTGCTTGGCTGGAGACGGTGAGCGCTCCCGCACAAACATAAATTTTCCCAAATCAAACCCCGAATGGAAGTGTAACACAAAGGAGGATTCCCCATGAAACGAAAAATTTTGGCCCTGGCCACGGCGTTGGCCCTGGCGCTGTCTCTCAGTGTCTGCGTTTCTGCCGCCGGGCAGCAGGCCGGCAGCTGGACCAAGCTCAGCGACGGCTACACCGCCGACACGCCGGGGACCCAGCCGACCGCCGTTCCCCTGCCGGATAAGGATACTTACGCGATCACAGACTGGGTCGATGCAGACCACGCCCTGTGTACCAAGTCCCTGGGGGACAAGGAGAATGCTTTCGTCGTGGTCGGCCGGGACGGCAGCGAGGTCACGCTGCAATTTGCCACCCCCACCGCGCAGATCATCGCGGCAAAGGCCGGGCACATCGCCTACACGAACCAGGCCAACGACACGGTCTATGTCGGCCGGTTTGACGGCAAGGCCGCGCTGACGCCGGTGCTGGAAGAGAAGCTGGGCGGCACGCTGCGGACCCGGAGCGTCCAGGCGTTCAACGCGGACGCCAGCAAGCTGGCCCTGGTCTACGTCCCCAACGGCACCGCCAACGCGCGGAACGCAAAGCTCTTTGACCTGACCGGCGGCACCGCCAAAACGCTCTCTGCACCGCAGGCCAAGGCCGATATTCTGGAAGTCTCCTGGCTCTCCAACGGCGCACTGAAGGTCGTTGTGGAAGCGCAGGGCGACCAGCCTGTTTACACGACCTGGCAGTACAGCGAGGCCGCCCAGCCCCCCGCTGGGAGCGACCTGGCGTTGGCCCAGCAGCTGAACCGGCTCGGTCTGTTCCGGGGGGCCGGGACGAACGCCGACGGGTCCGTCAACTATGACCTGGACCGCCAGCCCAACCGGGCGGAGGGCATCACCATGCTGGTGCGGGCGCTGGGTGCCGGCGATCAGGAGGGGACGGCGAAGAACCACCCCTATACCGATGTGCCCAGCTGGGCCAACGGCGTCGTGAGCTACGCCCAGAAGAAGGGCCTGACCAAGGGCGTCTCCGCCACCAAGTTCGGCGCAGATTCCCCCGTCACGACTGCCATGTACCTGACCTTCATGCTCCGGGCCTTGGGCTACCAGGACGGCACGGACTTCTTCTGGAACACGCCTTGGGACGCCGCAGTGAAGGCCGGTGTCCTGCCCGCCCAGACGGATTGGACCACCCTGACCCGCGGCGAGATGGTCCGCATCACCACCGCCGCCCTCTTTGCACCCGTCAAGGGGACGAGCACCCCCCTGTGGCAGCAGCTGGTGAGCCAGGGCCGCTTCACGGCCGAGCAGTTCCAGGCCGCCTTCCCCGCTGACCCCTACGCCGCCCTGCACACGCAGAGCAAGTACCGCACGGCCCTGGCCGAGAAGCTCCAGGGCGTGAACAACGTGACCTGGATGGAGGAGACGAGTGCCTGCACCACCCTGGAGCGCGTCCAGAGCGGCCTGCCCCACGGCGGGTATCAGGATGAGCTGGTCCTGGTCTACAAGGCCGGTTCCCAGCCCGGCGAGGGCACCGTCGTCACCCTGCCCGGCGTGAAGACCACCGCCGTCCGCCAGGAGGCCCCGGCTTCCATCCAGTGCAAGGGCACGACCCTCACCTATACCTATCGCTTCGACAAGGCCGTGCAAGACGTGCATCAGGCAGGAACCTATACCTTTACCGTAGACCTCACCACCGGCAACGTGAGCAGCACGGTGCCGAACTGATACATACTACCCCTCCGGGGACTTCGCAAACCCAACGGAAGAGTTTCCGCTGGCAGAGTGAACAAATGAATAGCAGGAGCAAACCACATCATATATGTGAGTTGCTCCTGCTTTATTATTTATATATTGCACTTATGCTATCATCTATGGTATACTTTTTTAAAATAAGGAATTAAACGCTCAAGCACATTAAGGAGTAGTACGTATGGGTTTTCTTGCTGATCTCCTATGCTTTGGATTAACGGCATCTGCCGTTAAAACAATTACGCATAATATCACAGAAAATATAAAACGAAAAAATACTGTTTGTCACTTTGATAGTGATATTTCAAAAGAAGAATTCTATGCCATGGTTAGACGTAGCGGTAAAAAAATCCGGCGTATCACAAACTTATATGCAGATGGAACGATGGTATATGGTACTGTTTGTTCCCAAAGTGGTATTTCTGATTGGAATTTTAAAATAGATTTTAATGACTACGGAAAATTAACTGGAACGTATTGGTTGTCCTCTGACAATGACGATTCTAATATTCCCGAAATTGTGGCTGATAGAATTGCCCAGCAAATAAAAACCTATCCTGACTGTTGCGATGCATCCTTTGCTCGTGATCTACATAAAGAAAAAACTCAAGAGGAACTTCGGAAGCAAGCTGGCGCTTATTGTCCTTATTGTGGTAGTCAAAATTACAATAAAAACGCGAAGTTTTGTGCATATTGTGGTATGCGATTCCGTGTATAATCTAAATAGTATATGCTTCAGTTTGTTGGAGGATACAAAAATGGGACTAGTAGAAAAAATACTCAAAAAGTCGCTAGTGAAAAATGCTAAAAATGCAGCTATGCACGAAGTTATCAGTTACATGGATGCCACACGATCTATTGATTCCATCACCCAAAAAAGTACGTCTACTTATATCTTATTTATTCGGAAAAAGAAATACTCTTCTCAACGTAATTTCACTGTTACCGATCAACATGATAAAGAAAGGTACAATATTAAATCTATTTTTCCTGTATTTCAACGTCCACGTATTTGTCTCTATGACATTGAAAGTCACGAACTTGGAAAGATAATACTTGATTCAAACTCTAGTGTAGATCCTTATGCTACTATCTACCTTGAGGGCAAGAAACTTGGAAAAATTAATCGAAAATTATCTGTTAGGATAAAGCTCTCACTTAGTTTTAATAACTGGTCCTTAGTAGGAAACTTAATGCAGGATAGTTTCACCGTAACAGATGAACATGACAACACTATTATGAAACTCAATATTGCCTTTAATTCTAAAGGTACATATGTCCTTGAAATAAACAATCAAGAGCATGAAATTTTAAGCCTTTTGTTAGCTATGGCTGTTGATTTTACTCTTCATAAGGATAATTAACAACAGAACGATGCATATTTCCTAGCTCATATTTGAAATTACTTCTACAACTCGTAACCGCAACGGAATTCAAAACGAATTTTCAAGAATATTGTGGTATACTGGATAATCGACAACAATATCCATAACAATAAAATGACAAGGGAGCAGACGATGCACAAAGTGTGGTCTGCTCCCTTTTTGTCGGGGTGCGGTTTGCTGTGCTTTTCCTTGCCTTTTTGACGTGCTCTGGTATAATAGGTCTTTGCATACGCAAATTGAATGCAAGGAGATGACGGGACGATGAAACACAAGAAACTGCGGACGGTCCTCATCACGGTGGTGGTGATCGCGGCGCTGGTGGCGGCCTATATGATCGCGTTCATGCGGCCGCAGCCGTTGCTGGACTGCCTGGGCGGGACGGAAGCGCCCACCACGGGGACCCTCACGGTGTATGACCAGGCCCATCAGGAGGGGCAGAAGTGGGACGTGGCCGAAGGGTCGGAACTTGACGAAGTGTGGCAGGCCATGCAGAGCGCCCAGGTCCGCTTTTTGCGGGGCCACGGCGTGGTGACGCTGCCCGACGGAGGGGCCTATTATGAGGTAAAACTGGCCAACGCCGACGGCTCGTCCAGCTATGCCTTCGGGTGCAACTCGGAGGGGGATCTGATCATCGCCGGGTCCGATTACGTCCTGGTGGGAGACAGTTCGTTGCCCCAGGCCCTGGCAGACCTTGCCCAGGCTGCGGCGGAGTGAGCGGAGGCTCATTCAAAAAAGGGAAGAAAAATCAAAGGAAATTTCAAAAATACAGTTGATTTTTGCAGACGTGACAAGTATAATGTTGCGGTAAATGGCTGCTTTAATGCTACCCTGTTAAAATTTTTTGGAGGTACAATCTACTATGAGAGATGTTTATGTCATCAGCTCCTGCCGTACTGCTGTCGGCACCTTCGGCGGCACCCTGCGTGATGTTCCCGCTGCTGACCTGGGCGCTACTGTGATCGCCGAGGCTCTGAAGCGCGGCAACGTCAAGGGCGAGTGGCTGGACGAGGTTATGTTCGGTAACGTTCTGTCCGCTGCTCAGGGCCAGAACGTGGCTCGTCAGTGCATGGTCAAGGCTGGTGTGCCCCTGAAGGTTCCCGCCTACACCGTCAGCATGGTCTGCGGCTCCGGCCTGAAGACCGTCATCGAGGGCTCCCGCGCCATCCAGGCTGGCGATGCTGACCTGATCATGTGCGGCGGCACCGAGAGCATGAGCGGCGCTCCCTATGCCATCCCCGCTGCCCGCTGGGGCGCTCGTATGGGCGACATCAAGGCCGTGGACACCATGATCAAGGACGGCCTGTGGGACGCTTACAACAACTACCACATGGGCACCACCGCTGAGAACATCTGCGACATCTGGGGCATCACCCGCGAGGAGCTGGACGAGTTCGGCTATAACTCTCAGATGAAGGCTCTGGCTGCCATCAAGTCCGGCCGCTTCGAGGACGAGATCGTGCCCGTTACCGTGAAGAAGAAGAAGGAGACCATCGAGTTCAAGGTCGATGAGCATCCCAAGGACACCACCCTGGAGAAGATGGCTAAGCTGCGCGGCGCTTTCCCCAACTCCGCTGACAACACCGTGGACAAGGTCGAGATGACCTTCGAGGCCACCCACATGACCCCCTCCGCTGAGAACACCGGCGTGCAGCGCGTCACCGCCGGCAACGCTTCCGGCCTGAACGACGGCGCTGCTGCCATCATCCTGGCTTCCAAGGAAGCTGTCGAGAAGTATGGCCTGAAGCCCCTGTTCAAGGTCGTTTCCTGGGGCCAGGGCGGCGTCGACCCCAAGATCATGGGCACCGGCCCCATCCCCGCTTCCCGTCAGGCTATGGCCAAGGCTGGCCTGACCATCAAGGACATGGACCTGATCGAGGCCAACGAGGCTTTCGCTGCTCAGTCCATCGCTGTGGCTCGTGAGCTGGAGTTCGATATGTCCAAGGTCAACGTCAACGGCGGCGCTATCGCCATCGGCCACCCCGTCGGCTGCTCCGGCGCTCGTATCATCGTCACCCTGCTGCACGAGATGATGAAGCGCGACGACGCAAAGAAGGGTCTGGCTACCCTGTGCATCGGCGGCGGCCTGGGCGTTGCTGCCATCTTCGAGAAGTGCTAATTTGCGCTTGACGAACTGAATTCACGTGATTCATGGCCCCCGGCAGAGGTTTTTCCTCTGTCGGGGGTTTTTTGATGCACGATGTTAGCGCAGGCTAAATCAGAATAGTCCAACCTTTTTGGAGAAAAACTTCGCCGCTCTCCGCAAAAACTCCGCCAAAACCGAACGGACAGGATGCAGTTAGCTATGGTAAACTACCGAAGCCCGCGAGAGACCTTTGGAAACCCGCTGCGGGCAACGATTTCTTTCCCATAGGAGGTACCCCTGATGAGAGGTAAGAAAAGTCCCATGATCATGGGGTTGATAGGAGCGATGCTCCTATCAACCAATGCCTTCGCCGCCGTCCCGTCGGATTTTTCCGACTTCCCTACGGACTGGTCGGCGCCGGCCATGACGCACGCCGTCCAGAACGGCCTGCTCAACGGGTCCGACGGCAAGATCCTGCCCAAGGGCCTGCTCACCCGCGCCCAGATGGCCACCATGGTCAACCGCGCCTTTGCCAGCAGCGCCAAGGCGTCCCTGACCAGCTTCACCGACATGGTCCCCGGCGTCTGGCATTACGACGAGATGGCCAAGAGCGTGCAGATGGGCGCCTTCCAGGGCGCGGACGGCAATCTCAGCCCCAACGACCCCATCACCCGCGAGCAGGCCTTCGCCGTGCTGGCCCGTGCCTTTGGCCTGGCCGATGGCAAGGCGTCCTCCCTGGACAAGTTCTCTGACGGCGCTCAGGTCTCTTCCTGGGCCAGGGGTGCCGTGGCTGCTCTGGTGGAGCAGGGCTATGTGAGCGGCGCGGACGGCGCTCTGAACCCCCAGAGCTACATCACCCGCGCCGAGTTTGCCCAGGTCATGGATGCCCTCGTGGCTGCCTACGGCGACCAGGACCTGAAGGACCAGACCGTGGAGGGCAACCTGATCCTCCGCACCAACAGCACCCTGGAGAACGTCACCGTGAAGGGTGACCTCATCCTCGCAGACGGCGTCTCCGCCGCCAGCCTCAAAAACGTCACCGTCACCGGCCGCCTGGTCGTCCGCGGCGGCACCGACGGCGTGAAGCTCACCAAGAGCACCGCCAAGGGCGGCATCCAGCTGGCAAACCCCAACGGCACGCCCAAGCTCACCATCGACGGCAAGGCCTATGACCCCAACGGCACCACGAACGGCGGCAATACCTCCGGTGGGTCCGGCGGCGGTTCTTCCGGCGGCAGCTCCTCCAGCGGCGGCAGCAGCTCCGGCGGCTCTTCCTCCTCCGGCGGGAACAGCAGCACCAAGACTGACCTGGTTGTGGCCGAGCAGACCAAGCTGGTCAATGTGGACTGGGGCCAGTATGTTGCCGTTCGCTTCACCAGCGGCAACAACCTGAAAAACTGCACCCTGACCGTAGATGGCACTGTGGTCAACGATGCTTGCTCCAACGTCACCACCGACGGCTCCATTGTCAAGTGGGAGTCCACCACCTGGAACCCCGCCAAGCTGGTCATCACCAAGGGCAGCCAGAGCCAGACCGTGACCCTCAGCCAGACCGCAAATCCTGCAACTCCCACTGCGGGCCAGAAAGCAGACGCCTATTACTTCCTGGCCAACGGCCCCGTCTACGTCTGGGACTACCACCTGACCAATTACGATGCCGCAGGTAAGGTGCGTGTTGCTCCTGCAACCACGCAGTTCAGCCTGACCAACGAAGAGCAGGATGCGATCAAGTTCTACTCTCCCGATGCAGTTCTGAAGCAGGACAACACTGCCAGCAACCCCTATAAAGTCAGTGGCACTGTGGAGCTGATGTTCAACTATGCCAAGGGCACGGACGCAGAAAAGGCCTGGGTCGATGGCATCACAGATGTTGATCTGGTGTCCGCCGATGATCGCAACAACATTCTAAATGATAATCTGAACTATGCTCGCCATACGGACTATGAACATGGTAACAGCACAGTTGCCTGCATCACGGTCCCCCTGGGCCAGAGCAACTTCTACTCCAACGGCCGCTACCAGCTGCGGGTCACCTCCAACGGTACCAGCAAGCTCTTCCCCATCCATGTGGTAAATGAGACTAAGCCCTATATGGAGCTGACCGATGCGGTCCATGCCAATCAGAATGTTCATTTCCGGGTCTACAATATGACCTATGCTATCACGCAGCCCATTTATCAGGTGGACCTGACTGACCCGAACAACAATACCAGAACCTTGGAGAAGTTTGAGGACTGGTACCTGATTGGAGATAGTTTTATCCTCTACAACGATACGAATGATAATCTTCCGGTAAATGGCAACTATACGCTGACAGTGTATGCGGATGGCTTCCAGAAATTTACGATGAAATTCAACGTAAATGATGCCACAGAGCAGAATGTTTCCATTCAGAAAGCTGCGCTTCCTTACGGGATCGACACCTATTCTGGTTCTAGCGTGGGCGGCGGCAGTGCCAGCTCCGGCAGCGGTTCCGAGGGCGGCAGCAACACCATGAACGCCTATATCGTCTTTGACGCTGACCTGCTGGCCAACGCAGAGATTATGACCAAGCTGGATACCGGCAACGAGTATGCTTCTACCATTGCAGAGCGTTGGGCCGAGCTGAGCCACGTTGACGTTTATGCAAAGGGTAGCTCTGATGTATATACTTACGCGGGCTATGCCGATGCAGTCAACGATGCTCATGTAGCAGGTGCTGCGCTGACCTTTGCTGACTATGCCGCCAAAGAGAACGCAGAGAAAACTGCTGGCCGTCCCTACGCCGTCAAGCAAGTCCTGGAGGACAACCTGCTGGGCGAAGCTACCTCTTTCAGTGAGACCGCCAACAAGGCTGCACCGGAAATTGCTCTGGTAAAGCTGGAGAATGACAAGTATGTCAATGCTTCCAGCGTGACCGAGGGCCAGAACGCCATGTTCCAGTGCCTGGACAAGGCTTACCTGGAAAAGCTGGCCGAAAACGGCAGCATCTACAAGGGCACCGCCAGCCATCAGCCTTTCGCCAGCACCGATTACTCTGTTGACACCGAGAAGGGGATCCTTACTATTTCCAAGGAAAAGCTGACCGTGGGCGACAACAGTATCACCATCCAGGTCAACGGCTACCAGACTGTGAGATTGTCCGTGCCTTATCAGAAAGTGCTGGAAGCGGTCAAGCTGTCCGCTCCCACGGAGGCTGTTGCGCTTGGTAACCCTGTGACCATCACCTGCAACGCAGAGAATCATAAGGACGGCGTTTGTGACTTCTTCGCCAATGTGACCAGCGTGGAGCTGACTGGCCCGGATGGAAAAACAAAGACTGTTCTGCCTAAGGGTCAGGAAGGTAGTGACCTGGGCTATGAGGTCAGCAACAACACGCTGGTTCTGTGCAAGAATCAGTTTGCGGATACCTGGAAGGAAAACGCTGTTGGTAAGTATACTCTGACTCTCAAAGCGGGTTATGGTTATGAGACGCAGAAGGTAGAGTTTGAAATCAAAGCGAAGGAAGAAACTCCAGTAACTCCTCCTGTGGGTGACAAGGATGTTCCCGCCTATGAAAGCTGGACGATTACATCTGGTTATTATGGGCGTGGGGAGCTTTGCTTTGGCGCAAATGGTAAGAACGATGATATTGTGAAGCCTTATCTGACGGCTATCAAGGAAATTAAATTGAACCATACGTCTCTTGTCCCCGTCAGCAGTAGTTTTTCCCTTGGAACTGATAAATATTATGTTAATAGCAACTCATTCCAAACCGTTTATTTTAATGCGGTAGACTTTAGCAAGGAAGAACCTACTACTATCACCATCATTGCTGACGGCTATAAGGACTTCACTCTGGTGATTGGTGCAGATGGTAAGGTTGTGACCGGCGGTGATTCTGCTGAAACCCCCGGCGGCGATAGCGAGGTTACGGCAAAAGAGCCGCCTATGAATTGGACGGCAGAGCTTGACTTTTGGAATGACTATACCTTAAAAGCTGGTATGGGCCATAGTGAGTTCATGGAAAATATCTCTACAGTCATTGTTAATGAGATGACCTATGAAGATGGATATGTGAACAACAATACGAAGTATTCTATTTCCAACACAACGGATGGGATTATTAAGCTGGGAAAGGGAAATATGATCTCGACTCCCAACGTTGTTGTCATCAAAGCTACTGGTTACAAGGATTTGACTTTGACGATTGCAGCAGACAAGACTGTAACCGCTACTGTTGGTGATTCTTCTGGATCTGGGTCCACTGAAACTCCCGAAACTCCTTCGGAAGAGGGGAAAGAGGTTCCTAGCTATGTCGGTTGGAATTATTATCAGTTGATTTTTGACCAAGATGGAAGTAACGCCGAAGCAGCTACATACCTAACTAAAATCTCCAAGATTACTATTAAGAATACTACGGGAGAAACCGTTCTAACGGAGAGTAGTTCAGGTTGGTCTTTAGATGCAACTCAGTATTATAAGCTCAATAGTGACTCGGATAAGTATATTTCGTTTTCTTCTTCTGTGTTTAGCAAAACAGGAGATAACATTATTACTATCCAAGCCGATGGCTACAAAGATTTAACTCTCACCATTACTAATGGTAATCTGAAAACTGACAACTAACTACCTAGGGCACGGCCAAATGGTCGTGCCCTTTCTCTGTTTTGGAAGGGGAGGGGTTTTGCCGGACACCAGGAGAATCCGCCCCCGGCATCTTGCACCGCTTCCGCTGTCTATGGTATACTAAATACTAAAATAATAGAATCGCCGGAGCGGCTTTGTGTTTCCGGCTGTGTGGATAAAGGGGGCGAACGGCATGACCGTAGAGGAAATTCTCGCTGGAGAATCAAAGAACGTAGAGTTTAAGGTCCAGCGGCCGAAGGACAGCGGGAAATATATGAAAACGGTCGTTGCTTTCTCAAATGGAGAGGGAGGAAAAATCATCTTCGGTGTAGATGACAAAACACGGCAGGTCATTGGGATTCCGAAAGAATTCGTATTCTCTGAGATCGACGCGATTACGTCTGCCATCTCCGACAGCTGTGAGCCGCTTGTGATCCCAGATGTTTATTTACAGACATTGGAAAACAAAACGATTATTGTTGCAGAAATCTCTCCTGGAAAACAGCGGCCCTATTATATTAAATCTTTGGGGATCCAGGATGGGACTTATATCCGCGTGTCCGGCACATCTCGCCCCGCAGGGCGGGACTTAACCGCGGAAATGTACTATGAGGATGAGGGCCGTTCTTATGACAATGTGATCCGCAACGATTTGACAGTAACAGAGAAAGAAATCCAAGACTTGTGCCAAAGAATGAAACAGGTCGCTCTTTGGAACAGTAAGTCTCAGGCCCAAAAAGACGCTGTGAAAGATGTCACGAAAAATGTTTTGCTGAGCTGGGGACTGCTGGCGGAGGGGACAGAGGGCAGGATACATCCCACCAATGGGTATATCTTTTTGGTGGGAAACGACCCGTTTCTTTCTCAGATCCAGTGTGGTATGTTCAAAGGAACGACCCGCGCCATTTTTGTGGACAAGCGTGAGTATGGCGGGGCGCTTTGGGAGCAAATTGAAGAAGCCTTTCAGTTTGTTCTGCGGAATATCCATCTCGGAGCGCAATTAGAAGGCGTATACCGGCAGGATATTTATGAGCTGCCGCCGGATAGTATCCGCGAACTGATCATCAATGCTGTGATGAATTGTAGTTTCCTGCAAAACTCCCATATCCAGGTTGCGATTTATGACGACCGCTTGGAGATCACATCTCCAGGGGGATTGATGCCTGGCGTAACGTTAACACGGATGAAGGAAGGATATTCCAAAATCCGTAATCGAGCGCTGGCCCATGCGTTTTCTTATATGAATCTGATCGAGGCCTGGGGCAGTGGGATCCCCAAATTGATCCAGGCTATGCACAGCTATGGTTTAAAGGAACCTGAATTTCTTGACCTGGAGATCGGGTTCCGAGTGAATTTATATCGTTCCAACGAAACGCCAGATACAACCCAAGATACTACCCAAGCTACCCAAGGTACTACCCAAGCTACCCAAGGTACTACCCAAGCTACCCAAGGTACTACCCAAGGTACTACCCAAGCTACCCAAGCTACCCAAGGTACTACCCAAGCTACCCAAGCTACCCAAGGTACTACCCAAGCTGACATATCAAGCGGTCCGTTGCTGACGGATGCGGACAAATCCATCTTAAGAATAATCCTCCAAAATCCTGCTCTGACCCAAAAAGAAATGGCGCTGGAACTGGGGTGGACCGTCAACCGTGTAAAATACTATCTCAGCAAGCTAAAAAAACGGGAGATTCTCCGACATATTGGGTCCAGCCAAAAAGGTCACTGGGACATCTTGCTGGACCCATTGGTATGGGATCGCTGAATCAAACAAGCCAATAAGGGGGGCGAACGGATGGAATTTATTATTATTTCCGGCATGTCCGGGGCGGGGAAGAGCTCCGCTGCGGCGTTTTTGGAGGACCTGGGCTTTTACTGCGTGGATAACATGCCCGTGGCCCTCATCACCAGCTTTGCCGGGCTGTGCATGGCCGGGGCCGGGACGGGGAAATACAGCCGCGTGGCGCTGGTGACGGACATTCGCGGCGGGCAGACCTTTGACGAGCTGTTCCAGGCGCTCGACGGCCTGCGGGAGATGCACCTGGACTATCAGCTGCTGTTCATCGAGGCTGCCGACGAGGACATTATCCGTCGGTATAAGGAGACCCGCCACACCCACCCGCTGACCCGCCAGGGCTACGCCCTGCCGGAGGCGGTGAAGATGGAGCGCATGGCGCTGGAGCCGGTCCGTAACCGGGCCAGCCATATCCTGAACTCTTCCGGGCTGAACCTGTCCAAGTTCCGGGGAGAGCTGCTGCGGCTGTTTGGCATGGGGGCGCCGGACGAGTCGATCACCGTGTCGGTCACGTCGTTTGGGTTCAAGTACGGCATCCCCATCGACGCAGACCTGGTTTTTGACGTTCGCTTTCTGCCCAATCCCTATTACATCGCAGAGCTGAAAGAGTGTACAGGCTTAGAGGAGGCCGTGCGGGCGTTTTTATTCGGCTACCGGCAGACCACGGAGTTCATGCGGCATCTGGAAGAGATGCTGTCGTTCCTGCTGCCCCAGTATGTGGAGGAGGGCAAGTCCAACCTGGTCATCGCCATCGGCTGCACCGGCGGACACCACCGGTCTGTGGCCATCGCCCACGCCGTCACGGAGTTCATCAAGCAAAAGGGCTACCGGGTGGAGGAGACCCACCGGGACATCAGCCGGTAAGCAGAGTGCAGAGAAAAGGAGGAAGCCACCATGTCTTTTGCGGCGGACGTCAAAGCCGAGCTGTGCCGGGCCAAGCTGGGCAAAAAATGCTGCACCCAGGCGGAGGCCTGCGGGGTGCTGCTGTACTGCAACCGCTTCTCCCTGCGGGAGGTGAAGATCGTCACGGAATCCCCCGCCTTTGCCCAGCGGCTGCCGGGATTATTTCACCGGGCCTTCGGCCTGTCCTTCGACGAAAAGGGCGACCCAGACGCGCCGGGGAAGCGCATCTTCCGCATCACCGCGCCGGACAAAGTGGCGGTGCTGTGGGAGCAGTGCGCCTTTGATCCCGCCGGTCCCGCCCACCACATCAACTTTGGAGCGCTGGAAGAGGAGCACTGCCGCCTGGCATTTTTGCGCGGGGCGTTTCTGGCCGGCGGGTCCGTGACAGACCCGCAGAAGGGCTATCACCTGGAGCTGGCCACCACGCATCTGCGGGTCAGCCGGGAGTTAAATACCCTGCTCTTAGAGCTGGGCTACGCCCCGAAAGAGACCACCCGCAAGGCCAATTACATCACCTACTTCAAGCAGAGCGAGGCCATCGAAGACCTGCTCACCGCCATCGGGGCACCCATCGCGGCCATGACGCTGATGAACACGAAAGCAGAGAAATTCCTGCGCAACGGCGTGAACCGCCGCGTCAACTGCGAGGCCGCCAACGTGGACAAGACCGTAGACGCGGCCCTGGAGCAGCGCCGGGCCATCCAGATCCTCCGGAAGAGCGGCGCTCTGGACGAGCTGACCCCTAAACTGCAAGAGGCCGCCCAGCTGCGGGAAGCGCACCCGGAGCTGTCCCTCTCCCAGCTGGCCGCCCTCTGCGACCCACCCGTCACCAAATCCTCCCTCAGCCACAGATTGCGGAAGCTTATCCAGCTCAGCCAGAAAAGCGAGTAGAAAGCCAGAGCTTACAAATACTATCATCTACTATCATCAACCAAACACAAAGGAGAACACGACTATGACCAGATATGAACGTGCTGCCGAGTACCATCACAAGGGATTTAACTGCTGCCAGGCTGTGCTGGCCAGCTTCAGCGACGTGACCGGTTTATCCGAACAGACCAGCTTTGACATGGGCGGCGGCTTTGGGGCCGGGGCCCAGACGGGTGAGCTGTGCGGGGCCATTGCCGGGGCTGTGATGACGTTGGGGATGCTGACCCCCGTGGACGCAGAGGATCCCGTCGGCAGCAAGCGCCGGACCGGGGCGCTGGCGAAGGAATTTCAGCGCCGCTTCAAGGAGAAGTTCGGCGACCTGCGATGTCAGACCCTGTTGAAGAGCAAGGTGGAGGCCACCGAGGCCACCCCCGCCGCAGCTGACCTGGGCCTGACCAACCGCTGCGACGTGCTCATCGTGACCGCCGTAGAAATTTTGGAGGAAATGCGGCAGGAAGGAAAGTAAGTTTATGTCTTTTGTCCATCTTCACGTTCACTCAGAATACAGCTTGCTGGACGGGGCCTGTCGGATCCCCGGCCTGGTGGCCAGGGCCAAAGAGCTGGGCCAGACGGCCATCGCCGTCACCGACCATGGCGTTATGTACGGGGCGGTGGACTTTTACAAGGCGGCGAAAGCCGAGGGCATCAAGCCCATCATCGGCTGCGAGGTCTATGTGGCCCCCCGAACCCGGTTCGACCGGGTCCATGAGATCGACGACCGCCCCTATCATCTCGTCCTGCTCTGCCGGAACGAGACGGGTTACCGCAACCTCTCCGCCCTGGTCAGCCGGGGCTTCACCGAGGGCTTTTACAGCAAGCCCCGCGTGGACTGGGAGCTGCTGGAGCAGTACCACGAGGGCATCATCGCCCTCTCCGCCTGCCTGGCCGGGCAGCTGCCCCGGCTGCTGCTGGCCGGGGACTACGCCAGGGCGAAAGCCTACGCCATACAAATGCGGGATTTGTTTGGCCCAGACAGCTACTATCTAGAGTTGCAGGACCACGGCATCCCCCAGCAGCGGGAGGTGATCCGGGGCCTCCTTCAGCTCCACGAGGAGACAGGCATTCCCCTCGTCGCCACCAACGACGCCCACTACCTCACCCGCCAGGACGCGGGGATCCAGGACGTGCTCATGTGTATTCAAATGGGCCGAACGGTAGACGACCCCACCCGGATGCGGTTTGAGACCCAGGAATTCTATCTCAAGTCCGAGGACGAAATGGCCGCCCTCTTTCCTGACTGGCCGGAGGCTTTGGAAAACACGGCCAAGATCGCGGAAGCGTGCAACGTGGATTTCCAGTTCGGGGTCTATCACTTGCCGGAATTCAAGCTCCCGGAGGGCTGGACGGACGGCGACGCCTACTTTGAACACCTCTGCCGCACGGGCTTCGCCCGCCGTTACCCCGACGGCAGCGAGGAATATGAGAAGCAATTAGACTATGAGATGGCCATGATCCGCCGCATGGGGTTCGTCGAATATTTTCTGATCGTCTCGGACTTCATCGGCTACGCCAAGTCCCATGACATCCCCGTGGGACCGGGGCGTGGTTCTGCCGCCGGGTCGATGGTCGCCTACTGCATGGACATCACCGACGTGGACCCCATGAAATACTCCCTGTACTTCGAGCGATTTTTGAACCCTGAGCGCGTGTCCATGCCCGATATTGACGTGGACTTCTGCTACCGCCGCCGGGGGGAGGTCATCGACTATGTGAACCGAAAGTACGGCAGTGACCATGTGGCCCAGATCGTGACCTTTGGGACCATGGCCGCCAAGGGGGCTATTCGAGACGTGGGCCGGGCGCTGGACGTCCCCTATGCGGACGTGGATGCCATTGCCAAGCAGGTCCCCAACTCCCTGCACATGACGCTGAACGCTGCGCTCACCCTCTCCAAACCCTTGCGGGAGATGTATGAGAAGGACCCCACGGTGCAGAAGATCATTGACACGGCCAAGGGCCTGGAGGGCATGCCCCGCCATGCCTCCACCCACGCCGCCGGGGTGGTCATCACCCGGAACCCGGTGGATACCTACGTCCCCCTGGCGAAAAATGACGAGGCCGTGGTCACCCAGTACACCATGACCACGCTGGAAGAGCTGGGCCTGTTAAAAATGGACTTCCTGGCCCTGCGAAATTTAACGGTGCTGGACGACGCCATTCAGATGGTCCGCACCCACACTCCGGATTTTGATTTACGGACCATCCCGGATGACGATCCGCAGACCTTCCAGATGCTGTCCGACGGCCGCACCTGTGGCGTATTCCAGATGGAATCTGCCGGCATGACCGGCGTGTGCGTGGGCCTCAAGCCGAAAGATATCGAGGATATCACGGCCATCATCGCCCTGTATCGGCCGGGGCCGATGGATTCGATCCCCCGCTTCATTGCGTCCAAGCATGACCCGGCCAGCGTGCGCTACAAGCACCCAAGCTTAGAGCCGATCCTCTCCAACACCTACGGCTGCATCGTCTACCAGGAGCAGGTCATTGAGATCTTCCGGCGCTTGGCCGGGTACTCGCTGGGGCAGGCCGACATGGTCCGCCGGGCCATGTCCAAGAAAAAACTGAAGGACATCCAGCGGGAACGGGAGGCCTTCCTGCACGGGGACCCGGAGCGGAACATCGCCGGGTGCGCCGCCAACGGCATCCCCCAGGAGACCGCCGAGAGCATTTACGACGAGATCACGGACTTTGCCAACTACGCCTTTAATAAGGCCCATGCGGTCTGCTACGCCATCGTGGCCTATCAGACGGCCTGGTTCAAGTGTCACTATCCCAGGGAGTATATGGCCGCCCTCCTGACCTCCGTGCTGGACTCTCAGGACAAGATCGCGGAGTACATCGCCGAGTGCCGCAGCCTGGGCATCCGCCTGCTGCCCCCGGATGTGAACGAATCCGGCTCGGACTTCACCGTGGCCGGGCAGGACATCCGCTTCGGCCTGGCCGCCCTCAAGGGCGTGGGCCGGGGCTTCACCAAGTCAATTTTAACCTGCCGAGAGACGGACGGCCCCTTTGTATCCTTCCTCGATTTCTGCAAGCGGATGCTGGAGCAGGACATGAACAAGCGAATGCTGGAGAGCCTCATCCGCGCGGGGGGCTTTGACAGCATGGGCCTGCGCCGTTCCCAGCTATTGGACGCCTACGAGCAGCTCCTCGACAGCCTGACCCGGAACAAGCGCAAGAATTTAGAAGGGCAGTTTGACCTCTTCTCCCAAACCGAGGATGGCAGCGAGCCGACGGTCGAGCTGGTCCTGCGGGACCTCCCGGAGTTCTCCCCCCAGGAGCTTATGACGATGGAGAAGGAGGTCACCGGCCTGTATCTCTCCGGTCACCCCATGGACGCCTACCGGGAGCTGGCCCGGAACCACGGCGCGATCCCCATCGCAAGCGTCCTGGAGGACTTCGCCCAGCCGGACGGCCCCACCCGCTTCCAGGACGGCGAGCGCATCAACCTGGCCGGGGTCGTCTCCGCGGCCAAGACGAAGACGACCAAGAACAACTCTCTCATGGCCTACGTTACGCTGGAGGACGACACCGGCTCGATGGAGCTGCTGGCCTTCTCCCGCGTGCTGGAAGAGAGCGGGAACTACTTACAGGTCAACCTGCCCATCCTGGTCTACGGCCGCATCTCCGTCCGGGATGAAAAAGCGCCCCAGCTCATGTGCGACCGGGTGACCCCTCTGAACCAGGTGCCGGACCAACCCCTGCATCCCGGAAACCCGGCGGAGCGCAGCGGGAAGCTCTACCTCCGTTTTGACAACGAGAATGACCCCCGCTTCCAGCGGATCAAAAACCTGCTCATCCTCTTCCCCGGCAATCAGCAGGCTGTGCTCTACCTCTCCGACACCGGCCGCCGCCTGGGCGCCCGGTGCCAGCTCCACCCGGCTCTGTTAGAGGAACTGCGGGAGCTTCTAGGCGAGGAAAACGTCGTCCTCAAGCAATAAAACCTTCTCCCCCTGCACCCCATGTTCGTAGGGGCCGCAGACCCCTGCGGCCCGCCCCTTCGTAGAAAGGTACCCTATGAAACAACCCAAACAAACCGTCAACAAAGTCTTTTCTCCCCACCACCAGCGGGTGCTGTCCGTAGCGGTGAGCATCATCCTGCAGTTTTCACTGTACGCACTGGTGCTCTTCCGCTTCTCTCGCTACTTTGTCTATTTCTACTGGAGCTGCTTTGCCATCAGCTTGCTCGTGGCCCTGTTCATCTCCACCCGGAAGACGAAACTGGCCTATAAAGTGGCCTGGATCGTTCCGATCCTCCTCCTGCCAGTGATCGGCGGCATGACCTACCTCATGTTCGGCGGAGCGCGAAGGCCCCACTATCACCGGGAGGAGACCCGCAGGACCTTTCAGCGGGAGCTGCCTGCCACGCTTTCTACCACAGACCTGATGCGCTATGGCCCGGACGCCTTGCAGCAGGCCTGGTATTTGGGCAACACCGCCCTCTGCCCGGCCTACACCAACACGGAGACGGCTTATTTCCCCTCCGGCAAAGAATTTCTGCAAGACTATCTGGCCGAGCTGGAAAAGGCCCAGGACTACATCTTCCTGGAATACTTTATCATTTCCGAGGGCTCCATGTGGGATGAGATCTTAGAGGTCCTGACCCGCAAAGCCGCCCAGGGCGTGGACGTGCGGGTGATCTATGACGGGGTCGGCTCCGCCGCTACCTTGCCTGTGAAGTACCCGGACATTCTACATGCCCGCGGGATCCTGTGCCGCGTTTTCCAGCCCCTGGTGCCCGTCCTGTCCATCCACCAGAACAACCGGGACCACCGGAAGATCACCGTCATCGACGGCGTGACCGGCTACGTCAGCGGTCTGAACCTGGCCGACGAATATGTGGACCGGAAAGAGCGCTTTGGCTACTGGAAGGACAACGCCCTGCGCCTGCGGGGGGAGGCCACTTGGAGCCTGACCGTCTTCTTCCTGACCATGTGGGACCACCAGAACCCCCACTCCGACTTTCGCCTGTTCCGGCCCCGGCAGCTGCCGCCGCTGGAGACCACCGGAGGTATCGTTATCCCCTATGCCGACACGCCCAACGCCGACGACACCATAGGGGCGGACCTGTACCTGCAAATGATCTCTAAGGCCAAGCGTTACCTCTACATCACCACGCCCTATCTGGCCATCGACGAGACCATCACCTCCGCCCTCTGCATCGCCGCCCGGACGGGGGTGGACGTGCGCATCATGACGCCTCACATCCCGGACAAAAAAGGCGTCTTCGCCGTGACCCAGTCCAACTACCCGGTGCTGCTGGAGGCGGGGGCCAGAATTTTCGAGTTCACCCCCGGCTTCGTCCACACCAAGACGATGGTGGCGGATGACCTCTATGCGTCCGTGGGTAGCTGCAACCTGGATTACCGCAGCTTTTACCTTCAGTTCGAGAACGGCGTCTGGCTCTGCGGGGACCCGGCGGTGCTGTCCGTCCGGGATGACTTCTTGCAGACCATGGAGGTCTGCCAGGAGATCACGCTGGACGACTGCCGCACCCTCTCCTTCCCAAGAAGGATCGTGCAGACGGTCTATCGCCTGTTCGCGCCGCTGTTTTGATGCCATATATTTTGTTGGATATCGTGTTCGATAAAAATAAAAAATGCTTCGACGGTGAAAAATTTATCATAATTTTCATTTTTGCGTGAACAATTTATTGACTAAAAATCAAAAAGCGCATATAATATAAGCGGAGAAAATGATGCGATTTTCATCCAGAAAACTTCACCAAAACGAAACCCCGGAAGAGTGTCGGCTCTTCCGGGGATTTCTATTCCCTTTTTGATTCACGGTTTCCCGCAGAGACATGGGCTTAGAACGCCTCTGGCCAGATTACTGCCGGTCCTGTTTCTTCTTGTCCTTTCTGTGATCCAGCCATTTACAGATGTAGTAAGACACTACACCGGCAAGCACAGAAAGTGCGAATGATGCGATCGCATCCATCGACTCCACCTCCCTCCTAGCCGAGGGGTCGGCAGCAGGGATAGTATACCAGAGCCAGCAGGATTCGACAATATTTTTAACATAATTCCGCCAAAAACGATGCTTCCATCACTGCTTGCTGTTCTCCTCCCGCAGCTTGGCCAGGATGTAGGGGTAGCTCTCCAGCCCGTTGT
>OLPV01000552.1_pt1 | contig 31610 bp, 25 predicted proteins | sample 1671961 | NCBI WGS metagenome assembly OLPV01 (sample SAMEA3136630, study PRJEB25190) | human gut metagenome | biome: human gut; feature: human-associated habitat; material: faeces | place: Austria | collected 2013
CTCATATGCGGCGACGGCCTGTTCAACGGTCTGCTGAGGAAACGTCGCGACCCAATCCGCGACAAAGCGGCGAAGGGAAACCTTTTCAAAACGTGCGACACGAACCATAAAAAACTCCTTTTGTATCGGTTAATTTTTTGCCCACAGGACGATTTCTCCGCTGGCGAGCGTCTTTTTAACGTCGATGACGCGCTGGTTTTTGCTGCCCTTCCAGCGCAGATTGACGTCACGAAGCGCCTCGACATAGGGGCCGTCCACAATCACGTCGATCATCGGAAGGAAGCTGAGCGTGTCGCGGAAGCTCTCAAACAGATCCCCGGTGTAGAGCCATATCGTTTTTTCAGGGAAACGCTCGTGAATTTCGGCAATCAACTGCCCGACGGTTTCGCGGTTGCCGGGGCAGAGCGGGTCGCCGCCGGAAAATGTCACGCCGCTCATATAATCCCGCGAGAGGTCGGCAAAAAGCTCCTTTTTCGCCGCGTCGTCAAACGGAATCCCACTGCAGGCATCCCATGTTTGCGGATTCTGGCAGCCGCGGCAATGGTGCGCGCAGCCGGAAACCCAGAGCACCGTGCGCAGACCGTCGCCGTTGAGCATATCATCCACGGTTATGTTATGGTAATTCATGTCACATACTCTTTCTTTCCGCAATTTCGGCCATCTTCGCGTCGTTGAGGCGGCTTTCGCCATGGACGCGGGAATAGGAGAGATAGCCGTTCATGCGGTCAATTTTCGTCAGATTGGTGCTGCCGCACTTCGGGCAGACGTCCATCTCGAGCTGCTGATATCCGCAGTCGTCGCAGTAAGCCAGCGACAGGTTGACGCCTTCGTACAGGCCGAGCTTCATGGCGCGGCGCACCAGCGTGCGGATGGCTTCCTTGTTGTAGCTGACGGGGTAGCGGACGTATTGAATCTTTCCGCCGTTGGAGAGGTTCCAGAAACGCGCTTCGCTGTTCTGCTTTTCAATCGGCGTGATCTCTTCGGTGACGTGGCAGTGGAAGGAATTGGAGACGTATGGCCGGTCGGACACGTTTTCCACAATGCCGTACAGCTTTCGGAATTGCTCGATTTGCAGGCCGCAGAGACTCTCCGCGGGCGTGCCGTAAATGGCGTAGAGGTTGCCGTCTTCCTTCTTGAACTGGTTCACCTTGTCGTTGATGTGCTGCATCACCTCGAGGGCGAACTGGCCGTCTTCGTAGATGCTCCTGCCGTTGTAAAGCTCCTGAAGCTCGTTGAGCGCGGTGTAGCCGAAGGAGGCCGTCGCCGTTTTGAGCAGCGGCTTGATCTTGTCGTAAAGCCCCAGATGGCCGCCGTAGAAGCCGCCCTCGCAGTAAGCCAGCGGGTTGGTGCTCGCGCGCATTTCTCCCAGATAGGCGTAGGTGCGGATGTGCAGGCGGCGGATCAGCTCGAGGTAATAATCCAGCACCTCGTAGAAATCGCGGCTCTCCTTGCGCGCCTTGGCGAGAATCAGCGGCAGATGCAGCGAAACCGCGCCGATGTTGAAGCGGCCGACAAAGACGGGCTTGTCGTTTTCATCCGCGGGTTCCATGCCGCCGCGCTCAAACCACGGGGAGAGGAACGCGCGGCAGCCCATCGGGCTGATGACCGCGCCGTATTGCTTGTACATCGAGGCGACGTAGCCCTCACCCGTCAGGCTCAGCCAATCGGGATACATCGTCTTGGAGGAGCACTCGATGCCCGCTTCAAAGACGTCTTCAAGCGGCTTGCCCGGCCCGTGCAGGTTTTCGTCGTAGAGAAAAACCAGCTTGGGGAAGAGCACCGGCTTCTTGTTGTTTTTCTTACCCTGACCGCCCGCGTGCACCTTGAGGAACAGCTTGCTGGCGAGCTTGGCCATGCGCGTCTGACCGAGGCCGAGCGTCATGGTGATAAACGGATAATCGCCGCGGCTGGAAGCGACCGTGTTGAATTTGTATTCCCAGCCCTGGAAGCCCTGCTCGAAGTCGTTGACGATGTCCTTCATCGCCTCTTCCTGCGCGCGCTCGTCGGAGAGGCCGAGGGAACGATAGCGATCATAGAACATGATGTAGCTGGCCTCGGCGTATTTATCCAGAAGCTGATCGACGCAGGACACGGTGAAGCCGCCGTATTGCTGGCTCGCGGCGGAGAGCACGATATCGCCGATCACGTCGAACGCGACGTTCAGCGTCTTCGGCTCGTTATACCACAGGTTGCCCATTTCAAACCCGCCGCGCAGCACGGCGTCCACGTCAAACAGGCAGCAGTTCATCGTGTCGCGGCGGGCGGACATATCGTGAATGTAGATATATCCGTCGCGCTGCGCCTGAAGCTCTTCGACCGTCAAAAAGAATTTCTGATAGAGCTGCTTGTTGAGCTGGTTGAAAATCAGGCTGCGGCGGGTGGAAACCAGCGCGCTGTCGGCGTTGGAATTCTCCTTGTCGCCGATGTACATGATGGATTGCGATTTCTTATAGACCGTGTCGAGCATCTGCACGAAATCGGTCTTATAGTTTCGGTAATCGCGATACGATTTGGCGACCGCCGGGTTGATGGCGTCCAGCGCGCCCTCGACGATGTTGTGCATCTGCGCGATCATAATGCCGTCCGCGCCCAGCGCTTCGCATTTCTCGGTGACGAAGCGGCAGATGAAATCCAGCTCGTCGGGCTTGAAGGTATAGAGCACACGCTCGGCGCTTTTATTGACGGCGGCGACGACCTTTTGAACGTTAAACGGCTCCTTCGTGCCGTCTTTTTTGATGATGTACATCCCCACACTCATTCCTCTCTTTGTATGATTGAAACCTGAAACCACAATATATAGATGTCGGTCTTAAATTTGAACACAATATTTAGTTTGCGTTATCGAGAACCATCTTATCACGAAAACAGGGGGAGCGTCAAGGGCGATTGCGCTTAAAAAAAGAAAATATCTTCCGCGTGAACGTTAGCCCTTTTCGCGGGCGATCAGGCGGCGGGGACGGCCTGCGAAAAAATGACGGGGATTCATGCGGAACAGACAGGATATTGTAAAAAAATGCGTGATTCAGCCGAAGAGAGCGGAAAAACTTGCAGGGCGGCGGTCAAACGGCGGCTTTGCCGACGAATGGAGGAGAAAAGATAAGCGAATAATTTTATCTTATTATTAGAAATTGTTCGATTTTCAGCCCTGCCAAAGCGCCAAAATCTTGTTTTTGTTTCGTTTTTACACAAAAACGCAAAATTGTGGCATAAAAACAGGAAAAATGGCGGGGACATTCATTGACAAAAAAGGAAATCAGCGTATAATAAAAACGATGATTATTGCCTCGGTTTTCCGGCGGCAAGAAAGAAGGTTCGACTCCATGAATACGCATTATCACATGACAATCGCCGGCTGTGAGCGCGATCTGCCCATTTGCCCGCTTAACGACAAGCTTTCCATCGGCGCGTTCGTCATCTTTGGCGACTGCGAGCTGACCGAGGCCTGCGCGACGGAGCTGCTCAAGAAAGCGCCGGAGTTTGATTATCTGATTACGGCGGAGAGCAAGGGTATTCCGCTGGTTTATGAAATGGCGCGCCAGTGCGGCTGCAAGAAGTGGATGCTTGCGCGCAAGGGTGTGAAGCTCTATATGAAGGACGTGATCGGCGTGGAGGTTCGTTCCATCACCACCGACCATGTGCAGAAGCTCTATATCGACGGCGAAGACGCCGCGCTGATGAAGGACAAGCGCATCCTGATCGTGGATGACGTGATCTCCACCGGCGAGTCCCTCACCGCGCTGGAGAAGCTCGTGGAGAAGGCTGGCGGCAACATCTGCGGCCGCATGGCGATTCTCGCGGAAGGCGACGCGCAGGAGCGCGGCGATATCATCTATCTGGAGAAACTGCCGCTCTTCAACCCGGACGGTACGGTTCTCGGCTGATTTCATGCACAAACAGCCCCTCGGCGCATAGGCTTTTAGCAGAACGTCGAAAGGGGCTGTTCTTTTATGGATCAAATCAATGCGACCACGACCGAAAACGAATGGATCAATCAGACGGCGATGGAGCGAGACACCGGCGCATGCCCGCCGGGCAGCGAAACCTATCGGGTTCAGCGTGGCGACAGCTTCTACCTAATCGCCCGAAAGTTCGGCGTGAGCGTGCGCGCGCTGATGAACGCCAACCCGAATATCGCGGCGGGTCATCTGCTGGTGGGCGATATCCTGTGCGTGCCGGTGGGAGAGGGGCGATCCTGTCCGGTCGGTTCCTCCGCATATACGGTGCGGCCGGGGCAGAGCGTTGTGGACGTCATGCTGTCCTCCAACGTGTCGCTCAGGGCATTGCGCGAATACAACGAGGATATCCGGCTGACGGCGCTGCGCCCCGGCGATGTGCTCTGTGTGCCGCCGAGCGGGGATCGGGGGCTTTGCGAGAACGGCGGCCCGGTCTATCGCCTTCAGGAAGGCGACACGCTGGATGAAATCGCGGCGCGCAACGGAACGAATGTTGAGCAGCTCCTGCGGCTGAACCCCAACCTGCTGCCCAGCGATTTTGTCAGCGGGCAGGTGATTTGCCTGCCGACCAAGTGGCGCGTCGTGGAGGAAAGCGAGCCGGAGGCCTGACCTACATAGAAAAACGCACGCCATTCAATTTCATATGGGAAAAAAGGAGCGGGTCTTGCGAACCCGCTCCTTTTGTGATTGGCTGATGTTTGACTGCGCGATTATTTCTTTTTGCTCAGGCTGATTTTGCTTTCCGTGTGGTTCATCAGGCGCTTGATGTTCGGCGCATGCCGCCAAATCGCCAGCAGGCAGATGGCGATCACCGAACCCCAGATGACCGGGTTGCAGGGCGTGGTGAGCATGATGAAAAACGGAAGCGTGACGGCCGCGCCCAGCGAACCGGCGGAGACATAGCGCGTCAGCGCCACGATCAGCAGGAACACGCCGAAGGCGCACAGCGTCTGCACCGGGAACACGATCAGCAGACAGCCGAAGCTCGTCGCGATGCCCTTTCCGCCCTTGAAACCGAAGTAGAGCGGGAAATTGTGTCCCAGAATGGCGCCGAACGCGCCGACAATTTCGCCCGCCTGCGTGCCCAACCACGCCTTGCCGATCAGCACGGCGACAATGCCCTTGAGCAAATCGCCCGCGAATGTCAGCAAGGCGTATTTTTTGCCCATGACGCGGAGCATGTTCGTTGTGCCGGAATTGCCGCTGCCCTCGCTGCGGATATCCTTGTGGCCGAACATGCGGGAGACGATGACGCCCGTGGAAATGCTGCCCAGCAGGTAGCCGATCACAAGCGTCAGAATCAGCTTGACAGAAACGCTCATTTCACGTCATCTCCCTTTTGATTCTTGTTGCGGAGGATGAAACGAATCGGCGTGCCCTCAAATCCGAAGGATTTGCGGAACTGGTTTTCCAGATAGCGCTGATAGGCGAAATGCATCAGCTTTTCGTCGTTGACGAAGAGCACAAAGGTCGGCGGGCAGACGCTCTGCTGCGTGGCATAATAGATTTTGAGCCGGCGGCCGCTGATATACGGAGGTTGGAGCGCGGTGGTCGCGTCGGCCAGAATATCGTTGAGCAGGCCGGTCGTGATGCGGCGGGAGGTCTGGCTGTAGACCTCGCGGACGCTTTCCAGCACCTTCGGCACGCGCTGACCGGTCAGCGCGGAGATGAAGAGCACCGGAGCATAATCCATGAATTTGAGATCCTCGATGACCTTCTTGCGGAAGGCTTCCATCGTGTTGGTGTCTTTTTCCAGCGCGTCCCACTTGTTGACGACGATGATGGCGGCCTTGCCCTCGTCGTGCACATAGCCCGCGACCTTCGTATCCTGCTCGGTTACGCCGTCCTCGGCGTTGATGACGATCAGGGCCACGTCGCAGCGGCGCACCGCGGCCAGCGCGCGCACGATGCTGTAGCGTTCGATGGATTCTTCTTCAATGGCGCGCTTACGGCGAATACCGGCCGTGTCGATGATGTTGTAGCGCTGGCCGTCGCGAACAAACGCGGTATCAATCGCGTCGCGCGTTGTGCCCGCAATGCCGGAGACCATGGAGCGCTCCTGCCCGAGAATCCGATTCACAAGGCTGGATTTGCCCACGTTCGGGCGGCCGACGACGGCGATTTGAATGGTGTGCTCCTCTTCGTCCTCGGTCTGCTCATCCTGCGGGAAATGCTTGACCATTTCATCCAGCAAATCGCCAAGACCGAGCATGTTGGTCGCGGAGATGGGGAAGGGATCGCCCAGACCGAGCGCGTAGAAATCGTAGATGTTGTCGTTCACGCCCTGATAATCGACCTTGTTGACGACCAGAATGACCGGCTTGCGGCTCTTGCGCAGCATGGTGGCGACGTCTTCGTCGTCAGCGGTCATGCCGGTGCGGCCGTCGGTAAAAAAGAGAATCACATCGCAGGTGTCGATGGCGATTTCAGCCTGACGACGCATCTGCTTGAGCAGGATATCGTCCGTGCGCGGCTCGATGCCTCCGGTGTCGATCAGGGTGAATTTGTGGTTGAGCCATTCGCAATCCGCATAGATGCGGTCGCGCGTCACGCCGGGGGTATCCTCCACGATCGAGATGCGCCGCCCCGCGATTTTGTTAAAGAAGGTCGATTTGCCCACGTTCGGGCGGCCGACGACCGCGACAAGGGGTTTGGCCATGCTTATTCCTCCGTTCCGCGCAGGGCATAGAGCAAATCCGCGCCGTCGTCTGGGACGGGGGTGATGCGGATGCCGAGCTGCTGCTGCGCCTGTTCAAGCGTCATGTCATCCAGAAAGATTTCCTCTCCCTGGCGAAGCATGCTTTCGGTGATGAGTATTTCATCTGCTTCCTCGCCTTTGAGCTGCGCGACCAGATCCTGCCCGGTAATCAGGCCGGAGACGGTCACGGTCTCGCCGAAGAAGTAGTTGACGATGGGTTTAATCCGGATATCGACGCCGCTGACGGGATGGCTTGTTATCAGCTCCCGCAGAAACGGCGCGACAGATGTGCCGCAGGCCATGATGACCCTTCGTTTTTCCGCCTGCCCTTCGTCGGGATCGAGGCGGACGGCCGTTTCGTATTCATCCTTCAGGCGGCAGAGCAGGCCGACGCCGTTTTCGAACTGCGGAAAATCCTCGTAGCTGTCCACATCGGGCAGCGGATGCTTCGCAATCTGATAAAACTCGTCGGAGGGGAAGACGAACCGCGTACCGTGCGCGGCGAGCATCTCCTTTTGAAACGCTTCCGCCTGCCGGATGACCTGCTCGGCCTCCTCCTGCGTATAGGGGCGAAGCGGATACAGATGTTCGCGGTATTTGGTCAGCCCGACCGGCACCAGCGCCACCGTCAGCGCGTGCGGCGCGAGCGACGCCAGATCGCGCATGGTTCGTTCCAGCTCCGGCCCGTCGTTGATGCCGGGGCAGAGCACGACCTGACAGTGAAAGCTCATGTCGTGGTCGGCAAAGCGGCGAAGATGTTCCATGATGCGGTCGGCATGGATGTGGTGCAGCATCTTTTTGCGCAATTCGCCGTTGGTCGTCTGCACCGAGATATACAGCGGGCTGGCGTGGCGCTCGATCATGCGATCCATTTCCTGCGGCGGCAGGTTGGTCAGCGTTACAAAATTGCCCGCCATCAGCGAAAGCCGCCAATCGTCGTCGCGCACATAGAGGCTGGGACGCATGCCCGGCGGCATTTGCTCGATAAAGCAGAACATGCAGTGGTTCGCGCAGGTCTTCGGGCAGCTCATCAGGGAGGATTCGAGCGTCAGCCCGAGCGGCTCCTCGACGAGCTTGTGAACGTGCACCGTGCGCGACTGCCCATCGTTATCCTCCAGCAGCATTTCCAGCGACGGACGTGCGGTGAGATATTGATAATCGACCAGATCGAGCACCGGCGTTCGGTTGATGGAAACGAGCGTCTCCCCTTCCCGGATGCCGCTGCGCGCGGCAAGCGAACCGGGGTGAACGCGAACAATACGCTGGGGCATGGAAACGAAACACCTTCTTTTTCAAAATAACCCAACATATTATGATGGATTTCGGCGGCAAAGTCAAGCATTTGCATAAAAAAACGCGCGGCAGGCTGAAAAACCGCCGTGCCGCGCAGTAAAACCGTTTGTTATCCGTTTTTGTCCTTCGGCTTTTTGCCCAACAGGCCGCCGGTCATTTCGCTGACGTTTCGTCCGAGCTTTTCGCCCATGGCTTTGCCGCTGCCGGTCTGCGCAAACGCGAAGATCAGCACGCCTGCCACGACGGCCACAATCAGGAAGATGACGCCGCCGGAAACGCCAGCGTCGTCCTTTGCGGCCGGTTTCTGCGCGTCGGATGCGCCTTTTTCGCTCTTTTCCGCGCTGGCGCTGCCGGTCTGCGGGCCGTAAAGCGTGTTGGAGACGACCTTGGCCATCATATCCGCCGAATTGAGCACGCGCTCCTTGCTGATGGTATGCGTGCCAAACTCAAGCAGAATCGCATGCGGCGCGAGATCCTGATTATACGTGCCCTTGCCGATGAAAATATCCTTCACCAATCCGGGGTACTGTTTATCGGCGACGGCCTTCATCTGTTTGGCGAACTCCCGGTTGACCGAGCTGTTCTGGTTGCCGCGCCCGACCAGCAGACGAACCCGCGACACGTTTTCACCGTTGATGCTGCATGCGTATTCGCTCTGGTCGGGGATGCCGTCGCGATGGACGTCGATGATCGCGTCCGGCCTTTTCTGCAAAAGCCGCTCGGCGGTCTGACGGCTGCGCCGATACGCACCGGAATCATGGGGCAGGTGGGTGGATTCATCCAGAATCACGTCGATACCCTGCTGCTGAAGCGCGTCGCGGAATTCGCGCGCCACGTCGTATATGCCGCCCTGCCCGTTGACGCTCTGCGTTCCGTCGGAGGGAACGTAGCTTTCGTCGCTGTGCGTGACATACATGGCGATCAGCTTGCGGGAATCGTCGGCTTTTGCGCTGGCGGCGGGCACGGCGCTTTCCTGCGCGAAGACGGGTTGAGCCTGCCCCACATCCAGCCACGAAACGTCCGGCATGGTTTCCTCGCCGATTTTTTCCGCGATGGCGTTTCCGTTTTGCACGGTTGCGATGCGGTAGAGAATGTTGTCGGCGCTGATGTATTCGTCGCCTTCGCTGATTTCGCCGCTGATGGAGAACAGATACGCGCCCGTTCCGTCTACCGCGACGTGCAGCGATTCGGCGACGTCGTCGGCGGAGGCCGTCGGCAGAAAGGCGGCATATAACGCAATCGCCAGCGTAAAGGAGAGCGCGAGACGGGAGAGCTTTTCCTTCATGCGCTTTGACCTCCCTGCAGCGTGCTGCCGTCTGTCTTGCCGCGCGCCATGCGCTCCATGATTTCGCCGAACAGCTCGCAGAGCATCACCGCCGTCACGCCGGAAAGCACGACGGCGTCCAGTGCGCCCGCACCGCCCAGATACAGAACCTGCTGAACGCCGCGCGTCCAGTTGACCACGCCGATTGCCGTGTCGGCAAGAATCATGCCGAGCACGCCAGCGATAAACGCGCTGCGCCGGGAGCGCCCCGTCAGCCACGCGATGACGCCGCCGCACAGACCGTAGAGCACCATCGGATCAAACGGCATGGCGACGGGGTCTGCTGGGAACAGCAGGCTGATGACGTCAATCACCGCGGCGGTCAGCACCGACGCGACCAGACAGCGGATTCGCTCCCTGCCCGTGCCGGCGTGAAAAAACAGATAGACGCAAACGCCTAAAGGCACAAGCGCGCCGCCGATGTTGATGGAAACCATTCCCAAACGGATATCCGGCAGCCAGCCGCCGACAAAAATCAGCGCGACCAGAAGCAGCGCCTGCCTGTCGGTGAGCGCCATTCGATCCAGAACGCGCTGCAAAACGCCGAACAGAATCAGCAGCGCGAGCACCACCAGAAGAATCATGCCCAGAGACACACAGTATCCCTCCTCGCTTCATTTCAGTAAAGACAGGATGCGCCGAAACGGCGTTTCATATGCCTGAAGGCGCGAAAAACAGTGTCCGAACCTGAACGGAAATGCGCAAGTTTCAGGCGGGGCATTGCAAAAAACGGAAAAATCAGGTATAATATAGAGTTGTACGATTATAAGGAGGGCTTTATTCATGGCGAAAACCTATTCTGCCAGCATGCTCAAGGTGCTTGAAGGGCTGGATGCAGTTCGGATGCGTCCGGGTATGTACATCGGCTCGACAGGCTCCCGCGGTCTGCACCACCTGCTTTGGGAAATCGTGGATAACGCGATTGACGAGGTGGCCAATGGCTACGCCAGGAGCATCTCCGTGGAGCTGCACAAGGACGGCAGCGCCTCCGTGGAGGACGACGGCCGCGGCGTTCCGGTCGATATCCACCCGGAATTGGGCATCACGGGCGTGGAGGTGATCTACACCCGGCTGCACGCGGGCGGCAAATTCGATCATCAGAATTATGCGTATTCCGGCGGCCTGCACGGCGTCGGCGCGTCGGTCGTCAACGCGCTGAGCAAATGGCTCGTCGTGGATAGCTGCACCGGCGGCGGCCACTACCGCATGCGCTTTGAAAGCAATTATGATCCGGCGGAAAAGAAAATCGCTTCCGGGCGCGCGGTGACCCCGCTGGAGCGCGTCAGCGCGACGCGCAAGCATGGCACACGCGTGACGTTCCTGCCGGATGACACCGTTTTTGAAGAAACGAAATTCAATGCCGAAACCGTCCGCCGCCATCTGCGCGAGCTGGCATATCTGAACAAGGGACTTTCCATCACGTTTGTCGATGAACGGGAAAAAGACCCGGAAAAGCAGAAAACCGTCTTCATGTACGAGGGCGGTCTGGCGGATTACGTGAGCTATATCAACCGGGACAAAACGCCGCTGTATGAAAATGTGCTGATGCTCGACGGCATACAGGACGACGTGCGCGTGTGTCTGGCGATTCAGCACACCGACGATTACGCGGAGAACATCTTTTCCTATGTCAACAACATCCCGACGGCCGAGGGCGGCACGCATGAAATGGGCTTTAAGGCCGGGTTTACGCGCGCGCTGAACGACTATGCCCGCAAGGTCGGCGCGCTCAAGGAAAAGGACAACAACCTAATGGGCGAGGATTACCGCGAGGGAATCACGGCGGTGCTGGCGACCTTTGTGCGCAACCCGCAGTTTGAGGGGCAGACGAAGGGCAAGCTGGGCAACACGGAGGTTCGCCCGGCGGTGGAGACCTTTGTGTACGCCCGCATGACGGAATACCTCGAAAATCTCAAAAATCAGGACGTTGCGCAGGCGATTGTCGAAAAAGCGCTGCGCGCCTGCAAGGTTCGCGAGGCTGCGCGAAAGGCGAAGGAAGTCGCCCGCGCGAAAAACCAACTGGACGCTGCGCCGCTGGTCGGCAAGCTCTCAAGCTGCACGGGCAGAAAAGCCGAGGAGAACGAAATGTTTATCGTCGAGGGCGATTCCGCAGGCGGCAGTGCCAAGCAGGGGCGCGACCGCCGCTTTCAGGCGATTCTGCCGATTCGCGGCAAGCCGCTCAACGTGGAGAAAAAGCGCATCGACCAAGTGCTCGCTAACGAGGAATTCCGCTCGATCATCACGGCGCTGGGCACGGGCATCGGCGAGGATTTTGATATCAAGAGCCTCAAGTATTACAAGGTCATCATCCTTTCCGATGCGGATCAGGACGGCGCGCACATCCGCGCGATCCTGCTGACGTTCTTCTATCGCTATATGCGCGAATTGATTACGGACGGCCATGTGTACATCGGCATGCCGCCGCTGTATCGCGTTGCAAAGGGCGACAAGATCGTTTATGCATATGACGACAAGGAGCTGGCCTCCGTCACGGCGAAGGCGGGCAAGGGCTACACCATTCAGCGCTACAAGGGCTTGGGCGAGATGGATCCCTCCCAGCTGTGGGAAACGACGATGAACCCGGAGAACCGCCAGCTCATGCAGGTGACGCTGGAGGATGTGGCCGAGGCCGAACGGCTGGTGACGCTGCTGATGGGCGACAAGGTTGAGCCGCGGCGCGACTATATCACCACCTATGCCGATTTCAACAAGGTGGATACGTTCCTGGCTCGAGAAGGGAAGGCAAAGTAATGGCACGCAAAAAGGAAGGCGGTCAGCCGCCAAAGGGGACTGCGCCGCATCACGAGATCATCCAGCGTCCGATGGAAGAGGTTATGCATATCTCGATGATCCCGTATGCGGAGCATGTCATTCTGGAACGCGCGCTCCCGCGCGTGGAGGACGGCCTCAAGCCGGTTCAGCGGCGTATTCTCTTCACGCTCAGCGAGCTGGGCGTTACGCCGGATAAGCCGCACAAAAAATGCGCGCGCATTGTCGGCGATTGTCTGGGCAAATATCATCCGCATGGCGACAGCTCGGTTTACGACGCGATGGTGCGTATGGCGCAGCCATACAGCATGCGCGCCCTGCTGGTTGACGGCCATGGCAACTTCGGCTCGATTGACGGCGACAGCGCGGCCGCGATGCGTTACACCGAGGCGCGCATGGCGCCGCTCGCGCTGGAAATGCTGCGGGATATCGACAAGGACACCGTGCCGTTCAGCTTCAACTTTGACGATACGCTCAAAGAGCCGGATATGCTGCCCGCGCGATATCCGAACCTGCTGGTGAACGGCGCATCCGGTATTGCGGTCGGTCTGGCGACGAATATTCCGCCGCACAACCTCAAGGAGGCTGTCGATGCGGCGATTCTGGTCATGGACAAGCCGGAAGCGACGCTGGATGAGATTATGAGCGTTCTGCCCGCACCGGATTTCCCGACGGGCGGCAGGCTGATTCGAAACGACGAAATTCGCGCGGCTTACGAAACGGGGCGCGGCAAGCTGACCCTGCGCGCCAAGGTGCACATCGAGGATGGCGCGGCGGGGCGCAAGCTGATCGTTATCACCGAGGTGCCGTATCAGATTCCCAAGGCGGCGATGCTGGAAAAAATTCTCAAGCTCAGCGAGGAGCGCAAGGTTCAGCTCGGCGGCATTTACGATATCCGCGACGAATCCGACCGCATGGGTCTGCGCGCGGTGATCGAGCTGAAGCGGGACGTCGATCCGATGGCGATTCTGTCGGTGCTCTATAAATATTCCGATTTGCAGATCACCTTCGGCGTGAACATGGTGGCGATTGCGGAAGGCCGCCCGGTTCAGATGGGCGTCAAGGCGATGCTTACCTATTATATTGAGCATCAGAAGCGCGTGGTGACCCGCCGCACGAAATACGAGCTGGAACAGGCGCAGGCCAGAGAGCATATTCTGGCCGGTCTGATGGTGGCGGTCAACCATCTGGACGAGGTTATCGCGCTCATCCGCAAAAGCAAAAGCCCCAAGGAAGCCAAGGAGCAGCTGATTGCGCGGTTCGGGCTGACAGATATTCAGGCGCAGGCGATTCTGGATATGCGCCTTCAGCGCCTTACCGGACTGGAAATTGAGGCGCTTCGCAGGGAATACGCCGCGATTCTCAAAACCATCGCGCGGCTTGAGGGCATTTTGAAGAGCGAAAAGAAGCTGGACGACGTGATTCGTCAGGAAATGACCGAGATTCGGGATCGATACGGCGACGAACGCCGCACCGAGCTGATCGAGGACGACAGCGCGACGCTGCCGGTCGTGGAAAACAAGCCCGCCGCGGAAGACACGGCGATTCTGCGCCTGCGCGACGGGCAACTGCGCCGCATGAGCCCGCGCATGGTGGATAAATACCTCGCGCAGCCTGGCGCAAAGGACGACGTGGTGGAAACCATTCAGACGGCGACGGACGAGACGCTCTACTTCTTTACGAACAAGGGAAACTGCTTCATGCTGGACGTTTCCAAAATTCCGGAGACGATGAAGCTCAGGGATCGCGGAAGCCTGCTGACCGGACTGATCGCCGGATTGGCCGATCACGAGCATGCCGTCGCCATGGTCTGCGTCAAGACGGAGGAGATGGCGAAAAAGGGCGATTTCCTGTTTATCACCAAGAATGGACAGGTCAAGCGCACGACGGCGGCCGAATACGGAATCCGCCGTGCGCGCTTCGCGGCGATCAACCTCAAGGACGAGGACGAACTGGTCGGCATGGTGCAGGTGGATCCCGACGACAAGGACGATATCATTCTGATTACCCGTTTGGGTACGGCGCTCCGCTTCAGGCTCGACACGGTCTCCTGCACGGGGCGCGCAACGGCTGGCGTTCGCGGTATGGACGTGGGCAAGGACGACGAGGTGCGCTGGTTTGAAATTCCGAAGGCGGGCGATATGCTGCTGGTGCTTAGCGACCGCGGCTTCGGCAAGCGGATGCTCAGCGACGATGTGGAGCGGCAGGGCCGCGCGGGCAAGGGGCAGAAGCTCCTGCCGATGAACAAGACGGGCGAAACTGGCACACAGCTTGCTGCCTGCCTCAACGTCACGGGCGCAAAGAGCGCGCGTGTGGAACAGCGGCACGGCCATGTGACGGTGCTCAACATGGACGAAATTGCCGTGGAACGCCGCACGAGCAAGGGGCAACTGCTCATCAATGTGCTGCTTGACGATGTGGTGGAATACGCCGCACTGACCGCGGAGACCAATAACGACAATTAATACTAATTCTTGTTAAAATGGCTTAATCCGCGCACCATCTTTTTCGCTCTGACTTTGCCTCGTTCCGTTCAACGTACCTCCAGTACGCCTCACTTCACTTGGCTTCGTCAGAACAAAAAATCTGATGCGCTCTGTTAAGCATTTTAACTGCGAATTTGTATAAACAGGATTCCGGGCTGCTTTTTCTGAAGAGAAGAAGCAGCTCTTTTGTATAGACGCGCGGCATGGCAAAGGGCAGCACGCGAACAAGCCGAATCGGATAGATTATATCATTTTGAAACGATCAAATGCGGCGGAAATGTGAAATCTTTCTTTTGAGGGAAAAATTAGGGAAGAAACGGGCGGTCTGCTCCGTCTAATGAGTGAAGTTCTAAATGCAAAGCGCGCCACATATAAACCTTCGAGGTGATAAGTGGAGGCGATGCGGATGAACAAAAAGCGCTTCGGTTCGCTTTCCGTGAGGCATTGGGCCATGATCTTCGCGCTGGCGGCTTTGACGGTCGTCTATGTGACGCGAAGCGACGGCTCGGGGCTGATGGCGGCGACGACGACGCGCGAGCTGCCGGTGTATAACGTCGATACAGAGGAAAAAGTGCTCTCCATCAGCTTTGACGCCGCATGGGGAAACGCCAATACAGAGGGGATTTTGAACATTCTGGATCAATACGGGGTGAAGACCAATTTCTTTCTGGTCGGCTTCTGGGCGGAAAAATACCCCGAGCTGGTGGCGGAGCTGCAAGCCAGAGGGCATGAGGTGGGCAACCATTCCGCCACGCACCCGCATATGTCGAAGCTCTCCGATTCACAGATTCGCGAGGAGCTGAAACGGTGCAGTGATTTGGTGCAGTCCATCACGGGCAAGCCGACCACGCTTTTCAGACCGCCGTATGGCGAATACAACGACGAAGTGGTACGCATCAGCCGGGAAGAAGGCTATGAATGTATCCAGTGGAATGTGGATTCGCTTGATTGGAAGAACATCAGCGCCGAAGACATGGTCAGGCGATGCACGAAGAACGTGAATCCCGGCGACATCGTGCTCTTCCATAACGATTCCAAGTATATCCTGCAAGCGCTGCCGCAGATTCTTGAATACTATCAGTGGGCAGGTTACAGGGTCATTCCGATTTCCGAGCTCCTGCTTGAGGGCGAAACGTGGATCGATCATGCGGGCACACAACATTCGGCCACGCCGCCGCCTTCGGCGTCAACAGGCAATGAATCAAGAAAGATTGAGCAATAAGGAGGACGTACAATGGAAAACGTCATTAACACACTGCATTTGAGCGGTAAGGTTGTGGGGACGCCCGTGGTGGGGCATGAAGCGTTCGGCGAGAAATTTTATTACCTGACGCTGGGCGTGCCGCGTCTGTCCGGCGCGCAGGATCTGCTGCCGGTCACGCTTTCCGAACGGCTGCTCGACGGCGCGATGCTCTCCGACGGCGATACGCTGGCCATTGACGGACAGGTGCGCTCCTACAACAAAATCATCGAAGGCGCGGGGCGGCTGCTGATTACGGCGTTCGCCCAGAAGATCGTTGAAAACGACGAGCACGAGAATCCCAATCAAATCCAGTTGACCGGCACGCTCTGCAAGGCCCCGGCGTATCGAACGACGCCGTTTGGGCGCGAGATTGCCGATATGATGCTGGCTGTAAACCGGGCATACGGAAAGAGCGACTATATTCCGTGCATCACGTGGGGGCGGAGCGCGCGTTTTGCCGCTAAGCTGGATGTGGGCGACAAGATCACCCTGACGGGGCGGCTGCAATCGCGCGCGTATCAGAAGCAGATGCCGGATGGCAGCGTGATCGAAAAAACGGCGTATGAGGTTTCCGTCGGCCATTTGGAATTGCTGGACGGCGCGCATAACGCCGATCCGGCGCAGGCGCATCCCGCGCATGCGTTTCACGCGGAGGCGGCGCAGCCGCAATAAGCGGTCGCTTTAGTGAAATAAAGAAGAAAAGCGGTGAAACAGAGCGTTCGCCGCTTTTTTTTGCGCGGTATCTGTGCTATAATGAAGTGAAATTGATCGACAGACGTTATGAGGAGGACGGCAGCATGCAGGATCACATCATCAATGATCAGATTGCCGATTTGGCTCGCGCGATGCTTGAGCTGGATAATATGGACGAAGCCTATCGTTTCTTTGAAGATATTTTTACGATTCACGAATTGCAGGCGGTCGCGCAGCGGCTGGCGGTCGCGCGCCTTTTGCAGAAAAAGGTCACCTATCAGGAGATTGCCGAGCGCACCGGCGCGAGCACGGCGACCATCAGCCGCGTCAATCGCTGCCTGACCTATGGCGCGGGCGGATATCAGCTCATTTTGGGCAAAACCAAATTCGGCGATGAAATAAGCGAGGGAAATCCATGAACTTAAACGACCTGAACAGAGAACAGCGGCTCGCGGCGGAAACGCTTGAAGGGCCGCTTTTGGTGCTTGCGGGCGCGGGATCGGGCAAGACCCGCGCGCTGACGTATCGCGTGGCGAATTTGCTGGAGCACGGCGTGCCGCCGTGGGCGATTATGGCGATCACCTTCACCAACAAGGCGGCGAAGGAGATGCGGGAGCGCATTGAAAAACTGGCGGGCGCGGGGGCGGAGGACATCTGGGTTTCGACGTTCCACTCCGGCTGCGCGAAAATTCTGCGCCGCGACATCGAAAAACTGGGCTACACGCGCTCCTTCACGATCTACGACGACGACGACCAGATGAGCGCGCTGAAGGAAATTCTGAAAAAGCTGAACATCGACGACAAGTTTTTGCCGCCCAGAGAGATCAAGAGCAAGATTTCCGATGCGAAAAACAAGCTGCTCGGCCCGCAGGATTGGTTTTCGCAGAGCGAGAGGGACTATCGAAGCCAGCTCGTTTACGACGTCTATCAGGCGTATGAGGAAAAGCTGAAAAGCTCGAACGCGCTGGATTTCGACGATTTGATCGTCAAAACACTTGAGCTTTTTGCGCAGCATCCGCCGGTGCTGGAGGCCTATCAGCGCAAGATTCGGTATATCCACGTCGATGAGTATCAGGATACGAACTACGCGCAATATATGCTCGTGCGCCTGCTGGCGGCGCAGAGCCGAAACCTTTGCGTCGTCGGCGACGACGATCAATCCATCTACGGCTGGCGCGGCGCGGATATCCGAAACATTCTCGATTTTGAGAAGGATTTTCCGGATGCAAAGGTCATCAAGCTGGAGCAGAATTACCGCTCCACGGCAAATATTCTGGACGCGGCGAATCAGGTCATCGCGCTCAACGCCAACCGCAAGGACAAAGCGCTGTGGACGCAGCAGGGGCCCGGCGAATTGATCCGGCTGTATCGGGCGGGCGACGAGCGCGAGGAGGCGGCCTGGATTTGCCAGCAGATTCGCGAATTGAAATCGCGCGGCGAGGAGCTTGGCCGCTTTGCCGTGCTCTATCGAACCAATGCGCAGTCCCGCGTCATTGAAGAATCGTTCGTGCAGGCGGGCATCCGCTACCGGATGTACGGCGGCCTGAAATTCTATGACCGCAAGGAGGTCAAGGATATTCTGGCTTATCTGCGCGCGCTAGTCAACCCGGCGGACGATATTTCCGTGCGGCGCATCATCAACGTGCCCAAGCGCGCCATCGGCGATACGACGGTGAACGAATTGGCGCGCCACGCCGCGCAGGAGGAAATGCCGCTGTTGACCGCGTGCATGGATATGCCGGAGAGCCTGAACGCCCGCGCGCGCAAGAGCGTGGAGAAATTCAGCGAGCTGATGATGAGCCTGACCATGATGCAGGAGACGATGAAGCTGACCGAACTGGTGCAGTATGTCATCGACACGGTCGGGCTGGAAAGCCAGTATACCAAGGAAGACAACGACGAAAACCGTTCCCGCGTGGAGAACATTCGCGAATTTGTCGGCGCGGTCAAGGAATTTGAAGAGAAAGCCGACAACCCGACGCTGACGGATTATTTGGAAAACGTGTCTCTGGTGTCCGATCTGGATGAGATGGACGACGACGGCGGCGCAGTGACGATGATGACGCTGCACAGCGCGAAGGGCCTTGAATTTCCGAATGTGTTCATGGTCGGCATGGAGGAAAACCTGTTTCCGTCGGCCAGAAGCCGCGACGACGAGGCGCGCATGGAGGAAGAACGCCGCCTCTGCTACGTCGGCATCACGCGCGCGCGGGAGCGGCTGTTCCTGTCTCACGCATCGCGGCGCATGCTGTATAACCAGATTCAATTCAACGATCGCTCCCGGTTTATCGACGATATTCCGGCGCGGCTGATCGAGGATGTTTCCGACAGGGACAGCCGAAGCGGCGGCTTTTCGGGAAACAAAAAGCCCGGAGGAAATTGGCAAAGCGGCGGCTGGCAGCAGCCCGCGTGGAGCAAGAGCAGCGGTTTTGCACCGATGCAGCCGCAGGCGGGGCAATCAAACTGGAAGCCAAAGACGAGCTACAACGTCGCAAAGCCGACGGGACAGGCGCAGAGCTTCTCCGGCTGGAATGCAAAAAGCGCGACGGTTGGCGGCGTGACTGTTCAGGGCGTGCAGCGCGGAATGAACGAGCCGCCGAAGGTGGTGGCCTCGCAGGCACATGAAACGGAGAAACCATCGATCTACGCGCCCGGCGACCATGTGATGCACAGAAAATTTGGGCGCGGCGCGGTTGTGCGCGTCAGCGGAAGCGGCTCGGATGCCCGCATTATGATTCGATTTGACGACGTTCGTGTGGGCGTGAAGGAATTGGCGCTGACAATTGCGCCAATGATCAGGCTGGAGGAGTGAACAAAACGTGAGCGAGACAAACGATTTGCAGCGCATACGCGAGTTGATCGACAAGCTGAACGAAGCCTCGCGCAGGTATTACGATCAGAATGAATCCGATATATCCGACGACGAATGGGATGCGATGTACGCCGAGCTGCGCGGGTTGGAGGAAAAGACCGGCGAGCGCATGGCAGATTCGCCGACCCGGCGCGTTGGCGGCGCGGTGATGGAGGGCTTTGAGCAGCATCGTCACATCGCGCGGCTCTGGAGTATGGACAAGGCGCAGAGCGAAGAGGAGATTCTCGCGTGGGCGCAGCGCTGCGAAAAGCAGACGAACGACGCGGGCGGCCTGCCGAAAAACAGCTATTGCGTGGAATATAAGCTCGACGGCCTGACGGTCAACCTGACATACGACGGAGGGAAGCTGGTTCAGGCGGCGACGCGCGGAAACGGCGAGATCGGCGAGGCGATTCTGCCGCAGGCGATGACGATCCGCACCATTCCGCTGACCATCCCGTTCACCGGCAGGATGGAGGTGCAGGGCGAGGGCATCATGCGCCTGTCCGAACTCAAAAAATACAACGAAACCGCCGCCGAGCCGCTCAAAAACGCGCGCAATGCGGCTGCGGGTGCGCTGCGCAACCTCGATCCGCAGGTGACGGCGAGCCGCCATCTGGACGCATTTTTTTATCAAATCGGCTATATCGAGGGCAGGAGCTTTGAAACCCAGCAGGATATGCTGGCGTTTATGAAGGAAAATGGTCTCAATATCAGCCCGTTCGTTTGTCCGGCGCAGACCATTGAGGAAGCGCTGAAGGCCGTGCATGAAATCGAGCAAAAACGGGAGACGCTGGATTTCCTGATCGACGGCGCGACGATCAAGATTACGGACATGCGCACGCGCGAGGTGCTGGGCACGACGGACAAATTCCCGCGATGGTCGATTGCTTTTAAGTTCCCCGCGCAGGAAACTGTCACCAAGCTGCTGAAAATCACGTGGGAGGTCGGGCGCACGGGCAAGCTCACGCCGCTGGCGCACCTGTCCCCGGTGGATATCTGCGGCGTGACGGTGAAGCGAGCGACGCTCAACAACTACGACGATATCTGCCGCAAGCGCGTGCGCATCGGGAGCGAGGTCTGGGTGCGCCGCTCCAACGACGTTATCCCGGAAATCATGGGCGTCGTTTGGGATGGCGAAGGCGAAGCGCCGGAAACGGATATCCAGCCGCCGACGGTCTGCCCCGCATGCGGCGGCGAACTGGTCAAGCTGAGGGAGGACGGCGTTCACCTGTTCTGCCTCAATCGGACGAGCTGCCGCCCGCAGGCGATTGCCCGCATGGCGCATTTTGCCTCGCGGCAGGGCATGGACATCGAAACATTCAGCACGCGAACGGCCGGGTTGTTTTACGACGAGCTGGGCGTTCGCTCGGCGGCGGATCTGTACCATCTGGATCGGGAAAAGCTGGTCGCGCTGAAGGGCTTTGGTGAAAAGAAGGCGGAAAAGCTCTTTGCCGAGCTGGAGAAGAGCAAGGACTGCGAACTGGACGCCTTTTTGTTCGCTATCGGTATTCCCAATATAGGCAAAAAGACGGCGTATGACCTGATGGCGCATTTCGGCACGCTGGAAGCGCTGATGGGCGCGAGCGAGCAGGAGCTGGTGGACGTCGAGGATGTGGGCGGCATTGTGGCCGCCTCCATTACGGAATACTTTGCGGACGAAGAAAACCGCCGCTTTGTAAACCGCCTGCTGGAAGCCGGCGTTCGCCCGCAGATGCACGCGCAGCAGGACGCAGGCACGTTGTTTGAGGGAATGACGTTTGTGCTGACCGGCACGCTGCCGACGCTTTCCCGCGCACAGGCGCAGGAGATGATCCGCAAAAACGGCGGAAAGGCGACCGGCAGCGTATCCAAGAAAACCAGCGTCGTTCTGGCCGGGGAAAGCGCGGGCAGTAAGCTGGATAAGGCGCGCGAGCTGGGGGTGCGCATCATTGACGAGGCGCAGTTTTTGCAGATGATCGAGCAGCAGAAGCGCCCGGAGACGACGGACGATTGAAAACGTGTACGCTTAACGAAAAAATCTGTGGAAGTAGGCCATTTCCTTTTGTAAATCTCTGTGGTATAATCAAGAATAAATCTGCGTGAAAAGAAGGGGTGATTTTCCGTGCAGAGCATGACCGGCTACGGCCGCGGGCTTGTCTGCGAGGACGGGCGCGAAATGACGGTCGAGGTCAAGAGCGTCAATCATCGTTTTCTGGATGTTTCCTTCCGCCTTGCGCGGCCCATCGCGTTTCTGGACGACGCTGTGCGCACGGGCGTGGCAGAGCGGCTGGCGCGCGGGCATGTGGACGTCTTCGTCAATTATGTGAACCATCGCGAGGATGCGCGCCGCGTTCATGTGGACATGCAGCTTGCGAAAGCCTATCGGCAGGCGGCGGGCGAATTGAGCGAAGCGCTCGGCGTGAAAAACGATCTGCCTTTGTCGGAGTACATACACATGCCGGACGTGCTGACGGTGGAAGCTTCCGAGGAGGATCAGGACGCGGTTCGCGCGCTGTTCATGCGGGCGCTGAATCTGGCGCTGGACGATCTGACGGCTATGCGGAAGCGCGAAGGAAACAGCCTGCGCGGCGACATGATGAAAAAGCTCGACGCGATTGACAGTCTGCGCGAAAGCATTGCGACACGCGCGCCGACGGTCGTGGAGGAATACCGCGCAAAGCTCAGCCAGAGGCTGTCCGCGCTGCTCAGCGGCGACATCGACGAGGCGCGCTTCGCCACCGAGGTGGCGATTTTTGCGGATCGTGCGGCGATTGACGAGGAGCTTGTGCGCCTGAGCAGCCACATTGCGCAGCTTCGCGCGACGGCGGAGCTTGACGAGCCGGTTGGCAGAAAGCTCGATTTTCTGGTGCAGGAGCTGAACCGAGAGGTCAATACCATCGGATCGAAGGCTTCCGACGCGCAGATTGCCGGGTGCGTCGTTGCGGCGAAGGGCGAAATCGAAAAGCTGCGCGAGCAGGTTCAGAATATCGAATAACGAAAAACATCGGAGGTATCCGTGGACATCAAGCTCATCAATGTCGGCTACGGCAATTTCATATCTTCAAGCCGCATCATCGCGATCATTGGGCCGGAATCTGCGCCGGTCAAGCGCATGATTCAGGAGGCGCGCGAGGAGCGCCGTCTGATTGACGCGACATACGGCAGAAGAACGCGCGCGGTGATCATTTCCGACAGCGACCATGTGATTTTATCTGCGGTTCAGCCGGAAACGATTGCGCATCGCTTTGATATCAAGGATAACACAACCATCGTCGAGGAGGAAGAACTGTAATGCACAAGGGGAAGAGGGGCGTTCTGTTTGTCTTTTCCGGGCCGTCCGGCGTGGGAAAGGGCACGCTGAAGGCCAAATTGTTTGAAGAATTTGCCGACCGAATCGCGTATTCCGTTTCTGCAACGACGCGCGGGCCGCGCGAAGGCGAGGTGGACGGAAAGGATTACTTTTTCATCTCCAGGCAGGAGTTTGAACGGCGCGTGAAGAATAATGAATTTCTGGAGCATGCCGAATTTGCAGGCAACTGCTACGGCACGCCGCGCGCCTACGTGGAAAAGCTGCTGGACAGCGGCATGAACGTCGTGCTGGAAATCGACGTGCAGGGCGCGCTTCAGGTGATGAAGAGCATGCCCGAATGTGTCAGCGTGTTTATTCTGCCGCCGAGCTTTGAAGAACTGGAGCACCGGCTGCGCGGGCGCGGCACCGAGACCGAGGAGAAAGTTCGCGAGCGGCTGGAAACCGCCAAGCGCGAATTGCCGTATGCGCCGCAGTACGATTACCAGATCGTCAACGGCGGCGATATCGAGGCCGCCTATCAGAGCCTGCGCGATGTATTTCTCAAGAGCACGGGCGAGGCCTGATGCCCAAAGCGCAATGAACCCGCTTCACGGCGATATTTTAGAGGAGGAAAACCCGATATGTCTATGACCGATCCTACGATTTTGCAGCTTCTTGAAAAGGCGGATTGCCGCTATACGCTGGTTGTTGAAACGAGCAAGCGCGCCCGTCAGCTCATCGATGGCGTTCCGCCACTCATCGACGCCAAGGACAAGGAGAACATGCCTCTCTCCGTCGCGATTGACGAGGTGAATCGCGGGCTGATCACCTACGAGCGTTCCCCGGAAATTGATGTCAAGTGAGATGAAAAAACCGTGCGTTGTCCTCGGCGTGACCGGGGGCATTGCGGTTTATAAGGCATGCGAGCTGCTGCGCCTGCTGCAAAAGCGGGGCATCGACGTTTTTGTTGTGATGACGCAGAACGCATGCCGTTTTGTTGCGCCGCTGACGTTTGAGACGCTCTCCGGTCATCCCGTTGCGGTGGATACGTTTGACCGCCCGCAGACGTGGGAGGTCGAGCACATCGCGCTGGCCAAACGCGCGGATCTGTTTCTGATTGCGCCCGCGACGGCCAACATCATGGGCAAAATGGCCTGCGGCATTGCGGACGACATGCTGTCTACGACGGTGATGGCGACGCGCGCGCCTGTTCTGGTTGCGCCCGCAATGAATACCGGCATGTGGGAAAACGCCGCCGTGCAGCAAAACGTCAAGACGCTTCGGGCGCGCGGCGTTGAAATCGTCGCGCCGGTTTCCGGTCATCTTGCCTGCGGGGACAACGGAGCGGGAAAGCTGGAAGACGTTGCAGTGATTGCCGAACGCGCCTGCGAGCTGCTTTTTGCGAAAAAAGATATGGAAGGCCTGCGCGTCATGGTGACGGCGGGGCCGTCCCGAGAGGCACTTGATCCGGTTCGCTATATATCCAACCGATCCTCCGGCAAGATGGGCTACGCCATCGCGCAGGCGGCGCAAAAGCGCGGCGCGGAGGTGACGCTGCTCAGCGGGCCGGTTGCAATCGAAGCGCCTCAGGGCGTGAAGCTCGTGCCGTTTACGACGACGCAGGAGCTGCTTGACCGGGCGAGCGAGCTGGCACAGGAGCAGGATTTGCTGATTCAGGCCGCCGCGCCGGCGGATTATCGGGCGAAGGAAGTCGCGCCCCAGAAGATCAAAAAGCAGGGCGGCGAACCGATGACCTTCACGCTGGTGGAAAACCCGGATGTTGCCGCGACGCTCGGAAAGGCCAAGCGGAGCGGGCAGGTTTTTGTCGGCTTTGCGGCGGAAACCAACGACGTTCTGGCGCACGCGAGGGACAAGCTGGCGCGCAAGAATCTCGATATGATCGTGGCCAACGACGTGACGCGCCCCGGCGCGGGGTTTGACGTGGACACCAATATCGTGACGCTCATCACGAAGGACGGGCAGGAGGCGCTGCCGATGATGAGCAAGGCGGAGGTCGCGCAGCGGATTCTTGATCGCGCGCTGGCGCTCAGAAGAGAATAAACAATGAACTGCCGTTTGAAAGAAAGCGGCAGTTTTTTCGTAATTGTACGGTTTCAGCGCTCTTTTTTGCTGTTTCACGTGCAGAAAACTTGACGGAATCCCCGTTTACGCATATAATTGAGGATATGCTTATATAGGGCGGTATAGACCCGTTTGGTGAAAAACACGGCATGGCGGAAGGAGGGCGATACGATGAAAGCAAAAGGATCCCGCGTATGCAGCGAGGCGATTGTGCTTTTTGTATTTGTCTGCCTGCTGCTGGCAGACAAATACAAAAAGCGGGGCGATTGATCGCCTCGGAAGGCGATGGGCAGCACATGCCCGACCTGAGCCAAAGGCAGGCGTGGCTCTGCGCCGCGCCTAATGCGGCACAGGAGCCGCTGACGGATGCGCGTCAGGAGATTCGGCCGGGCGGGGAGCATCGTTTCGCCTTTTCCGCGAACCGGGAAGGGCAGCGCGCAGCAGCGCTTTTGCAGCGGCGCGACGCGAACGGCAACATTCTGCCGGGAAGCGAAAGCTATATGAAGACCGTCTATCGGGCATTTCCCTTGGGTGATGGGTTCGCATAGCGCGAAAAATGGAGACGCGAACCTTTCAACAATATCAAAAGCGAGGAAAAACGTTATGGCTAACAAGCATGCTAAGGCGAAAAATCTGCGCGCCCGCGCGCTGGTTTCGCTCGTCGCAATCATTGTTGTCGTCGCTGTTTGCGCCTATCTGGGTCTGTGCGGCTTCGGCAAGGGCACGATGATCAACTACCTCAAGCCGTGGGGCGATGCAATCAGCCTCGGCCTTGACCTGCGCGGCGGCGTTTACACCGTCTATCAGGCGGAAAACAACGGCGACCCGGATTTTGACACCAAGATGGAATCCACGGTGAGCATCCTCACCAGCCGTTTGACCCGTCAGGGCTTCACCGAGGCGACCGTCACCCGTCAGGGCAGCGACCGCATCCGCGTGGAGATTCCGAACGTGTCTGACCCGAACCAGATCCTGACCATCATCGGTACGCCGGCTCAGCTCTACTTTGTCGATGAGAGCGGCAACAACCTGATGGAAGGCGGGATGGTGAAGAATGCGCAGGCGGCGCAGGATCAGGACGGCAAGCCCTGCATCGCCTTCGAGCTGACCGACGAGGGCGCGAAGATCTTCGCGGAGGCCACGGCGGCTAACCTCGGCAAGACCATCTCCATCACGCTGGACGGCGAAACCATCTCCCGCGCGACGGTCAACACCGTTATTGCTGGCGGCAAGGGCGAAATCACCGGCAACTTCACCGCGGATGAGGCGAAGAATCTGGCGACCCTGATCCTTTCCGGCGCGCTGCCGCTGAACCTGACGCAGCTCGAAGTGAGCGCCATTTCCGCGACGCTGGGCGTTGAGGCGCTCGACCGCGCGATTCAGGCGGGCATCATCGGTGTGGCGCTGGTCATGCTGTTCATGCTCTTCCGCTATCGCCTCTGCGGCCTCGTGGCGGATATCGCGCTGACCATTTACATTATGATCGTCGTGCTGCTGCTGGCGCTGACCGGCGCGCAGCTGACCCTGCCGGGCGTTGCGGGTATCATCCTGGGCATCGGCATGGCTGTTGACGCGAACGTTGTCATCTTTGAGCGCATCCGCGAGGAAGTCAAGAACGGCCGTCCGATTGGCTCCGCCGTTCGCAAGGGCTTCTCCAACGCGCTTTCTGCCATCATCGACTCGAACGTGACGACCATCATCGCCGCCGTCGTGCTGTATGCCTTCGGCACCGGCTCTGTGCGCGGCTTCGCGCTGACGCTGGGCATCGGCGTGGCGACCTCTCTGGTCACGGCTGTGTTCGTCACCCACAAGCTGCTGGATATCTTTGCCGACCTCGGCATCAAGAACCAGAAGCTCTACGTGTGATAAGGCGAGGAGGAATGAAACATGGATATCAAAGTGAAAAGCCACCTCAAGCCCTGCGCAGCCGTCTCCATCGCCATTATGATTGTGGCGTTGGTGATGACGCTGACCGGCCACGGCATGAATCTGGGCGTTGATTTTACCGGCGGCACCATTATGACCTACAACATGGGCGAGCAGTTTGAAACTGCGGACGTTGAAAAGGTTCTGGCCGACAACGGCATTTCCGACGCGCAGATCGCCAAGACGGGCGAAAACGACACGCAGGTGCAGATTCGCATCAGCGACAAGGAGAACACGGACGATCTCCGCACGGCGCTGGAAAACACGCTCGGCGAGAAATACACCGGCATGGAATACGTCGATATTTCCCGCGTAGGCGCGATTGCGGGCCGCGACCTGATTAACAACGCCATCAAGAGCGTGAGCCTTGCGGCGGTGCTGATGCTGCTGTACATCGCGGTTCGCTTCGACTTCTATTCCGGTCTGGCTGCGATCATCGGTCTGCTGCATGACGTGGCGATCATGCTCTCCGCGGTGGTGCTGCTGCACAGCTTCATCCGCGTGGAGACGACGTTCATCGCCGCGCTGCTGACCATCGTGGGTTATTCCATCAACAATACGATCATCATCTTTGACCGCATTCGCGAAAATTCCCACAAGAGTACGCTGCGCCAGTTGAATCGTGAGAACATCGTGAATCTCTCCGTGCAGGAGTCCCTCTCCCGCACGCTGAACACGACGATCACCACGCTGCTGACCATCGTTACCCTGTACATCATGGGCGTGGACTCCATCAAGCAGTTTGCGCTCCCGCTGATTATCGGCATTGTCGCGGGCACCTATTCCGCGAACCTGATCAACGGCTATGTGTGGGCGGCGCTGATGGACAAGCGCGACGCGAGCAAGCGCGCGAAGGCCAAGGCGTAATCAACCGGGCGATTCAGCCCGCCAAATCAGAGGATCAACCCTCTGGTTTGGCGATGAACGCGAATTTGCGTTTATCGCCAAACCACGAGGGAGAAAGGGGGCTTCGGCATGCTTCGATTGATACCGAAAAATCAGGAAAAGAGGCAGGTTCCGCCGGAGCTTGCCTCGCTTGGATTGCCCGACAGGCTGCTTGAGCTGCTGCTGGATCGGCAAATCGACACGCCGGAAAAAATCGAGCGCTATCTGCATCCGAAGCGCGAGGATCTGCATGACCCGATGCTGATGCAGGATATGGGGAAGGCGGTCGCCGTTATCCGCGACGCCATCGAGAAGCATGAGGAGATTACGGTTTTCGGTGATTACGACGTGGATGGCGTCACCGCCACGGCCATTCTTCTGACCTATTTGCGCAAACAGGGCGCACAGGTCGATTTTTATATTCCGGACAGACACGGCGAGGGATACGGCCTGAATATCGCGGCGGTCGAACAGATTGCGGCACATTCCAAATTGCTGATTACCGTGGATTGCGGCATTACCTGCGCGGCGGAGGTCGCGCGGGCGAAGGAATTGGGGATGCGCGTGATTGTGACGGATCACCACCAGCTCGGACCGCAGATGCCCGAGTGCGAGGCGGTGCTCAATCCGCTGCTGGGTGATTACCCGTTTCGTCGGCTGTGCGGCGCGGGCGTTGCGTTTAAGCTGGTTCAGGCAATCGGCGGAACGGAAGCGATTGAGCCGCTTTGGGAGCTCGCCGCGCTGGCGACGATTGCGGATATTGTGCCGCTGATGGATGAAAACCGCGTCATTGTGTCCTACGGGCTGGCGGCGATGGCGGCCACGCAGCGGCCGGGGCTGATTGCGCTGATGGAATCCGCCGGAGTTGACCCGCAGAAGGTCACATCCGCCGACGTTGCGTTTCGCATGGCGCCGCGAATCAACGCGGGCGGGCGGCTGGCGCTGGCCTCGCGCGGCGTTCAGCTTTTGACGACAAGGCGAATGGACACGGCGAAGGAGATTGCCGAAGAACTGAATCAGGATAACATCCGCCGCCGGGAGTTGGAGATTGACATTTTCAAGCAGGCGGACGAGATGACGCGGCAGCAGATTGATTTTATGAACGAACGCGCCATTGTCGTCTGCGGCGAGGGATGGAATCCCGGCGTCATCGGGCTGGCAGCGTCCAGGCTGGTGGAAAAATACAAATGGCCGACGGTGCTGCTCGCTCAGGACGGCGATATTTGCGTCGGTTCTGCGCGGTCGATTCCCGGCGTGAACATCCATGACGCAATGAGCACATGCCGCGACCTGTTCGTTCGCTTCGGCGGGCATGCACAGGCTGCCGGATTGACGATTGAAGCTAAAAATGTGCCGGAATTTAGAAGGCGGCTGAGCGAGGCCATTCGGGCGCAGGCCGCGCCGGAAGCATTTATTCCGACGGAGGAATATGACCTCGAGTTGGAGCTTTCCGAAATGACGGAGGCGTTTGTGGATGCGTTTTCCGCCATGCAGCCGACGGGATTCGGAAATCCCGCGCCGGTGTTCTGTGTGCGCGGCGTGCACACGACGGACGTGCGAACCATCGGCAAAGACGGCGCGCATCTGCGGATGAGGCTTGCGCAGGGCGGCGAAATGCGGTCGGCCATCGGCTTTCGGATGGGCGACCGTGCGGCCGATCTGCCGGAAATCATTGAAGCGATCATCACGCTTTCCATCAACGTTTGGCAGGATAAGCGCAGTGTGCAGTGCGAACTGCGTCAGCTTCAGGCGTATATGCCGGGAAAGGCGTTCATTGCCGAATGTCAGCGGCAGAGCGACGTACTGGATGACGCGCTGCTGAACGCCCTGTGCCTGCCGGAGGGGGAAGCGTTAGGCATTGAACAGATGTCCCTTGAGCAGGCGAAAACGGTTCTGGCCGGTGAATTTGAAAAGGGCTATCAGGGCATTCTGATCGGTGTGCATACGCTGGCGGCGATGAAGCTGCTCAACGTGCATCTGGCTGTGATGCATGCCCAACTGGACTACGCCATTGAGCGGACGAGTGACATTCGCGGCTTTAACGCGCTGGTGATGACGCCGGACTGGGCGAACATCGCGTTTTCGCCGAGGTTGATTGTCGCGATGGACGGCTTTTTGAGCGACGGTGAGCGCGCGCTGGCTAAGCGCCAGTTTCCCGAGGCGCGCATCATTGAAGTGACCAATATGCGGACGCAGAGCGCGGCCTGCGCGGGCAGGCTGCTGCCGAGCGACGATGCGCTGCGCCAACTGTATAAGGCGCTGCGCCAGCGGGAACGGACGGATTGCACCCTAAACGTGCTTTCCGCCGCAATCGGGCTGGACGAGAGCACGATTCGATGCGGCATGCGCATCATGGAGCAGCTTGGGCTGGTCGAATATACGCTTCAGCCGTTTCGCTTTCAGCTCATCCCCAGCGGCAAAGTGTCGCTGGAAAGCAGCATGCTTCGCGCGAAGCTGTTACAGATGAAGGACGAAGGGGGGAAACCGTTTTGACGCAGGACGAATGTAAGAATCTCGACGAATTGATTGCAACGCTGGTGAAATATCACCCGGAGGCCAATGTCGAGCTGGTGGAAAAGGCGTATCACTTTGCCGAAAAGGCGCACGCCGGACAACTGCGCAAATCGGGCGAACCCTATTTCGTGCATCCGCTGACCGTGGCCGGGATTCTGGCGAAGCTGATGCTCGACGCGCTGACAATCGCCGCCGGTCTGCTCCACGATACGGTGGAGGATTGCGACGATGTGACGATCGAGGTCATCGAGCAGGAATTCGGGCAGGAGGTTGCGCTGCTCGTCGACGGCGTGACCAAATTAAAACGGCTGGATTTTACCTCCCGCGTGGAGCAGCAGGCCGAATCCATCCGTAAGATGATCCTGGCGATGAGCAAGGATATCCGCGTTGTGCTCATCAAATTGGCGGACAGAACGCACAACATGCGCACCCTGAAATCTCAGCCGCCGGAGAGCCAGAAGCGAATCGCACAGGAGACGCTCGACATTTACGCGCCGCTGGCGCATCGTCTTGGCGTATATAAAATCAAGCAGGAGCTTGAGGATCTGTGCCTGCGCTATCTCGACCCGGAGGGATATCAGAACCTGATTGTCAAGGTCGGCATGAAGCGCGCCGAGCGCGAGGAAAACATCCGCACGGTGATCGATACCTTGAGCGACAAGCTCAAGGAGATGAACATTCACTACGAAATCGACGGCCGGCCGAAGCATTTCTACAGCATATACCGCAAGATGGTGCTCCAGCACAAGCCGTTTGAGCAGATTTTTGATTTGATCGCCATTCGCGTGCTGGTGGATACGGTGCAGGACTGCTATGCCGTGCTGGGCGTGGTGCACACGCTCTGGAAGCAGGTGCCCAACCGCTTCAAGGATTATATCTCCATGCCGAAGCCGAACATGTATCAATCGCTGCACACGACGGTCGTTGGCGAAAACGGCATGCCCTTTGAGGTGCAGATTCGAACCTATGAAATGCACCGCATCGCGGAATACGGCATTGCGGCGCACTGGCGCTACAAGGAAGGCAAGCAGGTTGCGGATTCGCTGGATAACAAGCTCTATTGGCTGCGCCAGATTCTGGATTGGCAGAACGACACGCGCGATTCTGAGGAATTCATCAAGTCGCTCAAGGTCGATCTGTTCAGCGATGAAATCTTCGTCTTTACGCCGAAGGGCGAAATCATTGATCTGCCGAAGGGCGCAACGCCTCTCGACTTCGCCTATCGCATCCACAGCGCGGTCGGCAACAAGTGCGTCGGCGCGAAGGTCAACGGCCGAATCGTGACGCTGGATACGCTGCTCAACACGGGCGACTTTGTGGAAATCATCACCCAGCAGAACAGCAAGGGACCCAGCCGTGACTGGCTCAAAATCGTCAAAACCGCGCAGGCCAAGGCGAAAATCCGGCAGTTCTACAAGAAGGAATTGAAGGACGAGAACATCGCCAACGGCAAGCAGATGCTCGATTATGAGGCGAAGCGACAGGCGGTCAGCCTGCCGTCGCTGCTGAAAACGGAATATGTCGATCCGATTCTGCGGAAATTCTCGTTTGCGGATTTGGATGATCTCTACGCGGCGGTCGGATGCGGCGGCATTGCGGCGCAGCAGGTCGTCACCCGCCTG
>OLPV01000556.1_pt1 | contig 31440 bp, 28 predicted proteins | sample 1671961 | NCBI WGS metagenome assembly OLPV01 (sample SAMEA3136630, study PRJEB25190) | human gut metagenome | biome: human gut; feature: human-associated habitat; material: faeces | place: Austria | collected 2013
GGTAGGCCACCTCGGCCTCGAGCCTACGGCACCGCTCCTCGAGCTCCTCCTCGCGGGTCCGCGGCCTCGCCCTGGAACCGCTCGGCCGGCCCTTGGGCCTCGGGCGCAGGGCCTCCGCGCCGCCCCGGCGGTATAGCGCGCACCACTTCTTGAGCGGCGACATCGACATTATGCCGAACGCCGCCATCGCCTCGGTCTTCGTCATGCCGCCGTCGACGACGGCGGAGGCGGCGGCGACCTTCTGCTCGTATGTGTACCTGCCCTGCTTTCCGTCCATGCGCAGCAGCACCTCGCTCCCGAATGCGCGGTATATCTCCTGCCATCTTCTCACGGCTTCCGCGGGAAGCGAAAGGGCAATCGCGGCAGATTTATACCCGTGCCCGAGCTCGAAGAGCCCTATGGCCGCCTTCCTGGCCTCGACATCATGCTTCACCCTCAAATCAACGCGCATAAAGAAAGCCTCCCATTTCTCATGTCCAAGAAATGGGAGGCAGTTCAGATGTGATCGGACGGGCTTTTTGGTGGGTATCATGGTTGAATGATCATTAGGAGGTTTTCCCTACATGGAATTGTTTGAGCCGATTCTTCATTTCTTTGAGCAACGGTGGGTCCACAACATCATCTGGGCCGTCATCTTGGCGATAGGCACCGCCGTCGCCGCCAAGGTCGCATCCAAGACTCTGCGTCACCTACTCAACCGCGACGATAACCCGCTTCCGGCATCGAGTATCTTCATCAATATCGCGCGCGCCGTCATCTGGGTGATCGGCGGCAGCTTTATCCTCGACAACTGCTTTGGCATTAACGCAAACGCGCTCGTCGCCGCTCTTGGCGTCGGCGGCATCGCCATCTCGCTCGGCTTTCAGGACACGCTATCAAACCTTATCGGCGGCATGCAGGTGACCTTTATGGGCATTATCAAGCCCGGCGACAATATCGAGGTCGGCGGCGTGTCGGGCGTGGTCCAGGACATCACTTGGCGCCACACGACCATCGAAGATGCCTGCGGGCAGACCGTCATCGTCCCCAACTCCAACATTTCCAAGAACACACTCGTGCATTTGATGCCCTTTGGGCGCGTGGCCGTCCCCGTCGCGGTCAAAGACCCCTCCAAATGGGCATCGCTCGATGTGCTAGCAGACGAGCTCGTCAGCGCCACCAAAACGGCCGTCTCACCCATCTCAGGCTTTGACAAGGAACCCTACGTGCTCTTTAGCGAGATCGGCGACTTTGGCATTAAGGGCAAAATCATCTTTATCGTCAGCGACGACAGCACCACCTTTACGGCGGCCGACGCCTGCATCCGCGCCATCGCCCCCATCATCGCCTAAACCACCACAAAGGGGACAGGCACCTTTGTGGTGGTTTTCATTCGTGATACCATGGTTCATATAGTTGTTTAAACGACTAAGGGAGCAAAACTATGGAAGAGGCCTATCGTCAAGCACGCAAGCGCGGCGAGCAAGGACGTCGACGCGCCATTAGTCAAAGCGAGCATCCGTATCTCACGGACCTCGATAGCTTGGTTGCCCAGCTCCCCTTAGGCCAGCGAGAGAATGTCGGCCTGAGAGACATTCCACTCGAAATGGTCGTCGGTACGGTTACCAAGGGCCGTCAGTCGGCCTTTTCATGCAACTTTATGCCCTTGCTGCCGTTTAGCACCGAGTTCGCTCGCAAGTGGTCCAACCTCTACGACATCCAGGTGACCGAGGGCTATCGCGATCCCGTCATCGTCACCGAGTTCATGCATCGGTTTTACGTCCAAGAGGGCAACAAGCGCGTCAGTGTCCTCAAATTCCTGGACGCCCCGACGGTTTCGGCCAAGGTCACCCGTCTCTACCCAGGCACATGGGATTCCGTCGAAAGCCGCCTGTACGGTGAGTTCTGCGCGTTTTGGCGCGTCTGCCCCCTATACGAGATCGAGTTCTCGCGCGAGGGAAGCTACGAGACGCTCGCCAAGATGCTCGGTCAGAACCTTATCGAAAAATGGCCGCAGAAAAAGGTCGACTACCTGCGCCACACCTTCCTGCTCTTTAAGCGCGCCTACCTTCGCGCGGGCGGCGACCACCTGGACATTACGCCCGCCGACGCTATGCTCGTCTACCTCAATGTGTACAACCAGGACCGCCTGCTGGATACGCCGACGGATATCGTCGTAAACCGCCTGTGTAAGATTTGGCGTGAGCTGGTCATTGCCGGCAAAAATAACGAGGACAAGGTCGATCTTGTCGAAGCACCGAGCGTCGATGAGGAAGAGTCACCCGCCCAGTCCACCTCCGGCGTGCTCAACTTCTTTATGGGCAAGACCGTCTATTCGGCGGCCAATCCCCTGCGCATCGCCTTTATCCATGAGTTCCCCTGTGCGACGTCGGGCTGGGACAGCCTGCACGACCAAGGGCGTCAGTATCTCGATGAGCACTTTGGCGGCATCGTGCGCACCGAGGCGTTCGAGGACTGCCACGATCCGGACGTGTTCTACGCCGCCGTGGAAACGGCTGTCAAACATGGAGACAGCGTCATCTTCTCGACCTCGCACCGCCTGATGGAATACACGCTCAGGGCAGCAGTTGAGTATCCCCAGGTGCGGTTCCTCAACTGCTCTATCGGCCTTCCCCATCAAAGCGTGCGTTCGTATTTTGGAAAGATGTACGAGGCAAAGTTTCTGCTGGGCGCCCTTGCGGCCAGCATGGCGGACAACCACCGCATCGGTTACCACGCATCGGTCTTCGCCTCGGGCGCACTTAGCGAGATTAACGCCTTTGCGATTGGCGCCTCGCTGCTCGACCCCCGCGCGCAAATTATCCTGACCTGGGGCGATGTGCCCGCCGGAGGCCTTGCCGACGCCATGCGCCGCGAAGGTGTAAGCGTCATGTCCGGCGCCGACATGTCAAAGCCGCTCGAAGACCCCACGGCCTACGGACTCCACCGCTTGGTCGATGGCAAGGTTGCCGGCATTGCCATGCCGGTATGGAACTGGGGCCGATACTACGAGCTTATCGTGCGAAGCCTGCTGCATGGCACCTGGGATGAGACCAGTGACGACAGCCGGGTCCGCGCCGTCAACTACTGGTATGGCATGAGCTCGGGCGTTATCGACATTCGCTACGCTCCGGGCCTGCCCTATCAGACGCGCAAGCTTGTTCAGCTACTCCGCAATGGCATCGTCGAGGGCTCCATCAATCCATTTGGCGGCGAGCTCCATAGCCAAGACGGCGTGGTACAGATCGAGGGCTTTCCACCGCTGCCGAGCACGCAAATCGTCGAGATGGATTGGCTGGCAGACAACGTGGTGGGCACGATTCCGCAACTCGACGATGAGCCGAAGGTCCGCGCCCTATGAAAATCCTTGCCATAGCCGATACCGAAGAACGATGCCTATGGGAGTGCTTTCGCAAGGAACGCTTTGAGGGTGTCGACCTGATTTTGTCCGCTGGCGATCTGGACCCGGACTATCTTGAGTTTTTGGTTACGGTCATCAACAAACCGCTCATCTACGTGCGCGGCAATCACGATGACCGCTACGCACGTCATGCGCCGGGCGGCTGTATCTGTGTCGAAGACACCGTGTACGTGTATCGCGGCGTCCGCATTGCGGGGCTTGGCGGCTCCATGCGCTATCGAGATGGCGCCAACATGTACACCGAGCGCGAGATGGCCAAGCGCGTGCGCAAGCTGTCCCGCAAAGTGAGGATGGTCGGCGGCTGCGACATCTTGCTCACCCATGCGCCCGCTGCCGGCGTGGGCGATCTAGACGATCTGCCGCATCGAGGATTCGAATGCTTTAACACAGCGCTCGAGTCCTGGAATCCCGACTACATGGTCCACGGGCATGTGCATAAGAGCTACGGTCCCGATTTTCAGTGCGAGCGGCAACACGCGTGCGGGACGACGATCATCAACGCCTGCGGCTATACGCAATTTGAACTGGACGAGACACGCTACCCCATCCGTGGCTGGCAGGCAGCCTGGCTCAATTCGCAAACCATGCGCCGCGAGCTCAAGCGCCACGAGGCTATCGAGTCCTCAACCGCTAGAACACCCTGGTAACCACCTTAAAGGGGGCACTGTCCCCTTTAAGGTGGTTTTAACGCGATAGCAAGAAACCCGGTCCTGCACGAGACAGAACCGGGTTTCTTTAGCAATGCTTGCTTTGCTCAGGCAGTAACTAGAAGTTACTCAGCCAGGAAGTCGCGCTGGATAGCGGGATCAACCTTGATGCCAGGGCCCATGGTGGAAGACACGGAGATGGACTTAACGTACTTGCCCTTAGCAGAAGAGGGCTTGACGCGCAGGATCTCGGTGTACAGGGCAGCGTAGTTCTCGACGAGCTGCTGCTCGGAGAAGGACTTCTTGCCCAGGGGCACGTGGCAGATGCCGTAGCGGTCGGCGCGATACTCAACGCGGCCGGCCTTGAGCTCGGAGACCATCTTGGCGACGTCCATGGTCACGGTGCCGAGCTTAGGGTTCGGCATGAGGCCACGGGGACCAAGGATCTTACCGATGCGGCCAACCTTGGCCATCATGTTCGGCGTAGCGATAGCGGCGTCGAAGTTGATCTCGCCCTTCTGGATCTGGGCGACGAGCTCGTCGGAACCGATGATGTCGGCGCCGGCAGCCTCGGCCTCGCGGGCCTTCTCGCCCTCGGCGAAGACGGCAACACGAATGGTCTTGCCGGTGCCGTGGGGCAGGGAGATGGAGCCGCGGATGTTCTGGTCGGCCTTACGAGTATCGACGCCCAGACGGAAGTGGGCCTCGACGGTCTCGTCGAACTTGGCGGTGTCGAGCTCCTTGATGAGCTTGGCAGCCTGAAGGGGGGTGTAGAGCGTGGCGCGGTCGATCTTCTCGGCAGCGGCGTTATAGCTCTTACCATGCTTAGCCATGTGCATTACCTCCTGTGGTTAAACGGGCGCGAGCCCTCCCACATCGTATCGTGTGCCCTATTGCACACATTTAACGGGCGCCCCGGTTGGAGCACCCGTCGTTACCAAAAGAAATCGCTACTCAGCGATGGTGACGCCCATGGAACGGGCGGTACCGGCGATGATCTTCTTGGCGGCGTCAATGTCGTTGGCATTGAGGTCCGGCATCTTGATCTCGGCGATCTTGGTGAGCTGCTCCTGGGAGAGCTGACCAACCTTGTCGGCCTGGGGCTTAGCGGAACCAGACTTGAGGTTCAGCTCCTTCTTGATGAGGTGAGCCGCCGGCGGGGTCTTGGTGATGAAGGAGAAGGACTTATCCTCGAAGACAGTGATCTCAACGGGGATGATGTCGCCCTTCTTGTCCTGCGTCTCGGCGTTAAAGGCCTGGCAGAACTGCATGATGTTCACGCCAGCTGCGCCCAGGGCGGGGCCGACGGGAGGAGCGGGGTTAGCTGCACCAGCAGGAATCTGGAGCTTAATGACGTTGGCAACCTTCTTCTCAGCCATGGTCATTCCTTTCGAATCACGAGTGTGAAGTACTTGCTATATCGTAAGCACGCACGTGTTAGAAGCACTCCTGAGATGAGCAGTCACAGAAGAAGCACGCTCGCGCGAACGGACGAAAACTTAAGCGATGACAGCAACCTGGTTAAAGTCGAGCTCGACCGGCGTCTCACGGCCAAAGATCATCAGGGTGACCTTCAGCTTGCCTGCCTCGGTGTTAACCTCGGAGACCTTGCCATCAAAGTCGGTAAGCGGGCCATCAGTGACGCGGACGGACGTGCCGACCTCAATATCAACCGAGGTGCGCTTGGGCGAATCGCCCTTACCGGGACGACGAGTCATCTTATTGTACTCGTCGCGGGAAAGCGGAGCGGGCTTGCCATTGCCGCCCAGGAAACCGGTGACACCGGGCGTGTTGCGAACACACGTCCACGCATCGTCATCCATCTCCATGCGAACCAGGACATAACCCGGGAAAATCTTGGAATCCTTGGTCTCGCGCTTGCCACCCTCTTTGATCTCGGTGACGCGCTCCATAGGAATCTCGATATCAAAGATACGGTCCTGCATGCCCATGGTCTCGATGCGATGCTCGAGATCGGACTTAACGCGGTTCTCGTATCCAGAGTAAGTGTGAACGACGTACCAACGCTTAGACATGGTTTAGCCCCTCAATCCAGAGAACAGAGCAAGAGCCTCGCCAAAGCCAGCATCGAGCAGAGCGATGACGACGCCGACGACGATCAGAGAAGCGCAAACGACGACCGAGTAGTTCACGAGCTCCTTCTTATCGGGCCACGTGACACGCTTCATCTCGGACTTCACCGAAGCGAAATACTTCTTGGTGCGGGCGAAGAAACCAGGCTTCTCATTCTTCTTGGACTTCGCAGCCTTCTCGTTCTTCTTGGCAACGGCCTTCTTGGCCTCAACCTTGGAGTTGGCGGCAGCGTTGTTGGCAGGTGCCGGCTGCTGAGCCTTCTTCTTGTTCTTCTTGTTGGCCATTTGGGTTACCTCCGCGCAATGCGCTTATACATGAGTAAACCGTAAGCCCCCAATTGGGAGCTTACGGAATAATGACTGGCACGCCAGGAAGGACTCGAACCCTCAACACTCGGTTTTGGAGACCGATGCTCTACCAATTGAACTACTGGCGTATGTGACTAGAGACTAGCGAGTCTCTTTGTGCAGCGTGTGGTGACGGCACCAGGGGCAATACTTCTTGATCTCCATACGATCAGGCATGTTCGACTTGTTCTTGGTGGTCGTATAGTTGCGGCGCTTGCACTCAGTGCACGCAAGAGTAACTAGAGTACGCATTTATCCTGAACCTTTCATTTCCGCCCCGTACGGGCACGAGTTGGTACTTTATCAGCTCTACGTAAGTGCTGTCAATGAAAACCTCGAATCAATTGGTTCTCGCTGGATCCATTCATATTTGGAACACATCAATGAAGCCAGCGAGATCTAATCGATCCCTCACGCTCGGCTTAAGGGCAAGCGAAGCGCAATCGGCAGGGAATAAGCCCCGCGTAGAAAAGAACCCGGCACCCTATAAGTGCCGGGTTCTCTCTAAGTCAGCTAAATCAAAGAGCTAATTTACTCAATGATCGTGGAGACGATGCCCGAACCGACGGTGTGGCCACCCTCGCGGATAGCGAAGCGCAGGCCCTCCTCCATGGCGATCGGGTGAATGAGGTCGCCCTCGATGGTGATGTGGTCACCAGGCATAGCCATCTCGGTGCCCTCGGGAAGCTTGACCGTACCGGTAACGTCGGTGGTACGGAAGTAGAACTGAGGACGATAACCATCGAAGAACGGGGTGTGACGGCCGCCCTCCTCCTTGGTCAGAACGTAGATCTCGCCGGTGAACTTGGTGTGCGGGGTAACCGAACCGGGCTTGCAGAGAACCTGGCCGCGCTCGATGTCCTCGCGCTTGATGCCGCGGAGCAGCAGACCGACATTGTCGCCAGCCTCGCAGAAGTCCATGGACTTACGGAACATCTCGATACCGGTAACGACGGTGTTCTGGGTATCCTTGATGCCGACGATCTCGACGGGCTCGTTGAGCTTGAGCTCACCGCGCTCGACACGGCCGGTAGCAACGGTACCACGGCCGGAGATGGTCATAACGTCCTCAACGGCCATCAGGAACGGGAGGTCGTTGTTACGAGCAGGCGTCGGGATGTACTCGTCGACGGCCTTCATGAGCTCGCGGATAGCGTCCATCCACTTGGCGTCGCCCTCGAGAGCGCCCAGAGCGGAACCACGGATGACGGGGATGTCGTCGCCGGGGAAATCGTACTCGGAGAGGAGCTCACGGGTCTCCATCTCGACGAGGTCGATGAGCTCGTCATCGTCGACCATGTCGCACTTGTTCAGGAAGACGACGATGTAGGGAACGCCGACCTGACGGGCGAGCAGGATGTGCTCGCGGGTCTGAGCCATGGGGCCGTCGGTAGCGGCGATGACCAAGATAGCGCCGTCCATCTGAGCAGCACCGGAGATCATGTTCTTGACGTAGTCAGCGTGGCCCGGGCAGTCAACGTGAGCGTAGTGACGGGCAGCGGTCTCGTACTCAACGTGGGAGACGGAGATCGTGATGCCGCGCTCGCGCTCCTCGGGAGCCTTGTCGATGTTCTCGAACGCAGTGAAGTCAGCCTTGCAGCCCTCGGTCTCAGAGAGAACCTTGGTGATGGCGGCGGTCAGCGTGGTCTTGCCGTGGTCGACGTGACCAATGGTGCCGATGTTAACATGCGGCTTAGTGCGCTCAAACTTCTCTTTGGCCATAAAGCCCTCCTCTTAACAGGTCGTCCCCGGACGGGACTTTGCCTTTATACCATAGTGGCCTCTCAACATACTATTGAGAAGCCACCGTGTTACCTATGGTAGCGGTGACTGGATTCGAACCAGTGACGCCACGGGTATGAACCGTGTGCTCTAACCAACTGAGCTACACCGCCGGATGGAGCCTGCAACCAGACTTGAACTGGTGACCTCTTCGTTACCAACGAAGTGCTCTACCGACTGAGCTATACAGGCACTTGACGGGTGGGAGCTATAGGATTCGAACCTATGTAGGCAGAGCCAACGGGTTTACAGCCCGTCCCCATTAACCACTCGGGCAAACTCCCAATCGTTCAAGTATCCGCAGGTTCTTTGGTCTTTTGGACCGCCGCCCCCGCGAACGAAAAAGATAATACGATGCAACCTTGGGGGCTGTCAACGAAAACCTCTAGATACACGGTGCCGGGCGTATCTATATACCTTTGACCTGCGTTTTTGTTGAGTTTAGATATGAAGGACGGTGGATTTCGCTACGCTGGTGACATTTCCCAAGGGAACACTTTGGCACGGTGGAGTACGCCTACAGCATCGACCTTCGATAACGACCCTCTTGCACTATTACATAGGTTGCGATCGGGCTTCCACGGCACGAACGAGCGTGGATAATCTCCCACTTTTAGCGCGACCCTAAGGCCAAAGCGGCAGATTATCCACGCTCATTCTCCAGGCGGGAGAACTAAAGAGCCGCAACTACTCGGGCCAGGCCAAAGTAGACCCATAGAGCGGCTCCCCCTTGGTGCAGGGGTAGCGACTCAAGTAACACGACGATAGCAAGTCGAAGAAATAAGTCATGGCGTATTTCGAATAAACACCGAGTCGGTCAATTCCGTTTCCCGCATTACCAAGACGATATACACGGTCAAAAGACCTCGATTTGTCATCGTTGCTAAACGCAGTAATTAGAATCTTCCTGCCCGAACGGCAATCAAGATACTCACGCGCCTGTGACGCAAATAGCCCGGAGACCGATACAAGAATTATCAATGACTGCGAAGCGTCTCCCATGTTTTTCAATTCCGCGACGTTAGCCCCAGCAACTATGCGAACTATCTTGCCCGCATAAAACATTTCCTGCTGAAATCGTACGAGATTGGCGCTCACATTATTGGTGCACCAAATTTCAACGTTTTTATGGCCATCAATTTCGTCGGCAAGGTGCTTAATTGCGATATCGGACACGCCGCTTTCAACCTCAGCGAACATCTCGATCATGCGAACGTCGAGCTCTGCCCTGTACTCCTCGTAGCCAAATTCCTCCTCTCGATGGCTTAAGTCGCTTGGAAAGACTGATTGAGTAAATGATTCTTTCAAATCGCTAAGAGACTGGTAGCCCAATCGATTGCAGAAACGACGAACAGCGGAACGGGTCACGAATGCATCGCGGGTTATTGCGGCAACATTGATTTCGCTCGAACGCCTAATGTGAGCGATGAGATATCGAGCGATGGCGGCATCGTTTGACCCAAACTCGCTGTTGATGATGGAGCTAATGCGATTGAGCACATCGAAGTCATTGATATTCACGTGATCCCTCTTTCCGCTCTCCTCGATATTATGGTTCATTTATTGAATCAAACAGCTTTGGTCGTTCTCCTATGATTCAAATCAGTTGACGTCATCTTAATCGTAATTCCGTCACACGTATCCACCGTGTTGAATGATGGAAAGGGGATTCATGGGCAACGTGAACAACATGCCGTTTCTCTGGGGTTCCGCCACGGCGTCTTATCAGTGCGAGGGTGCCTGGAACGAAGACGGCAAAGGCCTCGGCGAGTGGGATTTCTTTAACCACACAAGCAATAAGAACATCAACCATGTTGACGGTGATGTATCTTGCGACTTCTACCATCGCTATGAAGAAGATATCCGCATGATGAAAGAAGGCGGACAAAACACCTATCGCTTCTCTCTTTCATGGAGTCGAATCATCCCCACGGGTATCGGCGAAGTGAATGAAGAGGGTATCGATTTTTATAATCGAGTCATTGATTGCTGCCTCGAAAATGGCATAGAGCCCAACGTTACGCTGTTCCATTACGATCTGCCATTCACGCTTGCTTGCAAAGGCGGATGGCTGAACAACGACATGGCAGAGTGGTTCTGCAAATACGCCAAGATTTGCTTTGAGCGCTTTGGAGACCGCGTCAAAATCTGGGCTACCGTTAACGAGCCGCATTTCTACAGCTACTGCGTAAACATGTTGGGCAACTATCCCCCCAATCGATCGCTCGACGTTCAGTCGTACATGCAGTTTCAATACAACCTGATGCGCGCAAGCGCACTCGCAGTCCGAGCATATCGTCAAATGGGCTACGACGGCATCATCGGCGCCGTCCACGATGGCGGCGTTGTCGAACTCGACCCGGCAACCGAGCACCCTGATGACGTATTTCGATACGCAGACTTTTTCGCCAATCGCATGATTCTGGCACCAGCGCTTCAGGGTCAACTGCCGCCAGAAATGGACGAAATCCTTGAAAAACTTGGCGTCTCGCTCTATCGATCCCCAAATGACGTAGAAGAATTCAGAGACGGTAAAGTCGATTTTATTGGACTCAACGTGTATTGCCGAGAGTATGTAACCGACTGGCACGGTGGAGAGCTTGCCGTTTCGGCGAACAATAAGGGCGGTTCGAGCAAAAAGGTCGAAGGAAAATGCATTGCGCCCTTGTTTGAAAGCGCCCGCGACAGCAATGTTCCCCGCAATAAATGGGGCCGCGAAATACTCCCAAGTTGCATGTATTCAACCATCATGGATGTCCACGAGCGCTATGACGCGCCCCGCATCTTTATTACGGAAAACGGACACGGCGCCTATGAGCAACCAGACGCAGACGGAATGATCCACGATGATGACCGCATCGAGCTTCTGGGCCAGTTCATCGAGCACATGATGAGGGCTAAGCGCGACGGCGCGCGCGTTGAGGGCTACTACCTCTGGTCGTCGATGGATCTGTATAGCTGGATCAACGGCTACGAAAAACGATACGGACTTGTCCATATCGACTTCGAGAACAATCTGGAGCGCACCCCCAAAAAGAGCTGGTATTGGTACCGAGACCTTATCTCGAAGTATCAGGAGCAGGAAGGTTAGGAGAAAGAGATGAAATATCAGGCAATGTCCGAAACAGTCCTAAAGGCTGTTGGCGGCAAAGAGAACATTACATCGGTAACTCATTGTGCGACGCGCCTTCGCATCGACGCACGAGACACCTCGATCATCGATCTCCAGCTCGCCAAATCGGCCGATCAGGCGCTCGGGGCAGTAGTCAGCGGTGGCCAGCTTCAGGTGATCATCGGCCCCAACGTCACCGAGGCTTACAACGACTTCCTCGACTTCGCGGGAATCGAAGTCGGCGGTGGCACGGTTGCCGACGATGCCCAAACCGCCAAAGACCTTGCAGAAGGCATTAAAAGCGGTAACACCGCCATGGGCTTGATTGAGAAATTCGGGAACGTCTCTGCACAGGTATTCATGCCCATCGTCCCGGCGCTCATCGTTGGCGGACTCATTCTTTCGATCAAGAATCTCCTGGTCAATTATTGCGGATTGAGCACCGATAGCGGAACCGCCCAGGTCCTGTTGGCGATCTTTAGCGCTTCGTTTGGCTTCTTGCCCGTTTATCTTGGTTATCAGCTCGCAGCCGTCATGAAGATGCAGCCCATCATGGGCGCATTGCTGGGCGCGATCATGATCAGCTCGTCCATTAGCGGTGCCGAGGGTCTCGACTTTCTTGGTATTCCCATCCCGACGAACGACTATTCGAGTACGGTAGTGCCCATCGTACTGGGCGTTGTATTCATGTACTTTGTCGACCGCGGCCTTCAGAAGATCATTCCCGACGTTACCAAACTGTTCTTGAAGCCGCTGCTCACCATGATCATCGTCGTGCCCGTCGAGCTGATTATCCTTGGCCCCGCCGGCAGCATGATGGGCTACGCGCTGAGCGATGCCGTCACGTGGCTTATGGACAACGTGGCATTTATCGCTACTCCGATCCTGGCAGCCCTTAACCCCTATTTCGTCATGCTCGGTCTCGATAAGGCTTACATCGCAATCGAAGTTACGAGCCTGGCGCAGCTCGGTTGGGCACCCATTATCTTTGGATTCATCTCGAACCTCTGCATTGGTGGCACGAGCCTCGCCCTGGCAACTGCCATGAAGGGAAACAAAGAGAAGAGGGGTATGGTCACCACGGTTGCCGTCACCGCACTCTGTGGCGTAACCGAGCCCGCGTTCTACGGTTGCCTCATCGAGCGTCCCCGCCTGCTTGTCGGCACGGCAATCGGCGCGCTCTGCGCTGGACTCCCTGCAGGCATCTTTGTTCTGAAAGAGTATGTTGCGGGAGCATGCCCCGGCCTTCTTTCGACACTCATCTTTATCGCTCCCGATGGGTCCATGGGCAACTTCGTGCTGGCATGCGTTGTCGCCATCATCGCCATCGTCGTCTCCTTCATCGCTGCACGCGTGATCATCAAGAAGAACCCCAGCTATATTGAGTAGATGCCCGCTGTTTGCATTGGAGACATCCTCGGCAGACCATTAGCAAGAACCCAAAAAGTTCCTTAGGAGCTCGATTAATCCATTCGGATTCCTGAGGCACAAACGACCCCGATTCCACAATGAAATCGGGGTCGTTGTTTCTAAAGCCGTCGATAGACAATCGGTGTTTACCTTAGCTCCCTATCCAAGTTAATTATCCACGCTCGTTCTCCGGTCGGGAGATTTTCTTCGCTCGCGTGTCCAGAAATCCACGCTCGAGCAGGACATCCAGGTCCGCACCCGCCCTTGTCTAAATCTGTAACAGCAAGAGGCCTATTCCGCTTCTACATGTTACAGATCAAGATATTCCTAAAACACCCTAAGTTTCATCTCAATCTGTAACAGTTAGATGCCAAATATCGGTCTTGGTGTTACAGATTTAGACAAACTGGAGGACGAGACAAACCAAAAACGGGATGGGCGCTAACCCGATGGCGCACCACCTAAATAGAAACGGGCCCTGTCCCACAAGGAACAAAGCCCGAAACTTTCATGGAGCCAGTGACAGGAATCGAACCTGCAACCCACTGATTACAAATCAGTTGCGCTACCGTTGCGCCACACTGGCACACTTGGCGCTTTCGCGCGAAGCTAGTTAAGAATAGAGGAATTGCGGACGGGGTGCAACAGGCCGCACGGCGTTATACAAATATGCAAAATCCAGCAACGACACGTACCAGGCCCGTTCATTTCTGTCAGTTCGCCCTCAATCTTAAAACCCTTCGCAAGAACGAATAGTTTTTATTACAATTGGCTATATAAAACTATTCGTTCTGGCGAAGGGTTTCGCGATGTTGACCACGAAGGAAGCTGCAGAGCTACTCGACATCACCCCGCGCAGGGTGCAAGAGCTCATAAAAGACGGAGCACTTGAGGCACGCAAGGCTTCTGGTGTATGGCTCATCGATAAAGACAGCGTCAATGCACGACTCCGCTCCGTGACCAAAACGGGGGGACGCCCCCGTCGAGGCCATGGAAAAAGCGAGATTACGTTTACCCTCATGAACCGCACGCACGAAGTCGCCCAGCTGGTCTACAGCACATCGCGAAGAGACTTTACCCACATCGATGCCGACATCGATTACACCCACGCCCCTATTGGAGTACTTGGCCCCAATAGTCCCGTGTCGCTCGACTCTTTCCGCATTTGGTGGCGAGGTCGCGGTATCCCGCTCGCGCGCATTGGGCTTGCATCCCTGTTGGCAGAAGCAGCAGTCGATGTTCCCGACGAACTCATCCAGCGAAATCTCGGCCTCTCCCTATCCGACCAGTATTGGATTAGACCCCAAGATTCCGGTCTCGCGTGGGAGGATATTAACTTCTTCAATAATGCTTTTGACGACGTCTCTCTGTCCATCGCACCCTTCGCCCCAGAGGGCAAAGCAGCCGCCGCAAAGCCCGATAACACCTCGGACGGCAACCTTCAGAAGTATTGGACATGCGAGGGCGGGCGTCGAATTCTGCATAAGGCAGGAGCGCACCTGAACCAAGAACCATATAACGAGCTGGTAGCGACCGCGCTCCATCGTCGCATCCTAAACGCCTGCGATTATGTGCCTTACTCGCTCGAGGGCACGGGCACTTCCGCCCTGAGCATATGCGATGTCTTCTTAACTGATGAAGAAGAGTATGTCCCTGCGTTCTATGTAAATCAGTACGCAAACGCAGATGAAAGACTAACCGACTACGAGCGATATGTAGCAAACTGCGAGAAACTCGGGGTAACAGGCGTCAAGGATGCCCTTGACCGCATGATCGCGTGCGACGACATCATCGCCAACTATGATCGTCATTGGCGCAACTTCGGCCTCGTGCGAAACGTCAACTCACTGGTCTGCAGACCAGCCCCTATCTTCGATTCGGGCTCATCACTCTGGTGCAACATATCACTAGAGGAGCTTAGGGCGGGGGAGCACAGTTTTACCAGTGCACAATTTCATTCAAGCCCCGCCAAACAAATGTTGCTCGTCGAGGACATGGGCTGGTTTGACGGCGACAAACTCGAAGGCTTCGTTGACGAGGCAATCGAGATTCTGTCCAGAAACGACGCGCTCACGGCAAGGCTGCCATATCTAAAAGAGGCGCTTACATGGCGCCTCGAAAGAATGATCGACATCGCTGAATGGAGTTAGCGAGACAGCATCGCCCCGCCAACTCCCCTACCTCCCGCGCAGAGCCCTGAGCTTGGCCAGCGCCTCGGGGCTCAGGCGGCTACCCAGGGTCATCTTGATCTGCGGAGCTTCCTCTGCCTCGTGAACGTCGTTATCGATCTGCTTGATCTCGTCCACCAGCATGCGGCTCGAGATGCGCGTAACACCTTTGCCCATAACGACGGCCTGGATTGTGCCGTCGCTCGATACCACGGAGCACGCGCGGCCCTCCTCACGTGCCTCGATGCAGAGCTTCTGCACCACGGTGTCGGCAGAGACGCCCGTCGGCGAAAACTCGATGCGCACGCCGCGGGCCGGCAGGTTGGGACGCTCGCTGGAGATATTGCCCGCGCCGTCGAACACGATCACGGCCTCGTAGCGGCCCTGGGCAAAGGCGGCGACGTCGTTGATGAGGGCGGTGCGTGCCATATCGTGAACGTCGCTGGAATACGGATCGTCTGAATGGTCGTACACGAGCTTTTCGTAGCGCGGCGTGCAGTGGATCACGTTGTAGCCGTCGACCACCAGCAGCTCGGGCTTATTGGAGTGCACCGTCGAGACCGGGTCGGCGATGGCCTGCGCAAACGCATTGCCGCCCACGCCGTAGGTCGCGGCCGAAACAATCGGCTTGGCCGAGCCCTCGCCAAAGCGCTTGGCCTTGGACTTGGCACGGTTCTTTTTGGACATGCGCTACTCCTCCCCCATGAGCTCGCCGACGTTGCGGCGCAGCCACTCAAAGCACAGCGCCGCGGTCGCCTGGGCAACATTGAGGCTCTCGGTCATGCCGCGCTGGGGAAGCTTGGTCAAAAAGTCGCATTTCTCGAGCACCAGGCGCGAGATGCCGTCGCCCTCGGAGCCCATGACGAGCGCCACGCGGCCCTCGAAGGGAGCATCCCAGCAGCTGCCCTCGGCGTGCTCGGAGGCGCCGCCCACCCAAAAACCAGCGGCCTTGAGGTCATCGAGTGCACGGGCAATATTGGGAACCTGCGCGATAGGCAGATGCATGACAGCACCGGCCGAGGTCTTGTAGCTGCCCACGGTCACGCCGGCGGCACGCTTGTTGGCGATGACGACGCCCGCGGCGCCCACGACCTCGGCGGAGCGCACGATGGCGCCAAAGTTGCCGTCGTCAGTCACATGGTCGAGCACCACGACAAGTGCCGGACCGTCGCCCGCGCGGTCGAGGATATCGGCGACATCGGCATAGGGGAAGTTGCCAACCTCGAGCGCAATGCCCTGGTGAGCGCCATGGCTCGACAGTGCGTCGAGCTGCGCGCGCGGCACATACTTAATGCGGACGCCCGCGGCGTTGAGGTCATCGACCAGACGCGACAGGGCGGCATCGCGCTCCCCGCCCTCGGCAATGAGCGCGCACTTGATGGGAAAACCAGTGCGTAGCGCCTCGGCGGCAGCACGACGGCCTTCGATAAACTCGCCCTTGGGAGCCTGGACAGCGTCGCGGTTGCGATCGCGCTGCGGACGTGCGGCCTGGGTACGATCGCGCTGACCCTTGGGAGCGGCAGCGCGGTCATTACGGCGAATCGGACGCGAGCCAGAAGCAGCCTGCTTGCCGCCACGAGACGCGCGCTTGCGATTGTCGGCCATAAAGCGACCTCCTTAAATAGATAACAAACAAGAATCGACCGTCCGAGCCACGGCACCTTGCCTTTCAATCGTCGGGCATGACCACCAGGTCTATGCCCTCCTCTTTCAAGGCAATCTGCCGCACCTCGAACGGTCGACAAATACTAGAGAGTCTTAATACGAGTGCCCGCGGCAGTATCCTCGATCGTCAGGCCCAGGTCCTTGAGCTGGTCGCGGATGGCATCGGCCAGATCCCAGTTCTTGGCGGCGCGGGCCTCGGCGCGAGCCTCGAGAATCTTGGCAGCGGCCTCGTCCACATCGTCACCCGTGTAGGCAACCAGACCGGCGGCAACGCCCAGCAGGCCCAGCGGCAGCTCGACCTTGGGCTCGGGAAGCTCAACGCCAAACGTATCGAGCAACTCGGCCAGGGTATCGGCGGCGGCCAGGGCTGCGGCCTTGTCGGCAGCATCGCCCGCCTGCTCCAGATACTGATTGCACTCGGTGACAAAGCCAAAGACGGCGCCCATGGCACCGGCGGTGTTAAAGTCGTCGTCCATGCACTCCTTAAAGGCGGCGCGAGTCTCGGCGGCCTTAGCGACAAACGCCTCGGCGGCAGCCTCATCGGCGTCGGCCGTCGCGTGGTTCGCAGCCCAACGCAGGTTCTCGACCGTGCCGGCGATACGCGTGAGCGAGTTCTCGGCACCCTCCAGGCGCTCCCAGGAGAAGTCGAGCGGCGAGCGATAGCTCGTCTGCAGCATCAGCAGGCGAAGGGCCGCGGCAGAGTGTTGCTCGAGCACCTCGGCCAGCGTAAAGAAGTTACCGAGCGACTTGGACATCTTCTCGCCGTCAACCAGCAGCATGCCCGTGTGCATCCAGGTGTTGGAGAAGCCCTGGTGCCAGGCGCAGGTAGCCTGGGCGCACTCGTTCTCGTGATGCGGGAAGGCAAGGTCGGAGCCACCGCCGTGGATGTCGATCGGGGTGCCCAGGTAGCGGTGCACCATGGCGGCGCACTCGGTGTGCCAGCCGGGACGGCCCTCGCCCCAGGGGCTCGGCCAGCTGGGCTCGCCGGGCTTGGCGGCCTTCCACAGGGCAAAGTCGAGCGGGTCGTTCTTGTCCTCGTTCTCCTCGATGCGCGCGCCCACCATAAGATCGTCGATGTTGCGGCCCGAGACCTGACCATAGTTGGGATCGCTGCGCACGGCAAAGTACACGTCGCCGTTATCGGCGGCATAGGCATGGCCCTGCTCGATAAGCGTCTTGATCATAGCGATCATGGGACCGATCTCTTTGGTGGCGCGGGGACGCACATCGGGGTCGAGCACGTTGGCGGCGCGCATGACGCCGATGAACTTGTCGGAGAACTCCGTCGCGACCTCGGCAGCCGTACGACCTTGCTCGTTGGCGCGCTTGATGATCTTGTCGTCGACATCGGTGAGGTTCTGGGCGAACGTGACCTCGTAGCCGCTCGCGATGAGCCAACGGCGGATTACGTCAAAGCTGATGAACGTGCGGGCGTTGCCGATGTGGATGTTGTCATAGACCGTGGGGCCGCACACATACATGCGGACCTTGCCGGACTCGATGGGCTGGAACTCTTCCTTTTTATGGGTAGCGCTGTTGTAGATACGCATTCGTTACTCCTTAACGGTTTTCTGTAGCAGGCAGACGGCCCAGGCGCCAATCCCCTCGCTCTGACCTTCCCAGCCGAGCTTTTCGGTCGTAGTGGCGGCGACGCCCACGTTTTCGACGTCAACGCCCAGAGCATGGGCAAGGTTGGCGCGCATGGCATCGCGGTGCGGGGTGATTTTGGGCTGCTGGCAGGCAATGGTGCAGTCGGCATCGACAAACTCAAAGCCCAGCTCGCGCGCATAGTCCATCACACGGGCAAGCAGCACCATCGAGTCGGCGCCCTCATAGGCAGGATCGGTGTCGGGGAACAGTTTGCCGATGTCTCCCCCGCGGCAGGCGCCCAAAATGGCGTCGGCCAAGGCGTGCGCGAGCACATCGGCATCCGAGTGGCCCAGCAGACCGCGCTCATAGGGAATGTCGACCCCGCCGATAATACATCGACGACCCTCCACCAGACGGTGAACGTCATAGCCGTGTCCAATGCGCAGGTTACTGAACATGGGGAAGGTCCTCTCCCTCGGCCATGCGACCGAGCAGAATCGCGGTTACGGGACGCAAGTCCTCGGGTACCGTCACCTTAAGGTTGTCGCGTGGGCTCTGGACGCAGCGGACACGCCCACCCATGCGCTCGACCAGCGACGAATCGTCCGTGCCGATAAAGCCCTCGGCGATGGCTGCGGTATGGGCGCGCTTCATGGCGTCGACGCTAAAGATCTGCGGCGTCTGTGCAGCCCAATAGAGTTCGCGCGGCGGCGTCTCGACGATGTTATCGCCATCGACGATCTTGAGCGTGTCGATTGCGGGCTGACCGCACACGACACCGTCGAGGGCGCGGTCGCTCACGAGCACATCGATAGCGTGATCGATGGCCTCGGTCGTAATGAGCGGACGAGCGCCGTCGTGAATGGCGACGTATTCAAAGCCTGCCGGTACCGCATGCACGCCGGCTCGGGTGGAATCCTGACGGGTATCGCCGGCATCGGCAAAGCTGATGGGCGTGTCATAGTCAAACGGGTCGATGGCCAGGCGGCGCATCTCGGCACGACGCTCGGCAGGGCAAACCACAACGATGTGGCCGACCTTATCGCTACGGTCAAATGCGCGGATGGACCAGCTCATAAGCGGACGACCCGCTACATTGACGAGCTGCTTGCCACCGGGGTTACCAAAGCGCTGGCCGCTGCCACCGGCAACAACCACGGCGCATACGGGCGCCATTATGCGTTCCCCTGTTTGGTGCCCTTCATGCGGTACAGGGAGTCCGCAAGAATGGCAGGGTTGTTAACGCCAAAGTCGCCCAGGCGCTCCGGATCCTCGCTGATGTCATCCATGAGCTCCTGCAGCGAGCCATACTCGTCGACGATCTTCTCGGCCACGCCGTCGCGCACGACGGACACGCGCGAAAGCGTGCGCAGGCCCAGCGGCGTCATGACGGAGTCCTCGTCCAGGTCGTCGTAACCCAGAACCGCAGCCACATGCTGTGGGTCGGACAAGTCCTTAGGTGTCATGCGAGCGAGCTCGGCGCGAATCTTCTCGGCGTTTGCCTCGGAGGAATCGCTCGCGTAGTCGCGGATCATCAGGTCGTATTCGGTATCCATGCTAGAGCCCGCGAGCTGCTCGAGCTGCATCTGCACGAGCTTGCCCTGGTTGCCCAACTTGACAATGCAATCCTTAAGCTCAGTCTTTGCCTGCTGCATGATCTCGAAACTCGAGAAAATGCCGGTGATGTCGGCGAGCGTAACGTAGTCATCGAGCTCGAGGGCCGTCAGACGCAGCAGGGAGCGGTCAAGCGACTGACGGGTGGTCTGGAGCGTGGCGACGAGTTGGTTGACCGAGCTCATGATGGTGGTAACGGGCTGGATCTCGTAGCTCTTGCCGTGAACGTACACGTTGACAACGGCACGACGGGCCGAGACCGAGATCACGATGGCATCCGTGAGCACCGACATGCGAGCGGCGGTGCGGTGACGCATACCCGTCTCGCTCGTGGCAAGCGAGGGATCGGGATTGAGGTGGAAGTTGGCGCGCAGGATCTGGGTGAGGTCACCGTCGATGACGATGGCGCCGTCCATCTTGGAGAGCTCGAACAGACGGTTCGAGGTGAACGAAATGTTGAGCGGGAAGCCGTCGTTACCGGCAGCGAGCACGTTTTCGGTGTCGCCGACGCAGATAAGGGCGCCCAGGTGACCGGCAATGATCATGTCGAGGGCGGTGCGGATCGGCTGGCCGGGGGCAGTCAGGCGAATAGCCTGTTCCATACGCTTTTGCAGCTCGTTCTTATCCAAGGCATCGCTCCCATCGTATACGCTCCATAAACGCTAAATAGTTTCTCACGGTTTGTCCCCGCAGCGCTTGCGAAATCCGATGCTTACAGAATGAGCGAACACCGCTTAGGTAGCTCATTTGAGACGGGGTTCTTTTGACTGCTCGTGTGGTAGCATCGGGTCTCATATAAATGAGGGAGTAGTCGCGTAATCGGGCTCGCCCGCAGAGAGGGAGCCAGACTATGGGATTCGCAGAGCTCGTGTTGCTCGCCGTTGGCCTTTCGATGGACGCCTTTGCCGTTTCCATCTGCAAGGGTCTCGGCATGAAAAAGATCAACCTTAAAGTCGCCGTGGTGCTCGGCCTGTTCTTTGGCGGCTTCCAGGCCGGCATGCCCGTAATCGGATGGGCGCTCGGCAGTCAATTCATGGGCATCATCGGCCCCATCGACCATTGGATCGCCTTTGTCCTTTTGGCCTTCATCGGCGGCAAAATGCTGTGGGAGGCCTTTACCGAGGACGAGGATGAAGGCGACGGCAAGGATGCCGAAAAGATTGACCTGGTAGAATACCTGATCCTCGCCATCGCCACCTCAATCGACGCCCTAGCCGTAGGCATCTCGTTTGCGGCGCTCTCGGTCGATATCGTTCCCGCCGTATCGCTTATCGGCGTCACAACGTTTATCTTCTCCATCGCCGGCGTAGCGATCGGCCACACCTTTGGCGCGCGCTACGAAAAACCCGCCACCATCGTGGGTGGCGTCGTGCTCATCCTCATCGGGCTTAAGATCTTGCTTGAGCATCTGGGGATTTTGGCGCTGTAACACCAAGCACAATCACTCAAAACTCAACGCCAGCACAAGGCCTCATGCAGAGTTTTGCATAAGCCCTTTTCGTGCAGACTTTTGCATGTCATACTGATATGCAAAAGTCTGCACGTTAGGAGATTGCCGTGGATACCTTTCCCATCACCACGCCGCGCCAAGCTGGCATCTACGTGCGCCAGGCACGCGAGTCACAGGGAATCACCCGTGCGACCCTCGCTAAAAAAGCCGGTGTTTCGGAGCGTCTGCTCGCATCGCTCGAGCTAGGAGATGCCACCGGCATTCGACTCGACAAGCTATTGGCAATCTTCAATGCTCTCGGACTGGCGCTCGCCGCTCAAGGGGATATAGGCGAAACGAAAAATGAGCAATCAGCCAACGTTCCGCGTGCCGATTTGCAACCTCACAGTACCCCCAGACGCCATCGCGCTCAACGTCCCTCTCATAGCTACCGTTGCTGCGCCGCCATTCCGGTTCTTGCAGACGCCCCCTTTACGTCTGAACTCTACGACAAAGCCTTCGCAGATTTCGCCATGTCCAATCTCGGAATCTCGATTGCCACAAACGCATCTGCCCAAGCAAAGCCTGAAGGGAACACTTCTGAGCACTATGAACATTAGCTAATTTGGGACGTGTCTCTTTTAATTACTTCAATCAGCGAACGTGTCCATATCTAAAGTAGCCAAAACCCCATTACACATGACGCACGAGAGAGCAAAATTCACCGACATGAGAATCACGAAAAGCCATGACCCTTTACACCGAAACAACTCGTGAACCGTCTTCTTAAACATGCCAGCTCCCATCAAGCGACCTTTTATCCAAAACTGAATTTGTTCGCCGCTTAATCGCCCCATATATCCCTTGTTGTAAATTCTTGCTCAAGACATTATCGCGGGTTGCGGTGCCCAGGATCCCATTTCGCCTTTATATACATACGAATAGGCCCCCTATTTTCATAGGCAAGCGCGGAGATTATAACGGCAGCCACCATCAGGCCGAAAATAGCCCTTTTGTCCGAAAAAAGGGACGAGAGAAAAAGGCATATTGCGGAGAAAACTATAGCCGCCCCCATCACTCGGTTTACACCTTGAGTCTCGGCCGTCCGCTTTGCCTCCTCTAAACGCTCTCCCGATAGCAATGACATTCCGGCAAGCAATCCCGTGAGCTTGCCTCGATACATCATTATTCCGAACACCAGCAGCAGGCATGACTCAACCATTGGAACCACAACGCCCGACATCGCCATCACTCCAGACCATTCCTTGTCATCGAATCCTTGCGGCGGCTCAACGCATCTGGCGTCAAATGCAATCTCGTGTCAAACGGTCTGCTCGTAAGCTCAATTACTTTGCATGAGCTCGAACGCGCCGGTTTAAACGGCATACAGTTTAGCCTCGATGGCCTACGCGATTCTCACGAACATATGCGGGGGCTCCCGGGGCTTTACGACCGGGTGCTCGACGCCATCGATATCGCGCTGAACGAAACCTCACTGCACTTTTCAATTGCCTTTTGTCCGGCATCGTTCAATGTCGACGATTTCAAGCCAGATTATACGATGCTTCGAGACAAGCTGAAATCGTCGGGTAGAACTGACCGAATTGACCTTCGAGTTCAGCCACTCATGCTCCTCGGTAGAGCCCGAAGAAACCGCACGATTCGCCCTTCTAATAATCAATACCGTCGGCTAGTCAACACGATCAACGATCTCCGATACGATCCGGACTATCGAGGCTACTTCATGTTTGAGTGGGGCGACCCTATCGACCACTTGGTCAGATTCCCTCAACTGCAAATGCAATTTGACCAAGTGGCCATCCACGCCAATGGCGATATCGTCGCATCCCCCTATATACCTCTCATCATCGGAAACGTTCGCAAACACAGTCTTCAGGAATACTACGATGCCGGAATGGCAACCGTTTGGGATAAGCCCGTTGTTACCGCGTTGGCCAATCGCATGCACTCGATTGACGAGATGGAAGAGATCTCATCGTTGATTGCAGACATCAATATGGACGGCGACCTCTATATCGACCTAATCGACAATGATCTAGGCGACCTGAGTGTCCTGTCCCAATTCTAAGGAGATGTTCCCATGTACGAGCCCCCAGAAGTAGAGAGGATGGATTCCAAAACCGGCCCCGTTCCCGTTGTGGTCAACTTTGCAGCCGTCGTGGATAACGTAGTCGCAGCCGTCTATGATGCCGTCGTTGCGGCCTACGCATTCTGGTACTCAGCAGACAACGACGGCACCGAGACGAGTGCAGCACAGAACTAGTCGCCGGCTCATCGAGCAATCACCTCGCCTATCACTGCATGCGATTGACTGCGCAGCCCCAGCCAACGCCCAAAGCGCCTTGAAGAGCTGCTTGTAACATTCGTTCATTCAACAGCGGGATCTCTTCACCATTCTCGGCCGGCCCGACAGGGCGACACATCAGTCGGGCCGGCCAGACTTATACAACGCGGCGACTCCGCTCACGCCACACTCCCCGAAACTCGCACTGTCATCACACGGGCAATCAACACTGAATCCTGTTGTGCGATATGGGCAAACGGTCACGTGCGCGATTAAAACGAATTCACTTAGCAGACTTCAAGAATGCTTTTGCACCGCAGGATGGCCATACGCAGAGCGCGGCACGCATAAGCCAAAAGCGGCATTAAAAGCCATCCCCTTCCCTGCTGAATGCGCGTCCTAGCCCATCAACCGGTCGGACCATCGCGAAGATGGTCCGTGCTTCCATGCTGCGATGCGATATCAAGCATCACGAATAGTCCCCGCCCAACGGGGTTCTCCCCTCCACAGGCGTTTCGGAACCCGCCCCCATCCCGAATTCCCACGCAGCGGCCGCGTTCACCGCCGACACGGGGACCCCTAGCTCCCCCGCGACGCGGCAGACCCTCGGCTGCCCCTCGTAAAGGATGCAGAAGACGCGGTCGAGGTCCGGCGGTTCGCCCATGGCGAGCTCCGGCACCTTCGTCACACGGCCGCCCAGCCACTCAATCTCTGTCATCGCGCGCGTGGTGTAAGCCCCTTCCAACACGGGATTGTCAGCTCAACCCGACCCTTACCCATACGGACGAACATAACTCGCCAGGGGAAGCCCCTGAAGGCCGTGCGCCACAACATGAGGCCGAATCCGCCCCCGGCTGGACAGGCCAACAACGAAGGAGCACACGGAACCGGCGCGGCGTTACAACCGTCCCGGCAAGCGTGTCACTTGTCCAAGTTATGATGCCGACAAACCCGGAAATGCTCCAACGAAGCGCCGAACGAGCGTAACAATATAAAGCCGTGCAACACGCGTTGGACGACCAGAACATCCCAAACAAAGGCCTGTCGGTCCCACCTTCAAGCCCAATAGCAAAATGTGCATCAGCGGATTTGCAGCGATACAAGTCTCAACCGTCACCATCACACCGCAGCGCGCCTAGTCCCACTCATCCTACTGCAAATGTCCCAGAACGAGAAAACGACCAGCTTAACATGCCAACCTTTATATCCGCACGCGCGTAATTCAACTCATAAGGACCGGCTATCCCTTACCTGTGACACAATCTCAAACGCACAGAACAGAATCATCAGTCCAATCATCGCATAAGAGGCAGCCGAACCTTCAAGCACTATTCCACAAAGAACAATCTCCGCGCCGCCAATAAGAACTGTTATCAGGCGCTCTGCCTTTTTGCTCTCGCCGCTCGCATAAAAAGGCGGCAAAGCGCACAAGATCACATATAGCCCGGGAAGGGAATACAGGATCGATAGTCCAAGCCCCCCATCAACCGCAGTGTTTTGCGTAAGAATCAACTGAACCCAAACGGCAATTATCACTGAGCAGGTTGTCGATAAAAGAAGACTAGAAATATAGCACGCAACAAAGTCCCGTCGCATTCGAACAGAGAAATCCGCGAACTCTCTTCGCCGCGTGGAAACAATAAGGTACACAGAAATTGCAATAGAACCAATCAGAGAAAACAGCGGAACAACCAGCAATTCAAGCTTATTACCCCATCGATCAACCACACCCCCACTCCAATGAGCGGGAATTGTATCAGGGAGGACTGACCAAGCCGCCCATAGAATCAGAAATGGAAGAATAGAGAGGATGAAAGATGATAACACTGCAGTAATTTTTTTTGAGGCTCTCATCGATTCCGCATCTCCTTGCGCGCCCACATTCCACTCCGCCTTAAATCAAGTAAAAATAATAGCTTGAATGCAAATTTGTTTTAATTATTGGTTGATCTCATTTCCATTCTTAATAATTGTTATCTTGATTTTATATCGATTATTCGATATATAGTAATATAAAATGTGTTCAAGGAGGGCACCATGATCCGTATTCGCTCCATAGAGCTCTCAAACGTGAAAAACGTTGCTAACGGCACGATCGGCTTCAAGGACAGCCCCTTCGGTTCCAGCGTGATGGGAATATACGGTCAGAACGGATCGGGCAAGACCGCCGTCGTCGAATCCCTCGCGCGAGTCCAGGATTTGATGTGCGGCTTTCCGCTCGACCGTGAAAGCGTCGATCTGATCGGCCCCTCTGCCGAGTGCGCCAAAATCAGCATCGAGGTCGAGGTGACGGAGGGTTCCCCTTCCTCGCTCGGCTTCGTAGGCGGGCTCGGCGACACCGTAGCGGCCGGGAAGCCCTTCACAGTGTGCTACTCGTTCTCCTTCGACAGGCTCGACGACAGACCGCGCCTCCTCTCCGAGGACCTCTCCGTCCGCGCCGAGGGGCTCGTCAAGAGAAGGCTCGCCGCCTACGATGCGGCCGATACCGAGGACAGCCAGAACCTGAAGCCCGTCAACAGGTGGCGGGCACTCAGAAACCTCGCCGGAAGGGAGGCCGACCTCGACCTCACCGTCGCACGGCGCTCCCCCGACCTGCAGGGCTCCTCGAAGCTGTTCTCGAACGCCATGGTCGCCTTCGCGGTCGCCGCGAGAAAGTCCTATCTCGAGCGCCTCGGAAATAACTCCCTATCCGAGGCGGCGAGGACGGCGTACGAGAGCGTATTGGTTCCACTCATGGACTCCACGACGCTCCTGAACAGGTTCGCCGACGATAAGATGAGGGTCTGTGACACGCGCCGAAGCGCGGCGCTGGCGTTCAACATCTTCCTCCTCGCCTCCCCGGGCAGCAGCACAGGCGGATGGTCACCCGAGGAGGCCGGAAAGGCCCCTGTCATCCGCGACGTGTCACTCCCTATCGATCAGACAACGGTCCTCCCCTCAGAAGTCTGCGACTCGGTCCGCAAGACCGTCGAGACCATCAACTGCGCGCTTGGGGCAATCGTTCCGGGACTCAGCATCCAAGTGAACACCCTCCACGGCGAAACGATGGAAGACGGCACACCGGGCGAGCGCGTCGAGCTCCTATCATGCCGGCAGGGGGTACGCGTCCCCTTCAGAACAGAATCGGAAGGAATCAAGAAGATCGCATCGATGCTCGGTTGGCTGATAAACGTCTTCAATGACGACAGCGCCTGTCTCGTCGTTGACGAGATCGACTCCGGAGTGTTCGAGTTCCTGCTCGGCGAGCTCCTCGAAGTCGTGACCGAGCAGGGCAAGGGCCAGCTCATCTTCACCGCTCACAACCTGCGAGCGCTCGAATGTCTCCCGGTCGGATGCCTCGTCTTCTCGACCTCCAACCCCAACAACCGCTACATCGGGTTCCGGGGCATGGCCCCCTCGAACAACCTCAGGAACCAATACCTGAGAGCCATCAACCTCGGGGGCCAGAAGGAACAGCTGTACGAGCCGACCAGAACCTCCGCGATAGGCTCCGCCCTCCTTGAGGCTGGAAGCCCCCAGACCCTCGACTTCGACTCCCTTCTGTCCTCCATGGGAGGCGAGTGACCATGGCAAGGGAGAAGCGGGTCGTCCTGATTCTCGTGGAGGGGCCGAGCGATGAAAACGCGCTCCTCGAGCCCATGCAGGCCGCGCTCGACTTCACTGCAAACGGTGCACTGCCCGAGGCGAGGGCGCTCGCCTTCCACTGCGACGTTACCACGGTGCGACCGTTCTCATGGGAGGCCTCCTTCACCGTCAAGGACAGGGTGCGCGACACCGTGCGCCAGTTCGTCGTCGACCGCATCGCGTCGCGGCACGAATACGAATGGACCGACCTCGACCGGATCATCCACATCGTCGACCTGGACGGCGCCTTCATACCGAACGAGTGCATCGTCGAGGGGGACTGCGATGGATTCGCCTATGGCCGCGACTCTATCACCGCCCGGGACACCGCTAGGGTGGTAGACAGAAACGAGAGAAAGTCTGCTGCGCTGCTTGAGCTCGCGGGCACGCGCGAGCTCAAGCACAGAAAACACGCGGTCCCCTACAGAGTCTACTTCATGTCCCGTAACCTCGAGCATGCGCTCTACGGCTCCGTACGCGAATTCAGCGATGACGAGAAGAGGCAGCTTTCCGCAGCCTTCGGCAAGAAATACCGGAACGACCCCGAGGGTTTCATCAATCTGCTCCGAAGCGGGGACGTAAAGGTTCCGGGCGATACCGTGGAGGAGACGTGGCGCTACGCCCGGGAAGGTACTAATTCCCTCCACCGGGGCTCAAACCTTCACCTCTTCTTCTCTGGCTCTGAACCGGAATCGCCGTCCCGGCCATCCACTCCCTAGGATCCGAAAGCCCGAATGTCGTGCTGACGCCTGTGCGAGATGATCAGCTTTCGGCAGTCGCTGCTCCCCGTTTTCGATCGCATAGCTCTTCCAAATCGAAAGGATTACTCATGTACATCTTCTGGGACAACTCAAACATTCAATACGCTGGACTCAATAGCGTACTGCCCGTCAAAGAGCCCGATGTCGATCGCGGAAGGTATCGCACCTACTTCAAAGGCCTGTTGAACCTCGTCTCTCGCGGCAGGATTATCGACAAGGTCTATCTTGCCGGAAGCATCCCTCCGGGAGATGACGCTCTTTGGGATGCGGTTGAAAGACTTGGAATCGAAACCACACTGATTCCTCGCAGCGAGTCGAGTGGCGAGGCGGACACAACCGACTTCGCACTTCAGACGGACCTGCTCAGGTTGGGCTACGATGTCCAGGAGCCAGGCACCATCGCCCTGCTAACCGGTGACGGTGCGGGCATTAATTCCGGTAAAGGCTTTTTGGCAGACGCGATGAGGCTGACTGAACGCGGGTGGAAGTTCGAGGTCTACTCTTGGGATGCTGCCTGCAACTCAAAGCTGCGGGAGTTTGCCATGGCGAACGGAAAATACTTCAAGCTCGAAGACTACTATGTGTACATTACATTTATTGTGGGAGGAAGGCGCCCCGTCGAACTGTAATCGAAACAAAAATACATTGCCCGGATACCACTCGCACAAATCACCTAGGGGCACGTCGGAAACACATGCCTCTCATCACGTCCATGGCGTGTCCTCCAGGTGGCTGCCGTGCTTCTCCCCAGCTCCTAATAGGGCGATGTACGCCCTCAAGCTGAAACGAGCACAAAGTAGATGGAGCTTTAAGCTCGTCCGGAAGCCGCCGTCCAAGCCTGTCGCGTACATTCACTCGATGCGCGGGGCACAACGCACCTAATAGCATGCGACCCCTTCAGTCTCGAACAGAATCCGCATATACCGGTCGTCAAATCTAAGGGCAACCATGTCAACGGAGTTGCGAACAGCACTGCATTGGCATATAAAATCGAAGAAGGAGCGACCGAGCCCCTCATCACATTCCCCGGCCAAGATACGCTTCCCTAGCTCCGCCGCGGATGCCAGCTCCTCAGGAATGAGATCATCGGGAATCGACCCCGTCATCCCACTCGCCCTCTCAAGCCTCTCAACCGCCGGGGCGACGACGTCAGTCACATAGCGCACATCAAGACAATCTTCCTCTATGTGGCGAGGGAGGTCGTACATCAGTTCGGACAGACAGATGTAGTAGCCAGCCCATGACTCTTTCAGTTTTGGAAACTGCGCGATGCGGACTAGGCGAGCATCCGCGCTTTCTTCCCCAAGACGATTTCTCGGTGGGATATGGACGGTGTTCGACTTCTGATGTCTCCAGGCCGGATTCTCGAAGTTAAGACGAATGCGAATGTACTCTTGCAGCCACACAAAATAGCACGAACCTGAGTCGGCGATAGAGCAACGAAACAGTAGGAACGGGATGGCCAGCATCTCGGCATACAGCAGGGTCTTTGTTTCAAGCTGGAAAGAAATAACCTGGCTATCGTCTATTGGTTTTTCGGTCCCCTTTACTTGAATAGCTAGTAGCTCGCTGGTCGCGTCGCCCCCGTCGAAACGTTCGGCAATTATATCAATTCCGAAATCCCGTTCCGTCAGATCTCGAATGACCCAGCTTTCAAAGGGCATCAGCCCCGAAATGATGCTGCAAGCCCTCGAGTCTATCTCGTGGCTCCTCGATCTTTGCGGAGGCCTTGCCATCAACCCCTCCCCTTCTGACGAAATCTATGATACGAAACGGCCAAAACGCTTGTCGCAACGCCAATCAAAGGAAACGGGCCGTCAATCTCCTCCGACGTTTCATATACATTAACAACCCCAAGAGCATCACCTAACGCGCCGTCGCTTACACCCTCCGCTCGGAGCGGCAAGTATAACGGACCATCAAATCCACCGTGGCTATCGTCGACAGATCCATCCACGGCCAACCTCTTTTATACCGGCAAGCGCCCTCTAGATGTCGTCCAAACCGAACTAGGAATCAACCCCCTCATCGCCATCGGAATATCTTAGGGAAGCGTTGATTTTCATGGAGGCGATTTCAATCAGCTCTTTGAGGTCTTTGTAGTAGCCTAGCGCCTTTGAATCCTTTTCCACCTCAGGCGACACCGTAACCGTAAAGCTCGTCGGAACCCCAACCGTGGAGAATACCGCATTATACAGGTTTCCCACTTTCAGCTCGGGGTTCTTCAAGTCGATTGAGAAACCTTCCACCCCTTCAAATGCTATCCTCCCGTTGCTGAGAATGACGCGAAGCGTCCTGCGCTCTATAGCGTTTGAGGCGTCTTTTGACGACATCAGCTCCTCCTTCCACCGTATCGGCGACGATTCCGAGAATTGAATAATCCTTGCATTCGTATTCGAGCGCACCGCTCTTGACTGTGATCTTCTTCGCCTTATCCCTTCCCAGCGCGATGACGTTATCCGCATCGAGGTTCACGACGAACTGAGGGTTATGCGTGACGATAATGACCTGTCTCTTCTGCCGCATCTCGGAAAAGGCTCTGATGACATCCTTGCGGATTGCGGTCTGCGATATCTGGTCCTCCGGCTGGTCGACGATATAGATGCCCTGTTTCTCGTCTCCCGCCATCAAGTCGAAGTAGATTCGCCCATAAAGGCCGGCAGATGGTTCGCTCATATGACCCAATCCGCTGTCAACAGCCACAATGGCCCCGCCGACCGCTTGCAATCGGTCGGCGGGGCCTGCCGTTAACCCGTCCCGGTCCGCCCCCGGCATGTCATCGACGCCTTCGGCTCAGTCTCATATCCGCGGATACCGTTCTGTCGGCCCGCACTCCATTCCTTCGGCGGGGTTCCCCAAGTCTGTCGAGGCGCATGCGGAGGGCTCCGCGCGCACAGCGAAATAGGGGGTATCCCCGAAGGCCGCCCGGCTCGCCGGGACGGGGGCTATGTCTATTCCGCGCCCTCCCGGCACATCATGCCGAGGGCCCAGAGCCACCTCACGAGCTCGGCCGCGGTGGCCGCGTTGGCCTTCGCCGCGGGCATGCCGCGGGCGAGCATCTCCTCGCGCCGCCGCAGGAGCCGCTCGGACCCCTTCCTCCCGTGCATCCTTATCTCGAGGGGCACGCCCGTGTCCCTCGGCATGAGCTTCGGCTGGTGCCGTGCCGCGGCGTAGCACCATGAACCCTCAACGGCCAGCTTCCTGACGAGCGCGTTGCCCGCACCGCTGATGCCTCCGAGCCGCACGGAGTCGCCACTCGACCTCTGACTCGGCGCGAGGCCGAAATAGGCCGTGACCTGCCTTCCGGAACGGAACCTCGTGAAGTCGCCGACCTCGGCCGAGAAGGCTGCGGCCAGCGCGAAGGCGCAGCCCTTGATCGACTGGAGGGCGGCCACCTCCGCGGCGATCGGGCTGGCATCCACGGCGGCCCTGTACTCGGAGAGCAGGTCCGCCCGGGCCTCCGCCGCGGCCTCGACCTCGTTCCTCAGGGCG
>OLPV01000561.1_pt1 | contig 31221 bp, 29 predicted proteins | sample 1671961 | NCBI WGS metagenome assembly OLPV01 (sample SAMEA3136630, study PRJEB25190) | human gut metagenome | biome: human gut; feature: human-associated habitat; material: faeces | place: Austria | collected 2013
ACGGCGAAGGACATGTCCATGATCTCCGCCGGGTGGCCGTTGCCGGCGGCGAGATTCACCAGGCGGCCCTCGGCCAATACGTTCAGGGTCTTGCCATTGGGCAGGGTATAGCCGACGATGTTCTCCCGGCGCAGCTGGCTGCTCTCGGCCAGCTCCCGCAGCGCGGCCACGTTGACCTCGCAGTCAAAGTGCCCGGCGTTGGCCAGCAGGGCGTTGTGCTTCATGGCCTGGAAATGGCGGCCCACGATCACGTCCTTGCAGCCGGTGACGGTGACAAACACGTCGCCCAAGGGCGCGGCCTGGTCCATGGTCATCACCCGGAAGCCGTTCATGGTGGCGTCCAGGGCCTTGAAGGGGTCGACCTCGGTGACGATCACGTTGGCCCCCATCCCGGCGGCCCGCATGGCCACGCCCTTGCCGCACCAGCCATACCCGGCGACCACGACGGTCTTGCCCGCCACGACCAGGTTGGTGGTGTGCATGATGCCGTCCCAAACGGACTGGCCGGTGCCGTACTTGTTGTCATAGTAGTGCTTGGCTTTGGCGTCGTTCACGGCCACCATGGGGCAGGGCAGGATGCCGTCCTTCTCGCGGGCTTTCAGGCGCAGGATGCCGGTGGTGGTCTCCTCGCAGCCGCCGATGAGGTCGCCGGCGTACGCTTTACACTTGCCGCCCAGCAGGTCGATGAGGTCCCCGCCGTCGTCAATGACGATGTGGGGGCGGCACTTGAGCGTCTCGATCAGGTGCGCCTCATACTCCTCGGCAGAAGCGCCGTGGATACCAAAGGTCTCCACGCCCAGGCTGGCGAGACCCGCGGCCACGTCGTCCTGGGTGGACAGGGGGTTGGAGCCGGTCAGGCTCACCTGCGCTCCGCCCTTGCTGAGGACGTAGCCTAAGTTCGCGGTCTTGGCCTCCAGATGCACGGACACCGCCACGCGCAGCCCACGGAAGGGCTGCTCTTTCTCAAAGCGGGCCTCGATCTGGGCCAGGGCGGGCATAAAGTCCCGCACCCACTGGATCTTTCTCCGGCCGGACTCGGCCAGAGCCATGTCTTTTACAATACTCATGGGTCTTGTGTTCCTTTTCTAACTCTGCCTGAGAGACGCTGTCGGTAAGCCGCAGCTTACAAAAAAAGACTTCCCGCAGGAAGCCTTTGTCGCAAGACGCGGCGCCTCCTTATCGCTGTTAGCAGAACCACCTTGCCGGGGCGAAGGCCCTGGGGCAGGTTGGTGTGGGGTCATCAAGCTAACTCTCTCGCCCACTCTCGATAATGCGCTCTATGCAGTTGATCTCCCCACCAATTCAGTAGGGCCAAAACAGTACGTTACATTATACACCATCTTTCGGAAAAGGCAAGCCGTTTTTCAAAATTTTTTACCCACAAAATTCAATTCAATCTCCAAAGCACAAAAAAGAATTGCTTTCCAAGCTCAAGTGCGCTATACTGTACGTGCGACACAATCTTTAGTATCGACGAAACCAAGGATGTGTTTTTACTCCGGTAAAAACGCACCCTCCTTTTGGCATCCTTGGGTTCGTCAAATGATTGTGTCGCAGCAAGTGAGGCTATGCGTTTTTTCAGTGCGTAGCTTCGGCTGCGCACTTTTTATTATGGGGGTAACAAAATGAAAAAAGCACTTGTAATTATCGCTATACTGGTAGTCTGTGCTTCTCTGTACTCTTGCATTAGCGACAACGTAGGAAGTTCCAGTGGGGGCAGACATACTTGCGAAGAATGTTCCAGAGAAGGAACTCATCAATATACAAGTTTTACTGGACGAACAGAATACTATTGCACAACGCATTACAACAAACTGATGGCAATGTTTGATGCTCTTAAATAATACTAAGAAGAAATCGGAGAAGGATGATTCCCTCTCCGATTTTTAATTTACATAACTCAAAATTTTCTATTTTTCTGTTTTCAACATAATATCAACTAAAACTACTTACCAGTCGATGAAATTGCTTTCACAATTACATCAAAATGTTCTTTCACATGCTCAGAATTCTCCCACGGAGAAGAAATTACCATATCTTGAAACAGTCCTGTAGAATGATCTGGATTGGTTACTGCAATAACCGCTGAGTACTTTGCTTTAAGAATCAATCGTTCATGAGTCAAATAATTTGTTCCGATCTCTTCTCTGTCACACAATGTGTTAACATATTTTTTGGCTTCATCGACAACAACTTGTCCTTCTCGGCTCGACTCACTAATTGAATTCATAAGTATGGTTTCAATCGCCCCTTCTTCCGAAAAAGGAATAATCAGCGGAGTAATCTTTACAGATACATCAATTCCGTCAATTTCATTAGACCAGATAGACGTAGATTTATTTTCTATGTCTATCTCACCTACAAACTCTGCGAACCATTCTTTCACGTTCTGAAGAATCGTACTAATAGATTCGTTGTCTCTGTCACGCATAATTACTATGGAATGAATTGGATCTGAAGGATAGGCGTTAATAAATTTCTCAAATAAAATCCCAATAATCTGAGCAAAACTGTCCTTTCCACTTACACTCCATATTGCAACGCTATCCTCTTCACGGTTTAAATAAATAACATCTTGTTTCTTATTTAATGGGCGTATCTTATAGTTGTTCCATCCTTTTTTAGATTGCACCCAATTCTGAGTCTTATATAAATAATACCCAATAAACCACAAGTCATCTTTTCCTTCACATAATATGACTGATTTCATACGCGTAACTCCATTTCAAACTGTTCTCTGTCAAAGTAGGCCTCTTCCCCTGACCGAACCTTTTTTCTTGTAACGTTATTTTTATAATCTTTACGTAGAGTTATAACACGTAATACATCTTCAGTTTGATGTTCGTTGTGATTTATCTCAAGAATAGCATCTATAGCTTCCGCACTGTGCGTAGTAATAAATGCTTGGACATTCCATTTGATACAAGCATCTAAAAACCACTTAAATACATCCTTGAAAGCACTGACATGAATAGCATTATCTATCTCATCAACCAGTATAATCCCATCCTTGCAGTTTGCAATAGACACTGTCAACAAGACAGCTTTCTGTAAACCAGAGCCATATGCAAATAACGGCATAGACCCGGCGTACACATGATGCAAATATATATCCTCTCCAATGATACTGATATCATCAATATTTTTATCGAAGGTTTGTAATATCTTTAAAATTTCTTGTTGACCTTCCCGAACAATATAAGAAGAGAGCAATAGCACGCAACTTCTATAGTAACTAATTGTCGATGATAAATACAAGGAACTGTATAACGGACGCTCTATCGACGTAAATTTTGTGTCCTCACCATTTATAATTTGAACACTCCGATAGTTAACTTTTCCCCCATCAACAGATGTCTTGATGGCTATATCGAGTATTTCCTTTATTGTTCCTGTCGAATCAACTGCCTCGCCAAGTGTTGCATCTACTTCGTACTTGTATTCTTTTCCTTCCACTGTAGCTCCAAGATCAATGTGGTAATAATCTTGTTCTTCGTCCTTTATCTTTTGAAAAACACTCAGAACATAGTTTACAATATTCTTTTTTTTAGCTTCTGCACTAGCCTGCGCTCTCTGTAATGCGATTCGCACAACCTGGCCCATATTATCAGGAGTGCTCATCAACTTTAATGCTTCCAGCAAGCTAGTTTTTCCGCTATTATTCGCGCCAACAAATACATTTATTTTAGAAAAATCATCAAGTTCAAGATTATTTAATCCTCTAAAGTGCATAGCTTTAAATTTTTCAACTACAAGCCGTTTTTTCATTCATGAACACCTCTCTTTCATATATAAGCTAATCATATTTAGGAACGTTTTTTTCAGTATAACTAGGTGTCCCTGGCTTGTCAAGCTCTCTTCCCCATCCAACAACAGTTTTATTTAACATCTCTCAAAAAGGCAAAGAATATAATTTCACCTATAAAAAATAATTTTCTTTTTTACTTTTTCAAAAGCCGGGGAAATGTTCACAGTTTTGTGTAGACTTCCCTCGCGAAAGCGGGTAAAATAAAAATATATTCTATCCTACCCATCCCAACCAATATAAGGAGGTCGTTTCATTGCGTGCCATGCAACAATGGCTGGATCGTTTCTGCGCCAGGCACCCCCGCCTGGGGATCCCCGGTCTGATGCGCTACATCGTCATCGGCAACGTGCTGGTCTATCTGCTCGACATGTTCAGTAAAAGTGGCTATGCCATGGGCACAGGGCTGCTGGGCTTCAGCGCCAGCGCCATCCTGCAAGGGCAGGTCTGGCGGCTGGTCACGTTCATTTTTGTTCCTGCCAGCAGCCATAACATTTTCTTCTTTCTCGTCACCCTGTATTTCTACTACTTCATCGGCAACGCCCTGGAGAACGAGTGGGGGGCCAATAAGTTCACCATCTTCTATCTCTTCGGCGTGATCTTAAATATCGCCGTGGGCTTTCTGGTGGGCACGGCGTCCATGTTCTATGTGAATATGTCCATGTTCTTCGCCTTTGCCACCCTCTTCCCGAACCTGCAAGTCCTGTTCTTCTTCATCATTCCCATGAAGGTCAAGTGGCTGGCCTGGTTCGACGCGGCGTTTTTCGCCTATCAGATCCTCCGCCTGCTCCTGGCTGGGCATTTCCTCTATGCCCTCATCCCCATCGTGGCCATCCTGAACTATCTGCTCTTCTTCGCCTCCGACATTGGCGGGCAGGTGTCCTACTGGAAGGGCCGCGCCCAGCACACCGCCAACCAGGCCCGGCATAAAAACCCGAATTTCAGCCGTCCCAACGGAAGAAGCGGCCCCAAGGTCGTGAACTTCCACGACGCCAAGACGCAGACCAAAACGCCCCTGCACAAGTGCGCCGTCTGCGGCAAGACGGACCTGACCGACCCGCAGATGGAGTTCCGCTACTGCTCCAAGTGCAACGGCTACTACTGCTACTGTGCCGATCACATCAACAACCACATCCACATCCAATAAAAGAGGTGTTATCCCATGACTGATCAGGAACTGGTGGAGCGTGCCTTCACCATGCTCGAGCGCTCCTACGTCCCCTACTCCCACTTTCCCGTGGGGGCCGCCCTGGAAGGGGCGGATGGGGTGGTCTACACCGGCTGCAACGTGGAAAACTCCGCCTTCGGCTCCACGATCTGCGCCGAGCGCACCGCGCTGGTGAAGGCCGTCAGCGAGGGCTGCCGGAAATTCACCCGGCTGGCCGTGGTGGGCAACAGCACGGACTACTGCTGGCCCTGCGGGGCCTGCCGCCAGATGCTGTATGAGTTCGCCCCGGACCTGGAGGTCCTGGTGGCCCGGAAGGACCATCAGTTCGTGAAGTTCCCCCTGCGGGCACTGCTCCCCCACGGCTTCGCCCCCGAAAGCCTGGACTGACGCCCCTTTTCCCGCATTTCTCACGCACTTCCCCGACCCCTGGCATTGTTCCAACGACGCTTCCTTCGGGAGACGCCGCCACACCCGACCTGAAGGAGGTAACTATGGATCTGCAAGAATATCTGGCCCGAATGAATTCCGGCGAGCCCGTCCAGGGCGGCGGCGACATGCACCGCTTCATGCGGGAGATCAATGAAGTCACCATGCGCCTGACCTGCGAGCTGAACAACAAGTACCACACCGGCGAGGAGGTCCGGGAGATCTTCTCCAAGATCATCGGCAAGCCCGTGGACAAGAGCTTCCGTCTCTTCCCCCCCTTCTACACCAACTGCGGCAAAAACACCACCGTGGGCAAGGGCGTCTTCATCAACACCGGCTGCCATTTCCAGGACCAGGGCGGCATCACCCTGGGGGACGGGACGTTTTTGGGCAACAACGTGGTCCTGACCACCATGAACCACGACTTTAACCCGGAACATCGCTCCACCACCTACCCCGCCCCCATCGTCACGGGCAAAAACGTCTGGATCGGCTCCAGCGTCACCATCGTCCCCGGCGTCACCATCGGGGACGGAGCCATCGTGGGGGCCGGGTCGGTCGTCACGAAAGACGTGCCCCCCTACACCATCGTCGCCGGCGTCCCCGCCCGCGTCATCCGCAAGTTCGACCCCAAGACCGACCACCTGCCCTCCACCCACAAAAAGACCCACGGTGACAAATGATCCCAAGCAGCACAACGTCCCCCTGCCTAAGCTGGCAGGGGGACGCTTTTTCTGTGCTGTCATTATGGCAGGCTGCACTGTGTTTGGTGCCCTGTTCGACATCTACAAGTTCCATCATCGCCACGACGATGAGAAAAAGAAGTAAGCCGCCTGGATTGGCCCCCTAGCGGCTTACTCATTTCAAGCAATTAGGATCAGCCGTCAGTCAGCCGTCCCTTCACGCATATAGTATAACCCAGGAGTCACAGCCTGTCAAGCTGTGGCTCCGTTTTTATCTATCACAGGCTTTCTCCCGGCACCCGCAAAATATCGTTCGCCACGGGGGTGTAGAAGTATCTCGTCACCTCCGCCGGGTCCTTCGTCTGAGCCAAGGCCCACATGAGCTTGGCCACGGCCATCTCCAGGGTCATGTCATAGGTCTCCATCACGCCCAAGTCTGCTTTCAAGCTGTGACCCACCTGATAAATGCCCAGGTCACTGCCCTCATTCTGGACCTGGGTGGTGAGGACCACGGTCTTGCCCTGGGCCTCCGCCCGTCGGATGAGGTCGTAATAGCCCCCCGCCTCCCCGTCGGGGACGCCGCCCACACCGAAGCTTTCGATGAGCACGCCCCGGCTGTGTTCCAGGGCAAAGGCCAGGTAGTCCGGGGAGAGGCCGGGGATGAGCTTCACCAGGGAGACATTGGTCTCCAAATCATGGTAAAACGCAAGCTGCGTCTCCGCCTGGGGACAGAGATACGGGAGCAAACGCCCCTCCTGCACCACCCCTAAAACAGGGTAGTTGATGCTGGAAAAGGCCCCGTAGCTCTTGGAGTAGGTCTTTCTGGCCCGTGTCCCCGCGATGACCGCCCCGCCGAACACCACCGTCACGCCGGGGATGCGCCCGTCGCAGGCCACGGCGAAGCTGTCCAGTAAGTTGGTCTTTGAGTCGGTGATATCCATCTGGATGGGCTTTTGGCTGCCCGTCAAAACAATGGGCTTGGAGCTGCCCTGGATGAGACAGCTCAGGGCAGCCGCGGTGTAAGCCATGGTGTCCGTGCCGTGGCTGATGACAAAGCCATCATAGGCGTCGTAATGTTTCTCCACCGCCTGGGCCAGCTGCATCCAGCGGCGAGGCGTCATGTTGGTGGAGTCGATGTTGCACACTTGCAGGCAGTCCACCTGACACAGGTCCTTGATGGCCGGGACATAGCGCAGGAAATCCGCCCCATCCATGCCGGGGGTCAGGCCGTCTCCGGCGTCGGCCGAGGCAATGGTGCCGCCGGTGCCCAATAACAAGATTTTTTTCATCTTATCTTCCCCCTTGTCAGTACTTCAGCAGCTCCACCGCCGTAAAGAGCGTGTAGAGGATCTGCGCGGTCTGCCCGCGGGTGGCGGGGGCCTTGGGGTCGATGCTGTCCGAGGACGCATAGAGCATGGAGAGGGGCTGGCCCAGAATATTCTTCTGGCTCTTTTCCAGCAGCCACACCCAGGGCTGCGCCCAGGTGCTGTACTTGCTGCTGATGCCCGTATCCTCCGGAACAGCGTTCGAGGCACCCAGGAAATTGAGGTTCAGGTCCGCCGCGAGCCGGCCCAGCACCGTCATCATCTGCTCCTGCGTCACCTTGCCCTGGGGGTCGAATCTCCCGTTGCCCACGCCGCTGACATAGCCCGCAGCCTGGGCGGCCTGGATGTAAGGGGCGTACCAGCTGTCCTTTGCGACATCGGAGAAGGTCGCCCCCGTCTCCGGCAGGCGCAGGCGCATCGTCTGGGTCAGCAGGGCACACAGCTCGGCGCGGGTCAGGCCGTTGTCGGGGTGGAAGGTCCCGTCGGCGTAGCCCCGGAGCATGCCGTAGGTGCAGAGGGTGTTTGCCGCCAGCTCATACTTCGTCCCTGCCACGTCGGAAAAGACGCGGGGGGCGTAGCCTTTGACCTGGGTGTCGGCCGCGATCTGGGCGGGGGTGGACTTCACCCAGCCCTCGCCGTCGCCCGCAAAAATATCCACCGCCGGGGGCAGGGCGGAGAGCATCTCAGCAAAATACGGTGCCATCTCCTCCCCCATGGCCTTGGAGAGGTCGATGTACCACCGCCAGCCCCCCAGATGCACCCGGAGCCACCCCTCGGTGCTCTGCCAGGGTTCGTTGACAGAGAAGAGGGAGGCGATCTCGTCGGCGTGGTTCGTATCGACCAAAAGGTCCGGAATGACCCCGATGTTCTGGGCCGTGTTGCCGCTGACGCCATAATACTGGTAGGCCGTGATGCGTAAGGCGTCCCCGTCGGTCAGGGCTTCCGGCTCCTGCGCCCCGGTCAGGATGACCTGGGCCACGCCCTTGCCGAAGGTGTTGGAGCCAATGACCATGCCGCCGTTTTTATCCTTCATCGCCAGGGAGAAGATCTCCGCCGAGGAGGCGGTGCCCCCGCTCGTCAGAACGATGGTGGGATAGAGCGTCGTGCGGTCCTGCTGGGAGACGTAGCGGAAGTAAGCCCCCTCGCCGTCCCGCAGGTAGACCATGGTCCCCTCCCCCAGGAACACGCCCAGGGTCTGGGTCACGGCGTAGACGTCGCCGCCGCCGTTCTGCCGCAGATCGACGACCCAGAGGTTGGCGTCGTCATAGGCCTGGGTGCCCTCGGTGAAGTGCCCCAGGGTCTCGGCCCCGAAGGTGTTGCAGACGATGTAGCCGGTGGTACCGTCCTCCAGCATCTCCGTCGTGGTGGAGGGGATGACGACCTTGGCGCGGGTGGCGGTGTACGTCTCTTCTGTTCCGTCGGCGTGGCGCACGACGAAGGTGACCTTGCTCCCCGCCTCGCCCTTGAGCCAGCCGGTGATGACCTCCGCCGTCTGCCCGGCGGCGCTCTTCCCTTCGACGGAAATGATGGTGTCGCCGCCAACCAAGCCCAGCTTCTGGGCCGGGGCGCCGTCGTACACGCCCACGATAGAAAGGCCGTCGTCACAGGCCACGGCGCTGATGCCGATGCCCACCACCTCCTGGTCGGACATGCTGGCCTGAAAGGCGGCGTATTCTTCGGGCGTAAGGTACATGGTGTAGGGGTCGCCCAGAGCCTGGATGACCTCTTCGATGGTCTCCGCGTCCAGGGCTGCCTGGGGGATGTCGTTGATGTAATATTTGCCCAGCAGGTCCTTCAGCTGGTCGGTGGTCAGCGCCTGGGCCGCCGGGGCCAGGCACAGGGCCGCGACGAGCATCACGGCCAGGATGCGCTTCCAAAGTCGTTTCACGAACAGGGTTCCTCCTTACAATGGGGTCAATGGGGTCAGAAAACCAGAGAACACAGGCCGCCCGTTTGTCGGGCGGCCCGGTGATCTTGTCAGAGCAGCGGCTCTGGTCAGGCTTTGAATTTTTCGGTCAGGGTGCGAATCTGGGCAGCCATCTTTTTCAGATCCTTGTTGCTGCTGCCCTTGCTGGCGCGGATGATGGAGAAGAGGTCCATCGCCGCCAGCTCCACCTCGTGGTAAGCGCTGGCGGGGTGGCCGTTGGAGGCATAGCTGGTCTTCTTCGGCAGCAGCTCCACGCCGGCGGCCAGCATCACGTTCTTGCTCAAGTCGAAGACCTCTTCGTAGAGCGGTGCGTGGGCGGGCAGGCCCTTCTCCCTCAGGGTGTTGGCAAAGATCTCCGTCACGGGCGCGTCGCCGTGGACGATGAAGATCTGCTGGGGGGTAGGCTCCTGGATATGCTCGATCCACTCGATCAGGTGATCCCGGTCGGCGTGGGAAGAAAGGCCCTTGAAGTTATAGATGGAGGCGTTCACGGCGATGTCCTCGCCGAACAGTCGGACCTGCTTGGCCCCCTCCAGCAGGTGGCGGCCCAAGGTCCCCTCGCCCTGGTAGCCCACGAAGACGATGGCGCACTCCTCGCGCCACAGGTTGTGCTTCAGGTGATGGCGGATCCGGCCGGCATCGCACATACCGGAGGCGGAGATGATGACCTTGGAGCTTTTGTCCATGTTCAGCATCTTGGACTCCTCGCTGCTCTCGGTCATGGTGAGGCCGGGGAAGGTGAAGAGGCGCTCGCCGTCCTTCACCACTTCCAGCGCATCGTCGTCCAGATAGCCCCGCAGGTCGCCGGAGAAGATTTTGGTCGCTTCGTTGGCCAGGGGGGAGTCGACGCAGACGGTGAAGTCAGGGTTGCTCTTGACAAGCCCCTCCTTCTTCATCTCCCGCATAAAATACAAAAGCTCTTGGGTCCGGCCCACGGCAAAGGACGGGATGATGACGTTGCCGCCCTTGGAGAAGGTGTCGTCGATGATCTTGGCCAGCTCCGCCGTGTAGGAGACCACAGGGTCGTGGTTCCGGTCGCCGTAGGTGCTCTCCATGACGACGTAATCGGCCCCGTCGATCAGGCTGGGGTCCCGGATGATGGGCTGGTTATGGTTGCCGATGTCACCGGAGAAGACGATCTTTTTCTCCACACCGTCCTCTTCCAGCCACATCTCCACGCTGGCCGAGCCGAGCAGGTGGCCTGCGTCCACAAAGCGAATTTTTACGCCCTCGCACAGCTCAATGATCTGGCCGTACTCCACCGTCACCAGGTGCTCCGGGACCTGCGCGGCGTCTGCCACGGTGTACAGCGGCTCCACCGGGGGCCGGCCGGCCCGCTTGCCCTTCTGGTTCTTCCACTGGGCGTCCATCTCCTGGATGTGGGCCGAGTCCTGGAGCATGATGGACATCAGTTCCCCCGTGAGGCGGGTGGCAAAGATCTGCCCCTGAAAGCCCTGCTTGATGAGCAGGGGGATGCGGCCGGAGTGGTCGATGTGCGCGTGGGTGACGATCACATAGTCAATGTAATTGGGCGCAAAGTCCAGCACCGTGTTGTCTCGCTCGTCCTTACCCTGCTGCAGGCCGCAGTCGATGAGGATCTTCTTGCCGCGGACTTCCACGCAGTGGCAGCTGCCCGTGACGGCCTTGGCCGCCCCGAAAAAGGTGAGTTTCATGTGGGGTTCCCTCCGTCGTTTTTTCAATTTCTGGTTGTATGGCGTACCGCCGGGCAGTCCCCGGCGGCGTTTGTTTTGTATAAAGTAATTCTATCATACCCCATTTTCTCGGATTTGCCTAGAGGGTTTGGACAAGTTGGCGAAAATTCTCCCGTTGTCCCTCCCCCGCAGCTGTGCTAAAATGGAAGCAACCAGAAAAACAGGAGGTAAATTCCTATGACCACCATCGACCACACCTGCATCCACGTGCTGGACCTGGACCGGAGCGCCGCCTTCTACCGGGACGCCCTGGGCCTCACGCCCGTCCGCTCCCTGGACATGCCCGACCGGGGCTGGCAGCTCCTCTTCCTGGGGGACGGCACCACGGACTTCCAGCTGGAGCTGTGCCGGGAAATGAACCGCACCGAGCCGTATCACCTCGGCGACGACACCCCCCACCTCGCCCTCCGCGCCCTGGACTTTGACGCTCTGAAAGCCAAGCATCAAGAGATGGGCCTCATCTTCGACGAGCTGAACGGCGGCATCTACTTTATCAAGGACCCCGACGGGCACATCCTGGAGATCCTGCCACCCAAGCAGTAAGCTTCAAAAATTTTTTCATTTTTTTCGCAACCCCTGCAACATTTCGTCCTGCCCAGGTGTATTTAAGACAGAACGGCAAGCCAGCCGTTCCCAAAACACACCCTTCTCACAAAGAGAACAGAAAGGACGAAGAACCATGAAAAAATCAATGACTGCACTTGCTTCCCTCATGCTGGTGGGCCTTATGTCCGTGCCCGCCCTGGCCGCCAACTGCTCCGTCACCGACAGCGATGGGCCCATGGTTATCTCCCCCGCCCCCACCACGGGCTATCAGCAGACCATCCAGGTCGACGGCCAGAAGACCGACGTGAGCAGCACCGTCATGGTCCCCCTCCGCGCCCTGGGCGAGAAGCTGGGCTTTACCGTCACCTGGGCCGACGGCGAGGCCAAGCTGGAGAACAAGGACATCTTCACCGTGGTCACCCCCGGGGAGGACGTCTACTTCATCTGCACCAACCACAAGGACATGGTCGGCATGAGCGCCCCCATCTCCTTCGGTGCTGTCCCCTACGTCTCCAACGGCACCACCTATGTCTCCCTGGACTTCTTCAAAACCCTGATGGACTACCAGAACGGCAGCATCACCCTGGACGGCAGCACCATCCAGATCAACACCGGCAAGTAAGCCCAGGAAAAGGAGGTATTGCATCGTGTCTGCACTCTGCTGTCCCCGCGCCCGAACGGGGCCCGGCTGGTTCTCGGCTCTGAAAGAGGCGCTTCGCCGCGTGTTTTTCTCCACCGAGGAAACGGCCCCGCCCCTCCAGCCCAGCCGGGCCAAAGTGAATGAACGGGCGACTGCCCTGCTGGACCGGCACGGCGAGAGCATCCTGCGCCTGGCCTACTCCTACCTGCACAACCAGAGCGACGCCGAGGACATCTTGCAGGACACGCTCATCCAATACCTCCGCACCTCCCCCACCCTGGAAAGCCCGGCCCATGAAAAAGCCTGGCTGCTCCGGGTGGCGGGAAACCTCAGCAAAAATCTGCTCCGCGCCCAGGGCTACCGGCAGGCCGACCAGTTGGAGGAGACCTTGGTCGCCCAGGAGCGGGAGGACCTCTCCTATGTCTGGGACGCCGTGAAAGCCCTCCCCGTCCCCTACCGCGAAGCCATCCACCTGTTTTACTACGAGGGCTACTCCACCGCCCAGATCGCCCAGATCCTGGACCAGAAAGAGTCTACGGTACGCTCCCGCCTCAAGCGGGGGCGGGAAAAGCTCAAGCCCTTGTTGGAGGAGGTGGGTGCCCTTGGATAAGCCGGAGAAGAACCCCTATCGTGAACTCATGGAACAAGTGAACCTCACCCCGGAAGCCCGTGAGCGTATCCTGACGAATGTCCAGCAGGCCGACCTCTCCCCGCAGGCAAAGAAGGTCGTGCCCCTCCGCTCCAAACAGCAGACCTGGCGGCGCTGGGCTTCCCTGGCCGCCTGCCTGGTGGTGGTCGTGGCCGCCGTTCTCGCCGTGCCCCAATTCCGGGGTAGCGACAACGATACCACGCCGCCCCAGCTCACCGGCACGCCCTTCCATCAGGTGGACACTCTGGCGGCTTTGTCGGATGCCGTCGGCTTCCCGGTGACAGAACCAGCTGCCCTCCCCTTCGACCCTGTCAACACGGCCTATACCGCGTATGACGAAGGCACGGCAGAGATCACCTACACCGGCCCCGACAGTCAAACCGCCACCTACCGCCAGTCCCTCGGCACGGCGGATAACTCCGGCGACTATACCCTCTACGAAGACACGCAAGTGGTCCCGGAAAACAACGCCACCCTGAAAGGCCAGGACCAGCGCTACACCCTGGCTCTCTGGACCGACGGCACCTATACCTATTCTCTCCGCCTCAGCAGCGCCCTCTCCGCCGACGCCTGGCAGGCTCTGCTGGACGGTCCTGCCCCATAACAACCCCATTCTGACCCCATAACAAATGTAAAACAGCAGCGCTTTCCCGTCTCGTTTGGGAAAGCGCTGCTTTCTTGCTCGTGTCTTGATTTAGAAAAACTGCATCGGGTTCACCCGGCTGCTGGAGCTGCTGCCGGTCCACGTCTCAAAATGCAGGTGGTTGCCGGTGGAGCTGCCGGTGGAGCCGACCAAACCCACGGTCTGCCCCTGGCGCACGGTGTCTCCGGCTGAGACGTTTCGCTGGGACATGTGGGCGTACAGCGTCCGGGTGCCGTCCGGGTGGGAGGTCACCACATAGTTTCCGTAGGACGAACCATACTGCGAGATCACCACCACCCCGGCCTTCGAGGCCATGATCGGCGTGCCGTTGGGCGCGGCAATGTCGATGCCCCCGTGCAGGTTCCGCCGCCCGGTGATGGGGTGGGTCCGCCAGCCGAAGGGCGATGTGACCCGGTGAGAGCTGGCGATGGGCCAGAGGAACCCGGAGGCACTCGCCGTTGTCTGGCTGCTCTGGCTGCCAGAGGAACTGCTGCTGCCGGAGGCAGAAGAACCGCTGCTTTGCTGCTTCTGCTGCTGGGCTGCTTTCTGCGCGGCTGCCTGGGCCGCTTTGGCCGCCTGCTCTGCGGCTGCTTTTTCCGCCGCGGCCTTCTCCGCTGCCGCCGTTTCTGCCGCTGCTTTTTCGGCGGCCAGCTGCTTCTGGTATGTAGCCTCGGCCTCGGCGATCTGCTGGGCCACGTCATCCTGGGTGGCCTCCAGCTTCTCGATCTGCTTGGCGTAGACGTCGCCCTGGGTGGCGATCTCCTGGATGAGCTGATCCACTTCCGCCTGCTGCGCCTGAAGCTGGGCCTGCTGGCTCTGCTGCTGGGCCAGCGTCTCCTGCTGCCCCTGGCGGCTGGCCTCCAGGTCGGTCTTGGCCTGGGCCACGGCCTGCCGCGCTTCGGCCAGCTGGTCCAAGACCTGATCGTCGGCGTCCATGATCTCCCCGATCATGTCGATCCGGTCCAGCAGGTCCGAAAAATCGCTGGCCTGGAACAGGACGGACCAGTAGGACACGTTGCCCCGCTCCTCCATGGCCCGCACCCGCTGCTCAAACTCTGCCTGATACTCGGCTTCCTTGGCCTTGGCTTGCTCCAGCTCGGCCTCCTTCTCCGTGATCTGCCGGGCATACTGGACCAGCAGGTTTTCAGAGACCTGGATCTGTTGGTTCAGCACATTCAGCTGCTGCTCCACCAGATTCTTCTTGTTCAGGGCCTGGCCCTGGGAAGAGCGAATGCCGTCCAGCTTCTTTTGCAGCTCTGCCTTTTGCACGGTCAAGCTGGCCTGCTGGCTTTGCAGGGACTCGATGGCGCTGCGGCTGGCCGCCTGCGCACGGGGAAGGCACCCCAGCGCCAGAGCGCAGACCAGAAGCAACGCGAAGCATCTCTTATGAAATTGTCTGGTATCCATAAAACCTCCGAACGTCAACTGATTTGGATTTTTTGGTAGTACAAGAGCGCCCAGGGCCTCTGCCCTGCGCGTTTGCCGCACTGGTTTTTCAATCCGTCAGTTTTACGTTCAGAGAGACCAACGTCTCCTTCTCCCGCTGCTGTTTCCGAGGCCGGAGGAGCAACACCAGAAAGGCCGTACTCAGCAGCAGAAGTCTAACCGCCTGATCCGGGCCGCCATGATGCAGCGTCTGCACCGCCTGCTCCGTCAGCAGACAGATCACGCAGTGTTCCCCGGTGTGGTGGTGGTTCGGATAGACCTCCAACACCGCGAAGGAACCCGCATGCGCTGCGAGCATCGCCGCCAGCATCGCAAACACCAGCAATCGTTTCTTCCAGCTTGTCCGCACGATGGTCCCTCCTCTCAGGTCTCTCCGATGATCTGGTCTCATTATAACAAACCTGTCAAGTAGCACTCACAGACAAACCCCCGCTGGTTCTCACCAGCGGGGGTTTGTTGCGGTTTGGTCAAATTCTCAGGAGTTCTCCCGGCAGGCCCGCAGGAACGACAGCGGCGGCGCATAGCACGGCAGCTGAATTTGAAACTTCATCTGCGGGTGGCGCGGGGCGGGGAGAGGGTAGCCGTTCTCGTCCATCATGAGCGGGGCCCGGAAGGCCACCGGGCGGGTGTCCGGGCCGACCAGCTCGATCTCATCCCCCATGGAAAATTTATTCCGCAGGGAGGCCGTGGCAAGGCCGGTTTCGGTGCAGGACTCGACCACCGCCACCACCTGCCAGTCCCGGATATACCGGGCGTCGGAGGTGAACTGACCGGGCTGGCCATAGAAAAAGCCGGTGGAATAGTGCCGGTGGCTGACCTTCTCCACCTCGTTGCGCCAGATGGGGTCCAGGGGCTTGCCCGCCTGCACGGCGTCGATGCAGTGGCGGTAGGCCCCGGTGACGATGGCGGCGTAATAGGCGGACTTGGCCCGGCCCTCGATCTTGATGGAATCCACGCCCGCCCGGATGAGGTCGGGCAGGTGGTCGATCATGCACATGTCGCGGGAGTTCATGATGTACGTCCCCTTCTCGTCCTCGTAGACGGGGAAGTATTCTCCCGGTCGCTTTTCCTCGACCAGGGCGTATTGATACCGGCAGGGCTGGGCGCAGGCGCCCCGGTTGGCGTCCCGGCCCGTCATATAGTTGGAGAGCAGACAGCGGCCGGAGTAGGACACGCACATGGCCCCGTGGCCAAAGGTCTCGATCTCCAGGTCGTTCGGGGTCTTGGCGCGGATCTCTGCGATCTCGTCCAGGCTCAGCTCGCGGGCTAAGATCACCCGGTCCGCCCCCAAGTCATGCCAGGCCGTGGCCGTCTGGTAATTGACGATGCTGGCCTGGGTGCTGATGTGGATCTTGACGGAGGGGGCGTAGCGCTTGGCCAAGGCCAGCACACCCACGTCGGCCAGAATGACCGCCGTCACCCCCGCCTCCTCCAGCAGCTCCAACCACTGGGGCAGGCGGGCCATCTCGTCGTTGCGGGGCATGGTGTTGCACGTCACGTGCAGGTCCACCCCTCGCTCCCGGCAGAGCTTTGCCGCCCGGCGCAGCTCCTCCGGGGAAAAGTTCCCCGCAAAGGAGCGCATGCCAAACGTGTTGCCCGCCAGGTACACGGCGTCGGCCCCGTAGGCCAGCGCCATCTCCAAGCGTTCCCAGTCCCCGGCGGGGGCCAGGAGTTCTAATTTTTTCTGCTGCATGTCTCGTCCACCTCTCAGCTGTTCAGGAAGGCCTGATGCTCGGCGTAGCTGGAGAAGAAGTGGTGCAGGTGATCGTCACCCAGGGCATAGTAATAGTAGTTCGTGCTCTGGGGATTCAGCGCGGCAGTGATGGACTCCATGCCGGGGTTGGCGATGGGTCCGGGGGGCAGGCCCTTGTTCTTATAGGTGTTGTAGGGGCTGTCCACGCCCTGGTAGTCGCTCTCCTGGACGATCTTGCCCTCCGGCAGGACGTACTGGATGGTGGCGTCGATCTGCAAGTAGCCCGCGGTGGACGCGCCGGGGTTGTTCAGACGGTTGTAGATGACAGAGGCGATGGTGGTCCGGTCGGTGCCGTCGGTCTCCTTTTCGATCATGGAGGCGATGGTCAGGATCTCCCGGATGGAGTAGCCGGACTCGCTGATCTTCTGGCGGACGGTGTCGTCGACCTTGCTGTCGAAGTTCACCAGCATCTTGTTGATGACGTACTTGGCGTCCTCGCCCATATAGAAGTTATAGGTATCGGGGAAGAGGTACCCCTCCAGGCGGGTGGGATCCCCCAGGGGGATGTCCTGCAGGAAGGAGAAGGCATAGTCGTGGTTGGCGGCCATGTCCTCCAGCTTTTCCACGGTGGACACGCCCTCTTTTTCCAGCAGCTCAAAGATCTGCTTCACCGTCTGGCCTTCCGTGATGGTCACGGAAATTTCTTTCCGGCTGGCGGAGTTGCTGGACATGCTGTTGAGCAAGGCCCGGTAGTCCATGTCCGAGTTGACCACATAGGTCCCCTGGGCGATCTTGTCCTTGCCGCCGGTGAGGGAGGCGAAGAGCTTAAAGAGTCCCTTGTGTTTGATGATGTCGTTGCCCTTGAGCTGGTCGGCCACGCTGCCGAAGTCGCTCTCGTCGTTGACGGTGATGGTGGCGCTGGTGCTCTCCTTGTTCAGGGCCAGCACGTCGTTGCCCAAAGACCAGCACACAGCGGCCAGCACCACGGACACAGCGCACACCAGCACGATATACATCATCGAGCTGGAGACCGGGGAGCGTTTGTTCTTTCTCCGGCGGGGGGGATAGCGGTCCGGCTCCTCCCGCCGTCTTCTGGTGTCTCGTTCCATATATTACCTCCTGGGGACCCGGCCCGTTTGGGAGCCGGGGAGCGTTGTGAGCGTCCTGGGGTCAGTCCAGGGGCTGGGTCATGGGCCAGACCTGGCCCTCCTCCGTCAGCACCACCCGGACAAAGGCATCCAGCGGCTCCCGCGGCAGGTTGATCTGGAAGAAATCCTCCCGGCACAGGCCGATGGTGTTCCCGTCAAAGTCCTCCAGATAGCGGTCGTAATAGCCGCCGCCCTGGCCCAGACGATTGCCCTTGCTGTCAAAGCACAGGCCGGGGACCAAGATCAGGTCGATCTTCTCCCGCTCCAGCACGGGGCAGGCGTCCTTCGGGGCGGGGATGCCGTAGGCGTCCGGCTCCAGCTCGTCCAGGCTCTGAATGATCCGGGCCTCCATCTGGTGCTCCGGCAGACATTTGGGCAGGCAGACGGTCTTGCCCTGGTCCAGCAGGGTCTGGATGAGGTCTGCCGTCGCGATCTCCTGGCCCACGCCGTAATAGAGCATCACGGTGTTGGCCTCGTCCAGCTTGGGGTGGGCCAGGAAGGCAGAGACCAGCTCTCGGTCGGACCAGGCTTTCTCCTGCTCCGTCATCTCCGCCATGGCCTCGCGCATCTGCTGGCGTAAGATCTTTTTCACTTCAGAAACTTGTGTTCCCATCGTTTTCTCCTTCTTGGGTCAGCAGGGGCAGCGCCGCCTGCCAGAGTGCTTCGTGGATGGTGTCGATGTCCCGCAGCCGGCCGTGCTCGTCCAGGCAGGGGATGGTGTGCCAGCCGTACAGGTCCGCCGCCTGGCGGGCGGCCTGGCGGCAGGCGGCCAGATACGCCCCGTCCGTCTCGTGGATGTCCCCCTTGGTGTGGGTGGCGGCCTCCCGCTGGCGCAGCATGGTCATGGCCTGGTCGGTCGGCATGTCCAGATAGAGCACGAGGTCCGGCTCCGGCAGGCCCAGCCGGCGGTATTCAAAGTCCGCCAGCCAGCGGAAAAAGGGCCCCTTTTCCTCGTCGGGCAGCTTGCTGCCCTGGTGGACGGCGTTGGAGGTGGTGTATCGGTCCGTCAGCACCAGGCCCCCGCGCTCGTACCAGCGCTGCCAGACTTTTTTCCAGGACGCATAGCGGTCCACGGCGTAAAAGCTGGAGGCGGCGTAGGCGTTCACGTCCTCCGGGTGCTTGCCGAACTCGCCCCCCAGATACATCCGCACCAGTGCCGAGGATTCCTCCTGGTACTGGGGAAAGACCAGGCGCTGGAACGGGATGCCCGCCGCCTCTGCCCGCTGGCAGAGCCGGGCAAACTGGGTGGACTTTCCGGACCCGTCGGTCCCCTCGATGACGATGAGTCTTCCTTTTGGCATGGCTCAGCCCTTCTTTCGCTTTTCCCGTGCCGCCTCCACCAGGAACAGGGGCAGCTTCGCCATGCGGCCGATCCGGCTGGGCTGATGCAGGAGCCGATAGCACCACTCCAGCCCCAGCTTCTGCCACACGGCCGGGGCACGCTTCACGTTCCCGGCGTAGACGTCCAGGACGCCCCCCAGGCCCACCAGCAGATGGGCCCCGGTGGCCGGACCGTACTCGGCCATCCACCGCTCCTGCTTGGGGGCGCCCAGGCAGACAAACACCACGTCCGCCTGCGCAGCTTTCACAGCCTCCACTACGGGGGCAGCGTCCTGGAAATACCCGTCGTGGGTCCCGCAGACGATCAGGTTCGGGTGGGTCTGTTTTAAGTTCTCGGCGGCCTGCTCGGCGACCCCCGGCTTGGCCCCCAGCAGATACAGCCGCAGGCCCGTCTCGGCCATGCGGGCCACCAGCCCTGTGGCAAAGTCGATGCCGGGCACCCGTCCCTGTAAGGGGGTGCCTAAAATTTTGGCCGCGTGGACCACGCCGATGCCGTCGGGCAGGACCAGGCCCGCCCCGTTCAGAATGGCCCCATACGCCGGGTCCTGGCGGGCCATGTTTACGATCTCAGGGTTTGGGGTCACCACATAGGCACACCCCGGCCCTTTGGCCAGTTCTTCCCCGGCGGCAATGGCCTGGGGGAGGGTCACGTCGTCAAAGGACACGCCCATGATTTCTTTTCGCACAGTTTCGCATCTCCATTGGGCAGGCCCTTCTCCCGCAAGGGGCGCAGCCTGCATATAATCCGTGTTATTTTACCACGAATCCCACCGTTTGTCCACCAGGCGCTTGAAAAAGCGCCCCTGGGATGCTAAAATTCAGAAAACATCACCCCCAACAGAGAGGAGCCCGTTCCTATGTTCCGCCAAGCCGTTCCCGGCGACCTGGACCAGATCGCCGCCATCTACGACGCCATCCACACCGAGGAGGAATCCGGCCGCGCCACCATCGGCTGGATCCGCGCCATCTACCCCACCCGCCAGACCGCCGCCGACGCCATCCAGGCCGGAGACATGTATGTGGCCGAGGAAGAGGGGCGCATCGTCGCCTCCGCCAAGATCGACCAGGCGCAGGTGGACGTCTATGCCGACGCCCCCTGGAGCCGGGACGACGCCCCGGACGCCGTTCTCGTCCTCCACACCCTGGTGGTGGACCCCAGCTATAAGGGCCGGGGCTGCGCCACCCGCTTCGTGCACTTCTACGAGGACCTAGGCCGCAAACGAAACTGCACCGCCCTGCGCATGGACACCAACGAGCGCAACGCCGCCGCCCGCTCCCTCTACGCCGGTCTGGGCTACCAAGAGGTGGGCATCGTGTCCTGCGACTTCAACGGCATCCCCGGCATCCGGCTGGTCTGCCTGGAAAAATTATTGTAAGCTGCCCAACGGAAACAAGCCAAAAAAATCGGCCCCCGAACGCGTGGTTCGGGGGCCTTGTGCTGTTGTCAGGGTTTCATTATCCGTAGCAGAAGTAGCTCGTGCTGGAATACCAGCCGCTGTTGAAGCTCACGGACTTCCAGACGCCCTTGCCCTGGGAGAAGTTGGCCTGATAGAGGACGTTGGAGGGCATGTTCACCTGGCCCATCATGGCGGTCTTCACGGCGTTCTCGCACATGGCGTAGTAGTAAGTACCGTTGGCCGCGTCCTTGCTCTTCACGGACTGGGTGGTGGAGGCATCGGCGTACTTGGTGGCGTACTGGCCGGGCTGAGTGATGACGGCCTTCACCGTGCTGGGGAAGCGGCTGTCCTTCACCCGGTTGAGCACCACCTGGGCGACATACTGCCGCAGCTGCTCGGTGGTGTGGCCGGCCTCGTGGAAGACGGTGGTGGTCAGGATGCGGATGTCTTCGTCGGTGTATTTGGCCAGCTTCTGGTAGCCCTGGATGGCGGCCTGGGCCTCGTTCCAGGTGCTCTTGGCGGCCTGGACATAGGCGCTGCTGTCTTTATAGCCCTTCTTCCGCAGGGTGGTGGCGGTCTTGTGGGCCTGGGCCTGGATGGTCTTCTGCTCCTGGATGGCCGCCATGCATTGGGCATAGTTGGTGTCGGCGGCGGCAGCGGCGGGGGCCATGGTGGCCACCAGGGCCATGCACAGCATCGCCACGATCAAGATTTTTTTCATGTGGAACTCCTGTCATCGGGAAGGCTCTGCTCCGCTGTCCCACCTGCAAACGCCCGAAAGGGACAGGCGAGCACGGCCTTCTTGGCTTCTCGTCGGGCCGGGGAACGTCTCTCTGTTTCGCCCCGGCGGCGCTTGCTGGGGGCATTATACACGAAGCCCGCCCCCCTTGGCAAATCGCCCTCCCGGCGGAAAACCGGCCGAATTCTGCGGCCGGTTTGTGAGAATTTCCTAAAATCTTGTTTCGGTTTGTTGCTGTTTTTTATCCGATTCGTTATCAATTCGTTCCGTTTTGTAACCAATTTGTTAATAGTTTGCCACAATTTCGTTACCATTGCACAAAAATACAGGCTGATTTTCTACAAATCAGCCTGTAAAATACCCGCAAACCCTTGGGGCGCAAGGGTTTATCAATTTGTCATCTTTTTTCCGAGCGCTTAAAAATCCGTAAATTCCGGCTTCCGGCGCTCCAAAAAGGCCGTCATGCCCTCCTGTTTGTCGTGGGTGGCAAAGGCCAGACCCAGCAGGTCGGCCTCCCGGCGCAGGCCGTTTTTCAGGTCCGTGTCGCCGCTGGCGTTGATCGCTTCCTTGGCCAGGGAGACGGCGTAACCGGCGTTCTGGGCGATGGTCTTGGCCAGGCTCCGGCAGGTGTCCATGAGGTCGTCGTGGGGCACGACGCGGTTGACCAGCCCGATGCGGTCGGCCTCCTTTGCGTCAATCACGCCGCCGGTGAAGATCAGTTCTTTTGCCCTCGCCACCCCGATGAGCCGGGGCAGGCGCTGGGTGCCGCCGCCCCCCGGAATGATACCCAGGGTGACCTCCGGCAGGCCGAACTTGGCCCGGTCGCTGGCGATGCGCAGGTCGCAGGCCAGGGTCAGCTCACAGCCGCCGCCCAGGGCGTAGCCGTTCACCGCGGCAATGGTCACCTGCCGCATGGTCTCCAGCAGCTCCGCCGCCTCGTGACACAGGGCAGACAGCCGCCGCCCGGACTGGGGAGACTCCTGCACCATCTGGGCGATGTCCGCCCCGGCGGCAAAGGCCTTGTCTCCTGCCCCGGTGAGCAGGACCACGCGCACGTCGTCCCGGTCCCGCACATCTTGCAGGGCGGCGATGATCTCCCGGTAGACCTGGCTGTTGAGGGCATTGCGGCACGCCGGCCGGTGGATGGTCACCACCGCAATGGGGCCTTCTACTGTCAGTCTGATGTATTCCATAGGGGGTGCCTCCTTATTATTATGTTGTCACGATGATGTTGTCCTGCGCGAAGCGGCAGTTATCCCCGGAAGGCCTCGTACACCGCCCGGCGGGTGTAGGTCGTGCAGGAAGCGAAGAACTCGCTGGGCAAACTGGTCACAGCCCCGTCCGGGTCCATGGCGTATTTCAGAATGCCCTGCTCGGCGCACCAGTCCATCGCCCCCCAGTTGGCATGCTGGGCGGTGCCGGTCTCCCGGATGCGCTGGATGCGGCGCTGGATGCTCTCGCCCCTGGGGGCCAGGAGCATGGCCAGCTCGCCCCAGGTCATGGGGGCGTCCAAGCGCAGGCGGTTGTCGGAGTAGACGATGCCCCGCGTTTTTTGCAGCTGGGCCAGCTTGGCAAACAGAGGCTCGTCCTGGCCCACGTCGGCAAAGGGGCTGTATTCGTCCAGCAGCTGCTGCACGGTCACGACCCGATAGCCGTAGTCCTGCAGCAGCTTCAGCTGCCGGGCCAGGCCAAAGGCCACGGGGGTGCGGCGGGCCATGTTATAGCCGTCCTTCTGGAAGATGATCTGCCCGGCCAGCGCGTCCGGGTCCTGGGCCAGCAGGTGGCGCATGGGGGCCACCATGGCCTCCGCCTCCGCCTGCAGGCTCTCCTGGGCCGAGCCGTGGTGCAGGGGCAGCCAACCGGCCCCGTCAAAGGAAGCGGCCATGTAGAGGTAGCCCATCTGGTCGTAGGCGTCGTAGCTGGAAAAGCCCCCTTCGATCCGGTCCACATAATGGGGCGGGCGGCTCATGGTCATGGTGTAGCCATACGTTTTCTGCATCAGGCTGTGCAGACGGCTCAGGTCCGCCACCACCTCGTCCAGGCCGTGGAAGTGGTCCCGCTTGCCGTAGACAAAGGGCTTCTTGCCAAAGAGCACATGGCGGTAGCTGTGGTTGGTGATCTGGTGCCCCTCGTCCAGGATCCGCCGGACCAGGCGGGGGTTATGCACCACGCCGCCCCGGTCATCCTGGTTGATGTCGGGGTAGTGGTCATACTTTACGCCGCCCCAGTCGGCCTGGCCGGTCTTTCCGGCCACGTCAGGGTAGTTCTCGCTGGTGTCCCCGACCACGTCGAAGGTCCCCTTGGCGTCGTACTCGGCCAGGGTGTCCAGCAGGATGTCGGTCAGGGACCGTCCGTCAAATTTATCCGGGCTGGATGGCAGGTCCATCGGCCCGTCGTCAAAGGTCATGGCCACCACCCGCTCGCCGGTCTGGACGCGCTCGATGCGGCGGGTGTAGCTGACATGGTGTTTCTCCTCCGGCAGGAATTTTTTCAGCACGCGTTTGCCTGCCTTCCCGGCTTTCACGATCAAAGACATGAAGCCTGATCTCCTTTCTTGCTCCGGCCCTCCTGGGCCGGGGCGATATGGTTGTCTGCGCCGCCTCAGAGCAGGGGATCGTCCCCGTCATCCAGGTTGTCCAGCTCTTTCTCGATCTCCCGAAATTCCTTCGGCAGGCGGGCAGGTAGTTTTTGTTTCAGTTCTCGGAGCGTCCGGGCCGCGTCCTGCCGCAGGCAGTTGAGCGAAAAAAGCCCCCACTTGGCGTAGGCCCCCGCCCCCGCGTGGGCCTTGCGAAGCTTGGTGCGCTGGCTGCTGGCCACATAACGGGCGGAGCTGGGCCTGCCGTGCCCCCAATAGCGCCCCCCCTCCGGTTTGTAGCCGCCGAGGATCTGGGCTTTCACCGCCGCCAGCGTCCGCTCCTCCACATCAACGGTGAGGAAACCCCGCCCCACTTCCTGGGGGACGTGGGCGTCGCTGCCGCCGGTGGAGAGTTTGTCCCTCATCAGGGCCATGATAAAGGCATTGTCGTTGGCGTGGGGATATTTCCGGTTCGCCCGGCTGTTCCAGGTCTCCACGGCGTCTATGTCGTCCAGAATGGGCCGGAACGGCTCCAATGAGCCAGAGCGTTTGTTCTGATACGGATGGGCCAGCACCGTGATGCCCCCCTGGTCGTGGATGGCCTGGACGGTCTCCTTCCAGGTGGTGTACTGGATGGGCGCCGTGAGGAACAGGCCCAGCAGATGCCCATACTCCGTGGAGAACTCCGCCCCCGGAATGATGAGCACGCCCTCCACCTCCGTGGGGCCGGTGTAGACGACATCGTGGTCGCAGATCGCCACCCCGTCGATGCCCCTGGCTTTGGCCAGGAGGGCGATCTGCCGCACGGACATCCGCCCGTCAAAAGATGCATCCGAGTGGACATGTAAGTCGAGCGTCAGTTTCATTGGCCATGCCTCCTCAAGGTGTCGCGCAGATAGGCCCGGTAGGCCGCTTTGTCGTCTGCCTGGTCCAGCGCCTCGCGGGTGCCGAAGAAGTCCGCGATCCCAGCCAGGGCCGGGCGCAGCTTCCCGTGGCGCAGGTAATCGAAGACCGCCATGCCGTCGTTGAACAGATAGCGCATCTTGACCCCCGCCCGGAAGTCCTGGGGCGTATAGTCCACGGATCCTCCCAGCGCCGCGTTCGCATACAGCGCCGTAAAGGGCGAGCCGCAGCAGACGGAGAGGGGGAAGCTCCCCCACACCCGCGGGTTCACCTCCAGGATCTTGCCGCCCTTAAACTCCACCATGGCCATGCCCACAAAGCCAAAGCTGGCCAGCAGACGATAGGCCTGGTCGATCATCCCCGCGTCGTAAAAGCTCACGCAGCAGGTGGAGGGCCCGCCGCTGGCGGGGTACTCCCGCAGCCGCCGGTGGCAAAAGGCGCAGATCAGCCGGCTTTGTTCATCCAGCAGCAAATTCACGCCCTCGCCAGGGCCGACCACTTTTTCCTGCACGATGGGGTCCGCGTCATACCGGGCCATGGCGGAATATTTCGCCATGTAATCGGCGGTGTTTTCCGCGATGACATAGCGCTCCCGCGCTTTCAGCCCCACCTTTTCGCCGCAGTGGGGCTTGATGACCACGGGGTAGCGGTCCGGCACCGCCGCAAATTCTTCCGGCACCGGCAGGCCCAGTTCGATGGCCCTTTGGTGGACGGTCTCCTTGTCGTTGAGGTCGTCCAGCACCTGCGGCGGGGCCACAAGGAACCGGGCCACGGCGGCAAATTCCTCCCGCCGTCGGCTGACCAGGTTTAAGGTGTCTGCCCCGGTGCAGAAGAGGACGGGGGTATCATACTCCCCCAGCAAGGCCAGCAAGTTCTGCCCGTAGGTATCGTCTTTGCAGGAGCCGTCGATCCAGCGCGTCTCGGCGGCATAACGGGAGAGAAAGGAGGCCGGCGCAGCGGCGGCCTCCCCTTTCGTCTGGGTCACCACGACGCGGAAGCCCGCCGCCCCCAGGGCGCGGACCGCAGCCAGAGAGGCGCGGTACTTTCCGTCGGTGACAACTGCGGTCTTCACGGTGGTGACCCTCCTTGCACGGGGCTAGCTTCTGCCCCGGTAATAGTGATAAAAAGCGTCCTGGAGCCGGAAGGAGCAGGCGGCCACATCGCCCGCCTCCCACAGCCGGCCCACAGGCAGGTCCACGGTGGGGATGTAGCTGTCCAGCAGTTGGTCCAGCAGATCCTCCAGAAACTCCCCTTCGCACAGGCGGACTTCCCCGCCTGTCACGTTGGACAGCCAGAACAGGGACGTCACGTCCCGCCCCGTCTGGTCCTCAAACCGCGCCAGCACGCACACCCCTCTGGGCAGCTCCCCGCCCAAGGGCCGGCGCAGGGCGGTGAAATACAAGGCCCCGTTCCAGCGGTGGAACACGTCCCAGGCCAGGCTGGGGGCGCAGCGGCAGTAGAGCTCCCGCAGGAGCATCCGGCCGGACTGGTTGTTCAGCCGCAGCCAGCGCAGCTGCCCGGACTCCGTCCGGGTCTCCAGAATGCGCCCGGCCTGCCGGGTGAGATAGGCCCCCAGGCTGGGGCCTTCGTAAAAGCGCTGGGCCAGGTGCTCGAAAAAGTCCGTGAGGTCCGGCAGCATCCGGACATCCACCGCATCCGTCAGGGGGCGCAGGGCGGCCAGCAGGGCCTCCGTGCCCAGATAGTGGCCCGCCGAGGCCAGGCGGCCGTCGCTCTCCAGCAGGCCGTATAACACGGAGCGGACGGCCTCGATGCTGCGGAAATAGGCAGACATGGTCCCGCCCAGCATGGCCTTTTCCCCGTCCGGGCGGCGGCCAAAGTAGCGGTCAAAGGCGGCCAGCTCCTGGCCGGGGCTGCTCTGGGCCACTTGCAGCAGGGTCTCCATCTGGCTGATCCAGAAGTCCTGGTCGCCGAAGAAGTAGGCCGCGTTGCGGCTCACCCTGGCCGGGAAGCTGTCGCACCAGGCCAGCTCCCGCCGGTTCAGCTTCTCCCGGAAGGACTGGTCCAAGGCCCGCACACGCAGGTCCCCCGCGCTGCCGCCCGGCTCCACATAGTACAGGTCGCTGCGCTGGGGTGGACCCCAGGAGTCCTCATACCATTTGTAGAGCAGGTAAAAGCTCCCCGGCTGGTGCCCCGCAGCGACCCAGGCCATGGAGGCCCAGCTCTCGTGAACGTCGCTGCCCTTGCCCGCAGATTCGTCCAGCAGCCAGGCGATCCTGGCGCTGGAGAGCAGGTCGTGGTACATCCAGCAAAGTCTATGTTCGTCTGTATCGACCATCAGCTCTTCAAAGCTGTCTCGGTCTAAATAAATGGGATCGTCGAAGGGCATCGCACAAACCTCTTCTCCGTTAGTATCAGCAGGTGACTGGTTTGATTCAGGTGACTGGTTCTATTATAACAGCAGGCCCCCAGGACTGCAATCGTTCCGGGGGCCTTTTCGCAAGAAATTATTCGGAATTTGTTTGGTTGTGTTTTTTTCTGTGCGGGTGTATCATGCTCTTGAACGCATCCATTCCTGTTCACGTCATAGGAGGCATTGCCATGACATCTCTCTTCCCACGGGAAACTCACCCGGAAGCCCTCTTTCAAAAAATTCTCAGCCAGCCCCAGGCCAAGGCCCGGCTGTATGAGACTTTCTGCGCAGAGCTGGAAGATTATACCGATACCGAGGGGCTGGTCAGCCGCACCATGCCCTACGGCCTGCTGCGGGCCTATGAAAACCAAGACCTCTCCGCCTTTCTGGTGGGGCTGTGCGGCAACACCATGTTCGACCTGCTGCGGGCGGCCTTTCTCATCCCCAATCGATTTGGCGGCAAGGAGGGGGACAACCCCCGCCTGCTCACCAGCGAGGACGGGGCCGTGCTACCCCAGGTCCGAGAGGCCGTATCTCCCCGCACCCTACGGAAATTCTCTGAGCTGCGCCAGGACCACACCTGCGTGCCCCGCTCCGCCCTGTACCTGGCGGAGGGAAGCCAGCTGCGGCACCAGTATGACCGAGAGGGGCAGCCCAAAGAAGTCCGTATCCCCGCCCGGCAGGGAGTCCTGGCTCTCTATGCCCTGCCCGACACGGCCCAGCTGGGCCTGTCCGAGGCCCAGGCTTACAGCGTCGTCTTCGATGCCTTCAACGCCATTCAGGACAGCTGCCCCACCGCCTTGGTCTTCTATGGCCAGGACACCGGTTATAAGCGCCAACGGCCCTACGACGAGCTGGGCGTCCTGCTGCCCCTGAAGGAGTTTGACTTCACCACTTGGAACAGATTGACGGCATCGCCCTGGCCTGCCGGGAGAGCATGTTCCGCCTGGCCGGGAGCGACTCTCTGCCCCTCTAAACGATCCAAACACCACGCAGAAAAATGTCCTGCTCCCGATCAGGGAGCAGGACATTTTTCATGTGGAGTATCGGAACCGCCGGTCCGTCATGATGCGGGCAAAGATCAGGCCCAGGGGCAGCGCCAGCACGATGAGCAAAGCCGAGGCCATCCAGGAGGCCGAGGTCGTCAGGTCCATGATACCCAGATTATACACCGCCCGGTAGAAATACAGCCCTGGCACCATGATGACGATGGAGGGGACGGTAATGGCGATGCGCGGGTAACCCACCCAGCCCTTCCAGGCCGAGGCCAGTAGCCCCGCCGTCAGCGCCCCCAGAAAAGCCGCCGCCGCAGGCGGGAGATTTGCCAAGTCCACCAGCTCCAGGCGCAGGGTGTTGCTCACCGCCCCGATCCCAGCAGCAGCCGCCGCCAGGGGGATGGGACTGTTGAACATCAGCGAAAAGCCGAACACGCCGCAAAAGCTGGCAATCAGCCGGAAGAGCATCTTCGCTCCCTCTGACAGGTCCAGGGGCGGAAAATCCACTGGCGTCAGCCCCAGCAGCAGCGCCATGAGCCAGGCGGCCAGCGCCGCCACCAGGACGATCATCACCGCATAGGCCAGCCGCTCCAGGCCGGAGCGCATGTCCTGCTTGGCCAGGTCGATGCCGCTGGTGATGAACGGAAAGCCCGGAATGATGAATAGCATGGCGCAGATATACCCGGCCTCGTGGCGGGGATCCACTTCAAAGAGCAGTTCTGCGCCCTTCAAGCACCCGGCATACACCAGGCACGCCGCACCCACCGACAGCGCCACGCACAGAAAGAGCGTGTACTTGCGCTTGGTGAGCATACTGCGCACGCTATTGCCGATGCCGGCCCCCAAAAAGGCCAAGGCTATCTCCACCGGGCCGCCGCCCAACAGAAACGTAAAGGCTCCGCAGGCCAGGGCCGCCGCCATCGCCAGGCGACGGGTAGAATACAGCCCATGCAGGGCCTCGATCTCGTCCAGGCGGATGTGCAGATCCTCCCCAGAGAGGGACCCGTCGCTCATGGAAAATTCCTCCACAAAGCGTTCCAAGCGGTTGAGCTTGGCGGTGTTCACCCCCGTGGAGGTCAGAGTCAAGGTCTGCGAAAATCCCGCTTCTCCGTCAAAGCAAGTGTACTCTAAGCTGGTCAGCCCGATGTCCGCCGCGCAGACCAGGCCCAGCTTGGCGGCCATGGCGTTCATGGAGCTGCGCACCCGCCAGGCCCCAGTGCCGCAGGCCAGGAGCATAAGCCCCGTCCGCCCCACCACGGAGGCTTTGGCCGTTAAGGAGGCCGTCAGGATGCTCTGCTCCCCTTCCTGCTGGACATAGTCATGCCACTGGATGGCCATGTGGTTGGGGGGCGATGGTTTCTTGTTTCTCATAGGTTTCCCTGCTTTCCAGTCGTGTCAATGGGGTCACTCCAGGAAATCCTGGGGCACCGGGTCGAAGGTCAGGATCTCCTCCTCCACCGGCGGCAGCGGGTCCTCGGCGGGCAGCGGCTCCTCCCCAAGGGGCTGGCCGGACTGCATCTGACGCCACTGATCCTTGGTGATGAGGATCTGCCGGGGCTTGGCCCCCTCCGAGGGGCCGACGATGCCCTTGGCCTCGATCTGGTCCATGAGCCGGGCCGCGCGGGCATAGCCCAGCTTTAAGCGCCGCTGGAGCATGGAGACGGAAGCCTGGCCCACTTCGAGAATGGCCTCGACGCCGTCCTCAAAGCGCTCGTCCTGCTCCTCGCCGTCCTCCTCCCCGCCGGGATAGGCCCCGGCAGCGCCGGAGGACTTGCCCTTCTTGTCGGCGTTGGCCGCGTGCTGCTCGATCTCGGCCATGACCTGGTCGTCGTAGTCGGCGGCAGCGTTCTGCTTCACGCTGGCGACCACCTCGGCCACTTCTTCATCCGAGATGAAGCAGCCCTGCACACGCAGCGGCTTGCCCGCCCCCAGGGGGAACCAGAGCATGTCGCCCTTGCCCACCAGCTTTTCCGCGCCGGTGGTGTCCAAGATGATGCGGGACTCCAGCGAGGAGGCCACGGCAAAGGCCACGCGGGAGGGGATGTTGGCCTTCATAAGGCCCGTGATGACATCCGCCGAGGGCCGCTGGGTGGCGATGACCAGGTGCATCCCGGAGGCACGGCCCATCTGGGCCACGCGGCAGATGGATTCTTCCACTTCCTTCGCCGCCACCAGCATGAGGTCAGCCAGCTCGTCGATGACAATGACGACTTTCGGCAGCGGCTCTAAGCCCTCCTGCCCCTGCGCCCAGTGGTTGTAGCCCGCCAGGTCCCGCACGCCCGCCTCGGCGAACATGCGGTAGCGCTTCATCATCTCCGTCACGGCCCATTGCAGGGCACCGGCGGCCTTCTTCGGGTCGGTGACCACAGGGATGAGCAGATGGGGGATGCCGTTGTAGCCCCCCAGCTCGACCATTTTCGGGTCCACCATGATCAGCCGCAATTCCTGCGGAGTGGATTTATACAGCATACTGATGAGCAGGGAGTTGATGCACACCGACTTACCGGAGCCGGTGGTACCGGCAATGAGCATGTGGGGCAGCTTGGAGCAGTCCCCCACGATGTAGTTCCCGCCGATGTCCTTGCCCACGGAGAAGGCCACGCTGGACTTATGCCGCTGGAAGTTGGGGGATTCCAGCACCTCCCGGATGGGCACCGGGGTGACGATCTGGTTGGGCACCTCTACGCCCACCACCGAGATCTTTCCCGGAACCGGGGCGATCCGAACACTGGAGGCCCCCAAGGCCAGGGCCACGTCATCGGCCAGGTTGGTCAGCTTGTTCAGGCGGACGCCCTGCTCCAGGCTCACGTCATAGCGGGTGACCGAGGGGCCTTGCACCGCCCCGATGACCCGGCCGTTGATGCCGCAATTGCCTCGAGAAGTTTTCGCGGTGGGGATTTCAGCGTCTCCGCCAGCCGGGACAAGGTGTCGTCCAGTTCCTCCTTGGCGGCCTGGTTGCCCTCCCGGCTGGGGGCGGTCAGCAGGTCCAGGGAGGGGAAGACATACTCCCGCTCCTCCTGGTCCAGATTCTCCTGAATGGACTGCCCCACCGCGGCGGCCTCTTGATGGATCTCCGCCTGCCGCTGGGC
>OLPV01000564.1_pt1 | contig 31169 bp, 27 predicted proteins | sample 1671961 | NCBI WGS metagenome assembly OLPV01 (sample SAMEA3136630, study PRJEB25190) | human gut metagenome | biome: human gut; feature: human-associated habitat; material: faeces | place: Austria | collected 2013
AAATGTGCACATTTCCCCATCTTCTGATTTAATTTTTTATCCTGTAACAGCAAAACAACTCTATCAATAAATTCTGATTGTTTTTTGAACAGAAAACCTGTTTGTTTGTTCTTTATAGTATCCAACAAGCCCCATTTTTTCTTTGACACTACAGGAATATAAGCATACTCCATCTCAACTGCACTCATGCAAAAAGTTTCAGTTAATGCCGTAGGATTGACAATTCCCACAGTTGTATTTTTAAATATGTCTATTTTTTCTTCTCCAACAATTCCCATAAAATGAACGGATGGTAATATATTACCTTTATCATCCGTCAAATATTTCATAAACATATCTTCATAATCTTCCTGAGAAATTCCGAATTTTCCAAGTTTTGCATTGCGATTATATACCTTACCATTACCAATTACATTAAGTTCTGCATTTGGAACTCTTTTTATCACCTCTGGCCATATCTCTGCCAATTTGTGAAAACCTTTTGCAGGAACAAGCGAACCAACATAAGTTACAACAGGCTTGTCACACATTCTCTGGTGAGCTTTAACTTTTGTAGGTATCATATTAAAGATATATGTAGATTTTTTTATAACATCATCATCTATATATGCGTCATACTCTTCTTTTCCTACAAACACAACTCTTTTAACATTACTGCACATCCTAATTAATTTAAGCTCGTAATATTCCAAATAAACATGAGCCCAAGCTATGGACTTGATACTTGTCTCCTCAAGCATGCGATACCAATCTTTTGTTTTTCCAACTTGGTGAATTAAAATCGCAATGTTATTCTCCTCTGCTTTTTGAATCATTGCCTCACTATCTTTTACAATATAATCACCCAAATCAGGCGGCAATATATTATTACTATAATGGTATATAACTACATCAACACCTTTTTGCTTTAATCCGCTTGCCAGTAAAGTAAACAAATACTCAGATCCACCAACCCCCGGATTTCCCAACTCCGGTTTACTCAAATCAACTTCCGAAAAATTTTCATCAGGCACTTCAATTCCAACTTTAATCATATAATAACTTCATCCTATTCCTTGTAATACATCTATTTAACATTATGCCTTTTCCCATTTACCAGTTTTTTCATTATATCGCTTTAAAATACGTGACGGAACCCCCCTATTACGCAAAAATCTGGATAATCTCCTTTTACAACACTATGTGCAGCTATAACACAATTTTTTCCAATATGACTTCCAGCCAAAACCGTTACATTCATTCCCAGCCAACTTCCATCTCCTATCACTATCTCTTCACTAATACTTGGTTGATCTTTAATGGGAATATGTATATCTTCATACTTATGTATATTGGTTACAAAACTAACCCGATCAGCAGTTATTACATCATCTCCAATTATTAAATCTGCAAATGTGTTATAAATTCTATATTCTCCCAGCAAACAGTTTTTTCCAATATAAAGTCTTCCATCTCCAACAATAAATTTTGAGTAATTGCATATTGTAACATTTTCTTTCACTTCCATAAAACCATCATACGAATATACTTGAACTCCTCTACCAAATTTAACATGTCTGTCAACTTTGATTCTATTATTTATAGGTAATTTTATTTGATAAAACCAAGAGAACAATGTACGCTGCAATACCAATTTGCAACTATCTATTTTATATTTGATTGGTCTTAATTTTTGTTTTAAATTCATCTTTTTGCCTCATCTATAATTTTCATCTCATTATATAACTTTGCACAAATTCTATCCCATGAGAAATGATTATTGGCATATTCTACCATCTCATTAATATCTTGTTGATTATATTCCTGTTGTGTAGCAAATAAAAGTGCCTTCGATAGTGCGTTCACATTATCAGGTGCTATTATTTCCCCATACTTGCCCCTATTGGTCATTTCCCTTGCCGGAGGTATTGCATCCGAAAGAATCAATCGACATCCACAACACAATGCTTCTGCACAAGAAATCCCATAACTCTCCCACCTGGACGGTAAAACAAACACCTTTGCTTTACAATATTCATTATATAACACTTCTCTATTTTTTATCTGTCCTATAAATTGAACTCGATTCATTAATTGCGGATACTGTTTAAAATACTCTTCTATATATTCTTTAAAATCTTCCTCGATTGTTCCGACCAATTTCAAACTCCAATTATGCTTATCTGCACTTTGAGCAAATGCTTGTAATAAAACATCTGTCGCCTTTTGTTCAGTTCCCAAACGAGCCACCGTGAGAAAAATGTTCTCCCGAATTTGATCTATCTTAGGGGTAAAATCAATTTTAGACACTCCATTTTCAATGATTAAAATTTCTTTTTCAGAATATTTTTGAATTATACTTTTTATCGATTCACTTTCTACAGATACTAGATCAACAACTTGTGTATTCTTAGTAAAAACTTTCCTTTCTTTTTTATCTCTCTCATAAAGATCGCTACTTCTAAAATCCATATCAAGTTTAAGATAAACGTTACCTTTTTTATTTAGAAATTTATATAATTTTGTCCAAAAATACGCTTGTCTCCCTGCAAAATAAATATTTAGCCAATCAATTTTCCTCGCGTTTAATAAAATATATAAAACACCTGTTAAAGCATTATTTAAGACATATGGTATATGCTCGACCTTTAAGCCCGGCACAGCATCAAAATTTGCTTTACTATCTATATGGCAAGCAACAATTTTGGAATCAATTGCATTAAACTTACATAATGTATATGGGATCTGTCCCTCATCTTTCGTAAGATCCACATTTGTTCCCGCAGGATGCAATGTAACAAATTTTTGTTTTTTCATCAACACACCTCATAACATATATTGTTATCTCTCATAAATAAAAAATTATCAATTTTATTTATATTCTTCTTTAATCATTTTGTCCAATTCATATACCTGTTCACATGTATCAATTGGAGCATAAAATAATTCCAAGTGTTTCTCCACGAAATCTTTATTTAATAAATTAAAATCAAATTTTCCTAATGCATCTCTTATATCTTCTTTAAATCTGTATTTTATGACTTTTGCAGGCACCCCACCTACAATTGAATAAGCCGGTACATTTTTTGTAACAACACTTCCTGCTGCTATTACAGCCCCTTTTCCAATATGCACTCCTGACATTATAATAGATCTATAACCTATCCATACATCATCCTCAATATATATATCTCCTTTTCCAAAAGATTCTTCTCTTTCAATTCCAAGATACTTTACTTTAAAAGGATACGTTGAGATATGATTCGTATAATGTTCTGCATCTAAAATAAATACTACCTCTTGGGCAATTGAAACAAATTTACCTATATAAAGCTTGCATTGGCTTGCAAACGAAACAATATTTAATTCTCCATATGATTTATTTCCCACATCCACCAGTTCTGGATTAAAAATATTATTTACCGTCGTATAATTATTCGTGTTATTTTTCATCCAATCAATTTGAAATCTATGTAATTTAAAAGCATTATACCAATCAAATATAATTGTTTTTTTCAACAAATTTTTTATCATCACATATCACCTATTATTCTTTTTACCGCTTTAAGATATTCATATTGATTGTCTGTATCCGGTTCCAAATAAGAACCTTCCCCCCACTCATTCCACGCCATAAGAAAAACAAACTCCTTATTTTGTTTTTTTGATATATTTACTAACTCTCTCATATATTTTTCAAACTTTTCAGGTGTTGCGCCCATAACAATTCTAGCTTTTTTACCTCTTCTTGGCGAATCATCATAGTCTACGAACCCACATAAATATGAATCCCTTGCAGCAATTCTAGCTTCTGTTAGAATATCATTCCACACTTCATCATAGCTCCATATAGCTGGTACCCCTTTTTTTAAATATTTCTTAGACTTTAATTTATATTTCAAAAACAAAAATGGTGTTGTCATCTGAAATGGACTATATTTCATTCTTCTTTCTAACTTTACCGGATACAAAATATCTTTACTCAAGCACATTATTCCTGCAAATCCATTTTGTTTTGCCAATTTGTCCCAATAATTAGCCATTTTCTTAATAACTGGGAAATTATTCCTTGCTTGATAAAAGGAGAACACAGGTTTATTGTCTATTTTTATGTATCGATCATCTTTAAAAAAATCTAATAAATAATCAAAATGAATTTTCCAATCGTTTTCATCCCCATATTTTAATTCAGCTAAAATACCGTTATCATTATCCCGATCCTTTTTCTCATTTCCGTCAAAAGCAGGTGCGTATGCTGCTCCATTTGCCAATTTACTCCATGTTCTTTTCCACGAAAAATTATCCCAGATAAACATAAAATGTATGTCAATATCTTTATTCTCCAACAACAATTCGGATGGCTTTTGCAGTAGTTGCATTTGTGAAGAAAACCAATAATGATAAATACCAAATCCATAAACACCATTATCCTTTGCAAGTTTTGCTTGCCAGCGAATATTATCTACCTCTGAAAGATCATAGTAATTATTATCAAGTGGAACACGGGGTTGGCTATGATTTTCATATATTGGTTCAGCTTGTTTCACTGCAAGCCAATCCGTAAACCCCTCTCCCCACCATTTATCATTTTCTGGAATTTGATGATATTGTGGCAAATAATTGGCAATAATTTTTATATCTTTTTTCATCTTTTCCCATCTCCATTTTATAAACATTCTATTTTGTACATAAACTATCTTTTCCAGTGAGAAGTCTTTTTCTCCTAATTTCATTTGACTCCAACAAAAGAAGTGCAAATATCATAGCTAAGACAGTCCCTGCAAAAGCACCGCTTATAACATGTCCCGCTAATATTGAGTAAATCATACACACTATGACAATATAGTAATACGGTTGTGATTTAAGATTAGATTTTATAAACAATAACACATACTCAAGCACACAGATTATAAATCCTATAATTCCATACTGGCAAATAAGATCATGCCAATCCATCTCTATTACATGAGCATTGTCTGGTTGTATCCAGCCAAACAATAAATTACTCATATACAACCCATTATCATGAATTTTATCAAACATTATTCCAATTCGACTGGTTCTCCCGCTTGTAGCAAAAAACAAGAAATTTGAAATCCAATTATCTGTAACTGAATTATTCCACATGTTTGAATATCGAAGCATAAATTTCTCTAAAATCTGATTAGTGTTAGCAAACCACCAAACTACAATCATTATAGCTGCAATTGAAAGCAAATGTCTTATTTTAAGTTTTTTGCTGACTACCAAAAAATATACTAATGACACTAATGCAAATATCACAGTTGACTTTGTTGATAAAATAATAATTGCAATAAATGAAAACAAACACACAACAGCATTTTTATTATCAATATATATTGTCTTATATAATGTATATATAAAAAGAACAATCAAGACTACAGCAATATCATTCGTTGAATAATATAATCCCTTAAACCCTGCATCATAATACGTCTCATTTCCTAGTTTAAATATATACTCTACTATTAATGATACAGGGACAAATATACTCCAAAAATCTAATGATCTTATTAAGCAATTTTTAATATCAGTTTTATCTCTTTTTCCCATCCCATAATATAATATTAACGCTATCGGCAATAACCATTTCATTGCATATGTAAAACACCCAAATGCATTATCACCACCACGAAAAAGGCCTATCAATGGAAAATATAGTAGTGGGAGAAATTGTATAATTAACATTTTATTCTTAAACAATCTTAAAATAACATATATAAGCAACAACAATCTGTATACCGTTCCGATTGAAAAACCTGTTGCACCATACCGTAATAAAAATAAACCATTCGCAGTATCTACTATCGGCGTAATCAATATCAACCAATAATCAATCAAATATTTAGTGTAAAATCGCTTAATCCTAATTCTCATAATTTTCATTCATCTCTTTATATACTCAATAAATCAACCAACATGTAACATATCATATAATTTTACATACATTTTAGGCGAAACACGCATAAGAATTAACGAAACAAAATGTTTCTTGCTTAAAAATTTATACGCTTTCTCTAGTGAATATTTTTTTATTTCCCCACAATATTCAACAATATTTTTATAATATTCATCACATTCACAATGGTAATATAACGCCAACACTTTACATATTTCATGAATCCAATTCGCTTCAGCATATGAATGCAACTCATTATCTAAAGAAAACGCATCCATCATTTTTCGAGCCAAAATAACAGCATCAAAATATTTGGCACTAAATTGCGATTTCATTGCTGATTCAGTTCGAATGCAATATGAATACAAACTTTGTGTTGTATCAATAACAACTTTTTTACACCTTAAAATATACTGAAAAACAAAAAACATATCTTCCCCAATTGCATATCCTTCAGGAAAAGGAATTTCTCTTACAATCGATAACTTAAATAACTTATCAATTGTATTATTACACAACAGATTTTCTAAAAAAAAAGACTTCACAATTTCTTCATTATATAGTAATTTTTTTTCCTGCTTTTTATGAATCCTTTTTATACCATCTTCAAAACACATCAAATAATTAACGCAACTCATGTCTGCATCATTTTGGGTTAATAATTTCAGCAACTTCTCATATAGTGTATTATGAGCTATATCATCAGCATCAAAAAAAGCAATATACTCACCTTTAGCCTCTTCTACACCACGATTTCTCGCAACGGAAACTCCCTTATTGCATTGCCGTATAAGTTTCATATTTATATATTGATCAACATATTTTTGAATTACTCCTGCACTATTATCAGTCGATCCATCATCGATAAAAATAATCTCCAAATCGTCAAAAATTGTCTGCTTAATTAATGATCGAATACTATTATTTAAAAACTTTTCACAATTATACACTGGAACTATTACGGAAATCATCATTTCTCCTCAAACATTTCTATTACTATTTTCCCTAAATTTCTGCAAAATTTCTCGTTATTACTCTTCATCCCGTGACCCATATCAGCCACAATATTATCATAATTCATAATAATATCCCCAAGTTTGCTGATATCTTCCACCGGTATAATTGTTCCCATTCTTTCTGCAACATTTCTTGCAAACTCTACCTGATGATCATTCACATGCTCATCAAACTGATATTGTCTCGGAACCACTATCGGTGTCTTACCAATCTGCAGAGGCATAACAAAACTCGCCGGTCCACCATGCGTGATAACAATGCGTGCATCCTCTACATTTTTTATCATCTGCTGATAAGGAATCAACTTACTCCACTGACAATATTTAGGTTCATATGTACTAAATCCAGTCTGAACAATCACATCTTCCTGAATCGTTCCATTTTCTTTCAATTCATCTATTTTCTGAATCAACCGATTAAAGGGCTGTTCATGTGTTCCAACTGTTACAAATATCATTGTCTTTCCCCTTAGAATATACTTCCGAGATTAACAGCCTTCGGATAAACTTTTTTCTGTTCTTCCCATTGCACAATAAATTTATCTGCAATTGGATATACCATTTTTCCAGTCATAGTAGGTTTGTCAATACGATCAAATACTTCTATATAAATAAGCTTTGCTCCCATTAACTTTCCCAAGTAAAAGAATGGTACAGCAACGGCAGCACCACTTGATATAATCAAGTCGGGTTTTTCTTTGTGCAATACTTTCCAAGCAATCCTAGTATTTTTGATAAGCGCTTTCAAACTTCGATTCGTTGGATAATAGCACGGATACATTTTTTCACCCTCTAATATACTTCTTGCATCCTCTTTATCAAAAGTGACCCAAAATCTATCCTTATCCTTCCAGAACGGTTTTAACATATATAAATGAGTCAGGTGTCCTCCACTCGACCCCACTAAACATACTTTCATAACTCAATCTTCCTCATTTGCGCAACAATATCTCCTACACCGATCCCTCTTTACCCAGCACAACCTTCACCGTCTTCATCATAATCCTCAGATCCAACAACAATGAGAAATTATCGATATACTCCCGGTCCAGTCGCACCACTTCCTCAAAGTCCGTGATGTCGCTTCTTCCGCTTACCTGCCACATACCGGTAAGTCCCGGTTTCATAGACAATCTCGCTTTATGGTGATAATCATACTGTTCGTATTCTTTTACCGTTGGAGGTCTGGTTCCGACTACACTCATATCCCCCATTAAGATATTGAAGGACTGTGGCAGTTCATCAATCGATGTCTTACGAAGGAATTCTCCAAGTGAGAACTTCTTTCCATATCCGATGATTCTCGGATCATCATCCATCTTGAACATCAACCCGGACATCTTATTCTGCGCCATCAATTCTGCTTTTCTTGCCTCGGCATCCTGATACATGGTTCGGAACTTCCAGATCTTGAACTTACGTCCATTCCGTCCAACCCGTTCCTGCCGGAAGAAGATCGGTCCCGGATCTGCGATCATCATTGGTATGAATAACAGGATTGCCACAACGATCGTTACGACCGAGCCTAACAATCCGCAGCATATATCGATCAACCGTTTCATTATAACCTGTCTCGTCGTAACAATGTTTGATACAGACGTAACAACCGGAATTCCATTTACTTTACCTATCGCTGCATTCGGCAGTCGAACAAGGTTCCGGATACTTACGTGTGCAAGGATTCCCATATCGGAATACCGTACCGCCATCTCTTCTGCCAATTCGCCTTCCATGCAGATCAGCACTTCATCTACCACATGATCTTTGGCATATTCAAATGGGTTATTGAGATTCCCGACAATCGGTATATTATATACCGTCGAATGTTTCCAGTTTCCTTCCTTTTCGGAAGTCACTGCACTCTCCGACATTGCTGCCTCTAACTCTGCCCTGGTATTGGCAAGTACAATTCCAACAATCTTCAATGTACTGATTCCGCTGCTGTAGAATTCCTGCAATACATCTTCCATATCATCATAGGCAACCACAAGCAACAGATTATCCTGTTTCTCCTTACGATTGATACTGGCACGAAGATGACGCTTATACACAAAATGATACACAAACATAATGATCTGGTTCACACAGATCCAACCAAACATAACTAATCGCGAATAATTGACGGAAGACTTCTCTGCAAACAGGAATACTACCACACCGATCAGCATGAACACATTCTGTTTCAATACTTCCCGGAACTCCGTTGCTGAATCCCGTTTCAGAACTCCCTTATAAGGTTCAATCATCAGCACGGTCACAACATGCAGACAGGTAATCAGGACAACGATCCGCATATAGGGACGAAACCATTTTTCATTTGTACACATTGCAAGGAATGCATTATCCTGGAATCGAACCGTCAGACTGATCAAAAATGTCACAACAAAACATATCCAGTCCAACACCAGAAAATCAAAATGCTTATATCCTGCCGTCTCTTTTTTCTTATACATCTTAGTATCCTCATTTGTGTAAAGAATTGCCAAATTCAATACTTCAATTATCAACATTTTTATAAAGAAAAAGGAATATATTCTCGCCCTCGCCAAGACCCTAGCGTCAAGTAAGAGTACATTCCTTATCCTTCAATCTCAAAATATCTTTTCAAGGGGAACACACCCCCGGACAGGCAGTACCCGATCTACCCGTCCGATGGTAGTCCGTTAACAAGCACTATTTTAAAGACTTACTAACTTTACCCTTGAAACCTGCCTTCTTAAGAGCCTTCTTTAACTTCTTAAGCTCTTTCTTAGACATCTTCTTGTTGACTTTAATAGTAACTTTCTTGGTGTTAACACCAGCGAAAGCCTTCTTAGCAACCTTGAAAGATTTCTTAGTGTTGATGCTTACAGTCTTTAACTTCTTTAAGCCCTTGAATGCGTTCTTCTGGATAGAAGTAACAGTCTTAGGAAGCTTAACAGTCTTTGCCTTAGGAGCGTTCTTGAAAGCATTACCAGCGATAGTAGTAACAGTGTATTTAACACCATTAACCTCAACCTTCTCGCTTACAGTAACAGTAGCCTTCTTTGTAGCCTTAACAGCCTTAACTGTAGCTGTACCTTCCTTAGTAGTAGCAACGGTAGCACCGTTCTTTGCTGTAGCCTTAGGAGCCTCTACTGGAGATCCAGCTGCTGAAGCAGCAGCACTAACTAACATAGTCATAGCTAAGATGCCTGCTAACTTTTTCTTTAAAGATTTCACGTTTGTATCCTCCTTTCGTAATATTTGTATATTTTGAGCCCGGTCTGCCGAAGCAGAACAGGGAACTCACAGATTATTTGTAGTAGTAACCATCCTTACCATAGTAGCCATACTTGCCACCATACTGTTTGTAATAGTAACCACTACCGGAACCCTTCACACGATTGAGCACCACGCCAAGTAACGGGCAGTTGGCTCTCTCTAGCTGGCGGATGGAATTACGGATCATACTCTTTGGTGTCTCGCCACCGCGGACAACTAAGATTGCTCCGTCACACAATGCTCCGATTCGTTCTCCGTCGGATACAAGATCCAACGGCGGACAGTCTAATATGACATACCGGAATTCCTCCTGTAACTCATTCAATGTATCTTCTAACTTCTTACTCTCTAAGAGCATCGAAGGGTTCACCACATTATCCACATTCGGAAGAATTGCTCCCTCGCCGATGTTTGTCTGTAACAATGCCTGTTCTAACGGTATCTTATTGGCAAGATAATAGGAAGTTCCCTGAATCTTCCTGCCATCCTCTCTTGCGATCTGATACTTGTCTACCATAACTGACTTACGCAGATCCATATCGATCAGGGCAGTTGGTGTTCCTGCCTCTGCTAACTGTCTCCATAACTGCATGGTGACAAAGCTCTTACCCTCATCCGGTGTCGTACTGATCACCATAATCTTACGGATATCTTCACCTAAGAATCCGACATTGACACGGAGACGGTTCACTGCTTCTTCTATTGCATAGGGAAGTTCCGGCATATTACCGACAGTTGCTTTGACATAATTCTTAGTTGGCATCATTCTTCCCCTCTTTCTTCTGTTCTTTCTGTTTCTTACGGCGTTCTTTTCGCTTCTGCTTACGGATATCTTCTTCCGCCTTATCATCGATCGTCTCTAAGTTACCCTCAGGAATAACGGTAAGAGGCATAACGCCCAACATCTTCTCAACATCTTCTGCTGATTTGAAGGTATCATCTAACAACAACTGTACAACGAAGATGGCTGCTAATACAACCAATGCGGCAAGTCCACCGATCAGTGTATTCTTAGACAGGCTTGGCGAACTCTTATGTTCCGGCGTGATCGCTTTTTCTGCGATGCGCGGCTTCTGTGCTCCCATCACCTTCGGTACATAGGTAACTGCCTTCTTCGCTAACTCATTGGCAATATCCTTTGCCTCAACCGGATCGGTACTCGTTACCGTGATCTGCATCAGACGGGTATCACCCACTGTTCCGATACTGGTCATTCCAAGTAATTCATCATATTCATAATCCAGATCCAGATCTTCAATTACATCCTCAAACAATGGACGGATCTTCATCAATTCCACATAATCCTGTGAAAGGGAAGTTCCAAGGTTCAGATCATTCAGATTGATCACGGATTCGCTGGATGCGGATACCATATATACCTTCGAAGTTGCTTCATACTTCGGTGCAATGAAGAAAGCGGTAAAGCCTCCCACCAATACAGCACCAGCCATAAATGCTACAAATAGCCAGATTGCTCTTGCCTTCAGATAATAGAATACCTCAAGCAGATCGATCTCCATCTCGTCATTATCATTTGCCTGGGTTAATGTTTCCTGATTCATACGTTCTTATTCCTCTCCATCTTCTGCATCTCCCACTTCGGTAAGTGGATATATATCACGAATGAGCTTGATCAGCTTGTCCTCATCCGCATAGAATTCCGTGTGCTCCAGACCGTCATTCAACGCCTTGCCAAGCTTCGTCTCCCCTTCCGGAGTGACCAGCCCTTTGTTCGTATAGGTATTGACCTTCTTCGCAATACTGCTCAAAGTCTTGCTTCCCATATCCGTTGTCGAATACTCTGACAGTTCATTATACACACGGGTTACATACTTCTTATCCTTCGCCGCCTGCTCCTGCACCGTCTTCGCCATCGCATCCATGTAAGCTCTGTGCCGACGCATTCTTGAAGTGTTCTCACCGTCACCGATATCCATCCGGTTATGTACGAATGTGTATGCCTGTTCATCACTAAGCTTCAGTGTTGCACCCGGCTTCATCTCCGGATCAATGGCTGTAAAATCATCTTCTATCGTAACCGTCACACCACCAACCGCATGGTTAAGCTCCGGTATTGCGTCCATCTTCAAAGCATAGTAACCGTCAATCGGTATTCCATGGAGAAACATGGATACCGTCTTCTCGGTATTCTCACAGCTCTCCATCTTACTGCCTCCATATGCATGTGCGCAACACATCTGAATGTCCGCACTCGCATAAGAGGTTCCATCAGCTAATAGGAAGGGAACTTCCGTGATCGTATCACGGTTCAGCTGGATATACTGATATGTCTGATCGGTATCATCCACCACCAGCAACAGCATAAAATCTGCCATTGATCCAACATAATCCTTACGTTCATCTGCCTCTTCATTGCCACTGTTATCGGTACCCATTACCAGATACGTCGACATCTCGTGGCTTAATTCATATATCTTACCATCTATATCAATCGGAAGTTCCTCTTCCTCATAGCTGTCATCTGTATCATCTGACTCAAAGATACCAATTCGGTTATCGATCAGCATCACGATCAGATAGATCACTGCAATTCCAAGTATCACAAGTCCGATCTGACCTGCAATCTTCATCTTCTGTCTTCGGTTCATATCGATAGGATCCTTTCTCCCAATTCGTCGATCTCATCTAATCTTGCCTGTCCAAGCTTCTTAGCGATCACCTCGCGGCCTTGTGCAAGATTCGGAACTCTTGTCTCTGTATTATGACAATCACTTCCAAGCAGAACATCCCAGTCTTCCTTCAGGAACTTCATGCAGCGTCCCCGCTTCTTCCAGTTCAGAAAACTTCCTGCATTGATCTGTGCAGTGATTGGAAGATCAAAGATCGCATTCCAGATGTCCTTCTTCTTCTGATAATCATAATAACGTTCTATATGTGCTAATATAATATGTAACTTCTGCTTATCAAGGATCTGTTCGACATTCTCTAACATATCCTTCGTCCATTGACAAAACGGCATCTCCAACAATATGGTATCGGTATCTCCCATACACAACTTCGGAAGCATCTCTGCCTTGCCAATCCCACCAAAATAATATACTTCTGCTCCCAGGTAAAAGACCGGAGCCTTCCGTCCCTGTTCGTCCATGGCTGCCATGACTTTCTCATAAGCCTGCTGCCTTCTTGACAGAAACTTATCAACGGATATCCTGTCTGCATAAAAATGAGGAGTCGCAACGATTCTTCCAATTCCCTGATCAAGTTCTAACTTCATCATATCCAAAGACTGTGCTGTACTCCTGCTTCCGTCATCGATGCCCGGCAATATATGGCTGTGAAAATCAATCAAACTCTGATTCTGTTCCATATTAATCACCTCCATGCATCTTCTCTCTATCACGATATCATGTCATTGACATCTGTTACTATACATCTTTCTTCCAAGGATGTCAACCAATTATATCATTTAATTAACTGTAAATATTTTACACATAAAATAACAATCCATTGAATTTCCTATGTTTCGCAGAAGTTATTATAGCATAACACCCATTTATTTCAAACCATTTTCATAGGTAAATATTTTTTCACCTATTCTGCTTTTTTGACTCATCCATACATTTTTTACAAAATAAAAGATTGCCATGCTTTTTCTTTGGACAAAGTGCATAGCAATCTTCATACTCCCATAAAAGTGTCATTCATTTTCACAACAGAGCCGCATATCACGCAGCTATATTTCTACATAACGGATTGTTCCATTATATGCAGCTTCTCTACCGGGTTCTTCTGACATACCGAAACACAATACCCACCGGGTAAAAAAACACAGCTGCCATGTGCAAGAGGAATATCCTTGTCTGCGTTACCGGTATCCGCATTGTCTGACACCGCATACACCACACAATGCTCTCCCGGTTCATCCCATACGATCCGAAAAGAATTCAGGGGCACGCCCAGACCACTGCCTTCATATTTCACATAAGCCTCTTTCATCGTCCAATATTGAAGGAACATCCGGTTTTGCTGTTTCTCCTCTTCAAAGGACAGGATTCTGTCATATTCCTCTTTGCAGAAGAAACGTTTTGCAACCATCCGGTAATTGCGCTGTTTATATTCAATATCAATTCCTACCCGTTCATCACTGACTGCCAGCACCGCATATTGCCCGGAATCCGACAGATTAAAGTCGATCCTCCCGGTAGCATTGGCAAGAAACGGACGGCCTGCATCATTATAACTATATTGCTGTCGTTCCGTTTCGATTCCCGTCTCCTGTCGGATCACGGACTGTAAGAATGCACCGGTTAAGATCTTCTTCTTAGCCATTTGCTGGTTCGTCATCCGCTTGATCCGCTCCTGCCGTTCTATCGGCAGTTTCTTATAAAAAGCATGTGACTGCTCAGTTGAGCAGTCACAATTCACATTCATATAATAACAATGTAACATGGAACGTTACCTTGCCTTTCTCTCAATCAATCGCTGATCAATGAATTATAACTCATTGACAACATGACTAAGGATTGCCATCTCTTTTGCCTTCGCATCGTTCAGATAACCCTTGATTCTTGCACCGGCTTCAATCTCACCTGTAACAGAGATACGTACGAGTAAGTTTCTTGCAGCTAACATATTGTCTACCACAACTGCATACTCATCTAACAGATCCTGCTCAAACGGAATGACTTCATTCGCCATCAGATACTTCAAACGATCCAGCATTAACACCTTGTGATCGTATGCAATATGCAATGCACGAATATCGAAGTCCGGCTCTTCCTCATGAAGCTGCTTATCTACTCTGGCAAGTAATGCATCATACACATTCACACCGAATACCGTATCATCAAAACGATTACGCATCATACGGAAATGATTCTTCGTATCATCCCCATTCAGGTATTCCTTCAAGGTATCCCGGATCAATGATGCATCAATGTCATAGTAACGATTCTCTGTATTCTTCTGGATTACATACAATCCACGGGTTCCCTTATAATCATCCTTAAATACATGATCTTCTCCGGCAGTCAGAGCATCAAATCCCTTCTTAACCTTATCGAAAGATACGGTTGTATAAGAATACTTATCCTTAAATGTAAAGTCACCAACATAGAATACTTCCTCATCCATATTATAACCATAGATAAATAATTCATGTGAGAACTTGTAATCTACACTGACATCACATAACATCTTCGCTTCATCAAATGCACCATATACATAACCGCCAAGATCAATCGTCTTCACGATGAAATCAATTACATCTCCACAATAACTCTCAATCTGTGGCTTCGTGATCAGCGAAAAGATCAGATACGGACATTCCTTCATTGCACTGCTTCCCGGCATCATATCACATAATAAGATCTCGTCTCCGGTGGTATATTCCGCAATGTTATAGCAACGTAACTGGATATAGTTGCTATAGATCCATCTCTTTGCATTCTCATCATCCCCTAAAATAGAAAACAGGGTTGCATGCCACTGCCATGAAGTAACGGCAGGATACTTAACAGGTAATACTACTTTGTTCGCCATAATTATGTAACCTCCTTAGTTATTGTAACTTCTCTTCGATCAATTCCACCACGTCATTCAAATTCTCATACTTATTAAGAGCAAGTTCTCTATCATCAAATACAACATCAAACTCTTTCTCTGCATCCACGATCACTTTGATCAGGGATACGGAATCCAAACCATCATCACTTAAAGATGCTGATGTATCAATGGCATTCTTATCAACTTCCGGTACCTCTTCTTCAATGATGTCCAATAACTTGTCTTTGATCTCTTTCTTTTCCATATATCTGTAACCTCCGTTATAATTTGCGCATGCTACACACCGCTATATTTATTTTAATATGATTATCCTCAATCTTCAACAAAAATTTTATAAATATTTACTTATTTTCATTTAGTTGTTCTGCTTCTTCTTTTAACTTTTTATTTTTCCGGTTGCGGATCGCACGAAGCAGAATTCCATGTACCAGATTCGTATACAATAATACACACAGAACCACAGCAACAACGCAGGCAATCACTGCTCCTTTTGAAAAATATTTGAGATCTACATGCACTGTTTCATTCAAATGGCAGAAGTTAAGGAATGGTGCAATGACCGCCTTATGTCCGACCGTCCACTGCGGAATAATGCCTGCCGCAATCTGCACAATACCGACCAGCAGAAGTAAAACTTCTCCAAAACGATATGCCCTCCGGTCATCTTTTCCTTTTGCCTGTGTAGAATCATCATCTACAAGCCGTTCTTCTTCCGATGTAAGAATACGAAGTTTCTCTTCCGGTTTGCTGATAAAGAATTTCATGAACACACGTAACACCGCCGTCATCAGGAAAGCCCACATTATAATATACACTACAACCAGCCATTTCCATCCAATGGCTGTCGAGACGGATTTGAACAAAGCGGAATGTCCAAGATATCCAAGCGTTCCCGGAATCCCAGCAAGACTTAATCCTGCAAACAGAGCACCTGCTCCAAGAAGAGGATTGCCCTTACCGGCAGCGATCAGTCCTTTGATCTCATATGTTTTATTTCTGCGAACCAGCTCTAATGATACCATATACAACACTGCTAACGAAAAAGCACTTGCAAATAACAGATATACAACACTTCGAACACCGTATTGATTAGAACTTCCCCCAAGCACAACCAGGCTCACTGCTAACAGAGCAAACCCATTCGTTGCAACATCCAGTCCCATCAGGATCTTCCGGATATCCGTCGCAGTTAAGGATATCAGAACTCCCCATATCATTGTCATGATTGCTGCTACCAGCAATATTCTTCCATAAAACTTATTCTCTACAAACAGATCTACGGCGATTACCAGAATACCATATATTCCAAGCTTTGATATCAGACTTGCGATTACGGTTGAGACCTCGATCAAACCATAGGAACATCCTCTTGTAACCTGAAATTGTATCGGAAACACACCGGCTGTCATGGCAAAACCAAATGTTGCCAGCAATCCGCCGATCAATAATGCACTGTTGCCGCCACGCGACATAACGCTTGTGTACATTCCATTATAATTCACGCTGCCAAGGTATCCAAATAAGATCACAATACCGGAAAGGATCAATACCATTCCCGCAGTCACAAATCCAATGTAAATGTTCGCATTCCTGATTGCCGCCTTGTCTTTTCGATGTAAAAGCAATGGCCAGGCAAATAATAACGCAAGCGTAATGAACATGAAGAAGTTGAACAGATTGTCGGTCATACATGCACCAAGTACCATTCCAAACATACACATAAACAATAGATAGAAACGGTTACTGCTCTCTTCTTCCTTCATGCTAACCTTCATAAATTGTGTAATGATCGCAACAACAACCGTCACCAGAATGCTCAGTGTCACAGATACAACATCCATTGTCAACGAAAGTCCCAAACCTAATGCTTTTCCTAGAGAAAGATCAAACTGCACGCCCTTTCCGATTGTCATATATGCAAGATATGCAAGCATTGCCAATTGAACTGTCACAACAATATCGATCCAGTCATTTCTCGTACCCTTATCCTTTTTACCAAGGAAGAACCCGATCACTCCACCAAGCATCGGAAACAAAAATATCAACAACACACCATAATTGTTTGCCATCTTATCCACCACCTAACTAAATAACTTCTGCATTACTGTGCTGACCGCCTGCAGGATTGGCTGCTGCCACAAAGAACATACCACTAACAGCACTGCCACTATACCGCTTACTGCGATCACACCTTTGCCCGGGCTCTGTATATCGGTCACGCCATCTTCTGTCACATCTTCTTCCAGTACTTCTCCTGTATTATCTTCTGTTTCCTGCTCTTTGCAAGGAAAATACATCCGTCGAAGAAGCGGGAACAATAACATAACCGGAACAACTACACCAACTACATTGCCGATCAGACCGATATATGTAAATACCCCAAAGCCTCCTGCCAGTAATCCGATCTCCGAATAGATAATTCCGGTAAATGTTCCCGTAACCGGCACACCAATGCACATAACCGCTAACAATACCAGAATGGCATAGGTATACGGCATATGCGTTCCAATTCCGTCTAATCCATTCAGATCTTTTATCTCATTTTTCTTACAGATGCTGTGAAATAACATCAGACATGGAATCACTGCAACGATCCGGTACACAGCCTGAAAGCTGCCGCCTACCAATCCGTAGGTATTCATCTCCGCAACGGAAAGAAGAATCATCCCGGCTCCTGCAATACATAAAAAGATAAGTCTCTTCCCCACTGTCTTCATCTTAAGGCCAAGAAAACCGGCCACGATCAACACAGCTCCAACTGCAATTAAAATTTCACTTAACATGTGTTCCTCCTTGCTTATAACAACTTATATTTTTTAAAAGCGATAATACAGATTCCTACAACGATCACCGAAAATACGATCACACCCGGATAACCATACCGCCAGGTAAGCTCCGGCATATTCGCAAAATTCATTCCATACCAGCCAACAATCAATGTAAGCGGAAGAAATATCGTTGTGATCACTGTAAACAGCTTCATAATGTTGTTCAGATTGTAATCTAACATCGCGTCATGCGTTTCTCTCAACTGTACCGCATATTCTTTGAGGTGTTTTACATTCTCAGATAACCGCATGGTCCGTTCCGTAAACGTGACAAAACGTTTGACATTCTCCGGTGGAAACATCTCATTGTCATTATCCCGCAGCACCTCACCGATATCGATCAACTGATCATAATAATTCCATATATACATCAGTTCCTTCTTCATGAATAGGATCTCATTGATAAATGCCGCGTCCACCCGTTCCTTCAGGATCTTAGTCTCTAATGCACTCATGTTGAATTCCATGTTCTCCAGAAATTTGCGATCCTCCTGAATAAGCAGATCCAGAAAACGGTATAGGAATTTCTCCGGAACCGTCTGTGCAAGCTGTGACGTATTCCCTGCCGAATCCACCTGATAACTTGCAAGCACCCGGTCAAAGAGTTTGCGGATACTGCCATCTTCATCCCGAATCTCTACAAATAAGCAAAGCTCCGGCTGCACATATATCGCAAGACGATCCTTGTCGCTGAACACTTGTAACATATCGATCAGATCCAGTACCGTAAATACAAGATTGGCTGTTACGATCGTATCACTCCGGAAGTTATGCAGATTCTCCTGACAGGCCCGCACCGTCTCCTCCGGGAACCCATACATGACATAGTCATCCTGTAATTCTGTAAAAGTGATAAAACCCACTTTACCTCTTTTCAATTCATAAAACATGGCATACCCTTTCTTTCGGTTTCCGGGAGTCCGTCCCTCAGGATCCGGTACCCGGAATTCCACTCTCTATCGATAGTATGCCCTGTTTTCACACGCGATAGCACCATTTTACCACTTATTGTAAAAAAAACAATGAAATTCACATAATATTCGAAAAGAATGAAGAATCAGACGAACCATCCCATAAATCAAAAAAAGAGCGTACCCTCCGGTACGCTCTCAAGAATCTGCTCTGCACGAACATTAACCAAAAATACTGTTAAAGAAACTCTGTAATGCATCAATTACTTTCTGGAAGAAATTCTTTGCCTGTTCCTTATCCAATCCCATATCCTCTAACTTATTGAATAAGTCTTTTGCCTGACTCTTCATGCTGTCAATGTTAAGGTCTAACTTGCCGATCTTCTTCATCAAAGAAATGATCGTCTGTTTCTCATCATCTGTAATGCTGATTCCAAGTTCTTTGGCACCCTCATCGATTGCTTTGCTGATCGCTTCATCATTGTCCAGACCTTCTTCTACAACCTTTGCCTTAACAAATGCCATCAACTGCTCTACATCGTCCGAATCCACATCTTCCGCCATCTGGCTTGTAACTACCAGCTCGTTCACCGCAGCATCCATACTCTCTTCTGACACTTCCTTGCCTGTCAGTTCCGAATAAGCTTTCATTGCACCAACCAAAGCTGCTGTACCGGTAATCTCAAACGGTCCTGCAACAACTACATCTGCATTCTCAATTCCTGCTGTGATCAATGCATTGGTGTACATTCCTTTTGTACAATAAGAAATGTTCTTTGTCTCTACATCAATTCCGTCACCATCTTCGCCAAGCACTACCATAACGGAAGATAATGCTCTCGAACCGATGACACTGGAATCTAAGTAATCACCAAGATACTGATGTTCCTCATCGTTCGTAATCTCACCTACCGTATAGTCTTCGAGATCTTCGTCCGTAATTCCCATCAGATCCATAACGGTTGCTTTTTCTTTGTCAGACAGATCCGCACCAAATGATACATATACATCATCCGGATCCGCTCCTGTGGCTGCATCCGCCTTTACATGTAATCCCGCTGCCGGCAATGTCAAGATCATTGTTGCCGCAAGCACAACTGTCGTAATTCTCTTATATAATGTTCTCATAATTCTTTTCCTTTCTTCCCTATAATACTCCGGGCAATTGCGAAACTCCCGGTTCCGGTCACTATATCAGAACCATTCCATGAGTCCCGCTGTCATCTGCTCATGATCCTCATTCTATCACTATACATTATGTAAAGTCAAATAAAGACTTTCTTAACAACCTGCCGTCACATCCGCATCTTAAGGCTAGTCATCTCTCCGGTTGCCAAGAAATCTTGTTACATAATATAAGATCTGCATGATCGATGTGATCAATGCCGCAACATATGTCATAGCTGCCGCAGATAACACCTTCTTCGCACCCTTGTAATCCTCGTTTGCAAACATTCCGCTGTCGCGGATAACCGAAAGTGCTCTGCTTGACGCATCAAATTCCACCGGCAATGTTACTAACTGAAATACCGCCATCAACGAGAATAACACAATTCCAAAGAAGATCAGGCTTCTTCCAAACTGTCCGGAGAAGAAACATCCGATCACGATCATGATCGGTCCTACCTGCGAACCAAAATTACATACCGGAATAATTGCATTTCTCAGACGGATCGGCGTATACTCTTCTGCATACTGAACAGCGTGTCCCGCCTCATGTGCCGCAACTCCGACTGCTCCGATGGAAGCAGAATTATATACCTCGGATGACAACCGGATCACATTGTCTCTCGGATCAAAATGATCGGTCAGTTTGCCGGCAACATGTTCAATCCGGACATAAGACAATCCATTTTTGTCGAGGATCATTCTGGCGGCTTCCGCTCCGGTAATTCCACGGGAATTGCGTACATTGTTGTATTTATTAAATGTTGATTTTACCTTAAACTGTGCCCACAGACCAAGCAGTAATGCCGGCAGCATAAAGACCAGATAAGATAGATAACCATAGCCATAACCGTAGCCATATCCATAATGCGAATATAATCCCATTACCATATTACCTAATGCACCACTTGTAATTTGCTGTATGATCATTCCTGTCATAATAATCCCTCCTGTTATAATATATGTATATTATTCTATTGCCATTCATCTTGAATAGATACCTTAATACAAAAATGTGTTGATTGTGTGTACAAGTATGCATCCAAACATAATTATAAAAATATCTCTTACAGAATTCGCTTCACACAATCTTTCCATCCGTTATATAACCTGCTCCGCTGTTCTTCCGTATAGTGCGGCACAAATTCTTTGTCTCTTTGCCAGTTTGAGCAGACTTCTTCCTCGTCCCGGTAATATCCTACTGCCAGTCCTGCAAGATAAGCTGCCCCAAGAGCGGTTGTTTCTGCAACTTTGGGACGGATAATCTCTCCATTCAGGATGTCAGACTGAAATTGCAGCAAAAAGTCATTGGCACTTGCTCCGCCATCCACCCGGAGTGAAGTCACCTGAATATTGGCATCCTCTTCCATTGCCCGTATCACATCCAGTGACTGGTACGCAAGGGATTCCAAGGTCGCCCGTACAAAATGCGCCCGGTTTGCTCCTCTCGAAAGACCGAATACCGCACCTCTCGCATAAGCATCCCAATACGGGGCACCCAGACCGGTAAATGCAGGCACAACATATACGCCATTGCTATCCGGCACCGATGCTGCCAGCATTTCTGTCTCTGCTGCCGTATCGATCAGCTTCAGTTCATCCCGCAGCCATTTGATTGCCGCTCCTGCAACAAACACACTTCCCTCTAATGCGTATTGTATCTTGCCATTGCGTCCGATAGCAATTGTGGTCAACAGCCCGTGTTTTGAATCTACCGCCTGTTCTCCGGTATTCATCAATAAAAAGCAACCGGTTCCGTAAGTATTCTTGCTCTGTCCCGCTTCAAAGCAGCACTGTCCAAATAATGCAGCCTGCTGATCTCCTGCAACACCTGCAATCATAACAGGTTCACCAAGTAACGCCTCACCGGTCTCTCCGTATATCTCCGAAGACTGCTTTACCTCCGGCAGCATGGAACGTGGAATATCAAATTTGCGAAGCAGCTCTTCATCCCAGCATAGTGAATGAATGTTATACAGCATTGTACGGGACGCATTGGTCACATCCGTTGCAAATACCTTTCCCTTTGTCATTTTGTAGATCAGCCACGTATCCACCGTTCCAAATAATAACCTGCCCTGATCTGCCTTCTCTCTTGCTCCGTCCACATTCTCTAATATCCACCGGATCTTCGTCGCTGAAAAATAAGGATCTACGATCAGTCCGGTCTTTTCTTTTATGATCCGGTCATAGCCTTCTTCCTTCAATTGTTCCACATAATCTGCTGTTCTGCGGCACTGCCAGACAATGGCATGATACACGGGGTCTCCGGTCTCCTTGTCCCAGACGATCGTTGTCTCTCTCTGATTGGTAATTCCGATCGCTGCAATCTCCGCCGCTTCTATGGAACATTTTGCCATTGCTTCGGTCATAACGCCTGCCTGGGATGCCCAGATCTCATTTGCATCATGTTCCACCCAGCCGGACTTCGGAAAATACTGTGTAAATTCCTTCTGTGCCGAAGACACGATCTCCCCCTTCTTATTGAAGATAATACACCTTGAACTCGTTGTCCCCTGATCCAATGCCATAATATATTCTTTCATAATGTACCCCTTTCATACTGTTCGCATACCTTCTTCATCATCTGTATATAAGCTTCCTGTACCCAGGCAGGCTCTGCAATCTTCAGCTTGTCTCCAAACCCGAATACCCAGCCGAAAAAGCGGTCACTGACTACCGTATCCACAACAACCGACACCTTCCTGCATCGCCTGTCATTTTCATCCGGTTCTGCTTCTTCCTCATACCATGTTTCGGTGGGATGCATCCAGACTTCTCTGCCAAAATGGTCGATCATCGCCCCGGCAAGGGTGGCATCCGCTATCAGTGTGACCGTTACCTTTTCCCCGGCAAACATTCCAAATGTCTGTGTCCCATAGCTGCTTAGGTCAATCTGCTCATACATTTTTCTTCCCAGCCGCATTTCCGGTTCTTCCACAATCTCCTTCATCTTATCGACCCGGTAATGCCGCATCTGCTTTGTCGCATCATCATATCCGACCAGATAATATTTGTCATTATCCCATTGAAAGAACCACGGTGAGATCCGGTAACGTTCTCCGGCCTTTCTCGGCACCAGTTCTTTCTTCACATTCCATTCATAATATCCAAATGTGATCTGGTGATCTTGTCTTATGGCATCCTGAATGTTATCAATATTATAATAGATGCTCTCATTCATCGATTTGACACGATCCCGCACCACAACCTGCCCGGTAAGCTTCCTCGCATATGCTTTGCCGGATAACCGGGATAGTTTTCCGATCAGCTCCCTTGATTTGTTCTCTGTAATAAACTTAGAAGACTGTACCGCATCGACCAGCAATTTTAATTCCGGCAATTCAAACATACGGGAAGCTAACCAGGCTCCCCGATGTTCTCTCACAATATCCATTCCAAATTCCGACAGTATATCCATATCACTGTATATCGTCTTACGCTCACAGGATATACCGTATTCATTCAGTCTTGTTACAATTTTATCCGCAGTTAAGATATGTTCCTCGTCCGTTTCTTCGTATAATATCTTTGCAAGATAAAGCAGTTTCTGTTTCTGTGTCTCTTTTCTCACACACCCTCCCAATCACCGGCACTCACACACCCTTATCGCAAAGGCACTACACTAACAGCCCAGTTGCTGTTTGACATCGTTGAGTGCTGCGTCTTCCATATCGTGTTCTAACGGCGGTAACGCTTCGCCATATTTATGCTCATACGCAATTCCTAATAATTCATCCGCAATCCTTGCATTCTTAGGAAGCAGCGGACCATGTGAATATGTTGCAAATACATTCTTATAACGTGCTCCTTCTGTTCCGTCTTCTCCATTGTTCCCATATCCCTTAAGAATCTTTCCCATCGGCTGTACACCTTCTCCAAGCCAAGTCTGACCATTATGATTCTCAAAACCGACGATTGGAAATTTTTCTCCATTGTCTCTGGTATATTCATAAACAAAATTACCGATCATACGCTTATCGGATGCGGTTGTATAGACATTGATCCCGCCAAGGAAATCCACTCTCGTTCCGTCTGCCGCCTCATAATACTTGCCGAGCATCTGATATCCGCCACAGATTCCAAGAATGACCGTTCCTTTTTCAATCTCCTCTTTGAGCCATTGTTCTTTATATTCGAACAGATCCTTTACCAGAATCTCCTGCTCAAAATCCTGCCCGCCACCAATGAATATAATGTCGTAATCATCGTCCCGGTTCACTTCCCCGAAAGACAGTCTTGTCACCTTCGAGCCAATCCCGCGCCACGCAAGACGTTTCTCCATGGTTCGGATATTGCCATTATCCCCATACAAATTCAGAATATCATAATACAAATGACATATGTGTAATTCTCGATCCATTCCCTTTTCCTTTCTCTCTTCCGACCGGTTCTTTTCCAACCGGGTGTCATACCCCAAGGTCAGATACCTTGTTCCCTGCTGTCTTTCATGACTTAGGATGCATCATACTTTTTAAGTGGTACAAACTCTGCTAACTTATCGCGGAACTCCAGCATACAGGTATAAGATAATACAAGAAATGTCTCTTCTCCGCTCTCCTGTAACTGTGTGATCAGTGTCTTATAGTCCTTCTCGACGCTGAATCTCGTTGTATCAAAATCCGCATATTTTAACCGCAGCTGCATATCGTATGCCCGCTTCCCTGTAAAATAAAAATGCTTTGCTCCGGAAGCCGCCTGTGTCAGCCGTTCAAATTCCACATCATAGATCCATGATATATCCTTGCCATCCGCATAGTTGTCATTTAATCCAAAAACAATATTGCCTGTCGGACGTTGCTGGATTAAAAATTGCAGCACCTCATTGAATCCCGCCGGATTCTTCACCAATACCAGATGAAGCGGCGCCTTTCCAAGCTGTACCTGTTCCATACGTCCAAAATGCGTGGTAAGTCCGCCAAGCACTTTCACAATCTTCTCATCCGGCAATCCGATCAGATGTGCAACCTCCGTAGCGGCAAGTGCATTGTACAGATTATATCCGCCCGGCAGCATCACTTCCGCTTCCACCTTGCTGCCAAACACATCCATCCCGATCACGGAAGATGCGTCTTTCCATTCGATCACTTTTGTAAGTGCAACCTCCGGATCCTGTCTGTGATAACCACATTTCTCACAATAGAAACCACCGAGATGTCCAAATGTATGATAATGATATTGGTACTTTGTCTTACAGTGAATACAATATACCGCATCCGAAATATCCGAAGAAGTTCCCTCGTAAAGCGGTCCGTTCACACCAAAATAGTGGATCTCGCTATGCGGCAGATCACTCAGTGAACTGGTCAGAGAACAATCGGCATTCAACACCAGTTTCACATTCGGAAGCTGTGAAAGTCCTGCCCGGATCTTATTCACTGTCGTCAACACTTCTCCATACCGGTCGAGCTGATCCCGGAATACGTTCGTCACAACCGCAGTCACATCAAGATCCCCAAAATGTTCTACAATACTCTTCAGTGCCGCCTCGTCACATTCCAACAATGCATAGTCCGTGTTGATCTTACCGCCAAGTGTTGCCGCTCCAACAAAGGCTGACACAACTCCACCAAGCAGATTGGCACCTGCATCATTACAAAATACCGTCTTTCCTTCTTCCTCGATCATGTCTCTGATGATATGACAGGTTGTCGTCTTACCGTTCGTTCCGGTTACGCAGATGATCTTCACATCTTTTGCCAGATGACCTAGAATATCCGGACAGATCTTTAATACCACCTTGCCCGGAAGGGAGGTTCCTCCGCTGCCTGCCAACCGCAATAATTTTGTTGTAAATTTGCCCGCCCATACAGCAATCGTTGCTCTTGCGCTCATTCTTGTTCTCCTTGTTTGTTTCTGATTTTATTATGCTACAACTATCGTATACGCCATCACAAAGCTCTCATTTACTTCCAGTTCATGTCCGTATTCTCTTTCTTCCAGCGTACCCTCGAATTCCTCTGCATCACATCTTCCGGACCATGGCTCAATACACACAAACGGTGCGTTCTTCTTTGCCGGGGACCATAATCCAAATAATGGCTGATCACATATCACGGTCACATATGGTTTCTGTTCCGGATCACACAGACTGATTTTATGCACCTGATCTCCCTCGATCACTAATGCATCCTCATCAAATAAATGGGCATCGATCTTCATCATGCCGCCATTGGTTGCCAGCACATTATCCTTCTTATAGACAAGTCCATTCCCATTTATTTTCGAATATGTCAGATCTTTGTCACTGTCAAAAGCAATATAGTAATCGGTCTGTTTGCCTCTGCCACCGAGTGGACACATAAATGCCGGATGCCCGCCGATTGAAAAATACATCTTTTTGTTGTCTTCATTTCTCACATTCCAGATAACCTGCAGCTCATTGCCTACTAACTTGTAACCGATCTCTAAGGTAAAGGTAAACGGATACTTCTCATAAGTCTCCTCATCTGCTGTCAGTGAAAACCATACCTCATCCTCCGTCTGGAATACAAGTGCAAATTCCATATCTCTGGCAAATCCGTGTTGTCCCATCGGATACACCTTTCCATCATACTTATATTCCTTATTCTTCAGACTTCCGACAAACGGAAACAATACCGGTGCACTGCGTTTCCAGAATTTCTCATCCGCATTCCAGATATATTCTTCCCCGGTTTCCTTCTTCACCATACTGGCAAGCTCTGCACCGAAATAGTTGATTGCTACCCTCAATTGATCATTTTCCAATACTACCTGCATACACAGATCCTCCTTCCTTGTATATGGATGAAACTCATCCTGTTAAAGGTCGCAAAACGCTTCACATCCTGCTCACTATTTTTAATAACGCGTTACACGCAAGATCGGATATCCCCATCTGCTTATATGAAGTCAAATGTTCCCTGACTGTACTCTAAGTTCCGGTACTCTACCTCATCCTGTTCCACCTGGCTACGGTAATCTATTACAACCGTCTGCTGTCTGCCATTCACAAGCTGCTGTCCTAAGATGTAGTTGACATCAAACCGGTTCGTGATCGCCGGTGTGGCACCACGCGCCGGAACGATCAACTGTACGTTGTTCGTCTTAAGCAGGGCAAAGATTGGTTCCCAGATATAGATATCCTTTGCCGCACCAAACGGATTATCGATAAAGATTACTTTCTTCAGCTCATTTGCCTCTGCTTCCGGTGCATACATTCCGGATATATAATTAATGATCGATACCAGGAACTGAATATAGATACCCTGTGATTGTCCGGTACTGCCAACCGCTTCTTCATAGCGAAGATACCGGCTCTGTTCCTTGATACGCTCCCGTTTATATAACTTCAGCCGGATTGCATTCATATCTGTTACCATAACCCCAAACAGCTTTTTAAGCAAGAGTCTGTTTTTCATATATTTGATCCGGTCATTGTTATCCTGAAATTGATCCGCACCATTTACCACTTCATCTATATAATCCGACATTCTCTGTTTGATAAATTCATCCTTCACATACGGAACGGAAAGACTGACCATCTGGATCATCTCGCCGTCTAACTGGATTCTGGAAAGCTTTGGCAGCTTATCCAATTCCGTCCGGACATCGCGGCATCTTTCAATACATTGATTCTCAAAATTATTCTTAATTGCCTCCATGTCCTCAATTCCCTGCTCCACACGTTCTTTTTCCAACGCAATATAGGAAATCATTTCACGAATGTTCGCAAGCAGTGTCTTTGCATCCTCGTAAGTCTCCGGAATCTCAACATCCTCCTTGACGGAATCCGACAATTCAAATGCACCCATTGTATAAAATGTATTTGCGGTCTGTGTCTTATAATTGAGCAACTCCTGTTTTGCTCTTGCAAGCGCTTTATTGCTCTTATCATATGCCAGCAGGCTCTCTTCAAAGATCTCGCGGATCTTTGCCTGATCTTCGGACAAGATGTCAGCCTGTGTGATATCTAACTCTTCACTCTCCACAATTCGCTTTACATCCTTATACAGATCAATGATGACTCCGTTGTTCTTTACATACTGCCGGTATTCCTTGTCATAATTCCGGATCTCTTCCTGCAATTCTTTGAGGATACGATCCCCTTCCGCAATCGCCTGTAGTGCATCCTCTTTGGATATCGTCGGCGTTACATGTTCCGTATCGGCAGAGACAAACTCTAATTCGGCAAATGCCTCCTGACCAAACCGGTCTGTCATGGTCTGAATTGCCTGTTCTACACGACCTTCCAGCCGGGAAGCCTCCTGTTCCTTCTTCTTATAATCTGCCCGAAGCTGATCGCAGCGTACCGAGATCTGAGATAACTGTGCACTCATTCGGTTAAGCAATGTCTCATCCACCGGATGAAGTCCTTCCGTCTGCTGCAATGCCTCTAACTGTTCCACTGAAATGCCACGCCTACGGATCAGTTTCATTCCCCGTTCCATACTTTCCGAAAGTGCCGTGATCAGTTTCTTCTTATCTTCCAATACGATCGTTGCCTGTTCCACAACTGCCTTTGCAGCAAGGAACTCCGCTTTCAACTGTTCTTCTGAAATATTAACCGCAGTCAAATTGTCTTCTACATAATATTCTTTGTACAGATCATCCCAGTCTCTTGTCATTTCCGCAATCTGCTGTTCCATATGAACAATCTGTCCCTGCAATTCCTCTGCTTCCAACCGGGCATGTTCTAATCGGGAGTCTGCGTCTGTTGTATCGACAGAAAGTCGTTTCACTTCTGCATCATAATGTTCTAACTGTTGTCTGCTCTCCTCCGCCAGATCGCTCTTTGCACGGATTCCGGCTAATTTGATCTGTTCTTTCTGATTCTCATTTAATGTCTGTTTCCATTTCTCTGCGTCCTGCTGCTGTACTTTACAGTGCTTTTGCGTCCGCTCGATATCCTTTTCCAGCTGTTCGATCTTTCTCTGATGATCTAACACCTGTTCCCGCAGTTCCTGCACCCGTTGTTCTGCATTTAAAAATGCACTGTCATTCAACTTTGCAGTATAATCCAGATCTTCCTCGTAAACAGCATCTAATTCCCGTGCCCGTTCCAGATCCTCCTGCAATTGCGCAAGCTGCTTTTCCAAACGGGTTGCTTCCATCGCAAGTGCATCTTCTTCCACAAATGTCTGTGGATCCTTCGCAATAAGGAGCACTCCTTTTTCCTTTGCCGGAAGATGCGGTGTCTCCAACATCGTCCGGTCATAGATCGTCACTGCCTGATTGCCAAGTTCAAGCGTTCCAATCCGTTCATCCTCTTCAACCAGATCAAATTGTTTTGTTACCACACCATATGGCAGCATTGGGAAACACTGCAATAATTCTTCCCGATTTGCCTTTGGAAGTGCTGACAGATAATCCACTCCGGACAACGCAAAATCTCCATGACGGCTCTCGAGATAATCCTTTACCTTTGTAACCGCTTCTGATTCCTCTAAAATCCTTCCTTCGTGCACCTGCTCCAAATGCCGGTTCCACGCCGCGATCTTCTTCTCCAGTTCCGCAACTGCTATCTTCTGTTGGAAGGCACGTTCCTTGATCGTATGATATAACTGTGCCATATCATTTACACCATATACCTGTGTCATTTTCTTAAGGCGTTCCTGATTCTCAATATATTCCTTATGATTATCAGACGCTTCCTGCAATGCCCGTTCTGCGGTCTGCAAGGATTCCTGCTCCACATACAGCTCCCGTTCCAAGGCATTAACCTGTGTATAATCTGCAAGATAAGACTCCTCCGAAGCCTCTCTCTTTTGCGTCAATTCCTGTTCTTCTTCCCGAAGTGTTTTTTCGAGATCTTCCAGATCTCCCAACACAAGAATGGAGATATCCTTTCTTACGGCCGCAATCTCTTCCATGTATTTGTGGTACTCTTTTTCAAAATGTTCCTTATGGCTCTTTGCAACCGCCAATGCAACATTTCCTTCCTCCGCAACATGCGAAAGCCGTTCTGCCTCTTCCTGTTTCGCCTGAAATGCTTTCTCTTTCCGCTCTAACTGTTTCCGGATATCTGCCAGTCTGCGGTCATCCATCTGCTTCCTGGTATAGGCATATGTGTGTAATCTGGCAAGCTGATCGGTATTCGAATCCATTGACGCATCGATCATCGCCTGATTCTCATCCATCTGTGCCTTATCTTTCAGATAACGCAGATAATCATTGATACTCTCTTTCAGATCAAGCTCCTGTTTTGCAATTGCAAGCTCCTGTTCTGCCTGATTCACATATTTCAAAAGTCCCTGCATTTCTTCCTGAACCCGTAGCAGATCATACTGATCCCGGACAATCTTAAGTCCCTCTATTCGTTTTTTCTCAAATACCTGACGCCTGTCATATGCTTCCTTTTTCTCTTCCATGGCAGCAATCTCCGCTTCTCCCTGCTCCCTTAAATGTTCGCCGGTCGCATAGACGTCCGCAAGTGTTTTGGTAACTTTATCCTTTTCTTCATACAAAGAAAGAAAAGAAGACACTCTTCCCTCTAATAAATGCATGAGTTCGGTTTCTTTGTCATAATTGGCGATGTCACTCTTTTTACGCGAAAGTTCCACAAGCTTATCCTTGATATCAAGCAGTGTCTTTGCCATATCCTCATTGACATCATTTT
>OLPV01000570.1_pt1 | contig 30943 bp, 22 predicted proteins | sample 1671961 | NCBI WGS metagenome assembly OLPV01 (sample SAMEA3136630, study PRJEB25190) | human gut metagenome | biome: human gut; feature: human-associated habitat; material: faeces | place: Austria | collected 2013
CGTCACGAGATGAATGCAATTGCAGGTGATTTATTTACCACACCGGGAAGACCATATGAGGGTAATGAGGAAGAAGTTATTAAGGAAAATTCTCATGTGCTTGACTTGATTCTTCCAGTAGCTGTTTTGATTGCAAGCTGTATTATTTCAATGATTTATACAGGCGGATTTTTTGAAGGTGTATCATTTGTAGATGCCTTTGCAGGATCTGATGCGTCTGTTGGACTTGTACTTGGCGGTGCTGTGACATTGGCATTTACATTTGTTTATTATATGATGAGAGATGTTCTCACCTTCCAGGAATTTACCGAGTGTATTCCAGATGGATTTAAATCTATGATTGCACCTATTATGATTCTTACTTTGGCATGGACATTGTCAGGTATGACAAATCTTCTTGGTGCGAAGATATTTGTTGCAGATTTGGTGGAGCATTCTGCACAGGGAATGCAGGGCTTTTTGCCTATGATTATTTTCCTTGTTGCTGCATTCCTTGCATTTGCAACAGGAACATCATGGGGAACTTTTAGTATCCTTATTCCTATTGTAATCGGTGTATTTCCGTCAGGTCAGATGATGGCAATCTCAATCTCATCCTGTCTGGCAGGTGCTGTGTGCGGTGATCACTGTTCTCCAATTTCTGATACAACGATTATGGCATCAGCAGGCGGTCATTGCGAGCATGTCAACCATGTAGCAACACAGATACCATATGTTGCACTCGTTGCAGCTGTATGTATGGTAGGATATTTTATCATTGGTGTGCTGCAGGCAGTTGGTATGGCACAACTTTCTCTTATTTCGCTTCCGATTTGTATTGTGATTTTAGTAGGAGCACTTTGTGTGATTCGTGCAAAGACAGGTGGAAAAGAGGAAATCTAAAATTCTTTTTTAATAAAACAGCTCTCTGTGGAAGATATTACATATCAGCAGAGGGCTGTTTTTGACATTTTATTCTAATATAGAGTCGAGAAAGACAAGTAAAGCTTCGCGCTGTTTTGGTGTCAGGCGGTACACTTTAGCAATAAGTGGATCATCACAAAATTGTCCATTTGTCTGCTCATCAAAAAACTCACGCAGTGAGATATTCAATGCTTCGCAGATATAGGATAGGATTTCGATTGTAGGATTTTTATTCCCTAGTTCAATATCACGCAGATAGCTTTGCGAGATACCAGACAGCGTTGCAAGCTTATTTACAGAATAATTTTTTGCAGTGCGAAAAAAAGTAATGCGTTTTCCAACATTCATAGCATCAGTCCTTTCATAGTAAGTAGATCGTAAACCTAGGATAGCAGAAAATAAAAACGAAAATTACATATATAGAGATTGACAATGCATGCTATAGATATTATTATGGCATAGGCAAAAAAATAATTGCTGAAATTAAAGAAAAATTGTGCCATAGACAGTGACTGTCATTCAACGCAGCTATAATATCGTTATAAGAACTATTCAGAACCATAAAAAATGTGTTCTGCGAATGGGGTATGAATAGTTACAAACTATTGGAACTATGATTTGCACATGATTATATAGGAGGAACGCAAATGGTTCATACAAAAGAAGCTGTTTTGATGTTGGATACGCCATCTGAATCAGGGGAGTCATGCGTACTTGGCAGCACAATTCTTCGCAGTCAGATTGTCAAAATTCAATTTTGTTCGAAAATGCCGTTAGAAGCATGTCAGGAAGAAATGTGGGATGTGTCTGCAGCACATGATCGAAGCATTTTGGCATGGGCAAAGCAGGTTTTTATTTCTTCTAAACTGTTGTATGAATTATATATAGTTTCAGATACAAAAATAAAGCTGCAAAGCGCCAGAGGACTGTTTTGGGGATATGAGAATCTCTGTGAAATCAATTTAGATAAATGGATTGATTCAAGCAGTGTGTCTGATATGAGTTATATGTTTTGTGGATGTCATAGCTTGAAAAAATTGGATGTATCAGGACTAGACACATCACATGTAATTAATATGGAAGGAATGTTTTATTGGTGCAGCAAGCTTCAGACATTGGATGTGAGCTCTTTTGACACATCACATGTAATCAATATGAAAAGCATGTTTGATTACTGCAGCAGTTTAAAGGAATTGGATTTGAGTTCATTTTGTACCAAGCATGTAATTGATTTTTCATCAATGTTTGGAGACTGTATTCAGTTAGAAAAGCTGGTTTTAAGCGGATGGGATACTAAAAGTGCAGTACATATGCGCGGGATGTTTGAAAACTGCAGAAGTCTTCGCATGCTTGACGTATTATCTTTTGACACAAAAAATGTTATCAATATGAGCAATATGTTTGCGGGCTGTGAGCAGTTAAGAAATATTGATTTGTCCTCATTTTCGACAGGAGCACTGCAGGACATGAGAGAAATGTTTCATGATTGTAGTTGCTTACAGAAACTTGATTTATCAGGCTTTGATACAAAAAATGTAACTAACATGTCATATTTGTTCTGCGGATGCAGAAAGTTAGATAAGCTTAATGTAAGCAGCTTTGATACAGCAAATGTGACAGATATGAGTAATATGTTTTGTCGATGTGAAAGTCTTACAAGTATTGATGTAAGCCATTTTGATACATCACATACAGAGAGCTTTGCAAGAATGTTTCGAGACTGCGTAAAAGTAGAAACGCTTAATGTGAGTCATTTTCAGACACAAAGAGTACTTCATATGGAAAATATGTTCTATGGATGTAAGAACCTTAAATGTCTGGATTTACGTGGATTTGACTGCTCAAAGATAGTAGATTTGTCATATATGTTTTATGGCTGCCAGGCATTAAATGAGGTTTTAGCTGTAAAACGACCAGCGGATAGAAAATATTGTGCAATGATGATAGAATTATTGAAAAGCAGTAAACAATTTGCAGAAGAAAAGAAAGGAATGGGGATATGAGAAAGAGTATGCAAGAGACTAGTGAAAACGTAAAAATCAGAAAGAGCGCGCAGAATGCAAACTCTGATTTTAAATATAAGCGTATTTTACAGCTTTACACCAGATTACTTAAAGGCGAAGTGATAAACAAGTCAAAGGAGGCAGCAGCTGCGAATGTCACAGAGCGTTCTATTCAGCGTGATCTTGATGATCTGCGTGCTTTTTTTGACGAGCAGGCGGCAGATGGAAAAGATTCCTATGAGCTTGTATATAGTCGTAAAGAACATGGCTATCTTTTACATACAAAAGAAGCACCAACCTTTACAGACAGTGAAGTGCTGGCTGTTTGCAAAATTCTTTTGGAAAGCCGTGCATTTAGAAAAGACGAGCTTGAGCCTATGCTTAGAAAGCTTATAAATAATGGTGTCCCAAGAGAAAAGCAAAAGGCAATCAAAGAACTGATCTCAAATGAACTATTTCATTATATAGAGCCACAGCATAGACAGTATCTTGTTGAAAAATTATGGGATTTGGCAATGGCAGTAAAAGAACAGCGCATGATGAAGATTTCATACCAGAAGCAGAATGGTGCGATTGTGGAAAGAAAGATTAAGCCAGTTGGCATTATGTTCTCCGAATTTTACTTTTATATGCCAGCCTTTATAGCTGATATTGACAAAGAATCTCATTTTACAAATAAAGATGATAGCTTTCCAACAATTTATAGAATAGATAGGATCCGTTCTTTTGAGGTATTAGAAGAGACATTCGAAATTCCATATCGTGACTGCTTCGAAGAAGGAGAGTTTCGCAAGCGCATCCAGTTTATGTATGGAGGACGGCTTCGCAGCATTCGCTTTATCTATAAGGGAAGCAGCGTCGAGGCTGTATTAGATCGACTGCCAACAGCACAGGTTATCGCAAAGAGACCAGAAGGCTATCTGATCAGTGCAGAGGTGTTTGGAGACGGCATTGATATGTGGATCAGAAGCCAGGGAAATATGGTGGAAGTGGTGAAATGAGGGAAAGCCGGAAGTTGTATAATAAACTGAAAAGCCGCCAGAAAGGGCGGCTTTTTGTAAAAAATTATTTGTGAAGTTTTCTGCCAATTTTTGCTGCACCTCCTTATTTTTAGTAGCCAATATCCTATAAATATTACAGCAACCAGATAGGGAAAAAACAAGAAAAAGATTAAAATTTAATAAGCTTTCCACCTTGCTCCCATATTGCATATGTGGTACAATATCATCATCATTTGATGAAATTCACTGTAAGTGACTGTGAATTTTCTACAAAAAATATAAGATATTTGCCGGGGTGAGAAAAATATGAAAGTAGTAACATTTAACATCCGCTGTGATTATGGTCAGGACGGACTTAATGAATTTGTAAACCGAAAGGAATTGATTTTAAGAAAAATCAATCAGGAGAAGCCAGATATTATAGGATTTCAAGAGGTGCTTCCGCATGTTGCTAAGTGGCTTAAGGAAAATCTGAATGAGTATTATGTGATTGGCTGCGGCCGAGGAGCAGATCTTCGTGATGAGCAGATGAGCATTGCATATCGCAGGGACAGAATTAATTTAATCAGTATGGAAACCTGGTGGCTGTCTCAGACACCAGATGTTCCGGGATCGCGCTATGAAGAGCAGAGCAGTTGTCCTCGTACAGCAACAGAGGCAGTATTTGAAGATATTAAGAGCGGTAAGGTATTTCGATTTATTAATACACATCTGGATCATATTGGTGCACTGGCAAGAGAGAAAGGGCTGACTCAGATTATAAATCAGCTAAAACAGGAACGTTTCTGGAAGAATATTCCTGTAATTTTGTGTGGTGATTTTAATGCAGAACCAAATGCACCAGAGATGGAGATTATTCGTAAAGATTCAACTCTTAACAATTTGACAAAGGACATCGGAATCACGTTTCACGGATATTATAAAAACGATCCAAATGATCCGCCATGCAGTATAGACTACATTGTTTTAAAGGGAGACTGGCAGTGTGAAACAGTATATAAGTGGACAGATGAAGAAAATGGAATATACCTGTCGGATCATTATCCAGTATGCGCTATAATAAATTTGGTTCAGCAACAAAATCATTGAACCTATGGGCTTTAATAACTTGGCTCTGTGAACTGCAGCAATTAAGCAATAACAAGCATAAACAGGAAAAAAGAGTTGCATTTTGTCAAAATTCCCCTTATACTAGATGTGTTCTTTTATATGTAGAACGGAATAGTTACTGACTTGGAAGGAAAAGGAATGGGACAAAATGCATCAGGAATGTATATAGTTGATGATAACTATAATATTGTAGGCTTCAATACGGTTGCCGAACACATGTATCCACGGCTAAAAAAGGAAGAAAAGTGCTATCGGTGCCTCATGAATCAAGAGGTGCCATGTGCGATGTGTCCGATTTATAATAAGATAGAGGGGCCAAAAACATATATAGATCCTGTGAGCGGGCATTATGAGACTGTAGATGCGGTAGATATGGATTTGCCAGATGGCACGCATGGACATGCACTTATATTTGGATTCGCCGCAGCGGATGGACAAAAGGCAGTGAATGAACCGCTTCCAGCTAATAAGGAAGGACTGGGACTGACCAGCATAATAAATGCACTTGGAAGCGATTACAGAAGTATTTATTCAGTAGACAGAAAAACGCAGCAAGTCAGTATGTATCTGGAAAGTAATAATGCAGATGAGATGACACGTATGAATGACACAAATTATACATCTGCAATCACGTCTTATGTTAAAGAAAATGTATTGTTAAAGGATCAGTGTAAGCTTGAGTTTGCAATGGATTTTGGATCACTTTGTGCACATTTAAAGCGTGTGCCTCAATTTATGGTTCATTATCGCAGTGTAAAAAAGGAAACAGGAGAAATTCATTATAATTATCTTAAATGTGCAAGGGTAGGATCTGCCGATTCATTTGATACGATTGTACTTGCATTTGCAAATGAAGATGCAGATATTAAACGAAGCCAGCTGCAGGAGATTGTTTCACCAGGAAGCAGTTTAGCAAAGCGCCGCATTTTAATTGTAGAGGATGATGAATTAAATCGTGAGATTTTAAAAGACTTGCTGTGTGATCAATATGATGTGCTCTGTGCTGAGGATGGCGCAGTTGGCTTAAAGCTGCTAGAAGAACATTATGCCGAACTGTCAGTTGTGCTTCTTGATATGTTTATGCCTGTTTGTGACGGTTTTCAGTTTTTGAAAGAGGCAAAGAAAAATCCGATACTGGCATTAGTTCCGATTATTGTCATGACAGGAAGCGGAAGACAGGAAGATGAAGCAAGGTGTCTGGAGCTAGGAGCATCAGATTTTGTTCCGAAGCCATATAATCAGCGAGTTGTTAAGGCAAGAATAAATAGTGTAATTAAATTAAAGGAATCTGCTGCGGCACTTAGTGCAATTGAGTATGATGATTTAACTGGTCTGTACACAAAGTCTGCGTTTTACTACCATGCAGGTATTTTAATGAGATATAAGCCTGATCAGTCATATGCGGTTATTATGGCAGATGTAAAGAACTTTAAATTGATAAACAACATTTATGGCATACGTGTTGGTGATGATATTTTGCGATATCTTGCAAAAATAATGAGTAAAGCTTTGACAGATGGTTTAGCTGCCCGCTACAGTGACGATCAGTTTGTTATGTTTACATCTATTTCTAAAAACGATTTTGAAAAGCGTTTGGAAAATGCAGTAAAGTATATTTCAGAAAATGCACCAATTGCCAATTTGCTTGTAAAGTACGGTGTATATAAGGATGTAGATAAAAGTATCTCAATTTCAGAAATCTGTGACAGAGCAATTATGGCAATGAAGAGCATTCAATTAAATTATGAAAAGAACATTGCGTATTACGATGATCAGCTTGGTCAGCAGCATATAAGAGAAGTTATGATGGAAAATGATTTTGAAAATGCGCTGCGAAATGAAGAATTTGAAGTATGGTTTCAGCCAAAATATAATGTACAGACAGAAAAGATTGCAGGTGCAGAAGCGCTTATTCGCTGGCGCAAGCAAGATGGCAGCATAGTATCGCCGGGAGCATTTATTCCGCTTTTTGAGCGAGATGGACTTATTACAAGACTTGATGAGTATGTGTTTAAGAAGGTATGCCAGATACAAAAAGAAAGACTGACGCAGGGAAAACCATTTTTCCCGATTTCAATAAATCTGTCGCGTGCAAGCTTGCATCATGAGGGATTAGTTGAAAATTATACACGTATTGTAAAGGAAAATAATATTCCATTTGATTGTGTTCCTATTGAGCTGACAGAGTCTGCTGCGATGTACAGTATTCAGATCAAAGCTCTTGTGGATATGCTTGTTGCTTCTGGCTTTAAGCTTCACATGGACGATTTTGGTACTGGATTTTCATCATTGACTAGCTTGAATGTTTTACCGTTTGATGTGATTAAGCTTGATAAAAGTTTGATTGACTACATTGGAAATGAAAGCGGTGATCAGATTATTCAGCATGTTATTGCGTTAGCGCATGGATTAAATATGAAAGTTGTCGCAGAAGGTGTTGAAAAGAAAGAGCAGGCAGCATTTTTGCAAAATATGAATTGTGATCAGATTCAGGGATATTACTACTCAAGTCCAAAATCATATGAAGTGTTTGATAAAATGATATGATACCAGGGTCAAAAGCTCCATAGCAACGGAGCAATTCGTGGATATCAGTTGGGGGCAAAATACCTTTTGATCCAATAAAAATAAGCTGTGAAAAAATGAGAAATCATTTTTCACAGCTTATTTTTTAAGCTTCGCCAAGATTGCGAAGTGGCTTATATTTTTTAATTAAGAAGTTTACGATCAGATAGAAGATAATCATTGATACAGGAAGAATCATAAATCCAAGATGATAGCCCATCTGATCAATGATCTTTCCAAACAGCAGATTAAAAGCAATATCAAATATTGTTGCAATACTGATAATAGTTCCTGTTGCGGTAGAGGCAATGGAAGATGGATAATACTGTTGTACAAACAAAAGAAGGGTTGGATAAAGGATAGATACAAACAGGCCGGAAATACCAACTAACATAAGTGTAGGCTTTCCGCAGAAAATACCAACTGCATACAAAACAGTACCGATTCCACCAAAGATCTGAATGCTTCGTGAAGGTCCCCATTTCTGGACGAGAGGAGCCATAACAAGACGGCCGACCATCATGGTACCAGAGAACATAGATAAGTAGATGGATGCCTGATTAGAATCCATGCCAAACTGATCCTTACAATAAAGAAGAAGCCAGTTCAATACACCGTGCTCACCAATGAAATAGAAGCCAAAGACAAGAACAAGAAGCCAAAGAATAGGGCTGTTCATCTGAACCTTTGCTTTAGAAGCAGAATCAAAATCATTTTTTGCATCGGTTGTTTCGGACTTTAAAACAACAGCCTTTTTGCCAGCAAACAAAAAGAGAATAAGACCGATCAGGCCAAGACTAAACAGTAAAAGGTTCGTCTTTTGCCACCAGGGAAAGCCAGTCGCAACCTGTCCTAGAATCATCTGGCTGCCTGTTGTTCCAATACCCTGAACAAAAAACAGTGTATTGACAATAAGACCAGGAGCGGCGAAGTACATAGGAACAAAAAGATTAATCATTGTGTTCATTAATGTGGATGCACCCATAGTAAAGAGCATGGTGATAAGCAATACATAGTAGTTATCTGTTGTCACATAGACAAGCAGTGCAGCCATCCAGATAAGTAAAATGCCCATCATAACTTTTTTCTTTTCGAAGCGGTCAGCAAGACGTGTACCAGCCCAAAGGAAAATCAAATTTCCGGCATAGCTCATGACAATAATCATTGAAATCTGCACGGATGAAAGAGTAAAGTGATCTTTAAAAATAGGTGAGAATACACCACGCAGGGCATCATTTGCACCGAGACCGGCCATGACAATGCCGAAGGACAGATACATTAGAATCAGTCCAATTTTCTTTTTATCTTTCATGAAAAACTCCATTCCGCCGCAAAACGGCCAATTCTTTAAGGCACGGATTGAAACGCAAAAAATGCGTCCATTCAGAGCACTGAGAGCAATTATATCATGAAATTTTCGGTCGGGCAATAAAATAAAAAAGGTTTTTTTCAAAAATTGACAAAAAAATTTAAGATTTATTAAGATTTAGCTTGACAAGAAAGCATTTGAGAACTAGAATAGCTACAGTCGTTCTTGTATAAAACGCGCATATATACATATTTAATGTATAATAACATAGAGAGATCTGTAGAAATGAAAATCTTCAGACAGAAAATGCACGAGAGCAGGAACGCAGAAAGAGGTAGGATTATGAAGAAAACATATGCAAAGTTAATGACAGCGGTTCTGGCAGCAGCATCCATTTTGCCGGCGGTACCGACAGCAGCAGATGAGACCGCCGAAAGCACACTGAACGTGGCAATTGGTTCCCAGTTTACCACATTCGATCCAGCATTAAATACCGAGACTGCAAACAACTATGTATTGAATCACTTATATGCGGGAATGTTCCGCAAGGATGCAGATGGAAAAGTTCAGAATGAACTGTGCGAAAGCTATGAGGTTTCAGATGATGGTCTGACCTACACATTCCACATTTCTCCAGATGCAAAGTGGAGTGATGGACAGCAGGTTACGGCAAATGATTTCGTATACTCCTATCTGAGAGCTCTTTCTTATGGTGCAGACAATGCTTGGGCAATCAATGATTTTGTAAACTTCATTGAGGGGGCAGAGGAGTACAGCACCGCTGCTCAGGAAGAGGGTGAGTCATTTGACTGTACAACAGCAGATCACAGCTTGGTTGGAATTGAAGCAGCTGATGATCAGACACTTGTGTTAAAGTTAAAGGCACCGTGTGCATATCTGACTGGTCTGATGTGTGCAAACGCATGGCTGCCAGTTCGTGAGGATTTTGCTGTACAGCATGATTCTTTGTGGGCCTTTGAGGGAGACTATCCGACAACAGGACCGTATACGCTGACAGAGTGCAACGAGACTGAGAAGGCTGTTGTTGACAAGAATGAAAATTATTTAAATGCAGATGATGTGACAATGGATGAGATCACCTTCCTTTGCATGGCAGATAAGGATGCACAGGCACTTGCTTATCAGACTGGTGAGATTGATGTAGCTCTTGGAATTTCCACTGACACTGCATTAAATTATGAGGGAACAGATGAACTGTGGATGCTACCGAAGTCTTCAAACTACTATCTGGCAATCAATTCAGCAGAGACTGGTCCTGAATGGGCAAAGAATGTAGATGTGCGCCGTGCACTAGCGCTTGCAATTGACAAGGAATCTCTGGTAGATGTTCTTGGCGGTGACAGCTTTTATCCAGTATTAAATGGATTCGTTCCAGATGGCGTTGCAGGTGACACTGATACCTTCCGTGCAGAGGGTGATGCAGACGGCTACACATTGACATATGATCCAGATCAGGCAAAGGAGCTTCTTGCAGGAGCTGGCTATGATGAGAGCAATCCGCTTCATATTACTTATAAGTATTCAAATAATGGAATCCACGGTGATGTGGCAACTATGTTGCAGCAGATGTGGGAGGCTGTTGGCGTAGAAGTTGATTTTGAGTGTGTTGAGTCAGGTGTTTACTATGATCAGCTTGATCAGGGTGATTTTGAGATCTGCCGTTATGGATACTCTGCAGAGGACAGCCCGATTCAGTTTTTGGAGATGTGGACAACTGGTATGCAGGTAGTTCCAGCAGTTAATGATGAGAAGTTTGATCAGATGATCGAAGATGCGCGTCAGATTTCAGATCGTTCTGAATATATGAAGGCACTTCATGAGGCAGAGGATTATTTTGTTGAAGAGAATGTATATGTCATTCCACTGTTCAACTTTAATGATCCGGCATTGGTTCAGACATATGTAGAAGGCCAGACCATGAATGGAATTTATCCATATTTTGCGTATGTAACAGTTACAGAATAATGTAGCTTAGAAACGTGAAAACTCCAGTGAAAGGGGGATGAACGCAAGGGCGCCATCCCCTTTCGCATATGAAAAACAAAAAATATGAGAAAAGAAGGAAGAAAATGAATCAATTAAAACCTGTCTTAATAGAAGATTTCAATGAAATAAAAAGTCCATCTAGTTTACAGTACAGTCCTGATGAGAAGACACTTGCATTCACGCTTGTACAGCCAGACAAAGAAAATAATAAATATAGTAAAAATCTTTGGATCATGGAAGAAAATAAGGAAGCAGTTCAGCTGACATCATCTGGCAAAGATGGTGATTTTATCTGGGAAGATGATCAGACAATTTTATTTGTATCAGAGCGCAGCGAAAAAAAGGATGATTTGGAAGAGAAAACGACGTTTTATCGCATCAATATTCATGGTGGAGAAGCAAAGCAGGCGTTTTCTGTTTCAAGGTCTGTATCCTTTTTTAAGAAGCTTTCAGATGGCTTGTATTGTATGGGAATAGAAGAAAATAGAAATTCACTTCCACTAGATGCTGATGAAAAGCTAAGAAAAGAAGAAAAAGATTATCATGTAATTGATGAAGTTCCTGTATGGGGCAATGGACGCGGCTTTATCTCTGGTGTGCGCACCTGTCTTTATCTATATGAGGAAAAAACAGGTACATTAAAAAAGCTGACAGCAAAAAATTTTGACACGGCTTCTGTCTGTGTGTCAAATGAAGCACTTTTGATTCTTGGCAAAGAGTGGGAAAATTTGATTGATCAGACAGATTCAGTGCTTCTTTATGACATAAAAGAAAAGAAGCTTACAACACTTGTGGAGCAGAAAAATCTGATGATATCAAGAGCTGTTTTTGCAGATGGAAAGATTGTGATGACGGCAACTGATGGAAAGCCATATGGAGAAGGTCAGTATCATGATATTTATGAGTATGATGAAACGCTGCAAAAGCCTGTAAAGAAGGTACAGGCAAATTGTCTGCTTGGTGTAGATATTATGACAGACTGCCAGTACAGTCATGGTGAGAGTCTTGTTGTGGCAAATGATGGTACAATCTATGCAATTGCACAGCATGGGTATAAGGATGGCATTATTTCTTATAAGAGAGAGGCAGATGGTTCATATGAAGAAAATGAAGCATGTGCATGGAATGGTCTTGTCTGTGAGATAGCATCAGGAAAAGGAAAGCTTTCATTTGCTGCTATGAAGGCAAATGGCTTCTGCGAGATTTATGAGTATAAAGATGGTACTGTGACAAAGAAAACATCATTTAATGACGCATATACAGAGACTCACTTCATTTCAAAGGCAAAGCATATGCCATTCGTAAACAAGGATGGTGTGACAATTGATGGATGGGTACTTGAGCCAAAGGATTACGATCCGTCAAAGAGTTATCCGGGAGTGTTAGAGATTCACGGCGGCCCAAGATGTACATATGGAGAAGTATTTTTTCATGAGATGCAGGTATGGGCATCAAAGGGCTGGTTTGTCTTTTTCTGTAATCCGAGAGGATCAGAAGGATACGGCGAGGCATTTGCTGATTTAAGAGGCAAATATGGAACAATTGATTATGAGGATCTGATGGAATTTACAGATCATGTATTGGCTGCTTATCCGCAGATAGATATTGCAAAAATTGGTGCAGCAGGAGGCTCCTACGGTGGCTTTATGTGTAACTGGATTGAAGGTCACACAGATCGTTTTGCAGCGATTGCGTCCCAGCGCTCTGTATCAAACTGGGTATCTGATTTTGGATGCAGTGAGATTGGTGTAACATTTGATCAGAATGAGATTTTGGCAACACCATGGAATGGTATGGAAAAAATGTGGGATTGTTCTCCGCTTAAATATGCCTGCAATGCAAAGACACCGATTTTGTTTATTCATTCAATGAATGATTACAACTGTACGCTGGATCAGGGCATTCAGATGTTTACAGCAGTTAAATTTTATGGTGTGACGGCGAGAATGTGTTTGTTTGAAGGCGAGAATCATGGACTTTCAAGAAATGGAAAGCCGCTTCACAGAATGCGCCGTTTAAAAGAAATCACAGATTGGTTTGAAAAATACCTGACAAAAGAAAGGAAAAACTGATGGCAAAATATTTTGGAAAACGACTGGTAATCGGTTTAATCACATTATTTGCCCTTGCGACAATCACCTTTTTTCTGATGCATGCCATTCCGGGTTCTCCGTTTGCCGGAGAAACTAGCAAGCTTCCGGCAAATGTAAAGGAAAAGTTAGTTGAGCAGTATGGTCTTGATAAGCCTGTTACAGAGCAGTATGTACGCTATCTGCAAAATGCAGTAAAGGGCGATTTTGGAACATCATTAAACAGAAAAGGAAAGGCTGTATCTGACATCATTATGGCAGGTATTCCGTACACAGCAAGTCTTGGTCTGGCTGCCTTTTGTATTGCACTTGCTGTTGGAATTTTATTAGGAACAATTTCCGCTTTTTCAAAGCATCAGTGGGTAAATAATACGGTTGCTTTTATAGCAACAATTGGTGTCAGTGTGCCAAGCTTTTTGCTGGCGCTGCTTATGATGATTCTTTTCGGAGTAGTGCTTCATTGTCTTCCAATCGTAGGTTTGGGCACATGGCGTCATTATATTATGCCGGCAACGGCACTGGCGCTTTCTCCAATTGCGATGATTTCTCGTCTTACAAAAACGAGTTTGACTGAGGTTATGAAGCAGGATTATATGGTGCTTGCAAAAAGTAATGGAACAGGACAAGTTATGGTTATCATTCGCCATGCGCTTAAAAATGCGCTTGTTCCAGTTGTCACATATGCCGGTCCGCTTCTTGCAACACTGTTAACTGGTTCATTTGTTGTAGAAACACTGTTTTCTGTTCCTGGAATCGGTGCAGAATTTGTAACAAGCGTAAGCAACCGTGATTATACAATGATTATGGCATTGACAATTTTCTATGGCGCATTTATCATTATCTGTAATATAGTTACCGATTTGATTACAGCGCTTATGGACCCGAGAATCCGCTTGAAGTAAGTTTAGAGAAGGGAGAATTGAATTACTTATGGAAAAAATATTCTGTCAGGATATTGAAGATTCTGAGTTTGCGCGTCTTGATGATAGTGAAAAAGACTCCGAATTTGTGGCAGTGGAGAGCAAAACTTATTTTCAGGATGCCTGGGGTCGCTTTAAGAAAAATAAGCTGGCGTTAGTCAGCCTTGTTTTTATGGCAGTAGTCATTTTGTTTGCTGTTTTTGCACCAATGTTTTCACCATATACATATGATGGTCAGGATTTGACTTGCAGAAATGCACTTCCAAATGCGGCACACTGGTTTGGAACTGATAAATTTGGCCGCGATATTTTTGTACGTATTATGTACGGTGCAAGAATTTCATTGTCAGTTGGTTTTGCAGCGGCATTATTAAATCTTGTGATTGGTGTTGCTTATGGCGCCATTTGTGGTTATTTTGGCGGCAAGGTCGATATGATATTGATGCGTCTTGTTGATATTATTTATTCTGTTCCGACACTTTTATATGTTATTTTAATTATGCTGATTTTTGGCTCTAATATATTCTCTATGCTGCTTGCTATTGGAATAAGCAGCTGGGTTGGTATGGCGCGTCTTGTAAGAGGACAGATTTTGACATTGAAGGAGCAGGAGTACGCATTGGCTGCTTATGTAATAGGTGCAAGCAAGAAGCGTATTATGTTTAAGCATCTGATTGTAAATTGTATGGGACCGATTATTGTCAATACGACACTGATGGTGCCAAATGCTATTTTCACGGAAGCATTCCTTGCATTTGTCGGTATTGGAATCAGTATTCCGCAGGCAAGCTGGGGAACAATGGCAAATGATGCGCGTTCTCTGATTCAGAGTCAGCCTATTCAGATCATATGGCCAGTTCTTGCAATTTGTCTTACAATGCTTAGTCTGAATTTTATCGGCGATGGTTTAAGCGAAGCGCTTGATCCCAAGAAGAAGTAAGGGGGAATCATGGAAGAGAAGAAAACAATATTGGATGTAAAACATCTTAGGGTAGATTTTACTACTGATCAAGGAACAGTGCAGGCTGTTCGTGATGTAAGCTTTTCTGTAAAAGAGGGCGAGATTCTAGGCATTGTCGGTGAGTCAGGATCAGGAAAATCAGTTACAATGTATTCAGTTATGGGCCTTCTGGCACAAAATGGCTCTATAAATGAAGGCGAAATTGTGTTTAATGGTGAGTCAATTGCAAGAAAGGATTTTCCTGATAATCGTTCCTATGAGAAAAAAATGCGTGAGATTCGCGGAAATACAATGGCAATGATTTTTCAGGATCCTATGACATTTTTAAATCCAGTGTTAACTATTGGAAAGCAGATTCGTGAGACTCTTTTGAATCACAATCCAAAAATGACAAAGAAAGAAGCAAATGAACGTGCAATTGAGCTGATGCGTCAGGTCGGTATTCCAGCGCCAGAAAAGCGTATCAATCAGTATCCGTTTGAATTTTCGGGCGGTATGAGACAACGTATCGTGATTGCAATTGCACTGGCAAATAAGCCAAAGCTTATTATTGCCGATGAGCCAACGACTGCGCTTGATGTTACGATTCAGGCACAGGTGCTTGAACTGATTCAGGAAATGAGCAGACAGACAGGAGCAGCTGTCATCATGATCACCCATGATCTTGGTGTTGTTGCCAGCCTTTGTGACCGCATAAATATCATGTATGGCGGACGACTGGCAGAGACAGGAACTGATCGTGAGATTTTTTACGAGCCGAATCATCCGTACACCAAGGGATTGTTAAATTGTATCAATAATCCAGAGGATGATGATAAGGAGCTTACGCCAATTCCAGGTTCACCGCCGGATTTATTAAAGCCGCCGGCAGGATGCCCGTTTGTGGATCGCTGCAGTGAGGCTATGAAGATTTGCAAGACAAAAATGCCAGTGGAGACAATTTTTAGCGATACACATAGAAGTGCCTGCTGGTTAAATGAAAAAAAGAACAGGGAGGAGGCACAGCATGGAAATACAAAATGAAATAAAAAATAATGCAGATGATATGCGTGATGTGATCGTCTCTGTTGAGCATTTAAAGACATATTTTAATGCAGGAAAAACCTGGGGCAAAAAGCAGGTTGTAAAGGCTGTTGATGATGTGTCATTTCAGATTCATAAAGGTGAGACATATGGTCTTGTAGGTGAATCAGGCTGTGGAAAGTCTACTCTTGGAAGAACTATTGTAAAAATCAATGAACCGACGGATGGAAAAATTCTTGTAAATGGAGAAGATATCACACATCTTTCTGGACAGAAGCTAAAGAAATTTAGAAAGAATATTCAGCTGATTTTTCAGGATCCGTATGCATCATTAAATCCGCGAATGACAGTAGGTGAGATAATTCGTGAGCCTATGGTAATTCATCATATTTACCAGACGAGAAAAGAACAGGATGATCGTGTGGCGGAGCTGTTAAAGATTGTTGGTTTAAAACCAGATCATGTGCGCCGTTATCCTCATGAATTTTCAGGTGGACAGCGACAGCGTATTTCAATAGCAAGAACCTTGGCACTTAATCCAGAGTTTATCGTCTGTGATGAGCCGATTTCTGCACTTGACGTTTCTATTCAGGCGCAGATCATCAATCTGTTAAAGAATATCCAAAAAGAGCTTGGCATTGCGTATCTTTTTATTGCGCATGATTTAAGCATGGTAAAGCATATCTCAGATCGCATTGGAGTTATGTATCTTGGTCATCTTGTTGAAGAGGGCGACAGTAAGGAATTATATGCAAATCCAATGCATCCATATACAAAAGCATTGTTAAGCGCTGTTCCTATTCCAGACCCGCTTGTTGGAAAATCAAGAAAGCGTATTATGCTTGAAGGAGAACTGCCAAGCCCTATTAATCCGCCAAGCGGCTGTCCATTTCGCACACGCTGTCCGTATGCGAATGAGAAGTGTGCAAATGAGATGCCGAAGATGAAGGAGATTAATGGACGCAAGGTGGCATGCCACATGGTGGGATAATTGCGTAAGCTTTTGTGAAACAAAGCAATCTGGCATCAAAGGGGTCAAAAGGTATTTTGACCCTAGTATCATTATATATAAGGAGTAAGAATATGCAGATTCCATATGAAGAAGAGCTGTGTGCGCTTGCGGATGCGGTATGGGAGACTCCGGAACCAGGTTTTCGCGAGTATAAAAGCAGCGCAGCACATGTTGAATTTTTAAAGAAGCATGGTTTTGAAGTAAAGACAGATGTTGCAAAGACTGGAACAGGCTATGAAGCAAGCTGGGGAAGCGGCCATCCAGTAATTGCCTTTTTAGGAGAATTTGATGCACTTTATGGCATGAACCAGAAGGCAGACTGCCCGTCATATCATCCGGAAGATCCAGACGGTATGGGACAAGGCTGCGGTCATCATATGCTTGGTGTGGGTGCAATTGCAGCAGGAATGGCTTACCGTGAAATGTTAAAGGCAAACGGCGGCAGCGGAACAGTAAAGATTTTTGGCTGCCCAGGTGAAGAGAGCGGTTCGGGAAAGGCTTATATGGCGCGTGACGGTGTGTTTGATGACTGTGATATCGCATTGACATGGCATCCGGCTAATTTCCACATGGTATGCACTGGAAGCAGCCAGAGCTGCATTCAGGCATGTTTCCGTTTTCATGGCGTATCTTCTCATGCAGCAGGTGCACCACATCTTGGAAGAAGTGCACTCGATGCAGTCGAGCTGATGGATGTGGGTGTAAACTATATGCGTGAGCATATGGAGGACAGTGACCGCGTTCACTATGCAATTACTAATACTGGAGGAAAGTCTCCGAATGTCGTACAGGCAGAGGCAGAGGTGCGCTATCTTATTCGTTCTGCAACAAATCCAAAGTGTAAGAAGCTTTATGAGCGTGTGGTTCGTATAGCACAGGGCGCAGCACTGATGACTGATACAAAACTTGAAGTGTTGTTTGACGAGGGCTTAAGCAATACCGTTCCAAACTTTGCACTTGAGGATGTTATTGCAAAGGCATTTCAGACTGTTGGAGTTCCAACTTATACAGCAGAGGAGCGTGCATATGCAAAGCAGTTTAAGGACAGCTTTGCAGTTGAGGATCAGCTGAGTGATATTCCATTTGGAATTGCTGATATTATGAAGCTTCGCGAAAATATTAAAAATTCCGAGATCTGTGATTATGTGGTTGAAACCATCCATACCGATCATTGTGAGATGGGAAGTACTGATGTAGGTGATGTCAGCTGGGTTATTCCAACTGCTACAGTCAATACAGCATGCTTTAGCTATGGTGCAGGAGCGCACAGCTGGCAGTGGACTGCACAGGGTAAGTCAGCCATTGCTCACAAGGGAATGATTTTTGCAGCAAAAGTTATGGCAGAAAGTGCAAAGACACTTTTAGAGCATCCAGAAGAAATTAAAAAGGCGTGGGATGAATTTGATAAACGTCTTGACGGTGAAAAGTATGAGTGTTTGATCCCGAAAGAAGTAGCACCACACGTAATAGAGTAAAAAGTAGATAAGATAATTAATTGACGGGAGCGTCAGGAAGGGCTAAAATAGATTAAAATCAATTAAAATCAATTTTTGGAGGTGATTTCAATGAGTGAGAAAATCTATTTTGAGCTGACCTGGGAGCTCCCTAATCCTTTTTATAAGGCAGATGGAAGCATTATGAGTACCAAGGCGGAGTGGGAAGAAAAGCGAAAGGCGTATCTTGAACTGTTAAGTGAAATGTATTATGGTAAAATGCCGGGACGTCCACAGACATTAACAGCAAGTGAGTTGTCAAATGAAACAATATGTCAAAATATTGTCTGTCATAAAGTAGTTCGTCTTTGTGCGCAGGGTGAAGAAGCACCTGTTTTCTTTAATGTACATATATATCGTCCAGTGATGCCTCGTGAAGAAAAATTAATTCCTGTTGTAATTCCAGCAGCAGACACGCTGTCGGAGGAGATTATTAGCATGGCAGTTGAACAGGGCTTTGAAATTTGCAGCTTTGAAGTTGCTGAGGCAGCACCGGATGACAAGGAAAAAATCTGGGAAGGTGGCTGTGCAAAGGCGTACCCAGGTTACACATGGCGGGCACTTGCAATGTGGGCATGGCTGCAAAGCCGTGTTATCGACTGGCTCGAAACGCAGGAAGATATAGATGTGACAAAAACAGTTGTGACTGGTCACTCGCGTATGGGAAAGGCAGCACTTTGCTGCGGTATTTATGATGAGCGTGCAGCAGTTGTCGCACCGGCAGGCTCTGGCTGCGGCGGCATGGCAAGTATGCGTTTAAGCGGCTGTCGTCTTGGCGAAAATATTGGTCTTTCAGAGCGTATTGGTGTTATGTTAAATAAAGAGCGTTTCCCATACTGGCTGATGGAAAATGTGGCAGATTATGGTACACCAGATGGAAAAACGCGTTTTCGTGAAAATGAGATTCCATTTGATGCAAATATTCTTGGTGCGTGTGTTGCTCCGAGACGACTGATTCTTGTAGAAGGTCTTGATGATGACTGGATCAATCCATTTGGCACACAGGTTTCGTGGCTTGCAGCATCTGAAGTATTCGAATTTCTTGGTGTCAAAGAGCGCAGTGCGATTCACTATCGCGAAGGAGGCCATGCTTACACTAAGCAGGACTGGAGTGTTGTGCTTGATTTTACAAAGGTACAGCTTTGCGGCAAGGAAAAGACGACTGGATATAAGTCAATGAGAGAAAACGAGAATAAGGCAGGATATTCATGGAGATGTCCTAAGACAAATAACTGATAGGAGATTGAGAAAATATGAAGGTTTTATTATTAAATGGAAGTTCCAATTTAAAGGGATGTACTTACACAGCACTTGAAGAAATTGCAAAGACTTTGCAGGAAGAGGGCATTGATACTGAAATTTTCCAGATTGGTGCAGAGCCGCTTCGTGACTGTATTGGCTGCGGCGGCTGTAGTAAGGGAAATGGCTGCGTATTTCGTGATGACTGTGTAAATGAATTTGTGGAAAAAGCAAAAGAAGCAGATGGCTTTGTATTTGGCACACCAGTTTATTATGCGCATCCAAGCGGCCGTATTATGTCATTTTTAGACCGCGCCTTTTACAGCGGCGGTGCTGCATTTCGTTTTAAGCCAGGAATGGCAGTTGCCTCTGCAAGAAGAGCTGGTACAACTGCGTCATTAGATGCCATTAATAAATATTTTGGCATTAACCAGATGCCAACAGTAGGCTCTACCTATTGGAACATGGTTCATGGAAATCGCCCAGAGGAGGTTCGTCAGGATTTAGAGGGCTTGCAGACTATGCGCAATGCAGCAAAATGTATGGCATGGATGTTAAAATGTTTTGAGGCTGGAAAAGCACAAAACATTGCGCTTCCAGATACAAAAAAGGAAGTGTCTACCAACTTTATCCGCTAATCCAAATAAAGTATACTGGATAAAGATAGCTAATAATTTATAATGATTTATAATTGTAGAAAGGGTGATTTGTGATGCCAGCATTTTATGCACATTATAAGTTTGGACAGATGGTAAAAGAACAGCTGCCCGCGAAATATCAAAGATTGTTGGAGGATTATCAGGATTTGTATGAGATCGGTCTGCACGGACCAGATATCTTATTTTTCTATCATCCGATTATCCGTCATCCGATCACCCAGATCGGAGTGGTGATTCACCATGAGACGGGACGCGTGTTCTTTGAACATGCGCTGACTCAGATGCATCGCTCAGCGGCAGAGGGTGATAAGATGCAAAAGGCATTGTGGGCATATGCGCTCGGTGTTGTGTGTCATTTTGCGCTTGATGCATCATGTCATACCTATATCAACCATTTCGAAAAGACAAGACGTATTTCTCATCATGAAATCGAAAAGGAATTTGAAAAATATCTGATGAAAAAAGATGGCCTAGATCCATTTAACTGGGATTTTCGGAAGGCTTTATCCACAAATTTTCGCTGGGCAAAGCCTATTGCATTATTTTATGGCTTGCAGCCAGTTCAAATTCATCAGTCCATCAAAGGCTTTTTATGGTTTTCACGTTTGTTCTTCACGACAAGCAAGGCAAAACGTCATGCCATTTTTGCCGGAATGCGTATTGCGCGTGTCTACGGTGAGATTCGAGGTTTTTTTGCCAATGAAAAAGACAATCCGAGATGTCGCCACAGCAATGAACAGCTCGAAATTCGCATGAAGCAAAGTGTTAAAGATGCCGTAAAAATGTCGGATGAACTGGAGAAGACATATCGCGGTGAGGCGCGACTCGGCAAACTCTTTGACCAGACCTTTTCCGGGAAGGACGCCTGAAAGATTATAGTTCACGGTTCATAACCTGAATTAGCGGTGAGACGAGTTGCTTTTACGAGGCCGAACGTTGTAGCAGGCCTTGTCAAAATAAACTGTCGTAGAAAATGCGTGGTGGGGTCCTGCGGAAAAGAGAGGCCGACAAAACAATCGTCGAACCGCTTTCGTAAAACGACCTCACCGTGAACAATAAGAAAAAATGTCAAAAACAGCCATAGTTTAAAACTATGGCAAACAAAGAATTAAGACATTATACAAATATCGAAAAATCCTGTATGATAACGCTATCAACCAAGAGGGTTATACAGGAGGAAAATATTATGAAAACACCATTTCGTTATGATTTTGTAGGAAGCTTTTTACGTCCACTTTCTTTAAAGGAGGCAAGAAAGCAGTTTGAGGCAGGAACAATCTCCAAGGAAGAACTGACAAAGGTAGAGGACGCTTGTATCGAAGATCTGATTGCGAAGCAGAAGGCAGCAGGCTATCATGTCATCACCGATGGCGAGTTTCGTCGTGCAACATGGCATTTAGACTTTATGTGGGAGTTTGAGGGTGTAGGTCATTCTAAGACAAAGACCGGCCTTCCATTCCACGGTGAGGCTGCGATGATCGATGATACTTATCTGACTGGAAAGGTTTCTTATAAGAGTGGTCATGCATTTGTTCAGCACTTTGCATTTGTAAAGCAGTTTGAGGATGAGAATACAGTAGCAAAGCTGACCATTCCGGCACCAGCACAGTTTTTGGAGCAGATGATCATGCCATTTGCATGGGAGAATACCTCAAAGTATTACGAGACACCAGAGCAGGTAGCAGAGGATATCGCACAGGGCTACCGTGCATTTATTCAGGAAGTGTACGCAGCAGGTTGTCGTAATCTTCAGCTCGATGACTGCTCTTGGGGTATGGTTGTAGATCCGAATGCACCGGCACTGTTTGGCACCACAAAGGCAGGACTTGAGAACATCAAAAAGCAGCTTCTTGAGATCAACAACAAGGCAATTGAGGGTGCACCAGCTGACCTTATCATCAACACCCATGTGTGCAGAGGAAACTTTCATTCTACATATGCAAGCAGCGGCGCTTACGACAGCGTAGCAGAGACACTTTTCGCAAAGGAAAATGTAAATGCCTATTATCTGGAGTTTGATGATGCGCGTTCCGGTGGATTTGAGTGCTTAAAGGCGGTATCTGGTGACAAGAAGGTAGTACTTGGTCTGATCACAACAAAGTCTCCGAAGTTAGAAGACAAGCAGGCTGTAATCGCACGTATTCATGAGGCAGCAAAGTATGTGCCGCTTGATCGTCTGTACTTAAGCCCACAGTGTGGATTTGCATCATGCGAGATCGGCAATAAGCTGACAGAGAAGCAGCAGTGGGCAAAGCTTGCACTTGTAAAGGAGATTGCAGAGGAAGTTTGGGGCAAATAATTTTTGTTTCCTGCCTATTGCTGAATCGTTTTATCAGATATGGTGTTTTCCTTTATATGGAGGAGCCATGACATTACAACAGCTGCAATATGCCGTCACCGTCGCTTCTGTGGGAACAATCACAGAGGCGGCAGAACGGCTTTTTATAACACAGCCGAGTCTGACAACTGCAATTCGAGAGTTGGAAAAGGAGATGAATCTGACAATTTTTATCCGTTCAAACAGAGGTGTGGCAGTATCTAAGGAGGGCGAGGTCTTTCTTGGATACGCAAGGCAGATATTGGAGCAGACAGAGCTGCTCAAAGAAAAGTATACAAATGAGCGACAGTGGGGGAGAAATTTTTGCGTCTCCACACAGCATTACTCGTTTGCGGTAAATGCATTTGTTGAGCTTATTAAAAAATATGCGGGTGAAGAATACGACTTTAATCTTCGCGAGACGCAGACTTACGAGATCATTGAAGATGTGGCACTTATGAAAAGTGAGCTTGGCATCCTTTATCTGGATGAGGAAAACCAGAGTGTGATCACGAAGACGCTTCGCGAGAAGGAGTTGATTTTCACTCCGCTTTTTGATGCCAAGCCACATGTTTTTATCAGCAGTGAGCATCCGCTTGCCACAAAAAAGACAGTAGATTGGGATGATCTTGCACCATATCCGTATCTGTCATTTGAGCAGGGCGAGCACAATTCCTTTTATTATGCGGAGGAACGCTACAGTCGTATTTTACGAAAAAAGAATATTCGTGTGCGTGACCGTGCAACCTTATTTAATCTTTTGATTGGACTAAATGGATACACGGTCTGCAGTGGCGTGATTGATGAAAACTTAAATGGAAAAAATATTATAGCAGTTCCATTAAAGGAACAAGGATTGATGCAGATCGGCTATATCCGTCATAAACGTGCAGTGCCAGGAAAGCTGGCAGAGGCTTACATTGAGGCGCTTAAGCAATATGGAGATCAGCAGCAGAGTGTCGAAGTCGAGGTCGAATAGGCATTGAGAAAGGCAGGAAAAAAGAATATCATGAATAATTTTAATTATTATGCACCGACAAAGGTTGTATTTGGAAAAGATACAGAAAAAGAGACGGGACGTCTCGTAAAGGAGCAGGGCGCATCAAGTGTACTTGTTCATTTTGGAGGAAAGAGCGCAATTGCTTCTGGTTTGCTTGACCGTGTGTGTCAGTCATTGAAAGAAGAAGGCATTGCTTATGAGACACTTGGAGGAGTTGTTCCAAATCCACGTCTGTCAAAGGTAAGAGAGGGCATTGCACTGTGCAAGGAAAAGAAGATTGATTTTATTCTGGCAGTTGGCGGCGGAAGCGTCATTGACTCAGCAAAGGCAATTGGATATGGTGTTGCAAATGAAGGTGATGTGTGGGATTTTTATGCAAAAAAGCGTGTACCTACTGCATGTCTTCCGATTGGTGCAGTGCTTACAATCGCAGCAGCAGGAAGTGAGATGAGCAACTCTTCAGTTATCACAAATGAGGAAGGAGGATTAAAACGTGGCTGCAATACCGATCTTTGCCGCTGTCGTTTTGCTGTGATGAATCCTGAGCTGACATACACACTGCCGGATTATCAGACACAGTGCGGATGTACCGATATTATGATGCACACTATGGAGCGCTATTTTAACATGAGCGAGGACATGGAACTGACCGATGGAATCAGTGAGGCACTAATAAAGACTGTAATGAAGCACTCTAAGATTTTAAAGGAGCACCCAGACTGCTACGAATCACGTGCAGAAGTGATGTGGGCATCTAGTCTTTCACATAATGGCCTGACTGGATGTGGAACAGATGGAGGTGACTGGGCTTGCCACCAGCTAGAGCATGAGATAGGCGGTATGTTTGATGTGGCACACGGAGCAGGACTTGCAGCAGTGTGGGGAAGCTGGGCACGTTATGTCTACAAGGCACGTCAAGAGCGCTTTGCAAAATTTGCCAGAAATATTTTTGATATTCAGGAAACTGATGATGAAAAGGCAGCAGTAGCAGGTATTGAGGCAATGGAAAGCTACTATCGAAGCGTAGGTATGCCGACCAGCCTGTGTGAGCTTGGCATCCATGCAACCGAGGAACAGATCAAAGAGATGGCAGACAAATGCAGCTTTTATGGAAAGCGCACGGTCGGCGTGATGAAGAAGATTGGAGCACCAGAGGCAGCAGAAATTTACCGCATGGCAAATGATAAGAGTATTCCACTGTACTCCAGATAAGAATTTCAAAAAAAAGAATAGACAAATGATAGGGCAGATCAAAACGGTCTGCCTTATTTTTGTACATGAATTCATTGAAAAGTTTTCAGAGGCCTGTCACATAACAGACAAGGTTTTACCACATAGCCGAGTATAATAAGAGCCATAAGAACAAAAGAAGTTCTTAATCAAAATAAGCTGAAAAGTGAGGTAACTATTATGAGAAAAAGAAGAATATTTGCATATGAACTTATGGCTTGCTCTTTAATGATGACAGGAATCCCTGCTTACGCATCAACGACAACAAGTGAAACTAAACAGGAATCACAGAGCACGAATGAACAGCCGCCGGAAAAGCCGGATGGTGAGGCACCTTCCGGAGCAGATGGACAGCAGGGCGAAAAGCCAGACGGTGAGCCACCAGAAAAGCCAGATGGAGAGAATCCAGACGGGGAAAAGCCAGACGGTCAGCCGGGAGGCGGACAGGGAGGTCCTGGCGGATCACAGGGAGTGGACAGCTACGATGCTGTAACTGAGTACACAGAAGATACTGATACTGAAGGTGAGAACTATACATCTACGGGAACTGATGAGAATGCAGTACTTGTTTCAAATGGTGCAGCCGTAACATTAAAGGACAGTACGATTGACCGTACCTCAGAGGACAGTACCGGCGGTGACAATTCTAGCTTTTATGGTGTGGGTGCAGCACTTCTGACAATTGATGGAACGACTTACATTGACAATGCAACGATCACAACTGACGCAAAGGGCGGTGCTGGCGTATTTGCTTACGGCGATGGAACTGTTTATATCGCAGATTCTACCATTACCACAAAGCAGGATACCTCAGGCGGTATCCACGCAGCAGGCGGCGGAACACTTTACGCATGGGATGTAACAGCAGAGACTGACGGTGAATCTTCAGCGGCAATTCGTAGTGACCGTGGCGGCGGAACAATGGTAGTAGACGGTGGAAGTTATACCAGTAACGGAACTGGTTCTCCGGCTGTTTATTGCACCGCTGATATTGCTGTAAATGATGCAACACTTACCGCAAATGGTTCTGAGGCCGTTTGTATCGAGGGCTTAAATTCTCTTCATCTGTTTGACTGTGACATTACCGGAAACATGCAGGATCTTGACCAGAACGACACAACCTGGACTTTCATCGTTTATCAGAGTATGTCTGGTGATTCTGAAATTGGAAATAGCACGATGCAGCTCGTTGGCGGAAGCGTTACCTCTGAAAATGGCGGTCTGATTTACACGACCAATACCGAGTGTGATATTCTTCTTTCCGATGTTGATATTACCTATGCGGATGACAGCGAATTCTTCTTAAGATGTACTGGCAATGACAATGCACGTGGCTGGGGATCAAGCGGTGAAAACGGCTCTGATTGTATCTTTACAGCAGATGATCAAGACATGGAAGGTGATGTTATCTGGGACAGCATCAGCGATCTGGATTTTTATATGACAAATGGCAGTACACTGACAGGTGCTATTGTTGATGATGAAAGCTATGCAGGAGAAGGCGGCGACGGCTATTGTAATCTGTATTTGAGCGAAAATTCCACATGGGTAGTAGACGGCGACAGCACACTGACGAATCTTTACAGCGAGGGTACCATCACCGATGCAGACGGAAATACCGTTTCAGTAGTGGGAACAGATGGAACTGTATATGTAGAAGGCACAAGCGAGTATACCATCACCGTTGTAAGCTACGAAGATACTGCTGATCTGTCTGGAGCATCAAAGACAGCAGCGTGGGCAGATTATGAGGTTGAAAGACCAGAGGAACTGGGCGGTTCAGATGTGGAATTACAAAATTAACTAAAATTATGGCAATTTACAATTCTTGAATTGCGTGATAAAATGCACTATATAAGGCAAAAAAACGAAATTCAGGGAGATACAATACTATGGAGTCAAAGCAAACAATTAAATTGCATTGTCTGGAAAACAGGGTTGCATCTGGTTATGTAACATTTGGAAGCTATTGGGAAAAAGGTACATTATCAATTCCAAATTTTAAGAATGATGGGATGGATTCTTTCGTATTACGAAATGAAAATAAAGAATCCATTCCAGTGCAGTCTCGTATCACGGCATGGTGGCCAGATGGAAGTATCAAGTGGGCAGCCCACACGGCAGACGCATCGAAGATGGGGCAAGAGGTTTCATTGACAGCACAAATCAAATCAGGAGAAGTTAGTGAAGAAACGGCTGAGCTAGTTTCCATGATCACCCGAAGAGATGATAACTGGATGTACATAGACAATGGTGTTCTTTCTTTGAAAGTCCCAACAGGGAAAAACAAGGCGGATACTTTGGCAGAGGATATTTTCTTAAATGGAAAGCTGCGCGTAAAAAAGGCATCACCAGTTCTTTATCTTGAAGAACAAAGTAATGAAAATAGTACGAATTTTGATATTAACGGTCAGACAAAGGTGACGAGAGCCTATAAAGCAGCAATAACAGCGATAACAGTAGAAGAAGATGGTCCACTTGCGTTAACGATAAAGGCAGAGGGCAGTTATCGAAATCATAGCCAAAATCAAAATAAAATGAAATTCTGTATTCGCATGTACATCAATAAAGATAGCAGCGATATTCGCTTTGTTCATACCTTTTTCTTTGATGGAGACGAGCAGACAGATTTCTTAAAAGGACTTGGCATCCGATTTGATACTGTGCTGGAGGGTCGTCTGTATGAGCATCATATTCGCTTTGCAGGTGAGCTGCCATTTAAAGAGGCAGCGATCTTATTAAACAGCTCTTATCCGCGTTTGCAGCCATCTGTCTTACAGGATCAGCTTGACGGCAAAACGTGGGGCTACCCGGCGGACAGTGATGTCGAAAAGGCAGCGGCGGATCTTCCGGTGTGGAACCGATATTTTCTTTATCAGGACAGCGCTGATTATTACAGAATCGGTAAGCAGACAAAGCCACAGTGCTGTGTGCTTAGTGCCGCAGAAGGCAGACGTGCGCATGGTGCAATGGAGGTGTGCGGCGAAAATGGCGGCATCCTTCTTGGTATTCGTGATTTCTGGCAGAAATATCCGTCTGGTCTTGAGGTGACAAATCTTGCTGATGACAACGCATCATGCACGGCATGGTTTTATTCGCCAGAGGCAAAAAGCTTTGATTTTCGTCATTATGATACGAGAAGCTACCAGATGACATCATACGAAGGATTTCCTTGGTTTGGTGCAAGCCCGGAGGGAATCGCAGTGACAAGTGAGTGCACGCTCTCTGTGAATTCATCTTTAACTGCGGAAAATAAATTAAATACATTTGCGAATCGTGTAAATAAGCCGCCGGTCTATGTAGAGTCAGCAGCTGACTATCATGAAAAACGCGCTTTTGGCTACTGGAGCTTACCAGAAAGAGCAACCGAGTCAGAAACATTTCTGGAGAATCAGCTTAATCAGCTATTTGATTTTTATAAAAATGAGATCGAAGCAAGAAAATGGTATGGCTTGTTTGATTACGGTGATGTTATGCATACGTATGATCCGATTCGTCATTGCTGGCGCTATGATATAGGCGGCTTTGCATGGCAGAACACAGAGCTTGTTCCGACCTATTGGCTGTGGCTTTATTTTCTTCGCACAGGAAGAGAAGATGTGTTTACAGTGGCAGAGGCGATGAGCCGTCATTGTTCAGAAGTAGATTTTTACCACTTTGGGCCGATGGCAGGTATCGGATCACGTCATAATGTGCGTCACTGGGGATGCTCGTGCAAGGAACCGCGCGTTTCCATGGCAGGTCATCACCGCGTTTACTATTATCTGACAGGCGATGCACGCATCGGAGACGCAATGGCTGATGCAAAGGACGCTGACCTTTCGATGAAAAATATTACCTACTTCCAGCAAAAGGATGAGACAGGTTCTTATGTTGTCATCCGAAGCGGCCCGGATTGGACGTCATTTTTATCGAACTGGATGACGCAGTATGAGCGCACATTGGATCCGTATTATCTGGAAAAGATTCGTCAGGGTATCAAGGATGTGAGTGAGATGCCGTTTGGACTGGCATCAGGTCCGTCCTATCGCTACGAAGAAAATGGCCATTTGATTTACGAGGGTGAGGACGAGAAGAGTCCAAATATGCACTTGCAGATTTGCATGGGTGGACCAGAAGTCTGGTGGGAGCTAGCAGATATGCTAGGTGATGAGACATTGAAAAAGCTTCTTTCTGTCTATGGTGGATTTTATTATCTGACACCAGAGCAGAAAAAAGAAAAGACGCATGGTTTAATCGAAAAGCGTCCATTTGCATTCCCTTGGTTTGCTTCCGATATCGGCGCTTATGCCGCATTCTTCACAAAAGATAAGTCACTTGCCAAAACAGTTTGGAAAAACTTGTTGAATGCATTGATTAAAATAGGTGACGAAGTTGGCTTCAGACCAGTTTGCTATGCAACAGACGACCAAAAGAAAGCACATATGGAAATCCCGTGGATCAAGACAAACTTCGCTGCTCAGTGGGGCTTAAATACAATCACCACACTTGAACTGCTTCGCGATGAACTTCCAGATACGATGGATGGTGTTCGTAAGCTTATAGAAGAAATGCCGGGAAATGAATTTCATCGGGCGTGATTGATTACATTTCAATCAAACATACGAATATTAGCACTTTCAATGCAAATGCAATAAAAAATTAAAAATAGATATAGAAAAGACCGACATCGCTGCCGGTCTTTTTCATGCTCGTTTTTGTGAATTTTACAGGTTATATGTGTACACTTGGCAAAAGCCCACGAGGTGAATGTGCTTTACGGTACGGGACGTTGTAGCGGGCCCGTTGTCAAAATACATTTACGTTGAAAATACGTAGTGGGGACCCGCGGAGTTGGGCCCGTCGACAAAGTCACTTCACCGAGTGGGCGTCTCGTAACCTACCGGGTAGCACACTGGCATTCCGTAACCTACCGGGTAGAATCTTAAGCAAGAACCTTCTCAATGTAAGCCTTGATCTCTGGGCACTTGCAGCTGTCAAAGAATAACTCCTTGAACTTTGCACCGCTTACAGTTGCTTTTAAGAAATCCTGATCAATATTCTTTAAGATGGTCATCATATCAGTATGAGTGATTTTCTTTACGCCGTCAAGGATCTTCTTATTGCGCTGCTCCGGAACAACTCTTTCCGGTGGATATCCGCCGCCTGGCTCAGTGCAGAACAGCTTCTCGAAGCAGTACTGTAAGTTCAGCTCAGCGCCCCAGCCAAAGCCCTTTGCAAATGGGAATGCAGCAGCATTTCCAGCATTGATCTGGGAGAACATGTAAGCGTCAGACGGATCAACAACATGTCCGCAAAGAACGCCCGGGAAGGAGTTGCATGCAAGCATAGCGCCCTCACCTGTACCACATCCTGTGATAACAAAATCAGCAGCGCCGCTGTTTAAAAGAATAGCGGTCAGAAGACCAACCTGTACATAAGTCAGCTGAGCCTCATCATCAGCAGCATACATGCCGTAATTTACGACCTCGTGACCCATTGGTGTAACAACTTCCTTTAAAACAGACTCAATCATGCTATTCTTTGCAGCCTGGCTGTTTTCGTTAATTAATGCAATTTTCATTTTTTGTAACCTTTCCTATGCCGTTTTGCCAAGGATAGTTCGCCACGGCACAATTTTGTTGAAACTATCTAATAAGATAATAGGTTAGAAAAGTGATTTTGTCAACTTGAAACAGAGAAATGGTTAAAAAACCTTGTTGAAAAGAAAAAACGACAAAAATGAGAAAATATATTTAAATACATAAACAAAATAAAAACTTAAAAACAAGCAAAATAGTTTAAAAAATTAACGAAAATATAGTGACCTACAAAATAAAGTAAAATTATCTGAAAATTTATTAAAAAGTCTTTCTTTACAAAATGAATAAGATGCTGTATAGTAGGCACAAACAAAGGAAGAAAAAGCCAGAGAGGGCACGGACTGCAAAGACGCAGAACACCTCTCTGGCTTTCTTTGAAAAAAACAGGAGGACCAACATGGAACAGACTAGCAAAACACCCTGGGGAACTACAGAAGGTCTGTATGATCCCAGTTTTGAACATGACAACTGTGGTATTGGTGCAATTGTCAATATTAAAGGAACAAAAACGCATCAGAC